>Ga0310325_10001_pt1 | contig 41973 bp, 48 predicted proteins | sample LakSupSRFTotalC5_FD_195539 | JGI IMG/M metagenome (GOLD analysis project Ga0310325, IMG submission 195539) | Enriched freshwater cyanobacterial communities from Lake Superior, Ontario, Canada - SU02.SRF.Total.C5 (v2) (version 2) | ecosystem: Environmental > Aquatic > Freshwater > Lake | place...
GTTCGGAGCTACAAACGGCGTCGCCTGGGGCCTTGGGCTTTAAGTGTCATGTCCATCCCCTGGGGCACCTGGCACGATGCAAAGGGTAACCAAATGGCCTGGACGCGTTGAATCAGTTGAAACTGTTGGAGCAGGAGCCGCAGCGTCAGTTCACTCCTAGATGATGCTGAGGGGGGTATCTTCCATCAATGGAGCCTACGAATCCCGTCCCATTCACAATCGATCAACCGGCCTGGAGATGCAATAGGAGTTTGTACGGATAGGGCGCAACAAAGGGCCTTAACCGCCAGGAACATACGCCGCCCCGCTACCCGCCGGCGCCGATGTTGATCTCAAGGCCAACCATCTGCTGCTGCCTGGGCTGAGCCAGCGAAGCCGACATTCAGGGCGAATACCAAAAGGCGCAGCGGCGCTGCAGGGGTTCCAGTTCCCAGCCCTGGGCCTCGTAAAAGCCCACCACTTGGGGATCGGCGAACAGGCTTACCCGCTCCACCTCCATGGCGCGCAGCTGGTTGAGCAGGTAGTCCATCAGCTGCTTGCCCAGGCCGCAGCCCTGGTAGAGGGGGTGGATAGCCACATCCCAGACGGTGGCCTCGATCACGCCATCGCCGGTGCAGCGGGCGAAGCCCACCAGCCGGGGTATGCGCTGCTCATGGCGCCAGAGCCCCACCCAGAGCAGGCTGTGCTCAAGGGCCTTGCGCACCCTGCGCACGGGCCGGCGGCTCCAGCCGACCGCATCGCAAAGTTGCTCCAGTTCAAACAGGTCGATCTCCCGCTCGCAGCTGAGCACCAGGGCCAACTTGGGGTTGGCCGTGCTGCAAAGGAGATGGCCGCCGCCGTACATCCCCGCCAGGGCTTCGTCCTGGAAGCTTTTGGAGTCGGAGGAGCTAACCATGGGTGGATCCTGGCCGATGGGGGCGGTGGCTGTTGCAGGCTGGGGTCTTTTCATGGCAGCAGCCTTGTCCCCACGCCCCCTGCTGGTGTTTTTGCATGGCTGGTTGCTATCAGGACGGCTGTGGCAGCCCCTGGTGAAGGAGCTGGAGCCCCAATGGGACTGCTGGGCCCCGGACCTGCCGGGCTTTGGCGATCGGCCCAGGCCCAGGCAGCTCCAGCCCACCCTGGCCTCCTTCGGCCGCTGGCTGGCGGAGCAGGCCAGGCATCAGGCCGCTGGCAGGCCCTTGGTGCTCGTCGGCCATTCCCTCGGTGGCAGCGTCGCCCTCCACGCCGCCGCTGGCCTGGGCAACCAGCTGGTGGGGCTGGTCCAGATCGCCGCCGGCGGCGGTGTGTATCAACCACGGGTCTTCGCCCGCGTGCGCCAGGCCGGAGCGGCGTTCATCAGCCTGCGGCCCCGCTGGATGGCCGACCTCCCAGCGTTGGAGGCGATCCGTAGTCCCCTAGTGGCCGAAGAGCGCGCAGCCCGGGGCCTCCTGGCCTGCAGTACCAACCGGGGTGCCGTACGCCAGCTGCCGGCCCTGACGGCCGCCCTGCAGGTGCCCAGCCTCTGGCTGGTGGGCAGCGCCGATCGGGTGATGGAACCGCGCTACGTCAGCCACCTTGCTGGCTACGCCATCCAGCACGAGCTGGAGGTGCTGCCAGGGCTGGGCCACCTGCCAATGCGTCAGGACCCCGCCCTGCTGGCAGAACGGATCAACACCTGGCTCCAGACCCTGCCCGGGTCAGGGGCCTGGGCGCCGGCGGCTCGGCCGATGGCCTCCTAGAGCCGGGCCAGACCCCGCTCCTGAAGGTCGGCCAACTGGGCGTAGAGGCCGCCGGCGGCGCGCAATTCGCTATGGGTGCCCTGCTCGACCAATTTGCCGCGTTTGAGCACCAGAATCCGGTCTGCCGCCTCCACGGTGGCCAAGCGGTGGGCGATCACAATCGCCGTGCGGCCCTGCAAGAGCCGCTCCAGGTCGGCCTGGAGGGTCGCCTCAGTCGAAGGATCGAGGAAGGCGGTGGCCTCATCCATCACCAGCACCGAGGGGTTGCGGATCCCCACCCGGGCTACCGAGAGCAACTGGCGTTCTCCCGAAGAGAGATTGCCGCCCCGTTCGCGCAAGGGGCTTTCCAGACCCTGGGGGAGGCGGCTCAGCAGGGGATCAAGGCCTAGTTCATGGCAAAGACGCTGCAGTTCGGGGTCGCTGATCTCGGCATCGAGACGCAGGTTCTCGGCCACGTTGCCGCTGAACAGGAAGGTGTCCTGGAGCACCACCCCCAGCCGCTGGCGCAGGGTTTGGATCGGCAACTCGCGGATGTCGATACCATCGAGCAGGATCCGGCCCTGCTGGGGTTCGTAGAGGCGACAGAGCAGGCGAATCACCGTGGTCTTCCCCGATCCGGTGGGACCCACCAGGGCCACATGCTCGCCGGGGGCGATACTGAAGGAGAGATCTTCCAGGATTGGATTGTCGCTGCGGTAGGCGAAAGACACCCGATCAAAGATCACTTCACCGGCGCTATTGCGCAGGCCACCACTGAGCTGGGCCGCATGGGAGCGCTCATCTTGGGGGAGATCCTGGATGTCAATCGACTCTTCAAACAGTTCACCAATCCGCTCAACAGCGGTAAGGCCGCCCTGGATCTGGGTGAAGCGTTCGGCCAGTTGCCGCAGGGGATCAAATAGACGCTGGGAATAGAGGATGAAGGTGGTGAGGGTGCCCAAGCCCATGACTTCCGCCGACACCATCCAGCCCCCCAGGGCCAACACCACGGCGATCGCCGTGAGGGCCACCCATTCGATCAGGGCCGAGATGGCGCTATCAAAAAAGATCGTGCCATCAACGGCCTTGCGATAGGCATTGGTGGTGCGGACAAAGCGGGCGCTGTTGTAAGTCTCACGGCGGAACATCTGCACCACTTCAAGGCCCTGCAGGTTTTCCTGCAAATCGGCATTGAGCTGGCCCAGCTCCTCGCGCACCCGGTAATTGGCCTTGCGGTAACGCCCCTGTAACCAGAGGATCGTCAGCGTGACGGGCACCTGGCTGACCAGAAGCAGGGCACCGAGCCGCGGCTCGATCGAGACCATCGTGATCGCGATCACCAGCAGGGTGACCAGGTCAGCCAGCACGCCCACGGCGCCACTGCCGAAGACCTCGGCCAGGGCATCCACGTCGCTAGTGAGGCGGGTGAGCAGCTTGCCGACCGGGGTGCGGTCGTGAAAGCGCAGGGAAAGGTCGAGGGCGTGGGCAAACAGGTCGTCACGGATCCGGGCCGTGAGCCGCTGGCCGACGGCCTGAACGTTGTAGCTCTGCACCCCCTGCAAGCCAAGGCGCACTACCACGGCCACCAGCAATAGGCCCACCAGGGTGCGCAGCACCTCGGGCACGCTCTGGCCCGCCAACCAGGGCATGGTTGGCTCGTGGCGCAGGGCCGAGATGGCCTGGCCCACGAGCAGCGGTTGGACCGCAGCCCCAAGAGCCACGGGGATCAACAGCACCAAGCTGAGGGTGAGGCGGCGTCGGTCCTGGGCCAGGTAAGGCAACAGCCGCAGTAGCCGTTGCCGATCGCTGCTGACCATCAGGTCGCTACCGCAACCGAGGGCACAGGAGAAGGGGGCACTGAAGAAGAGGTGACTGAAGAAGGGGAGGTTGGCGCCGCTGGCGAAAGGGCCGCGAGTCGGTCGACTAGGGCCTGCAGGGGACCGTGGTCGAGCCGCATCGACAGGGGGTGGCCCACCAGGCGGGCGGTGCTGTGGAACAGGTCTTCGATGGCGATCAGGCCGTTTTCCTCCAGGGTGCGACCCGTGGCCACCAAATCCACAATCGCTTCGGACATGCCGGTGATCGGGCCCAGTTCCACCGAACCCGCCAAATGGATCAGTTCCACCGGCAGATCGAGGGCAGCGAAATAGTCCTGGGCGCAGCGGGTGAACTTGCTGGCGACACGGCAATGGGCGGGCAGGTCCACCGCTTGGCGGTAGCCGCTACTGGCCTTCACCGCCACACTCATGCGGCAACCGCCAAAGCCCAGGTCCACTAGCTGGGCCACAGGTAAGGCATGCTCGCGCAGCACGTCGTAACCGACCACCCCGAGCTGGGCCTGGCCGTAGGCCACGTAAACCGGCACATCGGCATTGCGCACCAGCAGGGCCCGGGCGCGACCGCAGGCACTTTCTACGCGCAACTGGCGATTCACCGGATCCAGCAGGGACGAAAAATCCAAACCCGCCGCGGCAAAGCGACGAACAGAATCCTTGAGCAGGCCGCCTTTGGCCAGAGCGACAGTGATCATGGGGATCGGCCTAGACATGGACTTTAACGATGTATCCGAGCGCAGCGGGATCGGCCAACCCCCAGACGGCGAGCTCGCCCGCCCGGGCCGCGGGGGATGGAACATGGCCCCTACCAACTGGTTTCGCCAGCGGCGCCACTGAAGTGAGCCTGATCCCAGTGCTCGAGGACAACTATGTGTTTGTCCTCCATGGCGGTGGCAACGGTGGCACGGGTTTAAGCGATGGACCAGCAGGCCAGGCCGTTGTGGTGGATCCAGCAGTGGCCGAACCGGTGATCGCCTGGCTGGACAAGCACCAGCTGGAGCCGATCGCCGTGCTCCACACCCACCACCACCACGACCACATCGGCGGCACGCCGGAGCTACTCCAGCGCTGGCCCCAGCTGCAGGTGATTGCCGCGGCGGCGGATCGCCAGCGGATCCCCTGCCAAACCCAGGGGGTGGGCGATGGTGATCGCCTCAACCTGCTGGGGAGGGAGATCCTGGTGTGGGCCATGCCAGGCCACACCCGCGCCCATATCGCCTACTACCTGCCGCCCCTTGCTGGGCCCCTAGATCAGCAAAGCCAGGGCGAATTGTTCTGCGGCGACACCCTGTTTGCCGGGGGCTGTGGCCGGCTGCTGGAGGGCACTCCAGAGCAGCTCTGGCAGTCGCTCCAGCGGCTTGCGGCCCTGCCTGCCGCCACCCGGGTGTGGTGCAGCCACGAATACACCGAGGCCAACCTGCGCTGGGCCCACCACCTCCACCCGCACGATCAAGCCATCAAGGAGCGATTCCAGCAGGTGCTGAGCGAGCGGGCGGCCCAACGGCCGACCATCCCAACAACGATTGGCGAGGAGTTGCTCAGCAACCTGTTTATGCGGAGCCGCGACGCTGGGGAGTTCGCCCACTACCGCCACAGCAAGGACCACTGGCGCGGCTGAACCGCGCCCCAAGGCCGCTCCTGGCGGTTGAGCTTCCCCATAGCATCGATCCACCTCCCGTTACACCTCGCTGCGATGTCTCCAGCCCCCAGCCTTGAGGCCGTCGTCACGGCGGCGGCACCTGCCCCCGTCGGCCCCTACAACCAGGCTGTCAAGGCCGCTGGGCTGTTGTTTTGCTCCGGTCAAATCGCCCTCGATCCAGCCACGGGCGCCATGGTGGGCTCGGGTGATGTGGAGGCAGAAACCCGCCAAGTGCTGGCCAACCTGAAGGCGGTGCTGGCCGCCGCCGGCTGCAGCCCCCGGCAGGTCGTCCGCACCACGGTGTTTCTGGCCGATCTGGCCGATTTCGCCAAGGTCAATGCCCTCTACGCCGAGGTCTTCGGCGCGGGGGTCTCTCCGGCCCGGGCCTGCGTGCAGGTGGCCGCCCTGCCCAAAGGCGGCCGGGTGGAGATTGATTGCATAGCGGTGCTGAGCTAATAGCCCTGAGCCAAAAGCCCAGGGATCCAGGCCTGGGGGGGGGAGTTAGAGGCAGCTTTTCAACTCCCGCACGGCCTGCAACTGGCCGTAGTAGTAGTTGGCCCGGGCGCGGCGATCGCCATCCTCCAGGCTATCGAGGGCATCAAAGCCCAGGCTCTGCCAGAGCTCGTGGCCGCAGGCCCTGTTGATTTCATCCACCGCCTCCTGCTCCAGGTTGGCGAAGCGGCGCTGCAAATTTTTGATCTGGGCAACAGACATGGCTAAACGTGGCGCAGGCTGGCCATACTACAGCAAAGTAGTACAAAAAGACTAAATCCCTGGCCCAAATTCCCCGGGGCCGTTGCCCTGGTTAGAAGGGAAGCTTTTTCTTGGCGTCCTTGTCGAGGTCAGCATCCAACTCCCGCAGGCGGCGCAGGATCGTGGCGTAATACTCCTGCAAGTAGGCCTCCAGGCCCGTGGTCTCACCGGGATCAAGACCAAAAGAGCTATAGCTCTCCTCCATCGGCGCCGAAAGGGTCACACCCCCGCCAGTCACGGCGTCAAAGGCCAGGCGATCGGCCACATTCAGGCTGGCCTCAAAGAAGTTGGTCACCGCCCGCATCAGGCCGATCAGCACGGGCTGCACCCGGAAAATACGGGCCGTTCTGCCGCTGAACTTTTCGCAGAGCTGGGTCACCTCACTGGTGGTCCAGGCCCGGGGGCCGACCACCGGCAGCGCCTGGCGGCTGGTTTCGGGGCGCTCCAGGGAAGCCACAGCAAAGCGGGCCACATCCTGGGTGTTCATGTAGGCAATCGGCGTGGGCGTGCCACTCACCCACACCGTTTGGCTTTCCAGCACGGGGATGGCGAATTGGCCGATTACGCCTTGCATAAAGGCAACGCAACGCAGGATCGTGTAGTCGAAATCGGAGGCCAGCAGCAGCTGCTCGGTGCAATATTTGATGTCCATCAAGGGGACGCTGCGGTGCTTTTCGGCATCCAGCAACGACACAAAAATGAATCGCTTAACCCCGGCCTGCTCACAGGCATTCAGCAGGTTGAGCTTGCCTTGCCAGTCGATCTGATAAATACTGGCCTCATCGGTAGGGCGCGTGGTGGCCGCATCGATCACCACATCTTGGCCCTCTAGGGCATAGTCAAGGCTGGCGGGTTCGAGCAGGTCGCCTCGGGTCAGTTCACAGCCCCACTCCTGCAAAAAGGCGGCCTTGCGGGGCGAACGCACCATGCAACGCACCTGGTGGCCGGCATCGAGGGCTTGCCTGGCGATCTGACGACCGAGGGCGCCCGTACCACCGATGACCAGAACCTGCATGGAGGAGCGCCAGTGAGGGACGAGCCTAGAGGTGAGCTGGACCCAGCGCGATCGTCGCCCAGGGGATTGGACTTATTCCTTTTCGAGTTTGAGCAGCAACAGGCCGCCCACCAGGCCCACCGGGATCAGCACCCAAAAGACCGCTGCGATGCCAAAAATTTCCGAGGCCATGGCCCAAACCCGTAATCGCATACCTATTTAGCGCGGCGCCCTGGGCCGCGGGGGCCTAACCGGGCCGGACGACATGGGCTGCCACCTGCAGCAGCCGCTCCCAGGGGGCATCACTGCGCAGCTGGGCCGGCATCACCCCACTGGCCTGGGCGCTCCAGCCCTGCTGGCGCAGGGCCTCCACCAGGTCCCCCAGGGGCGGCGGGCCACCGCCGATGCGCTTGGCCAGCTCGGCCAGGGGCCAGCAGCGGGCGGGCAGGCCGTCGTCGCGCCGCAACTGGGCCAGCAGCCGCGCCCCCGCCGGGCTGAGGCTGGCGGAGCTGGCGCCGGAGGCCGAGGCCAGGGCCTCCAGGCTGGCCGGATCCTGGAGGGGCCCAATCCAAAGGGGCCCGGAAATCGACAGGCGGGCGTTGGCCTGGTCCGGGCAGAGGCAAGGCCGCCACTGGCGCAGCTGGACCAGGCTCTGGACCTGCTGGTCGCCGCAGCCATGGCAATGGGCGAGCAGGCCCAGCAAACGCTCCGCCTGGGGGCCGGGCTTGCGCCGCAAGCGCACCGCCGTGCGAAAGGTGCGGCCCTCGCTGAAACTGAACACCGGCTCAATCCCCCGGCCCAGCACCCAGGCGGCCCGGGCCTGCACCCCCAATTGCAGCCGCAGGGCCAGCTCCCAGCTGGCGGGATGGGCCCGGGCCGCCGCCCCCAGGGAGCGGATCGCCGCCGGGCGGTCGTGGCCGGTGGGCGAGCGGCCATCGGTGCTGGCCAGATACAACACGCCCTCAAAGGCCAGGGCCTCCAGGGCCAGGGGCACCAGGGCGCTGGGACAACCAAAGGCATCGAGGTCGATCAGATCAAAGCGCTGCTCGCGCAAAAGGCAGCCAGCCAGGAGCTTTTGGGCCGTGCGCGTCGTGCAGCGCCCACCGCCTAAACCGGCCAGGTTGGCCTCGAGCAGGGCCAGGCGATCGGGGTCCGCGTCATTGGCCCAAACCTCGGCCGCCCCGGCTTCCACGCCGTAGCGCAGGCTGCGAATGCCACAACCGGCCATCAGATCCAGCACCCGCAGGCCCGGGGCTTCGGGCCTGTCGCTGCGCCGCTGGGCCGCCAGCTGCTGGGCCAGAAGCACGCCCAAATCCCGTGAGGGCCGTGATTCAGGTCGAAAAAAACCACTACCAACCTGGAGGTGGACGGAGCCTTCCTCGATGGTGCCTTCGACTTGCGTGCCTTCGGCTTGCGCCCCCTCGCCCCCAAGAACGTTCAACCGCCGTGCCGCGCCTGGGCCAAGGCTGGCAGCCGGTGGAACCGGGCCTGGGCGCCCTGCCCTGGGAGCACTGAAAACCCCAGCCCGGGCAACGACCGGCCAAGCTGGATTCCCCTGGCCCCTTCAGCCCCCATGCTGGCTAGCCCCGTCCCTTGCCCAGTCGCCCCGGCAGGCGCGGCCTGGGGCGAGGCGGCGACCTGGCACTGGCGGGGCCTGGCCGTCCATTGGCGCCGCCTGGGGAATCGGAGCGATCCGGCCCTGGTGCTGCTCCATGGCTTTGGCGCCGCCAGTGGCCACTGGCGCCACAACGCCGGCGCGCTCGCCGAGGCCGGCTGGTGCGTTTACGCCCTCGACCTGGTGGGCTTCGGCGCCTCCAGCCAGCCCAAGCTGCGCCTCGATAACCGCCTCTGGGCCCGTCAGGTAGTCGCCTTCTTGGAACAGGTGGTGCAAGCCCCAGCGGTGTTAATAGGCAACTCCCTGGGCGGCCTGGTCGCCCTGAGCTGTGGTGTCTGGGCACCTGGTTGGGTGCGGGCCGTGGTGGTAGCTCCCCTGGCCGATCCCACCCTGCTGATGCCCGTGCCGAAGCGGCGCCCCCCCTGGCGCCGGCGCCTGCAGCGCTGGCTGGTCACCTGGGCCTGCCGGCTGCTGCCCCTGGAGCTGCTGATTCCCCTGATCGCCCGCACCCCCCTGCTCGATGGCGCCCTGGCGGCCGCCTACCCCAGCGGCCAGGGCCCCGATCCGGAGCTGCGCCGCCTGGTGGCCAGGCCCGCCCTGCGGCCCCAGGCGGCCCAGGCCCTGCGGGCCATGAGCATCGCCATGGCCCTGCGGCCCCGGGGGGCGACGGCACCGCAGTTGCTGGACCAACTCGACCTGCCCCTGCTGGTGATCTGGGGCAGCCGCGACACCCTGGTGCCGCCGTCGGTCCGCCACCAGCTGCAACGGCACAGGCCAGACCTGGACCTGGTGCTGCTCGAAGGGGCGGGCCACTGCCCCCACGATGAAGATCCCGAGCGGTTCAACCGCAGCCTGCTGAACTGGTTGGGGCAGCTCCCAGGCCCAAGCCTGCGCACCGATGCGTAATTTGGGGGACGGATTGGCACAGAGAGCGCCCTGGGCATGAAGCACACCCTTTCGGTGCTAGTTGAAGACGAATCCGGCGCCCTGAGCCGCATCTCCGGCCTGTTTGCCCGACGCGGGTTCAACATCGAAAGTCTGGCGGTGGGACCGGCCGAAAAGCCAGGCTCCTCCAGGCTCACCATGGTGGTGGAAGGCGACGACCGCACCCTTGAGCAGATGACCAAGCAGCTCAACAAGCTGGTGAATGTGCTCGGCGTAATTGATCTTTCAACCATCCCGGCAGTGGAGCGGGAGCTGATGCTGCTGAAAGTCTCAGCCAACGCCGAAACCCGCGGCGCCATTTTTGATCTCGTCCAAGCGTTCCGGGCCAAAGTCGTCGACGTGGCCGATGACGCCATGACCTTGGAGGTGGTGGGAGACCCCGGCAAACTGGTGGCCTTAGAGCAATTGCTCGAGGCCTACGGCATCCTCGAAATTGCCCGCACCGGCAAGGTGGCCCTCGAGCGGGCCTCGGGAGTCAACACCGAACTTCTCAAGGCCAGTGTGCTCGAAAAGCGGGTACCAGCCTAGGCACCATGGGCTCAGGGGTTGTCCTTCACCAGGGTGCCGCCTTCCACCACGACAGCCTTGATCAGCTTGTCGCCTTGCACGAGTCGATCAACGACCTCCATGCCCTTGGTCACCTGCCCAAAGACCGCGTAGCGGCCGTCAAGCTCGGGCAGGGCGCGTAGGGCCACATAGAACTGGGAACTGGCCGAATTGGGATCGTTGCTACGGGCCATGGCCAGGGACCCTCTGGCATGTACAAGCTTGATGCGGCCCTGCTGGCCCGGACCCGAGAGGGGAGCGCCGTAGCGGGGTTCCGCTTCACCGGCCAGGAGAATTTCCAGGGGGATCTGGCGCTGCTGGCCCGTAGCCGGATCCATGAAGCCCCCAGAACCCAGTAGTTCGGGATTCACCTTGGGATCGGCGCTGAGGGGGTCACCGCCCTGGACGACAAACGGCACTGGCTCCTTCACGACCCGGTGAAAGAGGGTGCCGTTATAGATGCCCCGGCCCACCAGATCGACAAAATTGCCGGCAGTCAGCGGTGCGCTGTCGCCATCGAGGTTGAGCTGCACCTCTCCTTTGTTCGTGGTCAAGAGGATCACTGCCTTGCCCTTCAAACAGGGCAAGGTTCCGGCGCCACAGCCCAGGGCCGCCGGGGGCTTGGCCCCGGCGCAGGCCGCCAAAGCAAAGGGGCTAAGCAGCAGCACCGCCACTAACAAGAGGCGACTCAAGGCGTTGGTTACCGGAAAAGGAGGCTTAGCCATGGCTCAGACGCCCTCCAGGGGGACGCCCAGGAAGCGGGCCAATTCGGCGCCACCCTGCTCCAGTTGGTCCAGGGGCATGGGTTCACCGACCCGGGTCAGGGGCAGGTCGCGGCGACCCTGCAAACGCAGGGCCAGGCGACGGCGGGGGCTGAGGCCATCGCGAACCTCCACCTTCACGGCCTGGATGTCCTTGATCGGCACTTCCACCTTGATCAGCTGGCGAAAGCCCTGGCGGGTCACGAGCAGTTCGCCACTGGCCCGGTCAAAGCGGTTGGTGCCGGCACCCACATCGATGCCGATCACGGTCCATAGATAGGTGGCCAGCAGGGCGGCGGCCAGGCCGTAAAGGCCCATCACCAGACCCTGGGGCACCCAGATCAGGCTGGAGGGCTGGCCCAGGGGCAGCAGGTCTAGGCCGGTGTAACTGGAGGCACTGGCCAGCAGGAAGCCCACGCCACCAATGGTCACGGCCCCTGCCACCAGCACATTGGAGAGGCGCCGAGAGCCCAACACGGACTGCTCAAGCAGCTCTTGGGAGGCACCCGGCTTGGCGGGAACTGGGGTTTGACGCGAAGCCATGGGTGGGGCAGAACCAGGGGGGTCTGCCATCTTGGCTCCCCCCCTGGCGGACCCGGCGGCCCCCTTCACGGACCCACCAGAACGGGTTCCGGGGCCGGGCCTAATCAGGCTGCCGAAGCCCTGGCGCCGGGACCAGGGGCCAGCAGGGCGAAAAAACCAATTGGACCCTGGCATGTCAGCCCATTGCGGCGGCCCTCGCGATGCCAGGGAACGTTGTTACGATCGCCCGGTCACCTTCAGCCCGCGGGAATCCGCCCCGCACTGCCCATTTCCAAACCATGACGATCGCTGTAGGGCGCGCGCCTTCAGCCCGGGGATGGTTCGACATCCTCGACGACTGGCTCAAGCGCGACCGCTTCGTTTTTGTCGGTTGGTCCGGCCTGCTCCTCTTCCCCACGGCCTACCTGGCCCTGGGGGGTTGGCTCACCGGCACCACCTTCGTCACCTCCTGGTACACCCACGGCATTGCCAGCTCCTACTTGGAGGGCTGCAACTTCCTCACCGCCGCGGTGAGCAGCCCCGCCGATGCCATGGGCCACAGCCTGCTGTTGCTCTGGGGCCCGGAAGCCCAGGGTGATTTCGTGCGCTGGTGCCAGCTGGGCGGCCTCTGGGCCTTCGTGGCCCTCCACGGCGCCTTCGCCCTGATCGGCTTCATGCTGCGTCAGTTCGAGATTGCCCGCCTGGTCGGCATCCGTCCTTATAACGCGATTGCCTTCTCCGGCCCGATTGCGGTGTTCGTCAGTGTTTTCCTGATGTACCCCCTGGGCCAGAGCAGCTGGTTCTTCGCACCATCCTTTGGGGTAGCGGCGATTTTCCGCTTCCTGCTCTTCCTGCAGGGCTTCCACAACTGGACCCTCAACCCCTTCCACATGATGGGAGTGGCCGGCATCCTCGGCGGTGCTCTCCTGTGTGCCATCCACGGCGCCACGGTTGAGAACACCCTGTTTGAGGATTCCGAGCAGGCCAACACCTTCAAGGCGTTTGAGCCCACCCAGGAAGAAGAGACCTATTCGATGGTCACCGCCAACCGCTTCTGGAGCCAGATCTTCGGGATCGCCTTCTCCAACAAGCGCTGGCTGCACTTCTTCATGCTGTTTGTGCCGGTGATGGGTCTTTGGACCAGCAGCATCGGCATCATCGGCCTGGCCCTCAACCTGCGTGCCTACGACTTCGTGTCGCAGGAAATCCGCGCCGCTGAGGACCCCGAGTTCGAAACCTTCTACACGAAGAACATTCTTCTCAATGAAGGTCTGCGTGCCTGGATGGCACCGGCCGACCAGCCTCACGAAAACTTCGTCTTCCCTGAAGAGGTTCTGCCCCGTGGTAACGCTCTCTAATCCCTCCCTAGTGGCTGTCGGGGGCAAGGACCTCGACTCCACCGGCTACGCCTGGTGGTCTGGCAACGCCCGCCTGATCAACCTTTCCGGCCGCCTACTTGGCGCCCACGTGGCCCACGCTGGCCTGATGGTCTTCTGGGCCGGCGCCATGATGCTGTTTGAGGTGAGCCACTTCACCTTCGACAAGCCGATGTACGAACAGGGGCTGATCCTGTTTCCCCACGTGGCCACCCTCGGCTACGGCGTCGGTCCCGGTGGTGAAGTCACCAGCCTCTACCCCTTCTTTGTGGTTGGGGTGCTGCACCTGATCAGCTCTGCCGTACTCGGCTTGGGCGGTCTCTATCACGCCCTGCGTGGTCCTGAGATTCTGGAGAACTATTCCGCTTTCTTCTCGCAAGATTGGCGTGATAAGAACCAGATGACCAACATCATTGGCTATCACCTGATTCTTCTTGGTGTCGGTGCCCTGCTGCTGGTCTTCAAGGCCATGTTCTTCGGCGGTGTCTATGACACCTGGGCCCCAGGTGGTGGCGATGTGCGCCTGATCACCAACCCCACCCTTAGCCCCGGCGTGGTGTTCGGTTACCTGACCCGCGCCCCCTTCGGCGGTGAGGGCTGGATCATCGGTGTGGACTCCATGGAGGACATCATCGGTGGCCACATCTGGCTCGGCCTGATCTGCATCTTCGGTGGCATTTGGCACGTGATCACCAAGCCCTTCGGCTGGGTGCGTCGCGCCTTCATCTGGAACGGTGAGGCCTACCTGAGCTACAGCCTGGGCGCCTTGAGCTTCATGAGCTTCATTGCCTCGGGCTACATCTGGTTCAACAACACCGCCTACCCCTCCGAGTTCTACGGCCCCACCAACGCCGAGTCCTCCCAGGCCCAGAGCTTCACCTTCCTGGTGCGTGACCAACGCATGGGCGCCAATATCGGTTCGGCCATGGGCCCCACGGGCCTGGGCAAATACCTGATGCGCTCCCCCACCGGTGAGATCATCTTCGGTGGTGAAACCATGCGCTTCTGGGACTTCCGCGGTCCCTGGCTGGAGCCCCTGCGGGGCCCCAATGGCCTGAGCCTGGACAAGCTCCAGAACGACATTCAGCCCTGGCAAGTGCGCCGGGCCGCTGAATACATGACCCACGCCCCGAATGCTTCCCTCAACTCCGTGGGCGGCATCATCACCGAGCCCAACTCGGTGAACTTCGTCAACATCCGTCAGTGGCTCGCTTCCACTCAGTTCGTGTTGGCGTTCTTCTTCTTGGTTGGTCACCTCTGGCATGCGGGCCGCGCCCGCGCCGCAGCTGCTGGCTTCGAAAAAGGCATCGACCGCAAGGCCGAGCCCACCTTGGCCATGCCTGACCTGGATTGAGTTCGGGGCTCCGTTCCCTGGATCAACCCAACCCCTGCCCCCGCCGCAAGCGGGGGCTTTTTCATGGTCAGGTCCCGGGGCAGGGGCGCCAGGGCGAAGATCAAGCCGCCAGCCAACGGCGCAGCAGGGGCAGGCTCAGGCCGATCACATTGCTAAAGCAACCCTCGATCCGTTCCACCATCTGGCCGCCCATGCCCTCAAGGGCAAAACCACCGGCGCATTGCAACGGTTCCCCCGTGGCCACATAGGCCTCGATCTCGCTGGTGGTGAGGGCCGCAAACTGCACCCGGGTGGTAACCGTTTCAAGCTGGATCGCCCCTGCTTGGGGAAGCCTGGTGCCAACCCCAGCCCCGGCAGGCTTCAGCAAGCAATGGCCCGTATGCAGCTCGCCCCAACCTCCAGCCATCCGCTGCCAGCGGCGGGTGGCCTCCCGGGGATCGGCTGGCTTGCCAAAGACCTCACCGGCAAACACCAGCAGGGAATCGCAGCCGAGCACGTTTTGTCCCGCGCCTGGCTCGAGCGTGTCCACCACCGCCTGGGCCTTGGCCTGGGCCAGCAACCGCACCAGCTCGCTGGGATCAGCCGCCGTGATGGCCCCCTCATCAACGCCACTGACCTGGACCCGATGGGGAATGGCCGCCTGCTGCAGCAACCGGCGCCGGGCTGGGGAGGCGGAAGCGAGTACCAACATGGCGCCAGGCGGATCAAGGACTCCAGCCTGCAGCAGGGCCCACCACCAGCCGCAATCGGGACCCCCAGGCCAGAGAATGGCCAGCAAGGCGAGCAGGCGGCGTGGGCGAGGACGGCATCGGATCTACAACCCCGCGGGCACTGCGGCGGGGCCGACTGGCCCTGCGCTGCCTGCCCTTTCGCCAGGCCTTTTACAGGCACCTTGAATCCCGGGCCCTGGGCAGCAATGACCTGGCCAGGGCCCCAGCGGCCACCGGATGGTGCCTTAGCCCCGTGGGCGCCTACGAGGCGGAGGGCCACTTGATCTGGTTGATCCAGCTGGGTGTGTTGCGGCGGGAGGTGGATGGCCAGGGCCTGACCGAGCGGGTGCGGCTCACCCCCCTTGGCCGGCAGGTGCTGGCGCCCTGGAGCGCCGAGATCCCGCGGGCCAACCCCGGCCAACGGCTCTGGGGCTGGTTGCAACGCCACTGGCCCCGGCTCTGATGGCCAGCAGCCCGCCCTTCCCCAGGCCCTTGATGGTGCTTGGCACCTCTAGCGGAGCCGGCAAATCGCTGATGACCGCTGCCCTCTGCCGGGTGCTGCGTCGCCGCGGCGAAACGCCCCTGCCCTTCAAGGGCCAGAACATGAGCAACAACGCCTGGGTGGATCAGGCTGGCGGCGAGATGGCCTATTCCCAGGCCCTGCAGGCCTGGGCCGCTGGCCTAGAGCCCAACTGCACCATGAACCCGGTGCTGCTCAAACCCCAGGGCGACAGCACCAGCGAGGTGATTCACCTGGGCCAATCCGTCGGCACGGCCCGGGCTGAGCACTACTACCGCGACTGGTTCAAGCCCGGCTGGGCGGCGATTCGCACTGGCCTCGAAAGCCTGCAGCAGGCCCATCCCGGCGGGCGATTGGTGCTCGAGGGGGCCGGCAGCCCGGTGGAAGTGAACCTGCAATCTCGGGATCTCACCAACCTGCGTCTGGCCCAATACTTGAAGGCCCACTGCCTACTGGTGGCCGATATCGAGCGGGGCGGGGTGTTCGCCCAGCTCGTAGGCACCCTCGACCTCCTGAGGCCAGTGGAACGGCCCCTAATCCGCGGGCTGCTGATCAATCGCTTCCGCGGCCGCCGCGAACTCTTTGATTCCGGGCGCTCCTGGCTGGAGCAGCACACCGGTGTGCCGGTGCTTGGGGTAATGCCCTGGCTCGATGAGCTCTTTCCGCCGGAAGACTCCCTCGACCTCCTGGAGCGCCGCGGCCGCAAGTCGGACGCCGAGCTCGAGATCGCCGTGCTGCGCCTGCCCTCACTCAGCAATTTTTCCGATCTCGACCCCCTGGAGGCCGAACCCAGCGTGCAGCTGCGCTGGCTCCAGGCCGGCCAACCCCTGGGCCAGCCCGATGCGGTGATCGTGCCGGGGAGTAAGCAAACCTTGCGGGATCTGGCCGCGCTCCAGGCCAGTGGCCTGGGGGAGGAGCTGGTCCGTTACGGCTTCAGCGGCGGCCAGGTGTTCGGCATCTGCGGCGGCCTGCAGATGCTGGGAGCATCCCTACAGGACCCCCAGGGCCTGGAAGGGGGCAGGGCCGGCCAAGCCCGGGGCCTGGGATTGCTGCCCCTGGACACGGTGTTTACAGACACCAAGGCCCTCACCCAGCGCCGCAGCCTGGCCCTCTGGCCGGCAGGGGAGCCGTCCTTAGAACTCGAGGGCTTTGAGTTGCATCGGGGCCACAGCCAGCTCCAAGACCCGGACGCCCAGGGAGCCTGCCAACCGATCGCCGCCGCCGCCGATCTGGGCTGGTGCCAGCCCTTGGGCGACCAGGGCGGCCTGGTGGCTGGCACCTACCTGCATGGGGTGTTTGAAAGTGGGGCCTGGCGCCGCCGCTGGCTCAATGGCCTGAGGCACCGCAAGGGATTGGCTCCATTACCGGAAACGGTGCCCCACCACAGCCAGCAACGGGAGGCCCTGCTTGATCGGCTCGCCGATGCGTTTGAAGCCCATGTGAACCTGGAGCCGCTGCTGCGATGACGGGGATGGGATCCCAGGGCCCGGTGACAATCCACTGGCCCGACGGCCAGATCAGCACGGCCCTACCCGGTCAGGACTGGCTAGTAGCGGCAGCGGCGGCAGGCTTGGCCATCCCCACGGGCTGCCTGGGGGGCAGCTGCGGCGCCTGTGAAATCGAGGTCAACGGCGAGATCGAAAGGGCCTGCATCGCCCAGGTGCCCCCCAGCCCCGCCGGCCCCCTGACCGTGGCCTGGGCCAGCGATCCTTACTGGTAAATCAAGGCAGCCGACTAGGCCGCAGAGGGGTCCTTTTGAATCAGACCCCCGCCGAGGACCACTTCACCCGCATAAAACACGGCTGCCTGGCCCGGGGTGATCGAGAACTGCTCCTCGGCAAACTCCAGCCGACAACGGTGGGGTCGACCCGCCTGCCGGTCGGCCTCCGTGGCAGGTAGGGGGAACAGGGTGGCCGGCTCAGGGCCACTGCGATAGCGCACCTGCACCTCCACGGCGATCGGCGCCTCGGGCGGGGCCATGGACAGCCAGTTGACGGCGCCAACGAGGGCTCCGCAACGGGCAGCCTCGGACCGGGGAGCCACTACCACCTGGTTCATGGCGCCATCAAGGCGAACCACATGCAACGGTTCGCTCCAGGCCACGCCGAGGCCGCGGCGCTGGCCAATCGTGAAGTGCTCGATGCCGTCGTGTTCGCCCAGCACCCGTCCATCGCTGAAAACAATCTGGCCCTGGCGGGGCGGCAGGTAGGCATCCAGGAACGCCTTCATGGACCCGTGGTGGTCGGCCAGGCAGAGGTCCTGGCTTTCCGGTTTCTCTGCGGTGCGCAGGCCGTGGCGGGCGGCCTCCAACCGGGTGTCGGCCTTGGTGAGCTCGCCCAGGGGAAACACCAGCCGCCCCAGGATCTCCTGGGGGAGGTCGTAGAGGAAATAGCTCTGGTCCTTGCGTTGATCGAGGCCGCGCAGCAGCTGGTGGCGGCCCTTGCCGTCGCCCGGCACGGGCAGGGGATCGGCAGCCTCGCTAAGGCGTACCCGGGCGTAATGGCCGGTGGCGATGCGGCCCATCCCCCGCTCCTCGGCCGCCCAGGCCAGCATCGGCCCAAACTTCACCTCCCGGTTGCAACGGGAGCAGGGCAGGGGGGTAACCCCGGCGCCATAGCCCTCCACCAGAAACTCGACGATCTGCGTTTGGAACGTGGCCCGGGAATCGACCACATGGTGGGGAACCCCCAGCTGGTCGCAGATGGCCGCCGCATCCACCAACCCCTCGGCGCAGCAGGCGCCCTTCCCACTCATCAACCAGAGGGTGAGGCCCTCCACCTGCCAACCGGCCTCCACCAGCAAGGCCGCCGTCAGGGAACTGTCCACCCCACCCGAGAGTCCCACCGCCACCCGCCGCACGCCTGGCCAAGCCCGCAGCCGCTCAATCGCCGCCGCCCCGGCCAGTGTGGCCGCAGGGGCCGCACCGGGAGCAGTGGGCTGGGGGGGTGCAGAAAAACGGGCCACAACGGGGGTTCGCCCGCCTTAGGGCAGACAGGACGAGATTTGATTCCATCATGGAACTGTGCCGGGCCGATTACGGCCAGCCCCCCAATGGCCACGTCCAAGCCCCTGGAGGTCCCCGTGCCTGACCCCGTTGCCGCTAGCCCTTGGCCCACCTGGCCAGCGGCCGATGCCGACCATCTGCTGGTGACGGGGACCCAGATGGCCGAGCTGGAGAGCCAGCTGTTCACCAGTGGCCTGCCGGTGGAGGCCCTGATGGAAAAAGCTGCCCTGGCGATCGCCCGCCGGCTGCTCGCCACGCCGCCAGCGGCGGCCCTGGTACTGGTGGGACCCGGCCATAACGGCGGCGACGGGCTGGTGGTGGCACGGGAGCTGCACCTGGCCGGGGTGCCCGTACGCCTCTGGACCCCTTTTGAGCGCCCCAAACCGCTGACAAGCGCCCACCTCCGCCACTGCCGCTGGCTAGGGATTCCGGTGCTGGAGGGGCAGCCCGATCCCATGGATGGGGCCCTCTGGATCGATGGCCTCTTTGGCGTCGGCCAGCAACGCCCGATCGACGACTCCCTGGCCAGCCTGCTGACGCGGCGCCACCAGGGGCGGCCAGGGGCCCTGGTGGCCATCGATGTCCCCACGGGCCTTTGCAGCGACAGCGGTCGACTAGTCGGCAGCACCGCCGCCCGGGCCCGCATCACCTACTGCCTGGGACTGTTCAAGCAGGGTCTGGTCCAGGACGCCGCCCTGGCCTGGGTGGGCCAATTGGAGCGGATCGACCTGGGCTTGCCTACGGCCCTGTTGGCACCCCTGGCCGCCAGCCAGCCCCTGGCCCTCGGGGCGGCGGATGGGGCCACGGCCCCCTGGCCGTCGCTGGATCCGGCCGCCGGCAAATACGGGCGCGGTCGCCTGCTGGTGGTAGCCGGCAGCCCCAGCTATCTGGGCGCCGCCCAGCTCTGCCTCCAGGGGGCTAGCGCCAGCGGCTGCGGCAGCCTCAAGGCCCTGGTGCCCGCGGCTGGAGCGCCAGGGCTTTGGGCCAGCCAGCCCCATGTGGTGCTCTTGGATACGGCCGCCTTGGAACCGCCCAAGGCCCTGGAGAGATTTGATGCGGTGGTGTTTGGTCCTGGCCTGGGGGCCGACCAGCGCCAGGCAGATCCAAGCCAGCAGCAGCTGTGGAACCGATTGCAGGGCTTCCGGGGGCTCCTGCTGCTCGATGCCGATGGCCTCAACCGGCTGGCAGAGCTGGGCCAAGGCCTCGAATCGGGCGCCAGCCAATGGCTGCGCCAACGCCAAGGACCGACCTGGCTGACGCCCCATGGGGCCGAATTTGCCCGCCTATTCCCCGATCTGGCCGGCCTTGCGCCCCTAAAGGCCGCCGCCACCGCCGCCCAAGCCTCCACGGCCACCGTGCTGTTGAAGGGGGCCCACAGCGTCATCGCCACAGCCGATGGACGCAGCTGGCAACTGGTTAAAACCTGTGCAGGCGCAGCCCGGGCCGGCTTGGGCGATGTGCTGGCCGGCTATGCGGCCGGCCGCGGGGCCATGGCTGTTGCTGCGGAGAGGGCTGTAGCTGCGGAGAGGTTTGTTGGTGCGCAAAGAGCTGGAGCTGGCAACCAACCTGTCGCAGAAAACCGGCTTGGACTAGCCACCGCAACGCTGCGGCTTGATGGCGCCCTCTTGGCGGCAGCGGCCCTCAACCATGCCCTAGCTGGCTGCCAAGTCCATCGCCGCGGTGGCCCCGGTGGGGCGACACCAATGGCCGTAGCGGCAGCGCTTGCAAGGCAAAGCTTTTATCAATCCGCTCAAATATGAAGCCAATCTGCTCCAACAATGGGGCCGAGAAATCCCCTGTCAACAGATGCCTCGCAATGCTGAAAGATTCATGAAGACACAGACAAATTTCGCTTTTCTGTAGCAAGTTGGTTTAACTTCTACTCCCCACTCCATGACCGCCTCAGGCCCGCCCGACAGCGACGGCCCCCGCCGGCGTAGCAGTGATCCGATCAGCTGGTATCTCGGCACAATCGGGCGTGTGCCTTTGCTGACACCAGCCGAAGAGATTGAACTAGGCAATCAGGTGCAAACCATGATGCGGCTCTTGGAGGACCCCAAGGATGGGGGCTATAGCGATCAGGAAAATAAATTAATTCGGGTTGGCCGTCGCTGCAAAGAGCGCATGATGAAGGCAAACCTTCGCCTTGTTGTCAGCGTTGCCAAGAAATATCAGGGTAAAGGCCTCGAACTGCTCGACCTGATCCAGGAGGGCTCCCTGGGCCTGGAACGGGCGGTTGAAAAGTTCGATCCCACCCGGGGCTACAAGTTTTCGACCTACGCCTTCTGGTGGATTCGCCAAAGTATGACCCGGGCGATTGCCTGCCAATCACGGACAATCCGGCTGCCGGTGCACCTGTCCGAACGGCTCTCGGCGATTCGCAGGGTGAGCCTGGATCTCGCCCACAAACTCGGGGCGATGCCCAGTCGCCAGGAAATTTCCGAGGCCATGGCCATGCCAATCGAGGAGCTCGATTCGCTGCTGCGCCAGTCACTCACTACCTCCAGCCTTGATGCACCGGTCAACGGTGATGACGATCGCAGCTTCCTGGGCGACCTAATTGCCGATACCAGCCAAAGCGAACCCCTGGAGTCGGTCGAGCGGGGCATCCACCTGGAACAGCTGGGCCAATGGCTGGGCCAGCTTTCGGAACAGGAGCGCCAGGTGCTGGAAATGCGTTTTGGCTTAGAAGGCCATGAGCGACATACCCTGGCCGAAATTGGCCGACTCCTCGAGGTCTCCCGGGAGCGGGTGCGGCAGGTGGAACTCAAGGCCCTGCGCAAACTGCGCCACTTCACCCGCCGAAGCCCCTCCCTCCAGGGTCCCTAAGGACTACTCAAGAAGCCGGGATTGATCTCTGTGGGATCTGGTCCTGGAGTGCCATCCCCCCAACCGTTCAATCGTCAGCCCAGATGTAGCGGGTCAATTCGGCCGGGTCGGGCTCGGGGGCGGCGAGGGCGAACTCAACACAATCGGCCACATGGGCGTCGATCTCCTTTTCGATCTGCTTGAGATCGGCTTCGCTAGCCAGTTGCTGAGCGAGCAGGTGGCCAGCTAGCTGCTTGATTGGATCGCGCTGGGCCCAGAACTGCTTCTCGGCCTCAGCCCGCAACTCATCGGGGTCGGCGAGGGAGTGGCCCCGGAAGCGATAGGTGAGGCACTCGAGCACGGTGGGACCCTCTCCCGCCCTGGCCCGCTCAATCGCCCGCTGGGCCGCTGCCCGCACGGCTAGCACATCCATGCCGTCCACCTCTTCGCCGGCCATGCCAAAGGCAGCAGCTTTGCGCCATATCTCTGGGTCACTGGTGGCCCGGTTGTGGTCCATGCCGATGGCCCACTTGTTGTTTTCCACCACGAAGAGGATTGGCAGCTTCCAGAGAGCCGCCATGTTTAAACATTCATAAAACTGGCCAATATTACAAGTGCCATCGCCAAAAAAGGCCGCCGTAACAGCATCGCTACTGGCATCTCCGAGGGCATCGCGCTTATAGCGACTGGTGAAAGCAGAGCCGAGGGCCACGGGAATCCCTTCACCGATGAAGGCATAACCACCAAGCAGGTGGTGTTCCTTCGAAAAAAGATGCATGGAGCCGCCCCGGCCCTTGCTACAGCCGGTTTCCTTGCCAAACAGCTCACTCATAACCTCCCGAGCCGGCACGCCGCAACTCAAGGCATGGACGTGGTCGCGATAGGTGCTGCAGAACCAATCGTGTTGCAATTTCATCGCCCGGATCACGCCGGTGCTCACCGCTTCCTGGCCGTTATAAAGATGCACGAAACCAAACATCTTGCCGCGGTAATACATCTCGGCGCACTTGTCTTCGAAGCGGCGCCCGAGGGTCATGTCGCGGTAGAGCATTAGGCCCTCCTCGCGCGTCACCGTGGCAGGGGTTGCGGGGTAGAGGGCTGAAAGCCGCTCGGCGTGGCTGCCGGCGGCGGCGGCTTGCTCACTGGCGGATTGGTCCCTGGCACCAGGGCCACCGGCCTGGGGAGCCGCAATTCCCGTTGTTAATTCAGCCGTCATCGCCGAAGGGCCTGGAGCGTTTCGCGACTGTACGGGGTCCAATGGCCCCTGGTGGCGGCAAGAGCGGCCAAAACTGACTAGCCAGCTTAAACACAGCTGCTTACAGTCAGTTGTCAGTGAAGCTCCTGGATTGGAACTGCCGATCGACCATTTCCACCTGCTTGGGGTGCAGCCGACAACCGATGCCCAGTCCGTGCTGCGCACGCTGCAGCAACGGCTCGATCGCATTCCCGACCAGGGCTTCACCCAGGGGACCTTGCAGGCCCGGGCCGAGTTGCTTCGCATTAGCGCCGACCTGCTCAGCGATGAACAGCGGCGGCGGGCCTATGAGGCCCAGCTGCTGGCGATCCCTAGCTCGGGTGGCAGCAGCCAGATCGCCGCTTTGGAGATTCCAGCCTCCCGCGACGTCGCCGGTCTCTTACTGGTGCTGGAGGCCGGCCTGGCCCAGGAAGCCTTTGAAACCGCCCGGCGCAACCTGCAGCCCCCCCAGGCACCGGCCCTGGGCAGCGGCCGTGAGGCCGATCTCACCCTCTTAGCTGGCCTGGCCTGCCAGGCGGCCGCCAAGGATTACCAAGAGCAGCGCCGCTTTGAGGCGGCCGCCACGGTCTTGCAACAGGGCCTGCAACTGCTACAACGCATGGGCCAGCTGCCCCAGCAACGGCGCCAGCTGGAACAGCAGCTGGGCCAGCTGCTGCCCTACCGGGTCCTCGATCTAGTCAGCCGCGACCTGGGCGCCGCCCTAGAGCGCAATGAAGGTCTGAAGCTGCTCGAAGAGCTGGTTCAGCGCCGCGGCGGCCTCGATGGCGACAGCGACCGGGAGTTCGACCAGGCCAAGTTCCAGACCTTTTTCAAGCAGATCCGCCCGTTCCTGACGGTTCAAGAACAGGTTGACCTGTTCAGCCGCTGGGCCCAGGCCGGCTCCGCCACCGCCGATTTCCTGGCCAGCTACGCCCTCACGGCCTCTGGCTTTGCCCAGCGCAAGCCCGAGCGCATTCGCGAGGCCTATGGACGGCTGGCCGCCGCTGGCCAACAGGGGATCGAACCATTCCTGGCCTGCCAGCAGCTGCTGCTGGGCCAGGTGGAGCAGGCCGAAGCCCATTTCGACCAGGGCGCCAGTGCGGAGCTGCGCCAATGGGCCAGCGAGCAGGGCAGTGAATCCCTCGAGCGCCTTTGCGCCTATTGCCGCGACTGGCTGGCTCGCGAGGTATTGCCGGGCTATCGGGATATCGAGGTGGATGCCGATCTCGATGCCTGGTTCGCCGACCGGGACGTGCAGGCCTACGTGGAACAACAGGACCGCCGCAGTGGCCGCCAGGTTCCAGCCAGTGGCCGCCAACAGGTCAGCCCGCCCGGATCAGACCAGGCCGGAGCGGGTCTGGACGCCCGCCAACCAGCCCCCTGGAATGCCCCCTGGCTGGAGTCCTCCAGCCAAGGGCAGAGCGGCCTTGCTCCGGCCGCCCCAGGCGCTGACGACGCCAATGACTTCTGCCAACCCGACGGGCCCGAGGCTCCCTGGGCTAGCTGGGGCCTGCCCCAGCTGCGCTGGCCCTCGATCGGCTGGCCCCAGCTGCGCCAACGGCTGGGATCGGGATTGGCCAAGGCCAAGGCCGCCAAGGCGGACCTGTCCCGCTTGCAGCCAGGCCAGCTGGGACTAGGCGACCTTCGATTTTTTCCCGATCGCTTGCGGTCCCTGATCCCCGCCTGGAGAGGGCCTGGGGGAGCTACCGAGACGGGGGCCATGGACCCAGCCATCGGGGCCAAGAACGAGCCTGGCTACTCCCTAGCGCCCCTGTCCTGGCCAGAGCTTTCCACCCCCCAGGCCGAGCCGATCCAGGCGCGGGCCAATCCGTTTGGCCCCCTGCCGGGCGGAGACGCCCTAGGGGCGCCCCATGTCCCAAGTGCTGGCGCCCAGGACCCCGACCCCCGGCCGGCACCCGCCTGGCCCTTCCCCCTGGTTGCCACGGTGGCGGGGGTGGCCCTGGCAGGCCTGGGACTGGGGGGCTGGCTGGCCCTTCGGCCGAAGCCGGAGCTGGGCATTCCCTTGCCGGTGCAGCCCCTTGCGACCCAGCCGGCCAACCTGGCCAAGCCCAAAGCCAAACCTCCCCAGCCGGAGCTGCCCCTCCAAGCCGTTGAGCCCAGCGAAGCCCAACTACAGCGGCTGCTGGAGGCCTGGTTCCAAGCCAAAGCGGCCGTGCTCACCGGCCAGGCCCCGGCCCTACCCCCTAGCCAGCTGGCCGTCGCTTCCCTAGTGGGAGCTCTGGATCAGGACCGCCAGGCCGACCTCGATCGCGGCGAAACCCAAACGGTGAGCGCCAAGGTCACCGGCCTGGAGATCGGCAGCCGTAGCCCGGAGCGGATCGAGGCCAAGGTCAGCCTCCTCTACGGCGACGAGCGACGCAGCCAGGCCGGCAAGCTGCTAGAGCAGACCCCAGAAGGCGAACGCCAAAACACGTACGTGTTTGGCCGCAATCAGAAGACGTGGAAACTGGAACGGGTGATCTTCCAAACCAGCCAACCCTGACGACCCGGTTGGCAGCCCTGACCCCCAAGCCTGGCTGCAGAAACTTTGGCTTGGCCCACCGGTCGCTTGGCGCTTGGCTGAGGACTTCTAAGGCCCACGCCCAGCACCAGGCGAGCCCTCAGGGGATCCGCCTTTTTACGATCAGCCCATAAGGGCGTCCTGCCTCCCCGCCGCCACACCGATGTTTGACGAGCTGTCCCAGCGTTTTGAAGATGCCGTTAAAAGCCTGAGGGGGCAGGCCACCATCTCTGAATCCAACGTGGAGGCCGCCCTGCAACAGGTGCGCCGCGCCCTGCTGGAGGCCGATGTCAGCCTCAGCGTTGTCAAGGATTTTGTTGAGGACGTGCGTCGCCGGGCCGTGGGCGCCGAGGTGGTGCGCGGCGTTAGCCCCGACCAGAAGTTTATCCAGCTCGTGCATGAGCAACTGGTGGAGGTGATGGGCGGCGGCAATGCCCCCCTTATCCAGGCCGCCGTTGCCCCCACGGTGGTTCTGATGGCCGGCCTGCAGGGCGCCGGCAAGACCACCGCCACGGCCAAGCTGGGCCTACACCTCAAGGAGCAGGGCCGCCGCACCCTGCTGGTGGCCGCCGATGTCTACCGGCCCGCCGCCATCGACCAGCTGCGCACCCTGGGCAACCAAATCGGCGTGGAGGTGTTCAGCCTGGGCACCGAGGCCAAACCCGAGGACATTGCCGCCGCTGGCGTGGCCAAGGGGCGCGCCGAAGGCTTCGACACCGTGATCGTCGACACGGCTGGGCGCCTCCAGATCGACCTCTCGATGATGGAGGAGATGGTGCGGATCCGCAGCGCAGTGGCCCCGGACGAGGTGCTGCTGGTGGTGGATTCGATGATCGGCCAGGAGGCAGCCGAACTCACCCGCGCCTTCCACGACCAGATCGGCATCACTGGAGCCGTGCTGACCAAGCTCGATGGCGACAGCCGCGGCGGCGCCGCCCTCTCAATCCGCAAGGTGAGCGGCGCCCCGATCAAGTTCATCGGCACCGGCGAGAAGGTGGAGGCCCTGCAGCCCTTCCACCCCGAGCGCATGGCCAGCCGCATCCTGGGCATGGGCGATGTGCTCACCCTGGTCGAGAAGGCCCAAAAAGAAGTGGAGCTGGCCGATGTGGCCCGCATGCAGCAAAAGCTGCAGGAAGCCTCCTTCGACTTCTCCGATTTTCTGCAGCAAATGCGCCTAATCAAGCGCATGGGCTCCCTCGGCGGCCTGATCAAGATGATCCCGGGCATGAACAAGATTGATGACGGCATGCTCAAGCAGGGGGAGGAGCAGCTCAAAAAGATCGAAGCAATGATCGGCTCAATGACCACGGCCGAGCGCCGACAGCCGGAACTGCTGGCCGCCCAGCCCAGCCGCCGCCGGCGCATCGCCGCTGGCAGCGGCCACACCCCGGCCGATATGGACAAGGTGCTCGCAGATTTCCAGAAAATGCGGGGTTTCATGCAACAGATGACCCGCGGCGGCATGCCCGGGGGCATCCCCGGCATGGGCGACGGCTTCCCCGGGATGGGCGGCTTCCCGGGCATGGGAGGCATGCCTGGCATGGGTGGCGCTGGCATGCCGGGGGGCCGGGGCGCCGGGCCCCAGCGCCAGGCCAAACCGGCCAAAAAACGCAAGGGTTTCGGCCAGCTCTAGGCCTAGCCTCCCCCCAGCCCCAGAGGTGACGGCCACAGGGTATCGTTGTTGTTTGGCGAGTGAATTCACCGCCAAATTGGCCGGGGCGTTCACCGCGACCGGGCTTTCATTCACCCTCAAGTCAGTAAGGCAAGGCCACGATGATCAAGCTCCGCCTGAAGCGGTTCGGTAAAAAGCGGGAAGCGAGCTTCCGCCTCGTGGCCACCAACAGCACCTCCAGGCGGGATGGTTTGCCCCTGCAGGAGCTCGGCTTCTACAACCCCCGCACCAAGGAAACCCGCCTCGACACCGAGGCGATCCGCACCCGCCTGAGCCAGGGTGCCCAGCCCACCGACACGGTGCGGTCCCTGCTCGAAAAAGGCGGCCTCATCGAGAAAACGATTCGCCCCGCTGAAACCGTTGGCAAGGCCAAGCAGGCCACCGCCCGCGAAGCCGCCGCCAAGGCTGAAGCCAAAGCCGCTGCCGCAGCAAAGGAAGCCGAAGTTGCCGCCGCCAAGGCCGCTGCTGAGGCCGCTGCCGCCGAAGCCGCTGCTGCTGCCGAAGCCGCTGCAGCCCCCGCTGAGGACGCTCCGGCGGACGCTTGAGGGCCAGCCCCATGGCCGGGGCCCCCGCACTCACAACCTTCACCATCGACCTGCCTGACCAGAGTGCCGCCCTGGCCCTGGCTGGGGAGGCGGAAGTTAACCTGCACCGCCTCGAAGCCCTCACCGGCGCTTCGGTGGTGATGCGGGGTCTTGCCTTGTCGCTGCGGGGGCTGCCGCCCCAGCTCGAACGGGCCGCCGGGGTTGTTGAGTTGCTTCGCCCCCTCTGGCAGGAGGGCCAAGCCGTGTCCAGCGGCGATCTGCAGACGGTGCTTGCCGCCCTAGACACCGGCCAGGGTGCGGCCCAGCAGCAATTGGCCAAGCAGGTCTTGGTGCGCAGCCAGGGCGGCCGCCTGCTGCGGCCCCGCACCCTCAAACAACAGGCCTACGTCGAGGCGATCGAAAGCCACGACCTCACCCTGGCCCTGGGACCTGCCGGCAGCGGCAAGACGTTTTTGGCGGCTGTGCAGGCCGTCAAGATGCTGCAGGAGCGCAAGGTTGAACGCTTGATCCTCACCCGCCCGGCGGTGGAAGCGGGCGAACGGCTCGGTTTTCTACCGGGAGATCTGCAGCAAAAGGTGGATCCCTACCTGCGTCCCCTTTACGACGCCCTGCACGCCCTGCTGGGCCAGGAGCGCACCTCCCATTTGCTCGATCGCAACGTGATCGAGGTGGCGCCCCTGGCCTACATGCGCGGCCGCACCCTCAGGGATGCCTTTGTGATTCTCGATGAGGCCCAAAACACCACCCCTACCCAGATGCGCATGGTGCTCACCCGCCTTGGCGAGAACTCCCGGATGGTGGTGACCGGTGACCCCAGCCAGATCGACCTGCCCGCCCATCAGCGCAGTGGCCTAATTGAGGCGGCCCAGGTGCTCGAGGGCGTGGAAGGGGTGGCGATCTGCCGGCTCACTGCTGCCGATGTGGTGCGCCATCCTTTGGTGCAGAGACTGGTCCAGGCCTATGCCCTGCGGGACAGCACCAGCTCTTCCAACACCCACTGAGCCCCAATCGAATTACCCCCTGGGTGACTCCAACAGCGGAACTCGAACAGCACGGTTTCGAATTCCTGCTCCAATCGCCCGTATAGCCCTGGTGGCCCGAGCTGATTGCCCTGCTCGCCATCTAACTCTGGCCAGGCCAACCCGGCCAAACCGGTAACGGCGCCTCGGGCCGCCAGCCCTAGGAGGAGATCCACACCTGCCTGGCCGCCCCTGAAAAGCCAAACCCCAGCCAGCACTGGCAGGATGGGGGGAGTTCGTCCCATCGGTGGACCATGCCCGCACGCAGCAATTTTCAGGAGGCCATCCGCGAGGCCCAATCCAGCGCCCTAGTGGGCCCCAATGTGGTCAACAAGGCCCTGCCCTACGTGGGCGGCGGCATGGTGCTCACAGCCGGCGGCGTCATTGGGGGCCTAACCCTGATGGCCAGCAGCCCCAGCCTGTTCATGCCGCTCTTCTGGGTGGCCCTGATCGGTAACTTTGTTCTCTTCTTTGTCGCCCAAAACGTGGCGATGAAGGGCAACAACAGCACGGCCCTGCCCCTGCTGACTGCCTACAGCCTGCTCACCGGCTTCACCCTGAGTGGCATCGTCGCCATGGCGATCGGCACCGCCGGCATTGGCGCCATCGGCACGGCGGCCCTGGCCACTGGCATCACCTTTGTGATCGCCTCCTTTGTCGGCCGCCGCATGAGTGACAGCGTCGGCCAATCGCTCACCGCCGTTGTGGGCTTGGGCATCATTGGCCTGCTGATCGCCATGGTGGTGCAGGTGGTTGGCAGCATCTTCGTGCCCGGCTTTGGCGGCGGCGGTTTTGAGCTGATGATCGCCGGCTTCGGCACGGTGCTGTTTGTGGGCGCCGCCTTCGTGGACTTCTACACGATGCCCCGCACCTACAACGACGACCAGTATCTGGCCGGCGCCCTGGGCATGTATCTCACCTACATCAACCTGTTCATCTTCATCCTGCGGCTAATCATTGCCCTCAACGGCGGCAGCCGCCGCGACTGAGCAGACCCTGGGGTTTGAACGTCAAAGCGAGGCCAAGAGTTAGGCCCTTGATCCCCATCGGACCTGGGCCGATTCAAACCAAGCAGATTTCTGCAAGCGCCCCTTTAAAGGGCGCTTTTTCATGGCTGCTAGGCCTCTGCCACCGCCAACAACGCGGCAGTTATGGCCATGCGTTGCTCGGCGTCATAGCCCCAACGATCGAGGAAGGCCACGTCCTCACCCCTGCCGGCCGTGGCCTCTAGCAGGGTTTCGAGGCGCTGCTTCACCAGGGCCGGTTCCAGCAGCCGCAACAACTCAGTCGAGCGGGCCTGGACCCGCTCGGAGCCCGCCTGCATCGCCCCATCGCCAGAGCGCTTGTGCTGCAAGGCCATCGCCGTGCTCATGGCCAGGTTGCGCACCGACAGGTCCACAACCCCGTCGCCGCCGGCGCGCAATACCAGCGCCACCGAGTCCGGCAACCGGTCCATCAGGGGGCTGTCACCAGCCAGGGACACCACGAAAAAGCCCCGGGCCCCATCGCGGCTGGCCACCAGCTCCGACACCCGATCGGCCAGCACCTCATCGCTGAGTTCACCCGCTTCCCAAAGGGCCAGCCACTGGTTGGCGATCTCCATCGCCTGGGGAAAGCTGGGTTCAAGCGGCGCGGCGTCGGAGCTGGCCATGGCAAGGGGTCGGGGAACTGTCAGTGTTGAGGCTATGAAGCCACCCCGCGACCCGGCGTTGCCCAGCGACAACCGCCCCAAACCAAAGAAGCAAAAGGGGGCTGACCAAGCACCAGAAACTGGTCCCCATGGCCCACCCTTCGCCGGCGGCAGTGAAGGCCGGCTGATCAGTCTGGACAGCCTCGGCACAAGCCCGCCCGGCTTCCGCTCGGGCTTTGTCGCCCTGATCGGCCGGCCCAACGTGGGCAAATCGACCCTGCTTAACCACCTGGTGGGCGAAAAGGTGGCGATCACCTCGCCGGTGGCCCAAACCACCCGCAATCGCCTGCGGGGGATCCTCACCACACCCACGGCCCAGCTGGTGTTTGTCGACACACCAGGGATCCACAAACCCCACCACCTCCTAGGTGAACGGCTGGTGCAGAGCGCCCGGGGCGCCATTGGCGAGGTGGATGTGGTGGTGCTGCTCGTTGATGGCAGCGAACTGGCCGGCCGCGGCGATGGCTTCATCGTCGAGCTGCTGCGCAACTGCCGGGTGCCCGTGCATGTGGCCCTGAACAAACACGACCTGGTCCCAGAGGGCAAGGCCTGGGCCCTGGAAGCCAGTTACCGGGACCTGGTCGCCTCCATAACCGGCGGCAGTTTCGGCACTGAAGGGCCTAGCCAAGACGATGGCCCGGGGGATCGGGCCGCCAAGACCTGGCCCCTCCACCCGATCAGCGCCCTTAGCGGCACCGGCACACAAGAGTTACTAACGGCCGTGGCCGCCGACCTGCCCCTCGGGCCCCACCTCTATCCCGCCGATGCGGTGAGCGACCAACCGGAACAGCTGCTGCTGGCCGAACTGATCCGCGAACAGGTGCTCACCCACACCCGCGAAGAGATTCCCCATTCGGTGGCCGTGTCGATCGACCGGATCGTGGACGACGGTCCGCGCACGGCGATCCTGGCAACGGTGCTGGTAGAGCGCAGCAGCCAGAAGGGAATCCTGATCGGCAAGGGCGGCTCCATGCTCAAGGAGATCGGCAGCGGGGCCCGCCAGCAGATGGTCAAGCTGATTGATGGGCCGGTCTATCTGGAACTGTTCGTGAAGGTGGTACCCAACTGGCGCCGCAACCCGGCCCGGCTGGCGGAACTGGGCTACCGGGGCGACTGAGAGAATGGGGCCACTGCCATGCCCAAGCCGCTGCCTTGACCGACGCAAGCATGACCACCACCGGAACCCCAGAGAGTGCGGCGGCAGCAAGCTTTCCACCCACAGATCTCGGCGCCTTCCTGCAGTTGTGCGCGGGCGACTGGATGAGCCTGCGCAGCCGCTTCCTCCTGGGATCGGACCAGGACGGACGTGCCACGCCAGCCGTCGGGAGCCCTGAAACTGGAGCAGGGGAGCCCCCGCTTGAAGCCGATGACAACAGCTGGCACGCCAGTGAGCGGGCGGATCTGACCGTGGGCCTGCTAGCCGCCAACGGCAACGGCCACGGCGGCCTAACGATGCAGGTGAAGGGGCAAATGGCCGTGCAACAGGCCTATTTCCATGCTGATGGTCGCTTCGGATCCCATCTTGATCCCGATGCGGGCCGCACCGGGACCTGGACCCTCTGGCCAGACGGCAGCCTGGATCTGGTGATTGAACAGGGGGATAGGCAGTTGCGGGAGCGGATCTGGTTCACCAAGCCCAACCTGCGGCTGCGCTCAACTGTTGAACAGCTGGCCGGCGGGAGCCCGGGACGGGCGAGCTTCAGTTCTGAAATCCGCCGGGTTCCCCGGCCTCCAGCCCCTACGCCAGGCACCCAGTCGCCGCGATCACCCAACTAAAACAGTCGATGCGTCTCGATGTAATCAGCCTGACGCCGGAGGCCTTCGGCCCACTCCAGGGCCTGGGGGTGATTGGTCGAGCCTTTGCCGCCGGCATTGCTGAACTGCACTGCCACAATCCGCGCGATTACGCCCTTGATCGCTACAGGAAGGTGGACGATGAACCCTATGGGGGTGGCGCTGGGATGGTGCTCAAGCCTGAGCCGATCTATGCCGCCTTTGAAGCAATACCAGAAAAGGAGCAGCGGCGGGTGCTGTTAATGAGCCCCCAGGGCCAACCACTGCGCCAGGACGACCTTAAACGATGGGCCACCAACTACAACCAGCTGGTGTTTTTGTGCGGGCACTACGAGGGCTTTGATGAACGTATCCGCCGCCTAGCCGATGAGGAAGTGTCGATCGGTGATTACGTGCTTACAGGTGGCGAATTGCCCGCCATGGTGATCATCAACGGCGTTGTTCGCCTGCTCAAAGGAACGGTTGGCACAGCCGCATCCCTAGAGGAAGAAAGCCACACCAGCCTGCTGCTGGAACATTCCCATTACACCCGCCCCGCCAATTTTCGGGGCCAGGAGGTGCCCGAAGTGCTGCGCTCAGGCGACCATGGGGCGATTGCTAGTTGGCGCAGCCAGCAACAACAGGCCCGCACCATGGAGCGACGGCCGGACCTCTATGCGCGCTGGCTCAAGCAAGACTCGGAGCGAGAGCCTGATCACCAATCCCAGCCATAGGCTCGCTTGCATGGACCTACGCATCGGCAACGGATACGATATCCATCGGCTTGTCCCAGGCCGGCCCCTGATTCTTGGTGGGGTGCAGCTGGAGCATCCAGAAGGCCTGGGGCTCGATGGCCACAGCGACGCCGATGTGCTCGTGCACGCCCTGATGGATGCCCTCCTGGGGGCCCTATCCCTGGGCGACATTGGCAAGTATTTTCCCCCGGACGATCCCCGCTGGCGGGGCGCCGACAGCCTCGTGCTGCTCGAGCAGGTGGTGGCCCTAGTGGCGGAGCGGGGCTGGCGCATCGTCAACGTGGATTCGGTGGTGGTGGCGGAGCGGCCCAAGTTGAAACCCCACATCGAAGCCATGCGGGCGGCGATCGCCGTCCGCCTCGGCGTGGAGCCGGAACAGGTCGGGGTGAAGGCCACCACCAATGAGCAGCTGGGGCCCACCGGCCGCGAGGAGGGCATCGCCTGCCACGCCGTGGCCTTGCTCCAGAAACCGTGAGGAGCTATGTAAGGACACCCACGACCAGGGGATTGCCCGGGCTGCCTAGGGTTCTGGCCCTTGCCTTGGTGCTGCTGGTGATGTTCACGGCCCCGTGCAGCCCTGCGGCGGCCCGTTCGGCAGGCGATCTGGCGCCTGAAGCGTTGGCCCCATCAGAACCAGCCAAGGGCCCGGTGGTGGAGCTGCTGCGCCTGGGGGTACCCGCCGTGCACTACCGGGCCTGGCTGGAGGCGGAGAAAGCCAGCTGGGAACCCTGGCTGGCTGAGCAACCGGGCTTCCAAGGCCGCCAACTGCTGTGGGATCGCCAGCGCCAGGAGGGCACCCTGCTGATCCGCTGGGCTAGTCGCGACCAATGGAAGGCCATTCCCGAGGCGGAGGTGGGCCGGGTCCAGGAGCGTTTTGAACAACGTGCACGCCAGTTGACCGGCCAGGCCACGGGTAACCCTTTCCCCCTGCTGGCAGAAGCGGAGCTCGAACCCCTGGGCTCCAGCGGCAAGGCGACGACCACCCCGGGACTAACGGCAACAGGCCCCGGAGGTTGAAGCAATGACGATCTCCCCAGCATCCGGCGAGCCGCCCCTCGCTCCCAGCATTCGCCTCGATCTGGATCGCCGGCGTCGCCTCGGCATGGTGGAAGCGATCTGGGGCGAACACAAGAGCGCCGAGCAGATCGCCCTGGTCTTGGAGCAACTCCAGGCCGCCTCGGAACTCGGCCTGGTGACCCGGGTCGATCCGGCCAAGGCCGAAGCGGTGGCCGCCCTACTGACCAACGGCCCCCAGGCGGGCCAGGCCCTGGTGCACCATCGTCAGGCCCGCTGCCTAACCCGGGGCCCCCTGCCGCATGCCGATCCCGATCGGGGCCGGGTGGTGGTGCTAGGCGGGGGCAGCAGTGACCTGGCCGTGGCGGCCGAAGCCCAGCTGGCCCTGCAGTGCCACGCCATCGCCTGCGAGCTGGTGCTCGATGTGGGGGTGGCAGGCTTGCAGCGGCTGCTCGACCAGCTAGAGAATTTGCGTACTGCCCGGGTACTGATTGCCTGCGCCGGCATGGAAGGGGCCTTGCCCACGGTGCTGGCGGGTTTGCTGCCCCAGCCGGTGATCGGTGTGCCGGTGAGTGTGGGCTATGGGGTCAGTGCCGGCGGCCAAGCGGCCCTGATGGGCATGCTCGCCAGCTGTGCCCCGGGGCTCAGCGTGGTGAATATCGATAACGGCTACGGCGCCGCGATGGCCGCGCTCCGCATCCTGCAAACCGCAGGAGTTTGAGCACAGGCCAGAACCAGTCCAAGGAAAGGACTCAGCAAGGGGGCTTGAGTTGGGATGGCGGCTCAAGCGGGTCGATCTCCAGCAGGCCCTGGAGCCAGAGCCGCAGCGGCCTAGCTAGGCGGCCCTGCTCATAACGCTCGATGGCTTCAAGCAACACCGGGGTGTTGACCCAATCGGGCTGGCGCTGGCTAGCCATGGGCTCAAGCACTGCTCCGCCGCAGTGTGAGAAGACGCCGGTGCCGGCGCCAGGGTGGAGGGTCAGGCCCTGAACCGGCCGAAGCCTCAGCCCCGGGGCTGTTTCGGGGAGAGGCGGCAGAGCTCGCTGGAGCGCTCCTCAGTTTCCACCTGCTGCAGATGGGAGATCAGCACGTGAAGATCGTTATCAGCAAGCTCGCCGTTGGCCTGCCATTTCATGGCACGCGGGTCGGGTCTGGGAAGGGGATGACCCACGGGCAAAGCAATTAAGTGAACTGGTGTTGAAAACCATACGCAATCGAAATGCCTTTTCAGCCCTTGCAACGGGCTGAACTCCCGAAGAGTTCCTTAAGTTCGCTAAAACCGTTGAAATCATGAAGAGCTTTGGGGGCAACCCTGGGTCTTGGCTAAACCCCAACGCTCAAAGATGCTGCAGATTTGGATAGGCGGTCAGCAGTTCTTCGGTGCTCAGCACCTCGCCGGCCCCCTCGGGCTGCCAGATCACCTCGAGAGCCACCAATTCGGTAGAGGACACCGAACCCAACAGCCGCAGGGACTCGCGCAGGTCTTCGTCGCTCTTGAGCGGTTTAAGGGTGAGCCGGGATCGGCTCGCCACCACCAGGGTCACGGCGATGAAATCGCTGGCGGCATCGGCGTCGCCCGCCAGCCCGGAACGTTCCTGGAGTTTTTGGCCGCCCACGTTGCTAGTCACCTCGCGGCTGAGCTTGCTGCGCTCCGTCATGGAGAGCCGGTTGAAGGTGGACTCGGCGGCCGCGAAAGGCACCTGCCCGACCTCGACGCTGGCATAGACCCACAGGTCCGGGTGGCGCAGCAGGGCCAACGTGGTGTCCTGCAGCACCCTTTGCAGGCCGGCGTTGGTGCTGGTGTCGGCCCTGGCCGCCAGGTCCCGCAGGTCCTGCTGCAGATCGCGGGCGGTGGCGAGCAGGCCCACCTGGAGCTGGGCGATGGCCACCGGGCCATCGGGCCGGTAGGTGGCCATCGGGCCCGCCTGGCCCGAAGCGAGTGCGCCGCCACCACCACCACCACCCCGCAAGGCATTGGTAACCAGACCCACCACCGCCATCAAGATCAGGAAACCGAAGAGGCCACCGCCACCGAAGCCAAAGAGGGGAACCAGAAAGGGGAAGCCGATGCCGCCGCCGCCGTAACCACGGGAATAGCCACCGCCGCCATAATTACCGCCATATCCGCCGCCGCCATAGCTGCGGGGCATCGGCGAGGCGCGGAAGCTGCCACCGCCCATGCGGCCGCCGCTAGCGGCAAGGGCGGGCTTGGGCACCACTAGCAATAGGGCCAACAGCACTGGCAGCATGAGGCCGCTGCAAAGCCGGCGCCAGAGCAGGAAGGAGCCCAGCGGAGAGGTTTGGCCAGGGGATCGGCTGGGGCGCTGTGTCGGGCGGAAGTGGGCCAAGACCGGAGACCGGAAGTACAAGAAATCTAGGAACCACCCCCCACGATGGTGACGACTTCGAGGACGTCGGCTTGCCGAACCGCCTGAAGGGGCCAATGGCGGCGGGCCAGGATCTCTCCGTTGAACTCCACTACCACCAGCTGGGGCCGGTAGCCGAAATGTTCCAACACAGCCTCCAGGCCCAGGCCACCCGGGCAGGAACGCTCCTCGCCATTAAGCCGCAGCTGGATCGGCGCCAGGCTTGGGTCCGTCATGGCTGGTCAGGTCGTTCTAAAAGGGGTTGATCAAGCCTGACCTGGGCCAGGCGCGCTAGCAGCTCGGCACTGGCGGCGCCGGCATCGGCCGCCTGGGTAATCGCCCTCACCACCGCAACCCGACTGGCACCAGCGGCCAGGGCCTCCTCCAGGCTGGTGGAATCGATGCCGCCAATGGCAAAAAAGGGAATCGGGCTTGTAGCTGCCGCCTGGCGCACGTAGTCGAGGCCCACCGGATCCCGGCCCGGTTTGGTGGGGGTGGCATTCACGGGGCCAACCCCGACGTAATCACAGCCGTCGGCCACGGCCTGGTGCAACTGCTCAAGCCGATGGGTGCTGCGGCCGATCAGGCGATCGGGGCCCAGCAGGCGCCGGGCGATGGCGGGGGGCAGGTCGTCCTGGCCCAGGTGCACCCCATCGGCGTCCACGGCCAGGGCCAGATCAATGCGGTCGTTGACAAGGAACAGGGCGCCATGGCGGGCGCAAAGCTGGCGCAGGGCCCGGGCGTCTGTGAGCCGTTGCTGGTCGGTGATCGCTGGGCCGCCCGCCAACGGGGCTTCCCCAGCAGGACCATCTCCCTTCGCCCGGTATTGGACCAGGCGCACGCCCGCCTCCAGGGCTGCGGTGACCACTGCCTCCAGGTTGGCGGCCGGACTGGTGACGAAGTAAAGCTGGCATTGCCCCAAAAGCTCTCGGCGCCAGCCGGGGCCGGCGGCGGCCCGCAGCACGTCCACCTCCAGGTCGTAGAGGCCGTAGCGGATGGCGGCCGCTTCCCCTGCCAAGGGACCGGGCAGACCCCGGCCGAATTCCTCCAAAACCCTGAGGGCCTCCTGGACCCGACCGCAGTTCGCCGCCACCACGGCAGCGGCCCCCTGGCGCTCGGCCTGGGCCCCATGGGCCATGCCCGCCGCCGGATCGGTGGCCGTGTGGCGGGCCAGCTTGAAGCTGGCCTGGTGGCAGCGGCCGAGGCGCTGGCGGAAATCCTTGGTACGGCTCACCAGGTCGGGGCGGGCCAGGCCAAAACGGCACCAGTCTTCGATCACCCGCAGGCCTTCGCGGGCCCGATCGAGGTTGGCATCTAGCAAGCGCTCGATCGCCCGTTGCTCCACGGCCCCAGCCATGCCGACTTGCGCTTCAAGGTCTTCCGGCAGGAAGTCTTGCGGTTCAAGGCTGGGATTAGGGAACGGGGCAGGAACCATGGCGATCAAGGGAAGGGGCGCAAACCGTGCTGGGGATGACTTTGGGCGGATAGGCAGGCTGACTAGGTTGGCAATGCTTCCCATGACATCGGATCAGCAATGGATCAGGGTGGATCCGAAAGCGCGATGGCACTGCTCGTTACGGGAATTCTGCTGCTGGGGGGCATCGCCCTTTTCATCAGCTGGGGCCTGAGCAACGCCTACTTGCCTAGCTGAGATGGCGCCCCATCGGGCGATCTAGCGGCCCGGGCCTGGCTCACCCAGGCCTGGGGGCGGCATCGAGCACGGCCTGGGCCCGTTGGGCATCGGCGCCGATCTGGCTCTGGAGGGCTTGCAGGCCCGAGAAGGTTTGTTGGTGGCGGAGCAAGGCCACGGGTTCGACCTGGAGCTCGGCCCCCACCAGCTCCAGGCTGCGGCCCAGCAGGTGCACCTCGACCGCCGAAGGAGCCAGGGGATCGACCGTGGGCTGGGGGCCCAGGTTCATGACCGCCGCCAGGGGTTCAGCGCCATTGACCCGGGTCCAGGCGGCATAGACCCCTTCTAAGGGCAGGAACTTGCGGCCATCCACCTGGAGATTGGCGGTGGGCCAGCCCAGCTGGCGTCCCAGCTGGCGCCCCTGCACCACCTGGCCACTGAAGCGATAGGGGCGCTCGAGCAGGCGGGCGGCCTCCGCCAGCTCGCCGCTGGCCAGGGCCCGGCGAATGCGGCTGCTACTAAAGCGCTCGGGCCCATCCCAAAGCATCGGCACCACCGTGACAATGACGCCCAACTCCTGACCGATCCGCGCTAAGGCCGCCGCATCGCCCCTGCGGCCGGCGCCAAAGCGGAAATTCTCGCCAACGGCAATCTGGCCCGCCTGCAACTGGTCCACCAACACCCTTTGCACGAAGGCTTCCGGACTGAGCTGGGCCAGGGCCGCGCTGAAGGGCACAAGGACCAACTGGTCGATGCCCAAGGGCTCCAACAGGGAGAGCTTCTCGCCCGGCAGATCCAGGCGCAGACGACTATCGCCATAGAGCACCTCGCGGGGGTGGGGCCAAAAACTCACCACCGTGGGAACCAGCGGCACTCCGACTGGGCTGGAGCTGCCGGTAACCGCCGCAATCACACGCCGGTGGCCCCGATGGAGCCCATCAAAACTGCCAAGGGCCACCGCCGTTGGACCCTGGGCCCCATCCGGGCTACGAAGGGGAATCACGCTCGAGCCACCGTCACCCTCTTCAAGGCCAGTGTCCCATGGCAGCTTTGGGCTGCCATGGGACCGACTGGGGCAGCCCAAAGCTGGCCGAAGCCCGCAGGGCCGTGGCAAGTTTGGGCGGCTCGCGGCCCTTGCCGCCCCCGCCCCCTCCCGATGGCCGACCGCCTCGATCTCCAGCTCATCTCGGCCGCCCTGCGCCGCGTCGGCTGGGTGCGCTTCTGGATCCAGCTGGTGCTGGCGGTGGTGGTGGTGGGGGTGCTGCTGTTCAGCAACATCGGCGGCCAGCTGGCCGGCCGCGGCGAGCGGGCCCTGGGTCTGGGTCCAGGGCTCTCGATGACGACCCTGGCTTTCTTTGTGCTGCTCTGGAGCCTGTGGCAAAGCTGGCTGGAGGTGCGCTGCGGCCGGGCTCTCAATAGCCCCGCCCGGCCTAGCAAGGGTGAAACCGCCAAGTTGATTAAACGGGGTCTGCTCGCCGACCTCGTGGGCTTGACCCTGGCTGCCGTGGGCTACCAGGCCATGGCGGGCAGCTTGTTTGTGCAGGCCTCGATGCAGGTGCCCGGCTTCATCGGCGGCCAGATGGCCTTGCCGGGGGGGCGCCCCAACTTGATGGGGTATCCGATCAGCTCGATCGAGATGCTCTCGGTGCTCAGTAACACCCAGGTGTTATTCGCCCACTTGATCGGCCTGGGCATCAGCCTCTGGCTGCTGCAGCGCCTCTATCGCCCCAACGCCAGCTGAATTGGCGAGCTATTGCGCCGGCAGCTCCGGCAGAGCAGCTGGATTGCCACGCCAGAACAATTCTGGCTGCAATGGGGAGAGGGACACGCCCCCGCCGGCCACATGGGCCACATCCGTGGGCCAATCGGAGGGTCCCGCCACGGCGGCGTCGATATCATCAACCACTTCTCCGGCCAGCCAGTAGTAGGTGCGCCCGCGGGGATCTGAGCGTTTGTCAAACTGGTCGATGTAGCGGCGTACCGCCGTGCGGCACCAGCGCAGGGGACCGAGCGAGCCTTCCGGCAGGGGCGGCACGTTGAGGTTGAGCAGCAGGCCCTCGGGCCAACCCTGGCCATAGGTATGTTCCGCCACATCGAGGGCGAGGCGCGCCGCCGGTTCAAACTGGCGCCACTGGAAATCGGCACTGCTTACGGCTAGGGCCGGCAAGCCCTCGATCGTGCCCTCCATGGCGGCTGACACCGTGCCGGAATAGAGCACGTCGGTGCCGAGGTTGGGGCCGTGGTTGATGCCCGAGAGCACCAAATCGGGCGGTTCATCGAGTAGGCGAAACAGGGCCAACTTGACGCAATCCGACGGGGTGCCACTGCAGGCCCAGGCGGTGATCCCCTCGCCGAACAATTCATCGGCCCGTTCGGCCCGCAGGGGCGTTTGCAAGGTGAGGCCATGGCCCGTGGCCGAGCGCTCCTGGTCAGGGCAGACCACGGTGACCCGGTGGCCGCGGCGGGCGGCCTCGGCGGCCAGGGCGCGGATGCCGGCGGCGAACACCCCGTCGTCGTTGCTGATCAGGATCCGCAAAGGGGCCATCGCGGCTCGGCTGGCGCTGGGTTCAGCCAGAACGGTAGGGGGGTGGCTGCTTAAGCTCCGGTTCTGAACGCAACATCCGTGTGAGCGCTACCCCCAGCCTGCAGGAGCTCACGGGCCAGCTGGAGCAGCTCGAAGCCCAGGCTGCCAACGCCATCGCCGCCGCCAGCAGCGCCGGCGACCTGGAAAGCCTGCGGGTGGGGCTACTCGGTAAGAAGGGCCAACTTTCGGCCGTACTTGGGGCCATGGGCAAGCTGGCGGCTGAGGAGCGGCCCCTGATGGGCCAGCGGGCCAACGTGCTGAAGGAGCTGGTGCAGGGGCTGCTCAGCCAGCGACTGGAGGCGGTGAAATCGGCCGCCCTCTTGGAGCGCATCAGCCAGGAAAGCCTCGATGTCACGGCCCCCAGCAGCTTCATTCCACCCGGCCACCGTCACCCACTGATCAGCACAATCGACGAGATCGTCGATATTTTCGCCGGTCTCGGCTACAGGGTCGAAGAGGGTCCAGAGATTGAAACTGACCACTACAACTTCACCGCCCTAAACATCCCGCCCCACCACCCGGCGCGGGACATGCAGGACACATTTTATCTCTCCGGCAACGAACTGCTGCGCACCCACACTTCCCCGGTGCAAATTCGCCATCTCGAAAAAAATCCACCACCGGTGCGAATCGTGGCCCCGGGCCGGGTGTATCGGCGCGATGCGGTGGATGCCACCCACTCACCGGTGTTTCACCAGGTGGAAGTGCTCGCCATCGATGAGGGGCTCGATTTCAGCCACCTGCGCGGCACGGTTACCACCTTCCTCCAACAATTTTTTGGCGATTTGCCGGTGCGCTTTCGCGCCAGCTACTTCCCTTTTACGGAACCCTCTGCCGAGGTGGATGTGATGTGGCGCGGCCGCTGGCTCGAGGTGATGGGCTGTGGCATGGTTGATCCTGCAGTGCTGGAGGGGCTGGGCCTCGATCCAGAACGCTGGAGTGGATTTGCCGCGGGCCTGGGGGTAGAGCGCTTCTGCATGGTGCGCCACGGCGTCGATGACATCCGCCGCCTGTTCACCAGCGACCTGCGCTTCCTTGAGCAGTTTTAAGGTTTGGGGCGAAGTGCCAATTTGTTGGGTCTGCTGGAGCAGACGGCCGTCTGGCCACCTCCAGCCATAAACTCAATAAGCCCCCTGCCCACGATCGGTGCCCCGCGTCGGACTGATCGTCAACGACGGCAAAGACCTGGCCCTGCATACCGCCGACGCGATTGAGTCCCGGTTGGCGGCGGCCGGCTACGACGTGCTGCGGGTGAGCAGCGCCGGCGGCATGGTGGGCTTCGCCAATCCGGACCAACACCTGCGCACCCTGGGCTATGCGGCCTGCGTACCCGCCAGCTTTCGCACCGACCTAGAGCTGGCGGTTGTGCTCGGCGGCGATGGCACGGTGCTCTCGGCGGCCCGCCAAACGGCGCCGATCGGCGTACCGATCTTGACGATTAATACCGGCCACCTCGGCTTCCTGGCCGAGGCCTACCTGCCCGAACTGGACCAGGCCCTCGACCAGGTGATTGCCGGCGACTGGACCGTGGAAGAGCGCACCATGCTGGTAGTGAGCGTGATGCGGGGTGAGCAGCGACGCTGGGAGGTGCTCTGCCTCAACGAGATGGCCCTGCACCGGGAGCCGCTCACCAGCATGTGCCACTTCGAGATTGCGATCGGCCGCCACGCCCCTGTTGATATCGCCGCCGATGGGGTGATTCTCTCCACCCCCACGGGCTCCACCGCCTACGCCCTCAGCGCCGGAGGCCCGGTGATCACGCCCGACTGCCCGGTGTTGCAGCTCACCCCAATCGCACCCCATTCCCTAGCCTCCAGGGCCCTGGTTTTTAGTGATCGCGAACCGGTCACCGTGTTTCCGGCCACGCCGGAGCGACTCATGATGGTGGTTGATGGCAGCGCCGGTTGCTATGTGTGGCCCGAAGATCGGATCCTGATCCGCCGCAGCGACCATGCTGTTCGCTTCGTGCGGCTGGCCAACCAGGAGTTTTTCCAAGTGTTGCGTAACAAACTGGGCTGGGGCCTGCCCCATGTGGCCAAACCCGGCAATGGGCTTGGCTAACCAGCTTGGGGCCACCAACCCGCTCCCTAC
>Ga0310325_10003_pt1 | contig 31807 bp, 29 predicted proteins | sample LakSupSRFTotalC5_FD_195539 | JGI IMG/M metagenome (GOLD analysis project Ga0310325, IMG submission 195539) | Enriched freshwater cyanobacterial communities from Lake Superior, Ontario, Canada - SU02.SRF.Total.C5 (v2) (version 2) | ecosystem: Environmental > Aquatic > Freshwater > Lake | place...
GTCCATGGGCCCGCCACCAGGGAGCGCAGCTTGGCGGGCCCATGGACGCCGCCGCCGCGCCGCTCGGCAAAGGCCAGAGCCAGGCCGTAGAAGGCCAGCAGCTGGGCCAGGAAGGTCTTGGTGGCGGCCACGCCCACCTCGATGCCGGCACCGATATCGAGGATGTGGGGCACGAGCCGGCCCAGGGAGCTTTCGGGGCGGTTGGTGATGCCAAGGAGTTTGGGCGCGAAGGCGGGATCGGCCACCAGCAGGCGCCGCTCCTGCTCCATCAACAGGGCCGCCAGGGTGTCGGCGGTTTCGCCCGATTGGGTGACGCCGATCGTGAGGGTGTGGGGGCCCAGCGGCGGCGGCGCGTAGCGAAATTCGCTGGCATAGAACACGGAGGTGGGAATGCCGGCCAACTGCTCGAGCAGGTAGGCCCCCACCAGGCCCGCATGGCGACTGGTGCCGCAGGCCAGGATCTGGATGCGCTCCACCCCCTCAAACACGGACTCATCGAGGGGCAGGGCCACTAGGGGAGAACCAGCCGGGTTGCCGCCGCCGCTCTCGCTGCCTAGCTCGGGCAGGTGCCGGGCCACCCACAGGGCTGCCGTTTCCGACTGCTCATGGATCTCCTTGTGCATGAAATGGCGGAAGCTGCGCTTATCCGCCACGTGCTCGGTGCCCGTCAGCAGGGAGGGGTTGCGCTGCTGGCGGACCCCTGCGCCGTTGTAAAGCTCGATCCCCAGGGGGGTTAGCAGGGCTACCTCACCGTCTTCCAGGGGCAGGATCGTGCGGGTAAATCCGGCCAGGGCCGGGGTGTCGCTGGCGCAGAGGAATTCGCCCTCGCCCAGGCCGATCAGCAGGGGTGCCTGGCGGCGGGCCACCACCAGGGCGCCCGGCACCGCCGCCCAAACCACGGCCAGGGCATAGGCCCCCTGGAGCTGGGGCAACACCAGCTGCACCGCCTCCAGCAGCAGACTGCCACTGGCGACGCGACCCTGGGCCTGCAGGGAAGCCAGCTGGCGGGCCAGCAGGTGGGGAATCACCTCCGTATCGGTGTCGGAGCGGAAGACGACGCCACCGGCCTGGAGCTGCTCGCGCAGGTTGCGGTAGTTCTCGATGATGCCGTTCTGAACCACGGCCACCTGGCCGCTGCCATCGAGGTGGGGGTGGGCGTTGCGCTCCTCCGGCTTGCCGTGGGTGGCCCAGCGGGTGTGGCCAATGCCGCAGTGGCCCGGCGCGCCCACGGCATCGAAGCGGGCCGTGAGGTTGACCAGCTTGCCCTCGGCCCGCAGGCAGGTGAGCCGGCCTGGTTCCCCTGGACCGTCCCTCGCCGGGGCCTCAACCGGCGCCTCAACCGTGGCCAAGCCAGCGGAGTCGTAGCCGCGGTATTCCAGTTGGCGCAGACCCTCGAGCAGCAGGGGGGCAGCCTCCCGCGAACCGATCACCGCAACGATGCCGCACATACCGATCGTGAAGGCACAAAAAAGCCCGGCCAGGGCCGGGCTTGAGCTTATGCGCAGTGGGTGGGCTGTTAGTAAGCCAGGCCCATCGAGCGACTGGTTTCGTCGCCGAGATAAACACGAATAGACAGGAAATCGGTGGGGCAAGCGGTTTCACAGCGCTTGCAGCCGACGCAGTCTTCGGTGCGGGGGGATGAAGCAATTTGGGCGGCCTTACAGCCATCCCAAGGGACCATCTCGAGCACATCGAGAGGACAGGCACGCACACACTGGGTGCAGCCAATGCAGGTGTCGTAGATCTTGACGGAATGGGACATGCCCGGGCCGGAAGCAAACGGCGTGGTGCCCAACGTACCCAAGGGATCCGGCCTGGCCCCGGGCGAGGGCGCTGGCCGTCACCCTTGTTCATACGAAACCGAAACCCAGCCGATCCGGGGGCCCAAGCAAGGGCGCTGGGCCGGGCCGCCCCGATCCCATCCGGGCTAAGGGAGCATCACCAGGCCGACCCGTAGGATGCGGCCCTCCCACACCGTGGCCATGTCCCAGGAAGCCATCCTCGAGAAAGTGCGCTCGATCGTTGCCGAGCAGCTCAGCGTTGATGCCGCCGAAGTCAAGCCCGAATCCAATTTCCAGAACGATCTCGGTGCCGATTCCCTCGACACCGTCGAGCTGGTGATGGCGCTTGAAGAGGCCTTCGACATCGAAATCCCCGACGAGGCCGCCGAAGGCATCACCACCGTCGGTGACGCTGTTAAGTACATCCTGGACAAGCAGGCCTGAGGATCCCGATGGTGGAGGGTCTCCACCGCGTCGTGGTCACGGGCCTGGGCGCGGTTACACCGATCGGCAACGACGTTCCCTCCTATTGGGAAGGTCTCAGCACCGGTAAAAACGGGGTGGCGCCGATCACCCTGTTCGATGCAGCGCGCCATGCCTGCCGCTTCGCGGCAGAAGTGAAGGGTTTTGACCCGCGCGGTTCCATCGAACCGAAGGACGCCAAGCGCTGGGATCGCTTTTGCCAGTTCGCTGTGGTGGCCGCCAAACAGGCCGTGGCCCATGCCGGCCTGACGATCGATGAGCGCAATGCCAACCGGGTCGGCACGGCGATTGGGTCTGGCGTGGGCGGGCTTTTGATGATGGAAACCCAGGCCCATGTGCTGGCAGAACGGGGTCCGGATCGGGTCAGCCCCTTCTGCGTTCCGATGATGATCCCCAACATGGCCACGGGCCTAACGGCGATCGCCCTTGGCGCCAAGGGACCCAGCTCTGCCGTGGCCACGGCTTGCGCCGCTGGCTCCAATGCCATTGGCGACGCCTACCGGCTGATCCAGATGGGTTTGGCCGATGCCATGGTCTGCGGTGGCGCCGAATCTGCGATCACCCCGCTAGGCGTGGCCGGCTTTGCCAGCGCCAAGGCCCTCTCCTTCCGCAATGACGACCCGGCCACGGCCAGCCGCCCCTTTGATGCGGAGCGCAATGGCTTCGTGATTGGCGAAGGGGCCGGCGTGATCGTGCTGGAAAGCCTGGAGCATGCCCGGGCCCGCGGTGCCGAGATCCTGGCTGAGGTCGTGGGCTATGCCATGACCTGCGATGCCCACCACATCACCTCCCCCACCCCTGGCGGCACCGGCGGCGCCGAAGCGATGCGCCTGGCCCTGGCCGATGCCCGGATTGAGGCCGCCGACGTTGACTATGTCAACGCCCATGGCACCAGCACCCAGGCCAACGACAGCAACGAAACCGCTGCGATCAAGTCGGCCCTGGGCGAGCGGGCCTACCAGATCCCAGTCAGCTCAACGAAGTCGATGACCGGCCACCTCCTGGGGGGCAGCGGCGGCATCGAGGCGGTGGCAGCAGTTTTGGCCATTGGCCACAACCTGGTGCCACCTACCATCAATTACCAAAATCCAGATCCAGCATGTGATCTGGATGTCGTTCCCAACCAGGCCCGGGAACAGACACTGAACGTGGTGTTGTCCAATTCCTTCGGGTTTGGAGGCCACAACGTCTGCCTCGCCTTCCGTCGAATCAGCTGAGCCGGGTTCACCCCCTGCCCGTGCCTTCGCCGGCCGATCGCCCTTCCCTACCCCGCCCATCACCATGGTCGCCGCACCCGTCTCCGTCGACACGCTCTGCGTCAACAGCATTCGCTTCCTGGCGATCGACGCGATCAATAAATCGAATTCCGGCCACCCGGGCTTGCCGATGGGCGCTGCGTCCATGGCCTACGCCCTTTGGAATCGGGTGCTGAAGCACAACCCCAAGAATCCCCAGTGGTTCAACCGGGATCGCTTCGTGCTGTCGGCCGGCCACGGTTGCATGCTTCTTTACGCCTTGCTGCACCTGAGCGGCTACGACTCGGTGACGATCGAGGACATCAAGCAATTCCGCCAGTGGGGCTCCCACACCCCCGGCCACCCCGAGACGTTTGAAACCGCCGGCGTCGAAGTCACCACGGGTCCCTTGGGTCAGGGCATCGCCAGTGCCGTAGGCCTGGCGATCGCTGAAGCCCACCTGGCTGCCAAGTTCAACAAGGACGACGTCACCCTTGTTGATCACTACACCTTCGTGATCATGGGCGACGGCTGCCACCAGGAGGGCATCTCAGGAGAAGCTGCCTCCCTGGCCGGTCACCTCGGCCTGGGCAAGTTGATCGCCCTCTACGACGACAACCACATCACCATCGACGGAAACACCAATGTTTCCTTCACCGAAGATGTGCTGAAGCGCTACGAGGCCTACGGCTGGCACGTGCAACACGTGGCCGATGGCAATACCGATGTCGATGGCATCGCCAAGGCGATTGAAGCCGCCAAGGCCGTCACCGATCGTCCGTCGATGATCAAGGTGACCACCACGATCGGCTACGGCTCCCCCAACAAATCTGGCACCGCCGGTGTGCACGGCGCAGCCCTCGGCGCTGAGGAAGCGGCCCTCACCCGCCAGGCCCTCGACTGGAGCTACGGCCCCTTCGAGGTGCCCCAGGAGTCCTACGACCAGTGGCGCCAGGCCGTGCCCCGCGGCGCCGCCGCTGAGGCCGCGTGGAACGCAGCGCTAGCCACCTACCGGGCCCAGTACCCCGCTGAAGCCGCCCAGTTCGAGCGCCAGCTACGCGGTGAACTGCCCCAGGGCTGGGACGCCAACCTGGCCAGCTTCACGCCCGAGGACAAGGGCCTGGCCACCCGCATGCACAGCTACAACGCCCTCAACGCTTTTGGCCCCAACCTGCCCGAGCTGATCGGCGGTTCCGCCGACCTGACCCACTCCAACCTCACCGACATCAAGGGCGAGAAGAGCTTCCAAAAGGGCGCTGAAGCCAACCGCTACCTGCACTTCGGTGTGCGCGAGCACGCCATGGCGGCGATCCTTAACGGCCTGGCCTATCACGGCAGCGGCCTAATCCCCTACGGCGGCACCTTCGCCGTATTCGCCGGCTACATGGTGGGCGCCATGCGGCTCTCGGCCCTGAGCGAACTAGGCGTGATCTACGTGCTCACCCACGATTCGATTGGCCTGGGCGAAGACGGCCCCACCCACCAGCCGATTGAAACCCTGGCCAGCCTGCGGGCCCTGCCCAACCTGCTGGTGATTCGCCCCGGTGACGGCAACGAAACCAGCGGCGCCTACCAAGTGGCCATCACCAACCGCAAGCGCCCCACAGTTCTGTTCCTCAGCCGCCAGGCGATGGCCAACCAGGCCAATTCCACCGCAGCCGCCGTGGCTAAGGGCGGCTATGTGCTGGAAGACAGCACCGGCACCCCCGAGCTAATCCTGATCGGCTCCGGCACCGAGCTGGAACTGTGCACCAAGGCCGCCGCCGAACTGCGGGCCGCCGGCAAGAACGTGCGGGTTGTGTCGATGCCCTGCGTGGAGCTGTTTGAAGAGCAGGATGCTGCCTATCGCGAGAGCGTGCTGCCCGCCTCGGTGCGCAAGCGCCTGGTGGTGGAAGCCTCCAGCTCCTTTGGCTGGCACAAGTATTCCGGCTTCGATGGCGACACCGTGTCGATCGACCGCTTCGGCGCCTCGGCTCCTGGCCCGGTCTGCCTGGAGAAGTTTGGCTTCACGGTGGCCAATGTGGTGGCCAAGGCCAACTCGCTGCTGGCTTGATTCAGTGTTTGGCATGGGCTAATCCATTCCAAGCAAGCTGTAACTGGGGTCGACTCAAACAAATTTGAGCTCTGATCCCCCCCTAGCCCCGCCTAACAGCGGGGCTTTTTATACTCAGTTGATCAGGCCCCTTCGCCAGTCATGCCGCGCCCCATTTGGCCCATCTGGCCCATCTTCGCAAACAATTAAAAGCCACAACGCCCAAGCGCTGTGGCTTAATTACTATTGCGCTGTGGCTTGGATCAACTGTCGGCAGATCCAGGCCTAGGCCCCTACGCCTTCAGAGCCTCCTGCTCCGCCAACACCTTCGCCAGCCCCGCCAGGTCCTCGTCGGTGATCTTGGTTTGCATCGGGCAATGCTTGGGACCGCACATCGAGCAGAACTCCGCCTGCTTATAGATATCAGCGGGCAGGGTTTCGTCGTGGTATTCGCGGGCCCGCTCAGGATCGAGCGAGAGATCAAACTGCTTGTTCCAGTCGAAGGCGTAGCGGGCGCGGCTGAGTTCGTCGTCGCGATCGCGGGCACCCGGGCGATGGCGGGCGATGTCGGCGGCGTGGGCGGCGATCTTGTAGGCGATCAGGCCCTCGCGCACATCCTCGGCGTTGGGCAGGCCCAGGTGTTCCTTGGGGGTCACGTAGCAAAGCATCGCCGTGCCATACCAACCGGCCATCGCAGCACCAATGGCGCTGGTGATGTGGTCGTAGCCGGGGGCGATGTCGGTGACCAAGGGGCCCAGGACATAGAAGGGCGCCTCACTGCACTCCTCCATCTGCTTTTTGACGTTGAACTCGATCTGATCCATCGGCACATGGCCTGGACCCTCCACCATCACCTGGATGTCGTGCTTCCAGGCACGGCGAGTGAGCTCGCCCAGGGTTTTGAGCTCAGCCAGTTGCGCGGCGTCGGAGGCGTCGTGCTGGCAGCCGGGCCGTAGCGAATCGCCCAGGGAGAAGGTGCAGTCGTAGCGCTTGAAGATCTCGCAGATATCGTCGAAATGGGTGAACAGGGGGTTCTGCTTGTGGTGATAGAGCATCCACTGGGCCAGGATTCCGCCGCCGCGGCTCACAATTCCGGTGAGGCGGCCCTTCACCAAGGGCAGGTGCTCAATCAGCAAGCCGGCGTGGATCGTTTGGTAATCAACGCCCTGCTGGCAGTGCTTCTCAATGATGTGCAGAAAGTCGTCGGCGTCGAGATTCTCGATCGAGCCGTGCACGCTCTCAAGGGCCTGATAGACGGGCACCGTGCCAATCGGCACCGGCGAGGCGTTAATGATCGCCGTACGCACCTCGTCGAGGTTGACGCCGCCGGTGGAGAGATCCATCACCGTGTCGGCGCCATACTTCACCGCCAGCTCAAGCTTTGCCAGCTCCTCGTTGATATCGCTGGCATTGGGTGAGGCGCCGATATTGGCATTCACCTTGCAACGCGACGCGATGCCGATCGCCATCGGCTCGAGGTTGGTGTGGTTGATGTTGGCAGGGATGATCATCCGTCCCCGGGCCACCTCCTCCATCACCAGCGACTCGGGCAGATTCTCCCGTTTGGCCACAAAGGCCATTTCCTCGGTCACCACACCCTGGCGGGCGAAGTGCATTTGGGAGAAGTTGGCAGAACCGCGACGCTTCTCAATCCAGGCGCTACGCATAACAGAACTGGCAAAGGGGAAATGCCGGCCAAACCGGCAAGGGACGCCCAGCCTGAGTTCATCTCACTTCCCTGCGCCGGCATGACCCGGATCAGGTTCGGAGGGTGTGATCTCAGCCCGTGGGACTCATGCTGAATCAGCTGGGCTGAATCAACTTTTGTCCGGGCACCCCTAGTGACATTCGAAACCTAGCAAGGCCGAAACGGCAGCTGTTGAAGAGCCGGCCTCAGCCCTGCAACCCATTGAGGGCCACCGCCACCACCCGATGGTCCTGGTCCTGCTGCAGGGCCGCCAGGGCAGAACGGGCCTCCATCGGCCAAGGAGCTCCAGCCGGCGCCTGGGCTCCCTCCCTCACCAGCCGTCCCAGGATCTCGGCAGCACCGGCCCGCACCGTGCCATCGCCATCGGCCAGGGCCAGCCGGGCCAGATCGAGCAGATCGCCGGGATCCATCTCGGCATGTTCTGCCACGGCCGAAAGGATGCTGCAGCGCACCAGCCACTCCGGGTTGCACTCAAAGGCCTGACGCAGGAGGGGCCAGGCCCGCGTCAGGGAATGGCTCACCAGGGCATTGGCCGCCTCAGCCCGCACATTGGCATCGGGATCGCTGGCCAGGGCTGCCACCAGGGCCTGCCAGCCGTCCTCGGTGGGCTTGACCCCCAGGCCAGCGCAGCTCAAGGAGCGCACGATGAAGGCGCTCTGTTGCAGGCCCAGCAGCAGCAAGGGCACCGCCTGGTCGGCCGGCAGCTCCCGCAAACCGGCCAGGGCCGGCATGGCCCGGCTGGGATCTCCCGAGAGGATGGCCTCGCGCTGCTGGTCCAGGGTCATGGCCTCAGGCTAGGCGGGGGGCCCCGGTTGGCGCAGGGCGGCCAGCAGGGCGCGGCGGCGACGGTGGCGGGAGAGGGCGCTGTGGCCTAGGAGCCCGACGCCGATCAGCAGGGCGGGCAGGGCCTGCCAGCGATCAGGCCCCTGGCGCAGCAGCAGGGCCCCTAGGGCCAACAGAATCAGCAGTGGCGAAGACAGGGCCAGCAGGCCCCGGCTGAAGCCCTTTGGGCCGCTCACGGCTGGGGCCCCCCGCCGGCAAGGGCCTGCTGGCCGATCCAGCGCAACAGGCTCAAACCCAGCACCTTCACCCCTACCGCCAAAGCCCCCTCATCGGGATCAAACCTATTGCTGTGCAGGGGCGTGCAGCCGTTGGGGCCCGCCACCCCGAGGCGAAACATGGTGGCAGGGGTATCCCCCTGCAGCTGGGCAAAATCTTCGGCGCCAAGCGAGGGCTGCTCCAACCAGATCACCTGGTCGCGGCCCAACAGATCGGTGGCTGCCTCAGCGAGTAACTGGGTGAGGCGGCCATCGTTCTTGACCGGCGGGGCGATGCAGCGATACCGAACCCTGGCCTCGCCTCCGTAGCCCTGGCAGAGGGCCTGCACCGTGTCCTCAATCCAGCCGGGCAGGCGGGCGTGGACCTCCAGGTCGAGGCAGCGCACCGTGCCGAGAAGGCGCACGTGGTCGGCGATGACGTTGTAGGCCTTGCCGCCTTCGATCCGGCCAAAACTGACCACCACCGGATGCAGGGCATCAAGGCGGCGGCTGATCGCCTCCTGCAGGCCGCTCACCACCCGGGCCGCAATCCAGATCGCATCGATGGACTGGTGGGGCCGGGCGCCATGGCCGCCCTCGCCCAGCACCTCCACCTCCAGCTCGCCGGCGGCGGCGGTGAGGCTGCCGATGCGCACGCCAATCGAGCCCACCGCCAGGCTCGGGAACACGTGCACGCCAAACAGGGCGTCCACCCCCTCCATGGCGCCATCGGCGACCATCCAGGCCGCCCCTTCGGCGGTTTCCTCCGCCGGTTGGAACAGCAGCCGGATCCGGCCGCTGAGCTGGGCCGCCAGGGGCGCCAGCAGGCGCGCCACCCCCAGGCCCACGGCGCTGTGCAGGTCGTGGCCACAGGCATGCATCAGGCCCTGGTGGGTGGAGGCCCAGGCGACGCCCGTGCGCTCCTCCACCGGCAGGGCGTCCATGTCCACCCGCAGGGCCACCAGCGGCACCCCGGGCCCCTCGGGCCCGAGCTCCGCCAAAACACCCGTTCGCCCGACGGCTTCACGCACCCGCCAGCCCAGGGCGCGCAGCTCACCGGAGATCAGGGCGGCAGTCTGCTGTTCCTGGCCGCTCAGTTCCGGGTGGGCGTGGAGATGGCGGCGCAGGGCAATCAGGTCGGGCAGGGCCGCGGCCAGGGCGGCCTCCAGCCCAAAGCGTTGCCATAGATCCGAGCCAGCATCAGTCGGCCCAGGGCTGGCGAAGGCTCCCGGGAGGCTGGCCGGAGGAGCGGCCTGGGGCTGGGCCTGGGCGGCGGACGTCATCGGCTGGCCAGGGCGAGGAAACTCTCGAGGGCGTGCACCGGCTCCGGAGGCCAGCGCCGGATCTCGGACAACCATTCTGGCTGGCGGTAGCGGGGATCGAGCCCGGAGGCCGCCGCCCAGTGGCTCTCCGCCTCACCAGCGGCGCCCCGTTGCCAGAGCAGGGCGGTAAGCCCGGCCCGGGCATCGGCAAACAGGGGATAGCGGCGGATCAGGTTGCGCAGCTGCCGTTCAGCCTCCACCAGATCGCCCAGTTGGAAGGCGGCCAGGGCAGCGCTGGAGCGGGCCATGGCAAAACTGGGCCGGGCATCGGCCGCCGCCGTGAAGCTGGTCCGGGCCGCCAGCCAGTCGCCGCGGGAGCCCTGCACGTTGCCGAGGTTGTAGAGGGCGGAAGCGTCGGTGGGATCGCGCTCCAGAATCCAGCGGTAATCAGCCTCGGCGGCATCCCACTGGCCCAGGGACTCCTCGGCGGTGCCGCGGTTGAGGTGGGGATCACCTTGCTCGGGATCGAGGGCGATCGCCCGGCCCTGGTTGGCGATAGCGGCCTGGGGATCGCCCATGGCCAGGGCCACGTTGCCGCGGTTGCTCCAGGCGGACGCATCGTTAGGGGCCAGCTCGAGCACCTGGTCCCACAGGGGCAAGGCGTCCCCAAAGCGACCCTCACGGCTGGCGCTGAGCGCCTGATCAAACAGCTGGGGCAGGCTCAGTTGAACCGCCAGAACCACTGCCAGCAGGGAGGTGATCACGCCGCTGCCTCGGCCAGGGCGAGGTGAACCCGGCCCGCCTCGGTGATCACCCGGCCCCGGGGCGTGCGTTGCAGTAGGCCCTGTTGCAACAGAAACGGCTCAACCACCGTTTCCAACGTTGCCGCGTCTTCGCCGAGGGCGGCGGCCAGGGTGTCGAGGCCGACGGGGCCACCCCCGTAGCCCTCGAGCAGGAGGGTCAGCAGGCGCCGGTCGCTGGCATCAAGGCCGCGGCCATCGACCCGATGCAGGCTGAGGGCCTCATCCACTAGGGCGGCGCCGATGCGGCCATGGCCGCCCACCGAAGCCACATCGCGCACGCGCCGCAGCAGCCGGTTGGCAATCCGGGGGGTGCCGCGGCAGCGGCGCGCCACCTCCAGGGCGGCGGCGCTATCGAGGTCCACCTGCAGCAAGCCGGCGGCCCGCACCACGATCGCCTGCAGGTCCTCCAGGCCGTAGAACTCGAGCCGCTGGATCAGGCCAAAGCGATCGCGCAGGGGCGAGCTAAGCGCGCCGGCCCGGGTGGTGGCTCCCACCAGGGTGAAGGGGGCGATCGCGAGGCTGCGGGTGCGGGCGGTGGTGCCCTTGCCGACGGTGAGGTCGAGGCGGAAATCCTCCATGGCGGGATAGAGGATCTCTTCAGCCACCCGGTTCAGGCGGTGGATCTCATCGATGAAGAGCAGTTCCTGGGGCTGGAGGTTGATCAGCAGACCGACGATGTCGCGGGGGCGCTCCAGGGCCGGGGCACTGGTGATGCGGCAGCGCACCCCCAGTTCTTCGGCCAGCACCAAAGCCATGGTGGTTTTGCCCAGGCCAGGCGGGCCGTAGAGCAACACGTGATCGAGGGCTTCTTGGCGGGCCAGGGTGGCCTCCACGGCAATGCCCAGCACCTGCTTGAGCTCCCGTTGGCCGATGTAGTCGGCCAGGCGCCGCGGCCGCAGGCTGTCCTCCCGCAAGATCGGCGCTTCAGCTGAGGCCCCAGCTGCGGCCTCGGTGCCGAAGCCAGGGCTGGGGTCATCGCCCGGGCCTAGGGCCAGCCCATCGCCGGGCAGGGGCGCGGGGTCCACCAGCCGCTGCTTCAGCCTGGAAGGAGCCGCACCGGAGCCAGAGGAAACAATCGCCATGGGGCGAGGGTACCGGGGGCTCCCTAGGGTCGGAAGATCCTGGCGGCAAGGTCAAAGCAACGATGGCGAAGGGCGGAAGCAAGAGCGCCGCCAAGGCGAAGCGGGATGCCGCCAACAAGTTGCTGGCCGACAACCGCATGGCGCGCCACGAATACGAGATCCTCGAGACCCTGGAAACGGGCGTGGAACTGCTCGGCACCGAAGTGAAATCGATCCGGGCTGGCCAGGTGAACCTGCGCGATGGCTTCTGCCTGATCCGCAATGGCGAGATGCAACTCCACAACGTGCACATCTCGCCCCACAGCCACGCAGGCAGCTACTTCAACCACGATCCGCTGCGGGTGCGCAAACTGCTGGCCCACCGGCGCGAAATCGACAAGCTGCGCGGTGCCCTGGATCAGAAGGGCCTCACCCTGATTCCCCTCAACGTCCACCTCAAGGGCTCCTGGATCAAGATGACGATCGGCCTGGGCAAGGGCCGCAAGCTCCATGACAAGCGCCAAGAGGAACGGCGCAAGCAGGACGTGAAGGAAACCCGGGCCGCCATCGCCAGGCTCTGAGGGCCAGAACCAGGCCGCCTCAGTTGGTTGAGGTCGGCGCGGCGGGTGGGGCGGGTGGCGTTGAGGGGGAAGAGGAACTAGACGGGCTGAAAGCGGGAGCAGCCTCCTGGCCTGGGGTGGCACTGCCAGCCCCTTGGCCCGGGGTTGGGCTTGCGCCCTGGGGCAGCACCGGCGCCGTGACGCCGGCGGGGCGCAGCACTGGATCGGCCCGCAGCGAGAGGGTGAGCATGGCCGGGGCCACGCCCGTGTTGGTGACCAGCACCTGAACCGGCGAGCGCCCTACCTTGACCAAGCTGACGACCCGCAGGGGACCCTGGCCCTCCAGCACGCTGCCGTCGGCAGCAAACACGGTCATCTGCATCAATGGCGAGCCGTTGACCCCCAGCACCAAGCGACTCTCGGGCGGCAGGCGGATCGGGAATAGGCGAGCGCCGCCGGCGGCCACCTCGGCAGACACCACCCCCATCTGGCCTAGGGCCGCCTGGATCGGTTGGATCTGCACCCCACCAAGCACCTGCTCAGCCGCGGCGTACCAGAGCTGGCGGTAAGGCTCGGGCGGAATGCCGCCGCCGGATCGGCCCGGCAGCAGGTTCTGGGCACTGCCCGACACCAATTGCTGTAACACATCACTACTCAGGCCCTGGGCCACCAAGCCCGATTGGCGCTTGTCCCAGTCACCGCCACTGAAGCTGCCAAGCCGGGTGCGGATCTCCAGGGGCAACTGCTCCACCCGGCTGATCCATTCCTCCGCCAGCCCATTCCAAACCTTGCGCAGGGGGGCATCGTCGAGGGAATCGCTGGGCAGGCGGCCGCCCCGTTCCGGGTACTGGGCCAGCAGGCTGGCATCGACCAGCTTCAGGAACCAGCCCCGGTCGATCTGGAGGGCCCGCAGGCGATTGAGCAGTTGCTGGCGCTGGTCCACCTCGGTGGGCGGCAGGGAGGCTGGCAGCTGGAGCGCATTGCCGGCTTCATTGGCGTTAGGGGCCTTGCTGCGGCCCAGCAGCAGCCAGCCCAGGGCCGTGCCCACCACGGCTGAAAGCACCAGGGCCAGCACCACCGGCCAGAGGCGACCTTCGGCCGCCGCCTCCTTGTCCTCCTGGCGGGCCCGCAGGTTGACCGGCGGGCCCGCCTGCACTCGGCCCATGGCCTCGGCCTGGACCCTGCCCTCGGCCTGGACCCTTCCCTGGGCCTTGGCGAGGGCCCGAGCAGCTGCCGCAGCCCGGGCATGGGGGCTAGGGGACTCAGCGCTAACGGGCGGGCCCTGGTGGATCCCAGGGTCTGGCAAACCAGCCGATGGCTCCATCCCTGGGGGATAGGCAGCTGCAGCCGGCTCCGCCCGGGGCTGGGGCACCAGCACCACCGTGCGATCGGCCCTGGCCACCGGACCCGTGCTCTCCGGCATCGCCAGCTGTTGGCTGGCCGCCAGGGCCTGGCCAGCGGAGGCAAACCGCTGGGCGGGATCCTCCGCCAGCAGGCGCCCCAGGGTCGCCGCCAGGGCCGGTTCGGCATCGAGGCTGGCCGGCCAGCGCCAGGCGAGGGACACCGGATCGAGCAGGGCGGCGGGTTCTTCTCCAGAGAGCAGCACCAGGGCCACCACGCCCAGGCCATACAGGTCCATCCAGGGCTCGGCCGGGGCGCCAACCATCAGTTCCGGCGGCCCGTAGCCGGGGGTCATGCCGGCCGTGGCGGGGCCAACAGCCGTGGCGGCCCCCCCAGCAGCAGCGGCAACCCCACTGCCGCGCACCAGGCCGAAATCGAGCAGCACCGGCAGACCATCCCGTTCGCGGCGCAACAGGTTGGCGGGGGTGAGGTCGCCATGGATGAGGTCCTGGCTGTGCAGCACAGCCAACACCGGCAACAGCTGGCGCAGCAGCAACACGACCTCCCCAGCGCCGAAGACCAGCTGGCGCTGGCTGCGGGCCGCCTGCAGGTCGGCGTAGGTGCGGCCCTCCTGCCATTCCCGCGGCAACCACAGCTCGCCTCCCGCCTCGATCAGGGCTCCGAAGCGGGGCACCTGGGGATGGAGCACCCCCTGGAGCCGGCCCCAGACCTGGCGCAGGGCCTGCTGCTGGGGCCCTGGTGCCAGCTGGCGCAACACCATCGGCGCCCCGCCCGCCAACTGGTCACTGGCGCGCCACAGCACCCCCTGGCTGCCGCGGGACAATTCCGCCTCAAGCCGATAGCGCTCGGCGATCAGCTGGCCTAGCGCCACCTGGTTCATAGCTCTCTCTTGGCTGGCTCGGCCAGGGAAGGGTGGCGCCCAGGTTGCTGCAACCCCTTCCCTGCCAGCCAGTCGGCGTCATAGAGCCGTGACCGATAGCGATCACCGCTATCGCACAACACCGTGACAATCGTGTGGCCCGGACCCAGCCTCCGGGCCGTTTCGAGCGCCGCCGCCACATTGATCCCCACCGAGCCCCCCAGGAACAGGCCCTCCTGCCAGAGCAGGCCATAAATGGTGTCGAGGGCGTCCTGGTCGCTGACGCGCACGGCATCGTCGATCGGGGCGCCCTCCAGGTTGGCGGTGATCCGGCTGTTGCCAATGCCCTCGGTGATCGAGCTGCCCTGGGCGCTGAGCTCCCCCTGCTTCACCCAGGCGTAGAGGGCGCTGCCATGGGGATCGGCCAGCACGCAGCGCACCTGGGGGTTTTGCTGCTTGAGATAGAGGGCCACGCCGGCATAGGTGCCGCCGGTGCCCGTGGCCGCCACCCAGGCATCGACCTTGCCGCCCGTCTGGTCCCAGATCTCCGGGCCGGTGCTGTTGAAGTGGGCCCGGCGGTTGGCCAGGTTGTCGAATTGGTTGGCCCACACGGCGCCCGGGGTTTCGGCGGCGATCCGGCCCGAGAGCCGCACGTAGTTGTTGGGGTCCCGGTAGGGGACGGCCGGCACGGTGCGCACCTCGGCGCCGAGGCTGCGCAGCAGACCGATCTTCTCCGCCGACTGGGTGTCGGGAATCACAATCAGGGCCCGGTAGCCGCGGGCGTTACAGAGGTGGGTGAGGCCGATGCCAGTGTTGCCGGCCGTGCCCTCCACCACCGTGCCCCCGGGGGCTAAAAGCCCCTGCTCCTCGGCCTCCAACAGGATGCCTAGGGCGGCCCGGTCCTTGACCGAGCCGCCGGGATTCATGAATTCGGCCTTGCCGAGGATTTCGCAGCCGGTGAGATCGCTGAGGGCATTGAGCCGTATCAGGGGGGTATGGCCCACGGCGCCCACAAAACCGGCTGTGATCCCCCCCATGCGCTGGCCTGACGATGGCGTGAACTGGTGCGGCGATCGTAGGGGCGGCTGACGCCCGAACCGAAGGCTTCTAGGGTCGTCCCAAACACTCTGCGCCGATGCACCGATCTCCCACCGCCACGGGGCTGTTGCCGCGGCTGCGGGAGATCCGGTTGGCCAGCGAAGCCCTGATCGCCCCCCTAGAGCCGGAAGACCTCTGCCTGCAGGGGATGGCCGATGCCAGTCCGCCGAAATGGCATCTGGGCCACACCAGCTGGTTTTTTGAGGAGTTCCTGCTCAAGCATCCGGAACTTTTGGCCCTGGTGGCCCCCTACGAGCCCTGCGACAGCCGCTGGGGCTACCTGTTCAATTCCTATTACGACGCCGTTGGCGCCCGCCACCCCCGGCCCCAGCGGGGCCTGCTGACCCGGCCCGGGATTGGGGAGCTCCTGGCCTGGCGCCAGCGGGTCAGCGCCGGCCTGGAGCGCCTGCTGGAACGGCTGGACGGGCTCGAGCCCCAGCAGGCGGCAGCACCCCTGGCCCTGGTCGAGCTGGGTCTGCAACACGAGCAACAGCACCAGGAGCTGCTGCTGATGGACCTGCTTGACGGCTTCAGCCGCAATCCACTCGAACCCAGCTACAGCCTCGCCAGTGATGGCCCGGAAAACCGCTTTGAGGCGCGCGCCCGCGCGGGAACGGGGCCTGGCCAGACCTCCGCTTGGCTGGACCACCCCGGGGGCTTGGTGGCGATCGGCCAGCCCCAGGGCGAGGTCGGCCCAGAGTCTCCCGTCGGCGGCTTCCATTTCGATAACGAGGGACCCCGTCACCGCGTTTGGCTTGAGTCCTTCGCGATCGCTCGCCAGCTAGTGAGCAATGGCGCCTTTGAAGGGTTCATCGCCGATGGCGGTTACCGGCGTCCCGAACTGTGGATGAGCGAAGGCTGGGCCGTGGCCAACCAGCGGGACTGGCAGGCCCCCCGCTACTGGCGCGGCGACTGGGAATTCACCCTGGCCGGGCGCCGGCCCCGCCACCCCGAGGCGCCGGTGCGCCACCTCAGCTGGTTTGAGGCCGACGCCTTCGCCCGCTGGGCTGGGGCGCGCCTGCCCAGCGAAGCGGAATGGGAGATCACGGCCCAAGGGCTGGACCAGGCCCAGGGGCTCCTATGGCAGTGGACCGCCAGCCCCTATCGCCCCTATCCGGGCTTTGCCCCTGCGCCCGGCGCCGTCGGCGAATACAACGGCAAATTCATGACCTCCCAGTTCGTCTTGCGGGGCAGCAGCTTCCTCACCCCTGCCGGCCATGAACGGCTGACCTACCGCAACTTCTTCCCCCCTTCCAGCCGCTGGATGGCTGCGGGCCTGCGCCTGGCCCGGGGGGGCGAACCCCAGTGAAGGACCCAGAGACAGTCCCAGGGTTGCTGAATCTGGGCGGCTGCGATGCCGGCAGCCGGGAGGCGAGCCGCCTGGCCTCTCCTGAAGTGATTGATCTGCACCCGGCGCCTGCGGACATGGAGCGCCTGGTGATCGAGGGTCTCAGCCGCGACCCGAAACAACTTCCCGCCTGGTTCCTCTACGACGACGAAGGCTCAAGGCTTTTTGAACTGATCTGCGAGCAGCCCGAATACAGCCTCACCCGCACCGAAACCTCCCTACTCGAACGGGAGGCCCCGGCCATCGCTGCGGCCCTGGGGCAAGGGGTATTGGTGGAATTCGGTGCTGGCAGTGCCCGCAAGGTGGGCCCCCTGCTCGAGGCCATGGCCCGCCAGGCGGCGCCGACGGCCAGCCCCGCGCCCGGGCAGCCGGCCTACGTGGCCCTCGACATCAGCGCCAGCCACCTGCAGGAGGCCTGCGACCGCCTGCAAAGGCGCCATCCCCAGGTCCCCATGCTTGGCATCTGCTGCGACTACAGCCAGCTGGAGGCCCTGCCCAGCCACCCATTGCTTAATGGCCAGGCCCACCTGGGCTTTTTCCCCGGCAGCTCCCTGGGCAACTTCGAACCGGCCGCGGCCGAGGCGCTGCTGGCCCAGTTCCGGCACCTACTGGGCCCCGGCGGCAAATTGCTGATCGGCATCGACCAACCGAAAGCCCGCGAGCGCCTCGAGGCCGCCTACAACGATCGGGCCGGTGTTTCGGCCGCTTTTGCCCGCAACCTGCTGACCCGGCTCAACCGGGATCTCGCTGGCGATTTCAACCCCCAGGCCTTCCGCTATCGGGCCCGCTGGCAGGCGGCCGAAAGCCGCATCGAAATGGCCTTGGTCAGTGAGGACCCCCAACGGGTGCAGCTGGCGGGCCAAACCTGGACCTTTGCCAGCGGCGAACCCCTAATCACCGAAACCAGTGCCAAGTACGGCGCCGAAGCCTTCCTGGCCCTGGCCGCCCCGGCCGGTTGGCGCGGGGCGGCCCGCTGGAGCGACCCTGATCACGACCTCTGTCTGCACCTCCTGGTGCAGGCAGACTGAGCCCAATCGCCCCTAAGCCCATGTCCCGGGAAGAGCAACGCCAGGCGGTGCGCCAGATGCGCGAGAGCCTGATCGGCCAGCTGGAGACCCTCTACCTGGACGCCTTCGACCAGCTCACAACCCAGAACCTGGGCGAAGGGGGCATCGCCCGACTCACCCAGCTGCTGCTGCGCTCCCGGGAAGCGGCGATCACACCCCTGCAGGAGGAGATCGAAGCGCCCCTGATCACCCGGGCCCCGGAGCCGGCGCCATGAGCACCGGCCCAGGGGGCTGGTTCGAGCAACTCGAAGCCCAGCTGGAGCGCCAACTGGAAACCTTTCTGGCCGCCAATCCCGCCCAGGAGGCCCTGCTGCAGGAGCAGGAACAGCAGGAGAAGCAGCAACGGCTTAAGCGGCGCCGCCTGGAGCTGCAGGGCCAGGCGGACCAGGCGCGCACCGGGCTGCTGGCCCTGGTGGCCGAGATCAACCAGTGGCAGCAACGGGTGCAACGGGCCAGGGACGCCGGCGCCGAGGACCTGGCCGGCCGGGCCGAACGGCACCTGGGCCAATTGATGGGCCAGGGCCGCGACCGCTGGCAGGCCCTCGCCGAACTGGGCCGTTCCTTCCAGGCCGTGGAAGCCGAGCTGGAGCAGCTAGCCCGCCAGGCCCCGGCGCCCGCCCAGGCATCAGCAGGCAGTGCCCGGGCTGGGGGCTCCCAAGCCTCCCAGCCGAAGGGCGGATTCGAGCCCGAACCCCTTGACCAGGCCTGGGCGGCCTTTGAAGCCCAACAGGCCCTTGAGGACCTCCGCCGCCGCCAGGGCTGAAGCCCATGGAATTTCTGCTCTCGAAACTGCTGCCCCTGGCCCTCTACCCCCTGGGTCTGGGCCTACTGCTGCAACTCAGTGGCCAGCTGGGCCAGGCCCGCCGCCGCCGCTGGGGGGCCTGGCTATCGGGGGGCGGCATCGCCTTGGTGTGGCTGCTGGCCATGCCCTGGACCAGCCGGCAATTGATCTGGGGCCTGGAAGAGCGCAGCGCCGCCCTCACCCCCAGGTTGATCCCCACGGCCGATGCGGTGGTGGTGCTGGGGGGCGGCCTGCGGCCGGCCCTGGCCCCCCGCCAGGGGGTGGAGGTGGCCGAAGGGGGCGACCGGCTGCTCACCGGCCTGCGGCTACTGCGCCAAGACAAAGCCCCGCTGCTGGTGACTAGCGGCGCCCGGGTTAGTTTCACGGCAGCCGATCCCGCCCCGCCCGAGGCCTTCTGGGCCCGCGACCTGGCCCTGGAATTGGGGGTGCCAGCCAAGCGGATCCTCACCAACCCCGGCTCCCGCACCACAGCCGAAGAGGCCCGCGACATCGGCTCCCTGGGCCGCTCCCGCCAGTGGCGTCGCATCTTGCTGGTGACCAGCGCCTTCCACATGCCCCGGGCCCTGGCAACTTTTCGGCAACGCACTGGCCTGGAGGTGATCCCCGTGGCCTGCGATTACCAGCTGCCTAGCCGCACCAACTATGGCCGCCCGACCCTGGGCAACAGCCTCAAAAGCCTGTTGCCCGATGCCGAATTTCTCTATCTGAGCACTGTTGCCTTGAAGGAACACATCGGCCTTTTGGCCTATCGCTTTAAGGGCTGGTCCTGAGGGCTAGCCCTAGGCCTATTTCTTGGGTGCTGGAGGCACCAGGCTGACGCCTTCTGGGGGAGGCGTGGGATCGGGATCGGCGATCAGCATGTGCTGCAACACGATCTCGGGGCGTTCACTATCGCGCCAGCGGATGCGATAGGCGGGCATCTTGGTGCCCCGGCTGGTGGTCTGCTCTACCGGCTCCATCACCCAACCCCGGCGGGAGCGTCCCTGCGGGTTGCGCTTCACCACTGGGTCCGCATGCTTGAAGCGGAAACCGACGCGCTCACCGCTCATATTCAGGAGAGCCCCGTGCGGGGAGATTGCCTACTGTGACCGATTATCCCATTGCGTCGGCAGCGGACCTAACGACCAGACCCCCTACCCCCCTTGACAGGGGAGGGTCGGCGCTTTGCTCAAGGTTCCTGGTGCCCCTGGGGCTGCCCTTCTGGCCGCACCCCGGGCCGCAGCAAGGGGAAGGCAATCACGTCCCGAATCGAGGGACTGTCGGTGAGCAGCATCACCAGGCGATCGATGCCGATGCCCAGGCCGCCCGTGGGGGGCATGCCCACCTCCAGGGCCTGGAGGAAATCCTCATCCACCCCCTGGGCTTCGAGGTCGCCGGCGGCGCGGCGATCCTGCTGGGCTTCCAGGCGCTGGCGCTGGTCAACCGGATCGGTCAGTTCGCTGAAGGCATTGGCCGTTTCGCGGCCAACAATGAACAGTTCAAAACGCTCGACCAGGCCCGGCTTGCTGCGGTGGTTGCGGGCCAGGGGCGAGATCTCCACCGGGTAATCGGTCACGAAGGTGGGCTGGACCAGGTCCGCTTCCACGGTCTGCTCAAAGGCCTCGTTGAGCAGACGGCCAACCGAATCGGCCAGGGCCGGAGCCTCGAGCCCCTTCGCTGCCATGGCGGCAGCCGCCTCCTCCCGGCTGGTGAAGGCGTTGAAATCAAGGCCGCAGGCCTGCTCCACCAACTCATGCATGGTCCCCCGCCGCCAAGGGGGCGTGAGATCAATCTCCGTGCCCTGGTAAGTGATGGTGGTGCCACCGCAGACCTGCTCACACACCGAGGCAATCAGTTGCTCGGTGAGGTCCATCATGTCGGTGTAATCGGCATAGGCCTGGTAGATCTCCACCGAGGTGAATTCAGGGTTATGGCGCGTACTGATGCCCTCATTGCGGAAGATCCGGCCCAGCTCATAGACCCGCTCAAAACCGCCGACCACCAACCGCTTGAGATGGAGTTCGGTGGCGATCCGCAGGGTGAGGGGCAGGTCGAGGGCGTTGTGGTGGGTTTCAAAGGGCCGGGCATCGGCGCCACCGGGCACGCTCTGCAACACCGGTGTTTCGATCTCGAGAAAGTCGCGCTCATCGAGCCAGCGCCGCATGGCGCTCACCATGCGGGCCCGGCGGCGGAAGGTTTCGCGGGTCTGGGGCGACACGATCAGGTCGAGGTAGCGCTGGCGATAGCGCGTCTCCACATCGGCCAGGCCATGCCACTTATCGGGCAGGGGCTGGAGGCCCTTGGTCAACATCCACCAGGCCGTGACCTTCACCGACAGCTCGCCCCGGTCGGTGCGGCGCAGGGTGCCTCGCACGCCGATCAAGTCGCCGGCATCCACTAGGGAGGTGATCTGGGCGAAGCTGCCCAGGGCAGCCGCTCCATCAGCTGAAGCCACCTCGGGAGGGGGCCCATCCAAGGTGGACTTCTCCAGGTAAAGCTGGATCGGGCCTGTCTCATCGGCGAGGGTGAAGAAGGCCAGCTTGCCCATCACCCGCCGCGTCATCACCCGGCCGGCGACGGCCACCTCCAGGTCCCGCTCTTCGCCCTTAGCCAGGTCGGCATGGTCCTGTTGCAGGGCCGCGGTGCGGTGGCTGGGATCAAAACGCAGGGCATAGGGCCCCTGGCCCAGCTCCGCCAGGGCGCGGGCTTTCTCAAGGCGGGTCTCGCGCAGCTCCGACAAGGCAGCAGGGCTCTCAGTTGGGTTCCATCCTGCAGGAACGCAGGGGACGCGGGACCGCCAGGAGGTCAGCTGGCTTGCAGGCTCTGGGCAAACTGGCAAGGATCGGCTTCAAGCCAATCCTTCAGTTACCCATCAACCGGCCGCGGCGGCCAAGGCCTGTTCGCCCGTGCGTTGGGAGGCGTAGCCCGTGCCGCGCACGGTGAGGATCAGTTCCGGGTTGCGGGGATCGGGCTCGAGCTTGCCCCGCAGCCGAGCCACGTAGACATCCACCACCCGCAGGTCGGCGGCTCTGCGCGGCGGGTAGCCCCAGAGCTGCTCGAGGATCTCGGCCCGGGGCACCACCCGGCCGGGCTCCCGGAACAGCAGCTCCAGCAGGCTGAATTCGGTGTAAGTGAGGCCAATGCGCTCGCCATCGCGGGTCACCTGGCGGCGATTGGTGTCCACCACCAGGTCGCCCACCCGCAACACGCCCTGGCCGGCCGTGACTTCGCGGGGTTCGGCGGTTGCGGAGCCCCGGCCAACCCGGCGCAGGATCGTGGCGATCCGGGCTTCCAGTTCCTTGGGGCTGAAGGGCTTGGGCAGGTAATCGTCGGCGCCCAGATCGAGGCCCGCCACCCGCTCAGTGATGGCATCGAGGGCCGAGAGGAAGATGATCGGCACGCAGGATTCGGCCCGCAGGCGACGACAGACGGCGAAGCCATCCAGCTTCGGCAACATCACATCGAGCACCACCAGATCCGGCTGCTCCTGGTGGAACAGGGCCAGGGCCTCCTCGCCATCTTCGGCGCAGATCACCCGATATCCGGCCAGATGCAGACGCATCACGAGAACCCGGCGCACGGCCGCCTCGTCATCAACCACCAACACGGTGGCCCGATGGTCCCCTTTGGCGGGTGGCTGGCCTACTGGGGAGTCCAGCTCCTGACCTGGATCAATGTCCAGCTCCTTGGCCATCCCACCAGGCGCCTGGGGAGAAAGGCTGGCTTCTACGGATATCCCGGGATCCCTGGCCTGATCGGAGCTGTCCTGACTGATAGAACCCTGCTGGTTTAGGGGCTGATCCTCCAGGGACATATCCATGCAACGTATTAAGAAGCGCAACCATACCCCTTGCCAACAGCGTTTCCCTGGCCTACGGCCTCGAAAAGAGCAGCAAATCGGGAGATTTAAGCTTTTCTTCGTTTCCTCACAGGCCAGGGCCTGGGGCCTGTTCAGGGCCAGCGAGCAGTGGCATAGCTGTTCCACTGGCGCTCGGCCTCGGCCAGGGCCTGCTCACTGCTGATCTGGCCGAGCATGGCCCGTTGCAGCTGGGTGTAGATCACGGTCTGCAGCCGCTTGACCCCCGGGCTGGGGGGCACCAACACCTGGGCCTGCCCCAGGGTTTGCACCGACAGCTGCCGGGCCTGGCGCACCAGCCGCCCCGGGGCATCGGCGGGCCGCTCCAGGTCCAGATCGGCCGCCACGGCCTTCAGGGCTGCCTTGGCAGACGGCAACACCCTGGCCTGGTTGGCGAAGCGGGCCTGGTTGGGCCCATCGGTAAGGAACAGGGCAAAACTGAGGGCCTCCTTGGGCAGGGCCGTCTGGCGCGAGATCGCCAGGTTCATCACGGCCACATTCGATGCACCGCCAGGCCCCACTAGGGGGGGATAGGGGGCGGTCACGGCGGCAACCCGGGGGGCATTGGTGCCAATCGCCCGCAGGTACTCGGCGCCGCTGGCCACTTGGGCCAGGTCGCCGCTCTGATAGAGCTCAATCGCCCGGCGATAGCCCTGGCTGACCACTTCCCGGGGCAGCAGGCCGCGCCGGTAGAGGTCGCTCCAGAAGGCAAAGGCGCGGCGGCCGGCGGGACTGTTGAAGGCGGCCCGATGGCGGCCATCGAGCAGGGTCACCCCCATCTGCACCATCGACTCCAGCAATTCGGCCGAATCATCCGGCACCACGGTGACAAACAGGGCGTAGCGGCCGGTGCGCCGTTTCACCGCCTCCGCGTAGGCGGGCACCTCGGCCCAGGTGGCGGGCGGCTTGGCGTAGCCGGCCTGGCTGAGCAGCTGGCGGTTGGCCAGGGTGATGCGGGTGGTGAGGTACCAGGGCAGCGTGTACTGGTGCCGGGTAGGAACGCCCGCCAGCGGCGGTCCCTCGCTGCGGCCAGCGCCCCAGACCGAAGCGATATAGGTGCTGGCGGTGGGAGCCGGTAGGAGCGGATCAAGGGGCAGCAGGCCGCCCTTGCTGGCCAGGTTGGCGGCAAACAGGGGATTGAGATTCACCACATCCGGTGCCGTGCGGGCAAACACGGCCGCCAACAACTTGCGCTCCACCGACCCCCAGGGCAGGTCAACCCAATGAACCTTGACGCCGGGATGGAGCGCCTCCCAATCGGCAATCACCGCCTGGAGATAGCCGTTGAATTTGGGCGAGAGGTCCAGGGTCCAGAACTCGATTTGCCGCTGGGCTGGCTTCTGCGCCTGCGGAGGGGCCGTACAACCCCCAAGGGCCACGGCCAACGCCAGCCCCAAGCCAACCTGCCGCCCCCGGCAAACGGCGAGGTCCAGGCCCAGCCCTAGGGCCTCCAGCCTGCCGGCCCAACGGGCCCCCAATCGCCTAGGTCCAGCCATCGCCCCAGCTTCGCAGGCCCCGGTGGCCCTAACCCCTAGGGCTCCAGCGACCGGGGGGATGGAACACCCGGGTGAAAGGGTGGAACTGTGAAGGCAAGACGCCCCAACCAGGTGGCGCATCATTGTTTCCACAACCTCCTTGACCAACCCCATGGGCGTGAACTCCGTCACCCTTGTCGGCCGGGCCGGCCGCGACCCCGAGGTCCGCTATTTCGAATCGGGCACCGTGGTGGCCAACCTCACCCTGGCCGTGAACCGCCGCAGCTCCAACGATGAACCGGACTGGTTCAACCTCGAGATCTGGGGCAAGCAGGCCCAGGTGGCCGCCGACTACGTCAAGAAAGGCTCCCTGCTGGGCATCATTGGCTCCTTCAAGCTCGACCGCTGGACCGATCGGGCCACCGGCGAAGAGCGCAGCAAGCCGGTGGTGCGCGTCGACCGGCTCGAATTGCTGGGCTCGAAGCGGGACGGGGACCAGGGCGGCGCTGGCTTCGCTGGGGCTGGCTACGGCGGCGGCGAACCCAGCGAAGAGGAAGTGCCGTTCTGAGGGGTACCCGCCAGCGGGCGGCGCTCAGCTTCTGGCCGAGCGCCGCTTCCAGAGGCGCAAGCCCAGGGCGGCAATGCCGACGAAAAGCGCCAAGGCCACGAGGCCATTGACGCTCCCCTCCACGGGCTTGACCCAGGCGAGCACCTGCTGCCATTGCTTACCCAGAACCCAGCCAGCACTGGTTAGGGCCAGGTTCCAGACCAGGCTGCCGGCCGTGGTCCAGAACAGAAACGGCCCTAGGGGCATCATCTCCACCCCTGCAGGCACGGAAATCAGGGTGCGGATGGCGGGGATCAACCGGCCCCAGAACACCACGGCCGCGCCGTGGCGTTGAAACCAGCCCCGGGAAGCGTCGAGCTCCTTAACGGACAGGCCCACCCAGCGGCCATGGCGCTCCACCAGCCCCTTGAGCCGCTGCTCATTCACCAAGCGGCCCAGGCCGTACCAGGGCAAGGCGCCCACCACGGTGCCGGCCAGGCCCGCCAGCACCACCAACACGAAATTGAGCTTGCCCTGGCCCACATAAAAGCCGGCCAGGGGCATGATCAGCTCCGAAGGAATCGGCGGGATCACGTTTTCCAGCACCATGGCGGCAAAAATGCCGCCATAGCCCCACTGGCCAACCCACTGCTCCACTAGGCCGTTGAGGGATTGAAGGAATTGCGCCACCTGCGGATCCGCCAGGAATCTGACTCCGAGTGTGGCCCAGCCCGCGCCCTGGCAGAACTCCGAACCTGGACGCGGGCCCCCATTTGGGGCCAAAGGCCGGCCCCTAAGAATTCAACCCAAGGTTGGCGGCCATCAAAAAGCCCGGCCATTGGCCGGGCTGGTAGGGGTTCAGGTCATCGGCCTGGGCCCAGCGGCAATCAATAGCGGTAGTGATCCGGCTTGTAGGGACCAGCCACGGGGATATTGAGGTAGGCGGCTTGGGTGTCGCTCAGCTCGGTGAGCTTGGCGCCAATTTTCTCTAAGTGCAGGCGAGCCACCATCTCATCGAGGTGCTTCGGCAGCACATAGACCTCCTTGCCGTACTCGTCGCCTTTGGTGAACAGTTCGATCTGGGCCAACACCTGGTTGGTGAAGGAGTTGCTCATCACGAAGCTGGGGTGGCCGGTGCCACAGCCCAGGTTCACCAAGCGGCCTTCGGCCAGCAGGATGATGCGGTTGCCATTGGGCAACACGATGTGATCCACCTGGGGTTTGATGTTATCCCAGGTGTATTGCTTGAGGGACGCCACATCGATTTCGTTGTCGAAGTGACCGATATTGCAGACGATCGCCTGATCCTTCATGGCAATCAGGTGATCATGGCGGATCACCTGGAAGTTGCCGGTGGCGGTCACAAAGATGTCGACATCGCCGACCACCTCATCGAGGCGGACAACGCGATAGCCCTCCATGGCCGCCTGCAGGGCGCAGATCGGATCGATTTCGGCGATCATCACCGTGGCACCGAGGCCGCGCAGGGACTGGGCCGAACCCTTGCCCACATCGCCGTAGCCGAGCACCAGGGCCACCTTGCCAGCCACCATTACGTCGGTGGCGCGCTTGATGCCATCCACCAGGGATTCGCGGCAGCCGTAGAGGTTGTCGAACTTGCTCTTGGTGACCGAGTCGTTGACGTTGATCGCCGGAAAAGGTAATCCACCGGTCTTCTGCATCTGATAGAGACGGGCCACGCCGGTGGTGGTCTCTTCCGTAACGCCCTGGATGTTGGCGTAGATGCGGGAATAGAAGCCAGGCTGGGCAGCGAGTTTTTGGCGAATCGAATTGAAGAGGGCGATTTCCTCTTCGTTGGAGGGGTTGGCAAGAACGGAAAGATCCTTCTCGGCCTGGGTACCCAGCACCACCAGGCCGGTGGCATCACCACCGTCGTCGAGGATCATGTTGGGCGTGCCGCCATCGCCCCACTCGAGGATGCGATGGGTGAAGGCCCAATACTCATCCAGGGTTTCGCCCTTGTAGGCGAACACAGGGATATTGGCTGCCGCAATTGCGGCAGCGGCGTGGTCCTGGGTGGAGAAAATGTTGCAGCTGGCCCAGCGCACTTCGGCGCCGAGGGCCACCAGGGTTTCGATCAGAACGGCCGTCTGGATCGTCATGTGCAGGCTGCCGGCGATGCGGGCGCCCTTGAGCGGTTGCTCAGATCCAAACTTGCGACGCAGGGCCATCAGGCCCGGCATCTCGGTTTCGGCAATGGCGATCTCTTTACGGCCCCAATCGGCCAGGCCGAGATCGGCGATCAAGTAAGACGACACAGCGGTTGGCGTAGCCACCATGGGAACGAACACTCCCGACTGGGAGGGCGATGGGTTGGAAATATCTGCAGAGTCGCCGAGGCTTCGGGCTCGCGAGGAGGACAATCTACAGCGATGCAACCAACTAGCGCGTTGAATCAGGCGTTTGAGGGGTCGAGGAAGTGGTCGGTCGAGAGGCTATGGCTCGCCAATGCGACCGACACCGCCGCCCTGGGCCAGCGCCTGGCCCAGGAGCTGGCAGGAGCCGGCCCAGGGGGCCCCTGGCCACCGCCGATCCTGCTGCTCAGCGGTGGCCTCGGCGCCGGCAAGACCTGCCTGGTGCAGGGGCTAGCCGCCGAACTAGGCATCAACGAAGCCATCACCAGCCCCACCTTCGCCCTAGCCCAGCACTACCAAGGCCAGGGGAGCGCAGGTCCCACCGCCCTGGTGCACCTGGACCTCTACCGGCTGGAGCTGGCCGCCGCCGCTGACGACCTGTTTGCCCAGGAAGAAGAAGAGGCGGCCGCCCTGGGGGCCCTACTGGCGGTGGAGTGGCCCGAGCGCCTGGGGTTTTGGCCCCAGGGCGCCTGGCAGGTGGAGCTCCAGCTGGAGGGCGAGGGCCGCCTGGCCCTGGTCACCCGCCCGCAGCTGGGTGCGCCTGAGGGTGCGCCTGGCCCAGGTGCTGGAGCAGGGCCGCAATGATGCGGCCATTGGCAGCCGGGAAGGGATAGGCGGACAGGTCGGCCGGATCCACCCAGCGCACCTGCTGGCTGGCCAGGGGCTGGGGCTCGCCGGAACGCCACTGGCAAAGATGGACTACGAAGCGCAGTTTTTTGTGGCTGTAGGCGTGCTCCAGGCTGATCAGTTCCTCGCCTACGACCACTTCGATCGCCAGTTCTTCCCGCAATTCCCGGGCCACGGTGGCCTCGATCGCCTCATCGGGCTCCTGTTTGCCGCCGGGGAATTCCCACAGTCCCCCTAGCAAGCCTTCCTCGAGCCGCTGGTCGATCAACACCTGGCCGGCGCCGTTGAGCACCACGCCCACACCAATCACCTGAAAGGGCACGGGTTTGGGGGCCTCCTTCACGGGATAGCGGGCGGGTTCGCCGGCAGCGTAGGCAGCGCAGCAGCCCTGCCAGGGGCAGGCAGCGCAAGCGGGCTGGCGTGGCGTGCAGACCAGGGCACCCAGGTCCATCAGGGCCTGGTTGAAGCTGCGCGGCCGCTGGCGATCGAGCAGCTGCTCACTCAGCTGCCAAAAAACCGCCGTTTGCCGCGCCGGCGGCTCGGGGCAGGCAATCAGCCGGGCCAGCACCCGTTTGACATTGCCATCGAGGATCGCTGCGGGTTGGTCGAAGGCCGAGGAGAGGATGCTGCCGGCGGTGGTGCGGCCAATCCCCGGCAGCGCCAGCCAGCCCTGCAGCGTGCGGGGCCAGGGATCGGCCAGCAGGCCATTGCCGCCGCCAGCCCCTTCGCCGACCAACTTCTGATCCCCAACTAGGCCAGGCGCGAGCAGCTGTAGGGCCCCTTGCCTGAGCCGGCGGGCCCGCGAGTAGTAGCCCAGCCCCTGCCAGAGCAGGAATAGGTCGTGGTCGGCGGCTGCCGCCAGGCTCTCCAGGCTCGGCATCGCCGCCAACAAGCGCTGCCAATAGGGCAACATCACCGCCAGCTGGGTCTGCTGCAGCATGACCTCGGCGATCCAGATCGGATAGGGATCGAGACGCTCTCCTGAAACCGGCCGGCCGCCCAAGGCCCCTTGCTTCCAGGGGATGTCATGGCGGCCATGGTGCTCCCACCAGGCGAGGAGCTGCCGGCGCATCGCAGGTGCACCGGGATCAAACATGGGCAGGCTGGCTCTTGCCTCAAGTTGGCTGGGCTGGGGAGCCACCGTGATGGGCCCCAGTGTGCTCAGATCGAGGTGTTTCTAGTCCTGATTGACACGCTTCCGGAAGAGCAACCGTCACCCATTAACAACTTGGGGTTAACCAGCCACATAAGCCGCCACGCACTCACTGAGGCGACGCAGACCGGCCAGGCCATCGCGCTCGAGGTTGCGCACCCGATCGCGGCTCATGCCCAGGATGCGGCCGATGCCGGTGAGGCTCATCGGTTCATCCACATCAATCCCGTAGCGCATCTTCAGCACCCGCCCCTGCAGCTCTGGCAGCTGCTCCAACAGGGCTCGCATATCGCCCCGCAGGCATTCGCCGTCGACCAGATCGCCAGGCTCACCTCCCTCGGAAGCCAGCAGATCGAGTAGTTCCGTATCCTCGCCGTCGCCCACCTTCGTTTCCAGGCTCACCGGCTGGCGCGCCCGGCACAGCAGCTCCTTCACCTCCTCCTCCGGCAGCTCCACCGCCTCGGCCAGTTCCCCCAGCGTTGGCGTGCGGCCCAGTTCCTGGCTCAGTTCCCGCTGACCTTTTTTGAGCTTATTGAGCGTTTCAGTGATGTGGATCGGCAGCCGGATCGTGCGGCTCTTTTCCGCAATCGCCCGCGTGATCCCCTGGCGAATCCACCAGTAGGCGTAGGTGGAAAACTTGTAGCCCCGGGTGGGATCAAACTTTTCCACACCCCGCACCAGCCCAATCGTGCCCTCCTGGATTAAATCCAGCAGTTCCATATTGCGCTTGGTGTATTTCTTCGCCACGCTCACCACCAGCCGCAGGTTCGCCGCCACCATCCGCTCCTTGGCCCGCCGGCCGCCGCTCAGCCGTTTCTTCAAGGCGGCGGGGCTTAGGCCCGCAGCAGCAGCCCACTCGGCCTCGCTGGGCTTGCTGCCACCGGCGCGCATGGTCAGCTCCAGCTCGATCTCCTCGATCGCCATCAGCTCCTGCACCTGCCGGCCCAGGGTGATCTCCTGCTCATGGCTCAGCAATGGCACCCGGCCGATGTCCCGCAGGTAGGAGCGCACCAGGTCGCCATCCACCGGGGGCATGGAGCGGCCCGGGGACGGCGTGCGAACCGTGGTGACCGATTCGGACATCAATTCAGGCAGGGACTGGCCAGCGACAGCAATTGGGGCATGCGAAGCACTGGAAACCAACTGGAAACCCTGTTCTGGCAGGGATAGGGCGGCGACCACGGCTGAGCGATGAATGTGTATGAAGCTTAACCTAAAGAAGTGTGAAGCTGCTCTCAGGAACCTGAAGACGAAGGGGGCCAGCCCCGGGCGGGGAACCAGGCCCAGGAAAGCCCTAGGCCAGGGGAAACCGGTGCAGCAGCCAGGTCGCCGTACTGAGGTAGATGAACACCCCGGCCACATCCGTAACGGTGGTGATCGAAGGGGTGGACATCAAGGCCGGATCCAATCCGAAGCGCTCACAGAGCAGGGGCAAGGAGGCCCCACCCGCCGCCGCCAGGGTGGTGATCACCACCAGGCTGATGCCGGCGGCGGCGGCGACCTGGGGGTTGCCGCCCAGGGTCCAGGCCCAGGGCACCACGGCCACCAGCATCAGGCAGCCCAGCAGAAAACCAGCCAAGGCTTCGCGGCCGATGCTGGGTCCGGCCCCAAGACCCTGCAGGCGCTTGGTGCTGAGGCCGCGGATCACCACCGTGGCGCTTTGGGCACCGACGATGCCGCCGGCGCCAATTAACAACGGGATGAAGGCGGCTAGCACCACCATCTGTTGAAGCACGTCCTTCTCGGCCACGATCAGGGCCGAGGTGCCGGTGTTGGCGATCAGCAGCACAATCAGCCACACCACCCGCCGCCGGGCCACGGTGAACAGGCTGCTCTGGAAGTAGTCGTCCTCATCGCCGGCCTGAACCGCCCCGGCCGCATACAAATCTCTCGTGGCCTCGTGCTGGATCACGTCGATCACGTCGTCAACGGTGACGATCCCGACCAGCCGCTGCTCCCGGTCCACCACCGGCAGGGCCAGAAAGTCATAGCGCTGGATCGCTCGTGCCACCTCCTCCTGGTCGGTGTCGGTGGTGAGCCGCACCACCTCCCGGGTCATCACGGCGCCGATGCGGTCGTTCGGGTCGGCCATCACCAGATCCCGCAGGGACAGGATGCCGGTGAGGTGACGCGAGGCGTCGGTGACGTAGAGGCTGTAGACCGTTTCGGTATCGGAGGCGCGGCCGCGCACGATTTCCAGGGCCTGGGCGGCCGTATGGAATTCCTTGAGGTCGATGAATTCGGTGGTCATCAGCCGACCGGCCGTTTCAGCCTCGTAGCCCAGCAGCTGGGCCGTGATCCGGCGCTCCTGCGGGCTCAGTTCGGCCAGCAGGCGCCGCACCACCTTGGCCGGCAGTTCGTCAAACAGGCGCACCCGGTCATCGGGGGACATCTGCTCAACCAGTTCGAGCACCTCGCCCGAGCGCAGCCGATCGAGCAGGGTCTGCTGCACGCTGCCATCGAGATATTCATAGATAGCGATCGCCTCGTCCTTGGGCAACAGCCGGAAGGCCAGGGCCTGGAGGGTGCGGGGCAGAAGCCCGATCGCCTCGGCGGTGTCCACCTCCTGGACGGGGGCGAGCAGCAGCTTGACGGCGTCGTAGTTGCCCACCTCGAGCAGGGCCTGGAGCTGCTGGGCCACCAACTCGGCCAACACAGGTCCACCAGGTCCAGTCGCTGGTAAGGATCCACCAGCAGGCATGGGGCTCCCCTGATCTGGGATGCCGCCAGTTGCCTCCTTCATCAAGCCCGTATGCAGGAGCACCAAGAGTGTATGGGGATCCCTCGCTAGGGTCCCGCCTTCCCCGATACCCCGACCCCATGGCGTTCAATGTCTCTGACGTGGTGGTGACCACGGCCAAGGGCGAGTCCCAGCGTCTTGGCGACCTGACTGGCCAGGTGCTGTTGATTGTCAACGTGGCCAGCCGCTGCGGCTTCACCCGCCAGTACGCCGGCCTGGAGCAGCTCCAGCAGACCTACGGGCCCCAGGGCCTAGTGGTGCTGGGCTTCCCTTGCAACGACTTCGGCGCCCAGGAACCCGGCACCCTGGAGGAGATTCAGACCTTCTGCTCCACCACCTACGGCGCCACCTTCCCGCTCTACGCCAAGGTCCACGCCACCGGCGCCAAGACCGCTCCCTACGACCTGCTCACCCAGGCCGAGCCGGCCGGCGATGTGGCCTGGAACTTCGAGAAGTTCCTGATCGGCAAGGACGGCACGGTGTTGGCCCGCTACAAGAGCGCCGTGGAGCCTGCTGATCCCGCCTTGGTGGCCGCGATCGAGGCGGCCCTGGCGATC
>Ga0310325_10004_pt1 | contig 26474 bp, 27 predicted proteins | sample LakSupSRFTotalC5_FD_195539 | JGI IMG/M metagenome (GOLD analysis project Ga0310325, IMG submission 195539) | Enriched freshwater cyanobacterial communities from Lake Superior, Ontario, Canada - SU02.SRF.Total.C5 (v2) (version 2) | ecosystem: Environmental > Aquatic > Freshwater > Lake | place...
GATCAAGCCTATGTGCGCGGGCGCTTAAAACTGCGTTTGTGCTTCTCCTTGCCCTTTTGAAAGTTCCTGCAACCGCCGTTCCCTTAGAAATAGAAATAGGGGCGCCCCGCAGGCAAAGGCCAGCCCGAAGCTAGCTAGCAGGGCGACCCAAAAGTATTTAATCTGCAGTCTTTTCGCTTCCACCACCATCCAGATCGTGAAGGCCGTGGCGCCGATCAGGAGATCGCGGGAGAGGGATTGGGCCGCCGGATTAGCATTCGCTTGGGCAATGAAGCGAGCCAAATCAAAGGCGCCGCCGCTCTCACGGATGAAGTCGAGGTTGGCCAGCCAGGGCAGGATCGCCCCGGCCACGGCCAGACCTAGGTAGAGCCAAGCAAGCCAGGGGCTGGGTCTGCTGGACAGGGGGATGGTCATGGTTTGGTGGGCTTGGGAGCTGGGCTGCCTTGATCCCATTCGATCACGTCCTGTTCCACCTCGGCGAGCACGGCCTCACAGCGCTCCAGGTAGGTCAGGGCCCGCCGGTAGTGGCCCGCCATCGCTTCCACTTCCAGGTCGGCCGCTTGCAATTGGCCGAGGGAGAGTTCCAGGGCCGTTCGCGCCTCCTGAAAACTGAGTTGGGCTACGTCGGCTTGCCATTCCCGCTCCTCAACGCTCTGTTGATCCTGATCAGGCAGCATTCCAGGGGCCTGGTTTTCAGGAGGGCGGCTGCTTTTGCGCGGGGGTGACATGGGTGACCTGGGCTTGGAGTCGGCCATCGGCGAGCTCCACCAGGAAGGGATCGCCACGTCCAATCTGCTTGATCGAGCGCAGGAGCTGGCCGCTGGGTGACCGCACCAGCGCGAAGCCGCGTCTGAGCAGCCGCTGGGGCGAGAGGGCTTCAAGCAGCTCACGCCGTTGCTGGAGCCCCTGGCGCTGGTGGGCCAACAGCCGGCTGGGGCGGATGAGCTCTAGTTGGGCCTTCAAACTGGCGAGTTGCTGCCGTTTGGCTTGTAAGCCGAAGCTGAGGGCCTGGCCCAGTTGGCTTCGGCTTTGGTTTAGCCGTTGCAGCACCGTTAACCGATCGGGCAGCAGGGCCACAATCGCGGCGGTAGGGGTGGCGGCCCGGTAATCGGCCACTAGATCGGCAATGGTGGTGTCGTCCTCGTGCCCTAGCCCGGTGACGACGGGCACCGGGCTTGCTCCCAGCAGGCGGGCTAGGGCTTCGCCATCAAAGACGGCCAGGTCTTCACGGCTGCCGCCGCCGCGGGCCAGCACAATCGCTTCGATTCCGAGCCCATCGGCCCGCTCGATCACCTGGGCCAGGAGCCGGCAGATCTCCGCTTCCACCTGGCCTTGCACCGGGATGGCCACCTGGTAGAGGCGCGTGTTGGGCCAGCGTTCGCCGGCGGTGCGCAGCATGTCGGCCAGGGCGGAACTGGGCACGCTGGTGAGCAGGGCGATCGCCGCCGGGAAGGGCGGCAAGGTGCGTTTGCGCTCGGCTGCTAATAGGCCCTCAGGCTCGAGGATTTGGCGTACCCGCTCGAACTGGCGCAGCACGGTGCTGAGGCTGGGGCGCAGGTCCAACACCTGGACAGACAAGGTGGCCCGGGCTGCCCAGAAATTGAGTTTCCCCACCACGACGACGCCATCGCCTTCGGCGGGTTGGTGGCTGAGTTTGGCCAACTGGGAGGCCCAGATCACCGCCGAAATGGTCGCCTCCCCATCCACCAGGCTGAGCCAGAGGTGGCCCTTCTTCAGTTGGGGCCGGGAGATTGTGGCATCTATCAGGAACCTGGGGGCGAAGCCACGCTCCAGCAGGCTGCCGATCGCCTGGTTGAGTTGGGCGACGCTGTAGCGGGGCAGGCCATTGGCCTCAGCCATGGGCGTCACTCGTGCAGGGTCCTGTACCCAAAGCCCCAGTAGATCGCCATGGCGCTCGCCACAACCACCACCAGTTTGCCGAGGGGATGGTGGAAGCCAATCAGGCCAATGGCGCTAATCACCACGGCGATGCTGATTTGACGGGCGCCGTCACGGCGGTTCTTGGCGATGGGGCGTGCCAAGGCAGCTCCGGGACTATGGGGCTTCTTCAGTCTGGCCGATGCCGGCCTAACGGGACTGGCTGGGCATCAACCCAGGCCGATCACGACGCCAAGCATGGCCAGGCGGCCGTCCCAAATCTCGGCAAAGGCCATAAAGCCAAAACGGGTGGAGGAGACAGCCATGGGTTGAAGGGTGAAGCGGCGCGACGATTGCACTGAACTATTGAGGTTGGTTGAAAGGACTGGACCGGGCAGGTTCGAACGGTTTAGCGAATCCCATGGATGTCCTTGGGAATTACTCCTGGGCCTGGGCCAGGCGGCTCTTGGTTAGCGCTGTGGCCTGGGCCGTGCTGGGGTCCTCCGGCCATGGGTGGCGCGGATAGCGGCCGCGCAGGTCGGCGCGTACCTGGCGGTAGCCCGAGCGCCAGAAGCTGGCTAGGTCGCTGGTAATGGCGGCGGGCCGGCCGGCCGGGGAGAGTAGCTGCAGGCTGACGGGAAGGCGGCCGCCTAGGACCCTGGGTCCGTCATTGCAACCGAAGAGCTCCTGTAACTTCACCGCCAGCACCGGCACCCCCGAGCTGTAGTCCAGCCGCGCTAGCCGGCCCGAGGGGATCGCCACACGTTCAGGCAGTAATGCGTCGAGCTGGCGTCTGAACTCCCAGGGCAGGCCGTTCCATAGGGCTTCCACCAGGTTGAGGCGCTGGAGCTCCGCCGCCGAGCTGATCCCCTCGAGTTGCTCTCCGAGCCAACTCGAGGGGTTGGCCAGCAGAACCCCGTCGCTGCGGTCGGGCCAGGGGGCGCCCAGGTGCTGGTGGGCCAGGCCAAGCCGCTGCTGCAGGCTGCGACTGGTCTCGTTCCAGGGCAGCAGCTGCATTCCCTGGGGGCCGGAGCCGCCCACCGGGTTGTCCTGGCCCAATCCCGCTAGCAAGGCCCGTTTGACGAGCTCTGGGGGTGGGGTGGGCCAGGGGATGCGCTGCAGCACCAGGGCCCCCAGGCGCCGTTGCCGTTCAGCGCGTACCCGTTGGGCCTGGGGATCCCAGCGAACGACGTCCTCGATGGCGCCGGATTGGGCCGCCCAGGCGTCCAGGCTCGCCCGCGCCAGGGGCATGGCTAGGTGGATGCGGCAGTCCCGTCCGGCTCCATCGGTGCGGGCGATCGCCAGCACCTCGCAGCCGCTGAGCGGATCGCTGGGGTTGAGTTGGGCGCCCCGGCCCCCCCGGGTGAGGTAGCGCTCCTGGCTGCCTGGACGCAGCAGGGCCACCCAGTCGGGATAGGCATGGGCCACGAGCTCGCCGGCAAGGGCATCGGCGCCCAGGGGGGTGGATTGAGGAGCCTGGGCTGGCTCTGGGGGGGTGAACTTGGAACCGCTGGGGCTGCCTGGGCCGGGGCGATCCCTATGGGGTTCGGGGGGCTTGATGGGCCCGAGGGCTTGCAGTTGCGCCAGCAATTGCCGTTGGAGTTGCAGCAGCCGTTGGCGTTGGGGATCCCGACCGCCCTGGCGTAGCCAGTCAAGCCGGCGGCCCAGGTCGCTGCCATTGGTTTGGGGGTTGAGGGGATCCCTTTCACTGAGCAGGGTCGCCAGGGCACAGCCCAGCTCGGCGGCGCCGAGGACGCGGGAGCGCAGCAGCAGCTGGCCCAGGCGCGGGTGCACCCCGAGGCCCGCCAGCTGGCGGCCGTGGCCCGTGAGGGCCCCGGCACCATCAACGGCCCCGAGGGTTTGCAGTAGGGCCTGGCCCTCCAGCAGGTTGGCCCGGGGGGGCGGATCCAGCCAGGGCAGGGTTTCACCCAGGCCTGCGCCCCATTGGGCCAGTTGCAACACCAGGGGCGCCGGATCGGCCTCCAGTAGTTCGGGTGGATCAAAGGCGGGCCGGCCCTGCTGGTCGGCGGCGGACCAGAGGCGGATGCAGCGCCCGGGTCCCAGGCGTCCGGCCCGGCCCCGGCGTTGCTCGGCGCTGGCCTGGCTGGCGGGCCTGGTCACCAGGGCATCCATGCCGGTGCGCGGATCGAAGCGGCTGCGCCGGCTTAGGCCGCTGTCGATCACCAGGGTGACCCCCTGCAGGGTCAGGGAGCTCTCGGCAATGCCACTGGCCAGCACCACTTTGCCGGCCTGCCGGCGGGCCCCAGCCAGGGCCTGGCTTTGGGCCACCAGGGGCAGGCTGCCGTGCAGGGGGCAGAGCTCCAGCTCCTGGGCCCAGTCCCTGGCCTCGAGGGCCCTCTGGCATTGCTGGATTTCCCGTTGGCCTGGGAGGAATACCAGCACCGTTTCCTGGGCCTGGCGCCGATCGAGCCAGTGCTGCTCCAGGGCCCGAACCAGCTGGCTGGCCAAGGGTTCCAGCGGCCGGGGCGCCTGGTGGGTCACCTCGACAGCAAAGCTGCGACCCTCACTAGTGACTTGCTGGGCCTCGGGCCATTGGTCGGCCAGGGGGGCCAGGTTCAACGTGGCAGACATCACCAGCAGGCGCAGATCGGGCGCCAGCACCGAGCGCGCTTCCCGCACCAGGGCCAGGGCTAGATCCGCTTCGCTGCGGCGTTCGTGGAATTCATCAAAGATGACGCAAGCCACGCCATCGAGGGCGGGATCGGCCTGCAGGCGGCGCAGGAACAGACCGTCGGTGACCACTTCGATGCGGGTGGCGGCAGAGCAACGCTGCTCAAACCGCACCCGGTAACCCACCTGGGCTCCGACCGGTTCGTCCAGGCTGGCGGCCAGCCGTTCGGCGGCGGCCTTGGCCGCCAGACGCCTGGGTTCCAGCATCAAGATTGTGCCGGCGTTCTCGCCCCAGGCCTCCAGCAGGGCCAAGGGCACCCGGGTGGTTTTGCCAGCACCAGGAGGAGCCTGCAACAGCAGGGTTCCGCCCGGTGGCAATCCCGCCACAATCGCGCCCAGGCAGGATTCAATCGGCAGGCTTGGCATCACCAAAGGTCTGCCCAGGCGGACGGGCTCAGCGCACGTGGCGAATGCCATCGACTGGGTGGTAGGCCTCGCCGGTGGTTTCTTCGTAGACGATGGCGGGTAGCCCGGTTTCAAACATCGTCTGTAAGGCTTCCTTGAGGTAGGGGTTCCAGCCTCCCGTGGTCACCTTGCCGTGGCGAACGGTCCAGTCCCAGGTGCCCTGCAGATCCCGCGGAATCCGGCCTTCCCGGTCACGGCGGGCCACAAGATCCTGGGATTCCACCAGCCCCACCAGGATCGGATCCTTGCCGTAGGCCGGCGTGATGCTCAGCTCGAGGCGCATCGGGTCCTCCTTGACCATGCGCAGGCGGAAGCGGGGGGGCAGCTTCAGGCTGCTAAGCACTGCTGCCACGATGCGGGTTCTCTGGTCCACCAAATAAGGCCTCCGCCTAAAACACGTCCACTCCAACGGTTGTACCAGTTGGCGTGCTCCAGGGATTCTCCTACTGCGTGTCCCAGGGGCTCAAGGCTTGGCTCCCCCAGGGCTCAAGGCTGCGCGTCGCTGGGGCTCAAGGGCGGGTCCTGGTCGGCGCTGAAGCGCACGGTTAGGAGGTCATCCTGGGTTAAGCGACCCTCGGAATCGAGTAGCTCGGGATGGATGGTGAGCCGACCGGTGCGATCAGTTGCGTTGCTGGGCAAGGGATCCTCTGGCCTGGGCACCGCACTGAATCCCCGGGCCATCACCCGGAAGGCCTGCCAGAGAAACAGCAGGAAAAATCCGCCGTAGATCAGGGGAAATAGGTGGGTGAGCAGGTCAGTCATCGGCGGCGGTGACGGCGACGGGACGGCGGAATCCCAGCCCATGCGCCTGGATCCATCATGAACCGGCAGGGCGCCGCTGGGCGATCTTCCAGGCCCAGAGGCTGCTGCAGGCGGCACCGAAGGCAAGAAAGCCAAGTAGGTAGGGATGGGCGTTCATGGCGTTAGAAATGGAAACGGCGGGGAGGCCTTAAAATGGCCGGATTGGATGGGCTTACCTGCCCTGGGAGCGTTTAATAACCGGGCTGGGCCGCAAGTTGGGCGGGCTAGGAACCGGCACAGTTCCCAAACGGTTAAGGCTGGGCGATCAGCCCTGGGGGGTCCCTGAATCGGAGGGATTGGGGGGATCGAAGTTGGCTAGCAAGGAGCCGGGATCAAAACCGATCCGGGGCGGATCGCTGAACTTTTGACGCATGACCCACTCGGTGGCGGCTTTTTGGCTGTGCCAGGCCTGCAGCAGTTGCTTGGCCAGGCCCTTGAGGGCTGGAAGATCGGCCGTAGAGTCGATCAACCGGATCATGCGTTCCTGTTCGAATTTCTGGCCAAGGGTGAGGGCGAGTGGTTCGGACATGGCGGACAACTCAAGATGGCTTTGGGGTCCTTGCAAACACTAAGAAATGTTTCGGCTACCCGCGTATCAATCGCCACAGAGTTAGGGATCTCCGCAAAGTTGTTGAACCCTTGTCAGCATCTCGACACTTGGCCCGGTGCCAGCCGCGGCTTGGGGGGAGCTTGGGGTCTGGTCGGTTACGGACTAGTCGTTAGGGGCAGGGCCGCAACCCGAGCCAGGGCCAGCTGTTCTGGGTGGATCAGCTGTTGTCCCGCAGGGTTTCGACGCAGCGGGTGATGCACTCGCCGTCCTCGAGGGAGCAGGCTGTGATGCATTCGAAATAGGTATCCGCATGGTCGTGGGTGCTGGCGCCCAAGGCCTGGCCATGCTCCGGGCTGGCCCGATAGGGGCCTCGGTTCTGTGAAGCCTGGGACAGGAAGGCTGCGTTGTTCAAAAAGGAGCCCATGGCCAGACTGTCGCAATGGATACGGTCAGGTTATGCACACAATTTGGGCGAGTCCACCTAAATGGGTCTTCATGCCTACTAGTGGATGAAGTTTGATAAAGCTCCCTGGGCTGCCTCGGGCCAGGCATGGGCAGGCGCGCAGAAAACCGCCAGGTCTGCCCCCCTTCCCCTTCAGCGGCTTCAGGCCTTGCCGGCAGCGGCCAACTTGCCTGAAGCTGCCTTGGCTTTTTGCTTCTCCTTGCTGGCGCGTCGTTTCGCTTCCAACTCCCGTTCCAGGCGCTGCTCTTGGGCCGCTAGTCGTTCTTCCTCTTTCTTGATCTGGTAGTAGGCGTAGTCGCCCCGATACAGCACCAGTTCGCCATCACGCAATTCGACGATGCGGTTGGCCACCCTCGAGATGAAATAGCGGTCGTGGGACACAACAAGTACGGCTCCTTCATACTCCATTAGCGCATCCTCCAGCATTTGCTTGGCGGGGATGTCGAGGTGGTTGGTGGGCTCATCAAGTACCAACAAATTGCAGGGGCTGAGCAGCATTAGGGCCAGGGCTAGACGCGCCTTTTCGCCACCACTGAGTTGACCTACTTGTTTGAAAACGGCGTCGTTGCTGAAGCAGAAGCTGCCCAGCAGGGAGCGCACCTGGCTTTGGGTCCAATCGGGCACGGCCTCGAACAGGGTGTCGATCACGGTCTTGCTGAGATCGAGGGCCTCAGCCTGGTTCTGTTCGAAATAGCCGGCGATCACGTTGTGGTCCCCCAGGCTGGCTTTGCCCTCCAGGGGCTCCTCCATGCCCATCACCAGCCGCAGCAGGGTCGATTTACCGGCCCCATTGGGCCCCACAAAGGCGATGCGATCGCCCCGTTCGATTTCCAATTCGGCGCCCAGAAACAGGATGCGATCGCCGTAGCTGTGGGTGAGGTTGTCGAGCAGGGCCACCTGGCGGCCAGAGCGGGGTGCCGGCGGAAAGCTGAAGCGGGGGCCGCCCAGGGCATCCACCGGCGCGTCGATACGCTCCACCTTGTCGAGTAATTTTTCCCGGCTCTTGGCCTGGGTGCTGCGGGTGGCGCTGGCCCGGAAGCGGTCGATGTAGGCCTGCTGGGTGGAGAGCTCTTTCTGCTGGCGATCAAAGGCGGCTTGGCTGGCTTCCCGTTCGAAGGCTTTCTGTTCCAAATGTTGGCTGTAGTTGCCCAGGTAGCTGCGCGAGATACCCCGCTCGGTTTCAACGATTTGGTTGCAGACCCGATCAAGGAAGGCCCGGTCGTGACTGATCACCACCAGAGGTACAGTCTGCTCGATTAGATACCCCTCCAGCCACTGGATTGTTTCCACATCCAGGTGGTTTGTGGGCTCATCGAGTAGTAGCAGATCGGGGTCTTGCAGCAGGATTTTGCCGAGGGCAATCCGCATCTGCCAACCGCCTGAGTAGTCGCCCACTGGCTGTTCGGCGCCTTCGGGAGTGAAACCGATCGTGGGCAGCAGCTTGTCGATGCGGGCATCGAGCTCATAGCCATGGAGGGCCTCGAAGCGGCTGTGCAGCCGGCCCAGTTCGTGGATGAGTTCATCGAGATGCTCCGGGTCGCTGGCGGCCTTCTCGCTGGCCATCTCATCTTCCACCTGGCGCTGGCGGTTGAGCACCTGGGCGGCTTCTCCGAAGGCTTGGAACAGTTCCTGGCGGACGCTGCGGGCCAGGTCCACATCGAATTCCTGCTGCAGGTAGGCAATGCGCGGCTCCCCCTGCTTCACCACCAGGCCGCTGGTGGGCTCTTCCAGGCCGGCAATGATGCGCATTTGGGTTGACTTGCCGGCCCCATTCACCCCCACCAGGCCAATGCGATCGCCGCCCTTGACTTCCCAGGTGACGTCCTTGAGCACCTCGCCGGTGGGGTAAATCTTTGAAACACGTTCCAGACGAAGCACGGGGGCAGGGCTACAGGCGTGCCCCCATCATCCCCTGAGCGCCAGACTGCAGGAGTGTGGTTGCGGCCAGGGTCATGATCAAGCGACTCGAACAGGTGGCCGCCCTTGTGGTTGCCGCCGGTTTGGCGATCGTCAGTTACTGGCTGTTTTTCAGCTGGGCCCAGGGGGGCGGGGGCGCCAGGCGCCAGCGCTCCGCCCTAGAGGCCCCCGCGGGCCTTCAGCAGCCACTGCTTACTGTCGGCGTCGTCCAGGGTGCTGATGTGGGCCTTCACCTGCTCAACACTGACCGGCAGGCCCCAGGTATCGCCGAGGCGGCAGATCTGCTCGAGCGTTCCTAAGGGGTTCTGCAGGGCCTGGCGGAACAGGGCCTGGGTGAGGTCCGGGTCCTGGCTGATCCGTTGATACAGGCTGGCGGCGTTGCCATTGGCGCTGTTATTGGCGTTGTCAGTGACAACCCCGGTGGCGGTGCTGGTGGCGCCCCCCGGGGTCGGCGTTGGCTGGTTTTGGGCCATGGCTGGACTGCACGCCTTCTGAGCCTATGCAGATCGGCCCCGGTGCAAACGAATTTGAAACAGCTAGCAGCACGGGCTGGAGCCTGCTCGGGTCCTGGCGCTGGCCCCGCCGCCTGTCATCAGTCCCGCTTTCAGGCGGCCTGGGGGGAGTCTTCGGGTTGGCCGCTGGCGGAGGCGTCTTGCATGGTGCGGGCGTCGAGGCAGAGCACCTTGCGCAGTTGGGCGTAGTTGGCGGCTAGGGCGGCTCGGCCCTCCTGCTGGGCCCCGAACTCGGCCCGTTGCAGTACGTGGTGCAGATGGGTGAGCAGGTAGGTGCTGATCACCGCTGAGACGAGCACGTCACTTTGTTCAGCCATGCGGCGGCGTTCCGTGCGGGCCTGGCCTGCGAGGGCTTGCACCGTCTTGGCTGTTTTCAGGCCGCTGCTGGTGCGGGTGGTCCTGCCCTTGAGGCCTCCGGCCTTGTTCGCTGCCCCCTTGGCGGTTTCGGCCACGGCCTTGGCGGGGGCTTTCAGGGCACTGGTTGACGCACCCGCGTTTTTGACAGTTCCAGTGGTGCGACGGGCGCTGGCGCCTGCGGCCAGGGGCAGGGCGACGGCGGCCTGATCCAGGGCCTGATTGCCCACCCCTTGGCCGCCCAAGCCTGAACGGGCCCCGCCCTGGCTGGCCAGTGCTTGCGCTGTTGTGGATTTTCCCATCGGGACCAGGGCTGGGTGGTAATGACCCGAGCATAGTTCCGGATACTACCCTTGTGCATCTCAGTACACTGGTTAATACTTCAAAGCATCTGTTCTTCTTGGTGCCCCTCGGTGCCACTCTGTGCCCCTCTGTGGCGCTCGTTGGCGCTCGGCTCCGCTCCACTTTTCGCCCCTTCCCTGGGGTCCCTGTCCCTCTCGCATTCGGCTGACCCTGTGGCGACCCGTCAGAACTCCACCAGTGGCCGCCCCAAGTCGCCCCGGATTCAGGTGGTGCTGCCGGAGGATGTTTGCGAGCGCCTTGGGGCCGTGGCCGAGGCGGAAGCCCGCACGGTCAGCAACATGGCCCGGGTGTTGATCCAGCAGGGCCTGGAGGTGTACGAGCAGCAACAGGCCGCCCTGCGGGCCGCTGCTGCCCCCTCCCCAGCAGCCAGGGCCCAGGACACCGATAACTTTCGCCAGGCCCTCGAGCAGCAGGAGCAGGCCGAGCCCAAGCGCCTGCGCGGAGCCCCCAGGCGCCTGCGCCTTAATCGGCCGCGGGCCTAAGGCCGGCCTGGGGCTTGGCGCAGACCCCCAGCACCGAGGCTTGGCGCGCGCCGGTGACCGAGGGGCGGGAACCGGGATGGCCGAGTGCATGCCACCAGGCCAGCAGGGCAAAGGCCAGGGCTTCCCGTTCGCAGTCGCCGATGCCCAGCTCCGCCAGGGGACGCACGGCCATACCGCGGCAGCGGCGGCGCAGCTCTGCGATCAGCAGGTGATTGCGGCTGCCGCCGCCGGCCACCAGTAGCTCCAGGGGCATGGGGCCGCGGCCGAGGTCCTGGGCCACGGCCGCGGCCGTGAAGGCTGTGAGGCTGGCCAGGGCGTCGGCGGCCTGGAGACTTTCGCCCCGCACCCGGGCTGCCTGCCCCAGGGCCTGGAGGCGCCGCTCCAGATCTTCGGCTCCAAACAGCTCCCTGCCGGTGGACTTGGGGGGTGGCTGCTGCAGGTAGGGCTCCTCAAGCCACTGGCCGACCAGGGCTTCGTTGATCTGGCCCTGGCTGGCCCAGGCGCCATTGGCATCAAAGTTGAGGCTGCCGCCACTGAACTGGTTGACGGCGAGATCGAGCAGGCTGTTAGCCGGGCCGCAATCCCAGCCCTGGATCGGCGCCTGGCGCTCGGGCCCCGAGCGGGGCGGCAGCAGGGTGAGATTGGCGATGCCGCCGAGGTTGAGCAGGGCCCGCCAGCCCCCGATCGCCGGCAGCAGGGCCCCATCGGCGGCGGGCACCAGGGGCGCTCCTTGGCCGCCTAGGGCGAGATCTTGGGCTCGAAAGTCAAAAACCACTGGGGTTGCCAGCAATTCGGCCAGCAGGGGACCCTGCAGCAGTTGCCAGCTGGCGCCGCGGCGGCACCCCTGGGGCGGACGGTGCCAGAGGGTCTGGCCGTGGCAGCCCACCAGCTCGGCCTGGCCTCGGGGATCGCAGGCCCGGGCCGCCCCTGCCTGGGCTTCGGTTACGGCCTCGGCCAGATCCAGCAGGGCGGCGGCAGGGTGGCTCTGGCCCTGACCCACGGCCAGAAGTTGGTCCCGCAGGCCCGCCGGATAGGGGAGGGTGATGCTATTGAGCAGTTGCCAGCGGGGCCGCTCCGGCCGGCCCGAAAAGCTGGCCAACACGGCATCGATCCCATCGGCACTGGTGCCGCTCATCAGCCCAAGAACGCGCATCGCCGTGGGGGCAAGCCAGCAAAAAGCCCTCCCATGATGGGAGGGCAGCTGGATCGTCCAAGGCGGGTATCCACTGCGCCGGGTCATCGCCCAGGCAGGACCCGCCTCAACTCACTTGTTGGGTTGGGGGGTGAAGCGCAGGTAGGGACGTACTTCGGTGACGCCCTTGGGGAACTTGGCGCGGGCGTCTTCGGTGGAGATCGAAGGCACCACAACGCAGTCTTCGCCATCCTTCCAGTTCACCGGGGTGGCCACGGAGTGGTAATCGGTGAGTTGCAGGGAGTCGATCACCCGCAGGATTTCCTGGAAGTTCCGGCCGGTGCTGGCGGGATAGGTGATCTGCAGGCGCAGCTTCTTGTTGGGGTCGATGATGAACACCGAGCGCACCGTCAGGTTGTTGAGGGCGTTGGGGTGGATCATCCCGTAGAGATCGCTCACCTTCTTGTCGGCATCGGCCAGGATCGGATAGTCGACGCTGGTTTGCTGGGTGTCATTGATGTCGCCGATCCAGCCCTTGTGGCTTTCGGCCGAATCGACGCTCAGGGCGATGGTCTTGACGTTGCGCTTCTCCCACTCGGGGCGCAGGCGGGACACCTCACCCAGTTCGGTGGTGCAGACCGGGGTGTAGTCGGCGGGGTGGGAGAACAGCACAACCCAGCTATCGGCGCCGAAGTCGTAGAGATTGATCGGACCGAGCTGGGAGTCCTGGGTGAAATCGGGGACGGTATCGCCGAGCTGCAGAGCCATGGCAGGGAGGGATGCGGAATGGGCCAACGTCTTTGATCGTGCCACAGGAGGTCTGCCGGTGGCCCCCGTTGGGGGGTTTTTGTGTGGCGGCGGCTACAGGAGCCCGGGGGCTACGGCGTCTCGGGTGGCATCTGGAAGATCCAGTTGCGCAGGTTTTGGAGCCCCAGCCCGGCGGTGGCCGACACGAACAGGGCCTCGGGATCGCGAATTCGGGCCTGGTCCAGGGCGGCGGCGGGGCAGCGATCGATCTGGTTGGCGATCAGTCGGCGGGGACTGGAGCTGCCCAGGCCGTCGAGGATGGCGTGCACCGTGTCGAGCTGGTCGTCCCAGGCTGGATCGGCCAGGTCCACCACCACTAGGAGCTGGTCCGCCTCCAGGGTTTCCTCCAAGGTGGTGCGGAAGGCTTCCACTAGGGGCGGTGGCAGTTCGCGGATGAAGCCGACCGTGTCGGTGAGCAGCAGGGTTTGGGGCGGTCCGCCGGCGGGATCGGCCCGGCTGATGCGCCGGGTGGTGGCATCAAGGGTGGCGAACAGTTTGTTTTCGGCCAGCACCCCCTCTCCGGCCGCCGGTTTGGAGAGGGCATTGAGCAGGGAGCTCTTGCCGGCGTTGGTGTAGCCCACCAGGGCTAGGCGCCGTTGGCCCTGGCGCCCCTGGCGCAGGCGGGCCTGGTGGTCGCCGAGTTTGCCGACGTCGGCCTGGAGCTTGTCGATGCGGCGGGCGATGGTGCGGCGGTCTTTCTCCAGCTGGGTTTCGCCCGGGCCGCGGGTGCCGATGCCGCCGCCCTGGCGCGAGAGGCTCAGGCCCCGGCCGCTGAGGCGGGGCAAGCGGTAGCGCAGTTGGGCCAGTTCCACCTGCAGGCGGCCGGCGGCGCTGGCGGCCCGTTGGGCAAAAATATCGAGGATCAGCTCGCTGCGGTCGCTAACGGGCAGGTCGAGCACCCGCTCCAGGTTGCGGGCCTGGGAGGGCCCCAGCTCCCGGTCGGTGACCACGAGGGTGGCGCCCAATTTGCGGGCCTCCAGGGCGGCCTCCATCACCTTGCCTTCGCCCCAGAGGCTGTGGGCGGCCCGGTCGGAGCGGCGCTGCTCGACCACCCCTACCGGATCGGCGCCGGCGCTGCGCACCAGCCCCTCCAGTTCGGCGATCTGGCGCTGGCTGGCCTGGCGATCGCCGCTGCTGAGCGCCAGCAGCAGCACCCGTTCCCGGCCCGAGGGGGTGGCGGCGGGCATGGCGCCCCGCTCTGGACCCGGACCGCTGCCTAGGTCCAGGGCGCAGAGATCTTCCAGGGCCCCTTCGGCCAGTACTTGCCAGGGATGGTTGCCTTCCTTGCTTGAGCCTGGGCCATAGAGCCCTGCCGGCCAGTGGCCGCCGGCCTGGGGCTGCTGGGCATAGCGGAGCCACTGGCTGGGCCCCAGATCCACTCCCACCACCGCCTCACTGCCCTGGGGCTCGAGCTGGCGTGCCGGGGTACAGGTGATTAGGCGCAGGCCAGGGCCATGGCGCCGGGCCGAGCCGGGTAGGCGTTCCAGCAGCCGGCCGGAGTGCTCGAGCGGGCCGATCCAGAGCAGCCGGCTGAGGCCGCGGCCATCGATCACCAGGCTGAGGGGTAGCTCCAGCTCCAGACTTTCCTGGGCCAGGCGCTGCAGGCTGAGCAGGTCGGCGCCGTGGGATTCGGGATGGCGGCGTTGGGAGATGCGTTCGAGGCGGCGCTCCACCGAGGGGCGCAGGCCGGCGGTGCGCCCCAGCAGCACGGCCTGTTTCAAGTTCGGCGGATCCGCACACAGGGGAGGCCTGCCGCCCGGGCCCCGAGCTCATCTTCCGGGCTGTCGCCCACATGCCAGGCCTGGCCGGGGCTGAGGCCCAGTTGCGCCAGGGCTTGGGCAAAGGGGGCCGGATCGGGCTTGGCGGCCCCGGCGGCACTGGACACCACCACCACCGAGATCCAGTCAGCCAGCCCCAGATCCCGCAGCAGGCCGATCAGGCGCCCATCAAAATTGCTGACCACCGCCAGTCGTAGGCCGCGGCGGTGCCAGCGCTTTAGGGCCTCGCCCACGTCGTCGTAAACCCGCCAGAGATCGGCCTGGGCAAAACGATCAAACAACGCATCGGCCAGGGCCGGCGGCAGGGGCTCCTCCAGGCCGGCGGCGGCCAGGGCCGCGGCGATGCGTTCAGCCCACCACTGCCGTTCGGCGGCTTCCAGGGCGGCGCCATCAAGGCCCGGAAAGGCCAGGGGCGGCGCCTGGCGGTGGATGCGTGGAAAAACCGCATCGATGGCCGCGGCCCCCACGCTGAGGCCGTGCTCGGCGGCCAGGGCGGCGTAGGTGTGGCCCACGGACTGGCGTAGGCCGATCAGGGTGCCCATGGCATCGAGCAGCAGGCCCTCTGGGCGCGGCAGGGCCGGGGGCGTCCCCTGGGCCGGGGGCATCGCCCAGGATCCGGGGTCCCTTGCCAAGGTGGGGGGCCTCATCGCCAGTCCGCTAGCCAGCCGGCGGCGACCCGCAGCTGGTGGGACAGCCCCGGCATGCGGGCCAGGTAAGCGAGCTGGCGGATCTGGAAGGCGGCTGGACCGGCGAGGGTGATGCCCAGGCCCGTGAGGCTCGCCTGGCCGATGCCCAGGCCAACCATTTCGCCTAGGTCATTCCATTGGAAGGGTTTGAGCGGTTGATCGGCTAGCGAGAGCATCAGGTTGGCAGCCAGCTGTTGGGCCTGCTGGTAGGCCACCTGGGCGGTGGCCGGCAGGGGCGGCTGGTCGTCGCCGCAGAGGGCCCCATCCCCCAGGGAAAAGACGTCGCGCAGGCCCGTGACCTGCAGGTCGCTCTGGCAGACCACCCGGCCGCGGCGATCGCGCTCGGGGGCTGGGCTGATCGGCGGCAGGTTGGCCGCCATTCCCGCGGTCCAGATCACCGCATCCGCTGGCAGCCGTTCCCGTTGCCCAGGCAAGGCCTGAAGGGCTGGCGATGCTTCAGTAGGGGCCATGGGGGCGGACCCGCCCCGCACCAGCTCCAGCCCGCTGGCATCGATGCCCTCCACCCGGGTGCCCGTGCGGAGGTGGATGTCGCGGCGCAGCAGGGCGCTGCGGGCCTGGTCCCGGTTGAAAGAGCGGCTATTGGGTAGGAGCTCGGGCCCCTGTTCGACCAGCTCAAGGATCGTGCTGCCCTCGAGCAGGTCGGCCAGTTTGCAGATCAGTTCGACCCCGCTGGGGCCCGCCCCCACCACCACCAGCCGTTGCAGGGGGCGTTGGCGTTGTTTAAGCCGCTGGATCAGCTCGTGCAGCCGCTCAACATCGGCCAGGCTGCGGAAGTCGAGGGCGTGCTCGGCTACGCCGGGAATGCCGAAGTCGTCGCTGCGGCCGCCGGTGGCCAGCACCAGCCGGCTGTAGGCGACCTGGCGGCCGGAGTCGGTCTGCAGGCTGTGGCCGGCCGTGTCGATGTGGGCGACCCGATCGCGCAACCAGGCCACCCCCCGCCCGGCCAGCAGGGCGTCGTAGCGGGGGGCCACCTCCCAGCGGCGCAATTCACCGCTTAGCAGCTCGTAGAGCAGGGGCAGGAACAAAAAACGCTCCTGGGGCTCGATCAACAGGATCGGCGGATGCTGCTTATGGGCCGCCAGGGCCAGGGCCGTGGTTAGGCCACCGAAACCGCCACCGGCAATCACCACGGGAGCGGGCTTGGGGGTCGGCACCATCGGCGTAGCCGTCTCCAGGGGGGTAGTTCCTAAACCCTAACCAGAGTCGTCGGCGCGAGAAGATAGGAACCATGACAAGCACCCTTGCTCCCTTCGAGCGGCGCGGCGAACCTGACCTGAATCCCGGCTTCGATCCCGCGTTGATCGCCCAGGCGCTGGCCCAGGGCGATGCGGCTAGCCGCCTGCGCTGGGGGCTGGAGACCTTTGGGGAGGGTTTTGTCCTCACCACCAGCTTCGGCATCCAATCGGCGGTGTTGCTGCACCAGATCAGCCGCCTGGAGCGGCCCGTGCCGGTGATCTGGGTCGATACGGGCTATCTCCCGCCTGAGACCTATCGCTACGCCGAAACCCTCACCGCCCTGCTCGATCTGCGCCTGACCGTCGCCCAGGCCGAGCTCAGCCCGGCCCGGATGGAGGCCCTCCATGGCCAGCTCTGGAGCACGGGCAAGCTCGAGGACATGGAGCACTACCTGCGCCTGCGCAAGGTGGAACCCCTGGACCGGGCGATGGAGACCCTGGGAGTTCGCTGCTGGGCCAGTGGCGTGCGCGGCGGCCAGACCGACCATCGCCAGGCCATGGAACCTGTGGCCCTTGTGCGCCAGCGCTGGTCGTTGCGGCCCCTGCTCGATTGGACGCCCAAGGACGTTTTTTATTACATGCAGGAGCACAACCTGCCCCAGCACCCCCTGTTTGAGCAGGGCTATTCGACCGTGGGCGACTGGCATTCCAGTGGTCCCGATGACGGCACCAATGCGGGCCGGGCCACCCGCTTTGGCGGCCTCAAGCAGGAATGCGGCATCCACCTGCCCGGGGTCATGGGCGAGGGCATCTAGGTGGCGCTGGCCCCCGGCGCGGCCTGGGCTGGCCCGGCCCTCGGGGCCGTGGTGTTGCTTGGTAATAGTCGCTGGCACTGGGCTGAGCTTGGCGGCTGGGACGGGGACGCTGGGGCGGGAGCCACCGATCTGCCAGGTCCGCTGGCAGCGGCTGTCCTGCGCTGCTTCCACACCGCTGCCGCGCCCCAACCCCTGCCAATTCCGCTGGCTGGCTGGCTGGCCTGGGCGGCGGTAGGGGATCTGCCCTTGGGTTTGGATCCGCCCGCCGGGCGGCGCCTGAGCCTGGAGCAGGTGCCCCTCGGAGCCATGCCCCCCTGGCTGGGTATCGATCGGGCCCTGGTGGGCTGGGGGGCCTGGAGCCGCCAGGCGCGCCTCAGCCCAGCGACGCCTGTGTTGGTGGCCGATGCGGGCACCGCCTTGAGCCTCACCCTGGTGGATGGGGACGGCCGCTTCTGCGGCGGCCGGCTGGCGGCGGGGGTGGCCCTGCAGCTACGGGCCCTGGCGGGGGGTACGGCCCTGCTGCCCCCGCTCGATCAGCCCTGGTGGCAGGAACCAGCCCCAGGGCCCTGGCCCCTGGAGACCCGCGCCGCGATGGTGCGGGGTTGCCTGGAGGCCGTGGCGGCGGCGATTGCCCAGGCCTGGCTGGAAGCAAGGGGCTCCGGCGGCCTAGGTGGGGCCTGCCAGCTTTGGCTCCCCGGGGGCGATGGCGACCAGCTGGCGCCCCTGCTGGCGGCCCAGGGGGTTCCCTTCACGCTGGCTCCGAACCTGGCGTTGGAAAGCCTGGCAGCCCTGGCCTGGGGGGGGCTCAAGCCAGCTTCAGGTCCTTGAGGATCTGGTCGGCCATGGTTTCGGCCTTCACCTTGAGGTAAATCAGCTCCAAGTTGCCGATCGGATCCACCACAAAGGTGTGGCGCATCATGCCCATGTATTCCTTACCCATGAATTTTTTGAGCCCATAGCTTTCGTAGGACGCGGCGATTGGGCAAGGTTCAGCGTCGCTGAGCAGGCTAAAAGGGAGGTTGTATTTATTGATGAATTTGCTGTGACTGACGGCGGCATCTTTGCTGATGCCTAGGACAACCATACTTTTTTCTTCGATGGCAGCCCATTGGTCGCGGAAGTTGCAGGCCTCCTTGGTGCACCCAGGCGTGTCATCTTTCGGATAGAAGTAGATCACAACCCGCTGGCCCCGCAGCGACGAGAGCGTGACCGGATTGCCGTCCTGGTCGGGCAGGGTGAAATCGGGGGCTGGATCGCCGATCTGGAGGGCCATGGCACTAGCGCTGGAAGGGATTTGAGCTTAGGTGGATGGGCCTAGGGGCTGGCGCTGCTTGTCGATTTCGCTGGCGCCAACCCTGACCCTTCGTCCCGATCCCTGGGGAAGGGGTGGGAACGGCAGGGGAGCGTGGACTGGCTCCTTTGGCCCTGGCCAGCGATGATCAGGCCCATGCAAATGCCCGGCTCAGCGATGGTGCCAGCCTCCCAGGCCCCCCGGCCAGGCCGTCTTGGCTCCAGGCTCGCGTTGGTGCTTCTGGTGGGGTTCGCCGGCACGGTTGGCCCGGGGGCCCTGATCGGGTTGGCGCCGATGCCGGGCCTGGCCCAGGTGGCTGGCCCTGGCCCGGCGACCCAAGCGCTCCAGGCTGGCGGCGATATCAGTGTTCTTGAGGGGCGGCAAAACGGCCGCCAGGTGATCCCCGTGCGCTGGACCAGCGGTGCTGGGGTCTGGTCGCTCCAGCCGGAGGCGATTCGCCGCTTTGTCGAGACGGGGGTAGTCAGCGACCGCTCCTTGGATAGCGCCATCAACCGTTCGGGCTGGAGCCCTGAGGAGTTGCGCCTGGGCTTGGCCAAGCCCTACAGCGTGGATGTGGTGGCCCTAGCCCGCTTCCTCTATTCCAGCGATGGCCTCGCCTTCCTGCGCACCCAGACCCGCGGTTACGGGCCGTCAAGGACCCAGTCCACCAGCGCCAAGTCCACCTATGCGGTGGAAGCCCTGCGCTCGGCGATCATCGTTGCCGCCGGCGGCGGCCAGATCTCGGCGCTGGCGATCATGGCCCACCTGCCCACCGACTTCAGCACAGGTCAGGACTGCGGCCGCCCCAGCGTCTGCGCCCCCAGCAAGTGTGTGGGCGAGGCCCAGTGCACCTCGCTGCTGTCCTGGTATGTGTTCTTGCCGGCCTGCCTGCAGGCCAACCAGGCTCGCCAGGTCGGTGCCGCCGGCTTGGGCCCCCTGGGCAGGCCACCAAATCCCTAACAACGCCTAGCCCGAGGGCGATTCGATGCCCTAATCCCTGGGCCGCCGCTGGGCGATCAGCAGCTGGTGCTGCAGGCGCTGGGGCAGCCGCTGGCCAAGCAGCCCGCGCAGCACTAGGGCTAAGGCGTCGATGTCCGCGGCGGGGAGGCTGGTTTGCAACTGCTGGCGATAGGCGGCCTGGGGGCCAAACCAGCGGGCCAGCAGGGCTTCGCCGATCTCCAGATCCAGGGGTTCGGGCCAGCGCTGCCAGGCCACCGTCCAGCCGCGCTCCTGGAGGGCCCGATCCAACACGTCCAGGTTCGGGCCACCGGCCAGGGCGCTGAAGGCGGCCCCTTCGCAGGCGGCGGCGGCCCTTACCAGGCTTGTTTGTTCTGCACTGAAGCTCCGTCCGCCCGCCAACAACGCCCCGGCCGGACCCAGGGCCGGGCTGGAGAACAGCAGTCGCAGCTGGCAGCGGCGGGCCGCCAGGCGATCGAGATCGGCCACGGCCTCCTCCAGGGCCGCACCCACCAGCGGGCGGAAGGGATGGCGGCCGGCGATCCACTCGAACTGCTGCCCTGGCTCAAGCTGGCGGGCCAGGGCCTGGAGGCCAGCGGGATCCGCGCCTTGCTTCGCCCCAGCCGCCGGGTCCGACGTCGGCATCAGGTCGTGTTTCTGGCTGGGCTTTTGGCTGGGCTTCTGCGCTTGGTCCCGGTCCAGGCTTGGGGGCTGGCCTTGTCCTTGGGGCTCCTGGGGTGCCACCAATTGGGGTTGGCTAAGGCTGTCGAGCGCCTGGAGCTGGGCCGCCAGCCGCTGGCGGTCGCTGCCCTGGGCCAGCTGGATCACCACGCCCCCTTCGGGACTAGCGGCTAGGGGATCGAGGGCCCAGAGCAGGGAGCGAGCTTCGAGGATTAACACCCTGTCCTGACGCCGTGGCGCCGTGTCTTGCCAGAGGCGCTGGCGCAGCCGATCGAGCCGTTGGCCCTCGCTACCGAGTTGCCGTTGCAGCCAGCGGGCCAGCACCGGATCCTCGGGTCCGCCGCTGAGCACGGTGCCCTGCTCGGCCTCCTGTTCGGCGGCGGCGGCTAGCTGGGCGGCGCGCCGTTGCTGCATGCGGGCCCGCCGCTCCCCTTCCCAGCCCAGCTGGCCCGGTTGCCAGAACAGCTCCCCCTGCAGGGCGCTGGGCAGGTATTGCTGGGCGACCCAGTGTTCGGCGTAGGCATGGGGATAGCGGTAGCCCACGCCATCGCCAAAGGCCTGGCCATCCCGGTTGGCATCGCGCAGGTGGGAGGGCACGTCCTGCCGGTTGCTGGCCTTGACCGTTTTCAGGGCATCAAAGAAGCCAAGCAGGCTGTTGCTTTTTTCCGTGCTGGCTAAGTACAGGGCCGCCTGGGCCAGGGGATAGAGCCCCTCGGGCAAGCCCACCCGCTCGAAGGCCGCGGCGCAGGCTTCGACCACCACCATCGCCTGGGGATCGGCCAGGCCGATGTCCTCGCCGGCGGAGATCAGCATGCGCCGGAAGATGAAGCGGGGGTTTTCACCGGCCTCCACCATGCGCGCCAGCCAGAACAGGGCGGCATCGGCATCGGATCCCCGCAGCGACTTGATGAAGGCGCTGATCGTGTCGAAATGGGCATCGCCCTGCTTGTCGTAGAGCACGGCCCGCTGCTGGATCGATTCCTCGGCAATGGCCAGGTCGATGCGAATCACGCCAGCCGGGGCGGCCCCTGGGTCGCTGGGCTCGCCGAGGGGCACGGGCGCGGTGGTTTCCACCGCCAGCTCCAGGGCATTGAGCAGGCTGCGGGCATCGCCGCCGGCCACATCCACCAGATGGGCCGCCGCCTCGGCGCTGATCTCGATGCGCCGCCGGCCGTAGCCCCGCTCCGGATCAGCCAGGGCCCGCTCCAGCAGGGCCTGGAGATGGGGTGGCTCCAGCGGTTCCATGCGGAATAGCCGCGAGCGACTGACCAGGGCCTTGTTCACCTCGAAATAGGGGTTTTCAGTGGTGGCCCCGATCAGGGTCACGGTGCCGTTCTCGACCCAGGGCAGCAGGGCATCCTGTTGGGCGCTGTTAAAACGATGCACCTCATCGATAAACAGCAGGGTGCGCAGGCTGTGCTGCTCCAGGCGGCGCTTGGCCGCGTCCACCTCGCTGCGCAGGTCTTTGACCCCAGCCAGCACGGCGTTGAGGCTGCTGAAGTGGGCGCGGGTGGTGGCAGCAATGATCCGGGCCAGGGTGGTTTTGCCCACTCCGGGCGGCCCATGCAGGATCAAGTTGCCGACCCGATCGGCCTCGATCGCCCGGCGCAGCAGCCGGCCAGGCCCCAGGATCGCCTCCTGGCCCTGGAATTCCTCCAGGCTGCGGGGCCGCATCCGGTCGGCCAGGGGCGCCAACTGGGCCAGCTGGCTCTCACGGTGTTGGCTGAACAGGTCGGCCACGGCGCCAGGGGCAGGGCCCCGATGGGGATCCCAACCTTCCCATTCCATCGCCGCGGCTGGAGTCATTTCCCGGCAGCTCCGGTAACTTGCAGGCACCTTGGACGACCTCCGTGCGGCGATCACGACCCATGCTGGCCCTGGTCGGGCTGGTTGCACTTGGGGGCTGTGGGTCCAAGCCCCCTGACCGGGAGCCCCTCTCGGTTCAGGTCGAGCGCATTGGCGAAGCCGCCTTCAGCCCAGGCATTGACGTGGTGAGCCGGCTGGAATCCACCTCCAACGTGGCGATGCGGCCCGAGGCCGATGGTCGGGTCGTGAAGATCCTGGCCACCCAGGGCCAGCGGGTGAAGGCGGGTCAGCCCATCATCGTGCTCGACAATGTCCAGGAAACGGCGAGCCTGAATGCCAGCAAGGCCGAAGCCCTCAAAGACAACCTCAATGCCGATCGCTATGTCTTCTTGAATAATCAGGGAGCCGTTTCAACCAAGGATCGCGACTACTACATCACCCAGGCCATTAAAAGCCGGGACCAGGTGACTGCCAACCGGGCCACCCTTCAGTATAAATACGTAACTTCGCCGATTAATGGCGAGATCGGCGATCTCGATTCTGTCAAGCTTGGCGATTATATTCGCAAGGGCCAGGCAATCACCGGCATTGTTGATAACAGTGTGCTTTGGACCCTGATGGATGTGCCGGCGACCCAATCCAGCAGTGTCAAGATTGGCCAGCCTGTTCAGCTCGTCACCCAAAGCACGCCGCCGGTAAAGGGCACGGGCACGGTGGTGTTTATTTCGCCCTACTTCGGTGTCAGCGGAACCCAAAACGCACCAAATACGGTGCTAGTCAAGGCCTCCTTCCCCAATCTCACCGGCACGTTGAAAACGGGCCAGTACGTGCGCAATCGCATCGTCACTGCCAGTAAGCGCCAGTTGTCGGTACCGGTTCAGGCGGTGATGATGCAGGCCCAGCAGCCGTTTGTGTATAAAATATTGCCCCTCTCTGTATTGTTGCCCAAGATCAAGGCGTCCCCAGAAATATTGCCGGCCCAAAAGGCCATGTTTGAGTCCTTGCCTTCCACAACCCCAATTGTGGTGCAAACCCTGGTGCGTCTCGGCACCCTGGATCAAAACCGCTTCCCCGTGATCTCCGGCCTGGCGGCAGGGGATCGGGTGGTGGTCAGTAACACGGCCCTGTTGAGATCGTTTATGCCTGTCAAAGTCGCCGCTGCTTCCAGCACCGGCGCTTCCAACTGAGGACCGATCATGTCCCTGTCTGATCGGTTTATCAAGCGACCCGTTTTAACGACAGTTTGTAGCATTTTAATCGTCTTGATCGGCATCATTGCGATCCCGAGCCTCTCGATTGAAAACCTGCCCAATATTGCACCGCCCCTGGTCACGGTGTCTGCCAACTATGGCGGCGCCAACTCCCTGGTGACGGAGCAGGCGGTGACCAACCCCCTGGAGCAACAGATCAATGGCGTGCCAGGGGCAGCCTACATTTCTTCATTTAGTACCAGCCAAGGCCAGAGCACGATCCAGGTCTACTTCGACGAAGACACCGACATCAACATTGACCAGGTCAATGTGCAGAACCGGGTTTCTTTGGCCATGCCCCAGTTGCCCCAGCAGGTGCAGGCCACGGGTATCTCGGTGATGCAGAGCACCCCGTCGATTCTGTTGGCCTATCAGGTCTCGTCCACCGAGGGCCAATTCGACGCGTCCTATCTTAATGGCCTGATTTACGAAAATCTCTATTATCAATTGGGTCGGGTTCCTGGCGTGGCCAGCATCAACCTGCTCGGTGGTAGCAATCCGGCCTTCTGGCTTTTCGTGGATCCGGCCAAGCTGGCGGCCAACCAGCTCACTGCTGACCAAGTTGTGTCGGCGGTAAAAAATCAGAACTCTGTGGCGATTGGCGGCCTGGTGGGTGGCCCTCCGGCGGGTGGTGATCAAAAGTTTGCCTATCCGATCCTGGTGGAGAACAACGGCAACTTGGTTTCGATTGCGGATCTCAATCAGCTGATTGTCGGCAAAACGCCCCAGGGCAACTTGCTGCGGCTCCAGGATGTGGGCGAAGCTACCTACGGCTCCAATACCTTCGGTCAGCAGGCCATCAGCATGGAGGGTCATCCCACGATCACAGTGGCGGTGTTCCAGACCCCCGAGAGCAATGCGCTAAATGTGTCTGAGGCGGTGGTTAAGGTTATTGACTCCTTTAGTAATCAACTGCCTCCCGGCGTCATTGTCACCGAGATCTATAACATTGGTCAGTTCATTGAATCGGCGGTTGAAGGGGTGGTTGATGCCCTTGGACTGGCGATTGTGCTGGTGCTATTGATTCTTTTTGTGTTCCTGCAGGATTGGCGCGCCACGATCGTGCCCAGCCTGGCGATCCCGATTTCCTTGGTGGGTACCTTTGCCTTTATCAAGGCCTTTGGCTTTTCGATCAACCAGCTCACCTTGCTGGGCCTGGTGCTGGCTACGGGCTTAGTAGTGGATGACGCCATTGTGGTGATTGAGGCCGTATCTAAAAACCTTGAGAGGGGCATGAAGCCCCGCCAGGCGGCGCTCGAGTGCATGGGCGAATTAACTGGTGCCTTGATCGCCACATCGCTCGTGCTGATGGCGGTGTTTGTGCCAGTGGCTTTCTATCCAGGCGGAATCGGCATCATCTACAAGCAATTTGCGCTCACAATCGCCTTTGCGATTGCCATCTCTACCTTCAACGCCCTCACCTTCTCGCCGATGCTCTCGGCCCTGATCCTCAAAAGCGAGCGTCCCCCCCTACCGAAGGGCTGGGGCTGGACGATTGGTGGGATCCTGGTTGGTCTGGCCTTTGGCCGCTTTAGTGCTGCCTCTTTCGGTAATGGAGCCTATGTTCTTGGTGTCATTCTTTTTGGCTTTGCCGGCAGCCGGCTGGCCTGGATTTTTGAGCGTTTCAACTACTACTTTGCCCGCCTCGAGAAGGGCTACGCCGATCTATTGATTGTTTTGATCGCCCGCAAGAAATGGATCCTGGCTGGGCTAGCTGGGGGCATTGTGATCACGGCTATGGCCTTTTCGGCCCTGCCCACCGCCTTTATCCCCGAAGAAGATCAGGGCTATGGGTTAGGGATATACCAGCTGCAGAATGGGGCCTCCCTCAGCCAAACCCAGAAGACGGGTGAGGAGGTTGCCAAGGTGCTCAAGGGTGAGCCCGACATTATTGCGGCCTCCGTGATCAGCGGCTACGGCTTCAACGGTTCTAGCCCGGATCAGGGTGTGTTCTTCTTTGGTTTGAAGCCCCTTGATGAACGTTCCGGTGCGGAACACAAAACCCCGGCGATCGTTGCCCGCCTCAACGCCAAGCTTGAGAAAATCAGCTCCGGGTTGGCCGTAGCGGCCCAGCCTCCGGCGATCCCGGGCTTCTCGGCCCAGGGCGGCTTCTATTTCCAATTCAATGATCTGAGCAATGGGGCCTACAGCTTCAACCAGCTCAATGACCAAGCCAAGAAACTGGTGGTGGCTGGTACGGAAACAGGTGACTTCTCGACGCTTTATACCCAGTTCATCCCCAGCGCACCCGCCTTTGGTCTCAAGATCGATCGTTCAATCATGGGCGCCCTCAATGTTGATTTCCAGCAGGCCATGCAGACGATTGCGATTCTTGCTGGCGGCAACTATTCCGGTCTCACCTACGAGAACGGCCAGGTGCGCAATATCTACGTACAAGCTGAAGCGCAAGGACGTAGCAAGCTCGATGACGTCCTGAGCTATTACGTGCGCAGTAATGACGACAAGATGGTTCAGGTATCCCAGTTTGCCAAGGCTGACCTCACTAGTGCGCCGCCGGTTGTGAGCCATTACAACCTCTATCGCACGATTTTGGTGCAGGGTGCCGAGGCGATTGGTAAGAGCTCCGGTCAAGCCCTGGATAAAATCCAGTCGATCTTTAAAGAGCAGAACTTCAATAACATCGGCTATGCCTTCACGGGCCTGGCATCGTTACAACTCTCAGCCGGTAATGCCAGTGTTCTTGTCTTTGGCCTGGGCATTCTGGTGGTGTATCTGGTGCTGTCGGCTCAGTACGAGAGCTATGTCACCCCGGTGATTATCCTGATGACCGTACCCCTGGCAATGCTGGGCGCCCTGGCATTCCTGGCCATGCGTTCGATTGATCTCAACATTTACGCCCAGGTGGGCCTGGTCACCTTGATTGGCCTGGCTGCCAAAAATGGCATTTTGATTGTGGAGGTGGCCGAGCAACACGTGGAAGCCGGTATGACGGCCGTTGAGGCCGCCATTGCCGCAGCCGAATCGCGGATGCGACCCATCCTGATGACCGCCATTGCCTCCTTGGCTGGCTTCTTGCCCCTCGTGGTGGCGACCACGGCCGGGGCTAACAGCCAGCAGTCCCTGGGCACGGTTATTTTCGGCGGCCTGCTGGTGGCCACGGTCCTGTCCTTAGGGGTGGTGCCTCCCTTCTATGTGGCGATCAAGCACCTCGAGGGCCGCTCCGCCAAGCCGGCTATCGAGGCTTGAGCTGGCCATAGTCCAGCTGCTTGAATCACTAAAAAGGCCTGCTCAGCAACTAGCGGAACAGGACTTTTTTATGGGAGTTGTCCGCGGCCCTGATCAGGTGATTACGGTCGGTTGATCCATACCAGTGCGGGTTTTAATTTCTGCCAGCTGGTTTGCGGCGTTGATGAGATCAGCCAGGGCCAGCTGGGGATCCTGGTTGAGGTTTCCGCCGGTGGCCACATAGCTCTCGAGATAGAGGCGCAGGGTGGCGCCTTGGGTGCCTGTGCCAGAGAGGCGGAACACCACCCGGCTGCCGTCATTGAGGAGCAGCCGCAGGCCCTGGCCGCTAGTTAGGGAGTTATCCACAGGATCCAGGTAGCTGAAATCATCGGCCACGGCAATTGTGCGGCCGCCAAAGCCAGCGCCAACTAGCCCGGGCCCCAGCTCCCGCAGGCGGTCGTAGAGGCCATGGG
>Ga0310325_10006_pt1 | contig 23214 bp, 20 predicted proteins | sample LakSupSRFTotalC5_FD_195539 | JGI IMG/M metagenome (GOLD analysis project Ga0310325, IMG submission 195539) | Enriched freshwater cyanobacterial communities from Lake Superior, Ontario, Canada - SU02.SRF.Total.C5 (v2) (version 2) | ecosystem: Environmental > Aquatic > Freshwater > Lake | place...
GGGCGGGCGGGGTGCTGGCCAGTGGTGGCAGCCTGAGCAATTTGATGGCCCTGGTGGTGGCCCGCCAGCGGGCCGGCCTGGCCGGGCACCAGGGAGCCCTGGTGTTTTGCAGCGTTGATGCCCATGTCTCCCTGGGCAAGGCCATGACCGTGATGGGGTTGCCGCCGGCGGCCCTGCGGACCCTGCCGGTGGATGGCAACGGTCGCCTGCGGCCGGTCGCCTTGGCGGAAGCCCTGGAGGCGGCCCGCCGGGCAGGCCAGCCCGTGCTGGCGGTGGTGGCCACGGCGGGCACCACGGTGCGGGGGGCGGTGGACCCGCTGGCGGCGATCGCGGCCCTCTGCCGCGCCCAGGGCATCTGGCTGCACATCGATGGGGCGATCGGTGCCGTGTGCGGACTCACCCAGGGCCATCGCCAGCGGGTGGCGGGCCTGGAGCTGGCCGACTCAATCACGGTCAATCCCCAGAAGCTGCTCGGCATCACCAAGACCTCCTCCCTGTTGCTGTTGGCCGAGCCCGGGCGACTGGCCGCCTGTTTTGGCACCGGCCTGCCCTACATGGAGGCCAGCTGGGGCGGCGGCCACGGCGGCGAATCGGGCCTGCAGGGCAGCCGGGCTGCCGAGGTGCTCAAGCTTTGGCTGGGTTTGCGGCAACTGGGCCTGGCCGGCATTGAGGCCGTGGTCGATGGCGCCATTGGCCGGCGCCGCTACTTACAAAGGCAGTTGCAGCCCCTGGGCCTCGACCTCTGCGGCGGATCGTTGCACTTGCTCGCCTTTGCCCCGGCGGGAGTCTCCGCCAGCCAGGCCGACGCCTGGTCGGCCCAAACGCGCCAACGGTTGCTCGATCACCAGCTGATGCTCTCGCGTCCCCTCTATGGCGGCCGCCACCACCTCAAGGCGGTGCTGGGCAATCCCCATACCACCGCCAGCCACCTCGACCAGTTGGCCGATCTGGTGGCCCAATCCCTGCGCAATCAGCAGCCATGACCGGTCCGAATCAGGCCAAGCCCGACCTGGCTAACCCCACTGGTGCCCAACCAACCCCGGCTGCTCCTAAGCAGTCCGAACGTCGCGGCCGCTGGGTGGCGATCCTCACCGGTGCCCTCTCGATCCTGATCGGGCTGGTCTATCTGGTGCTGATCACCGTGCTCGATGCCCGGGGTCCGATGCAGCCGCCGCCCCCCGAAGCCCTGGGCCTGACGGCGGCCCCTACGGCCCCGGCCGGGGCGGCAACTGGGGATCGCTGGCCCGCTGCAGCGGTTCGACCACCCGCCGGATCGCCAGGTCCAGGAATTGGCGCAGGGCCGAATCGCGGCGGTTGAGGTCGTACTGGCGTTGCACCACCTCCTGCAGGCCGCCATCGCCCCAGTCCTGGTCCTGCTGGAAGTAGGTGGTGAAACTGCGGCCGGCGATGCGGGTCAACCAGGCCGCCCCCACCGCCTGCACGGCCTTGCCCAGCAGTAGGGCTGGCAGGTTCAGGCTTAGGGCCGTGCCGATCAGGCCCAGCCCCCCCTGGATCACCCCCAGGCTGGCCAGGGTGCGTCCCACCGAGAGGGCCAGGTCCTGGGCGGAGGTTTTCGAAAGGCTCACCCCGTAGATGCGGCCGATTTCGATCACCATCTGGGCGTTTACGGCTGCCGTGCCCAGCAGGTCCACCAGCGGCAGGGGTGTGACCACCAGCACCCCGGCGCTGATCCACATGTAGCGATCGATGATGCGCTCGGCGTCGCGGCGGCGTTGCTCGCCCAGCAGGCGCCGGCCGGTGTCGCTCAGGCGGCGGCTCTGCAACAGGATGTTGTCGGCGATCAGGTCTTCGCCATCGCGGTGCAGCACGCTGGCGATTCGGCGCAGCAGCGGCTCCACCTCCGGCTCCACCTGCAGGGGCCTGCCCCCCGGCATCGGCACCGACTGGGGCGAGGCACTGGCGGCCACCACATCGTCCGGAGCGAGACGCCCGGCGCCGCGGCTGCGCAGCAGATCGAGCAGCTGGTTCTCCTCGGCTTCGCCGCGCAGGTCGCATTTGTTCAGCACCAGCACCAGGCGCTTGCCCAGGCTGGCCAGGGCCGTGAAGACTTCCAGCTCGGCAGCGCGCAGGTCGCCATCGACCACGAGCAAGAGCAGGTCCGCCGAGGCCGCCTGCTGGCGGGCGAGCTGTTCGCGCTGCTGGCCGGCTGCCCCGGCCTCGAGGATGCCTGGGGTGTCGACCAGCACTAGGCCGCGGCTGAGGCCCCGCAGCCGCAGCCGATAGCTGCTGCTGGAGCGGGTCGAGCCCATGGCGGCACCCACCTCGCCCACCACCTGGCGCAGCAGGGCCCGGATCAGGGAGGTTTTGCCGACCGAGCCGCTGCCGAACACCACGAGCACCAGGTCACCGCGCTGCAACTGGGCTTCCACCCGCAGCCGTTCCTGCTGCAGGGCCTGGCGTTGCACGTCATCGCGGATTCGCTCGAGCAGCTGGTCGATCGCCGCCAGGTTTTGCTGGGCCGCCTCCTGGCGGTTGCCCGGCGCCTCGATCGCTGGTTTGGTGCCGGCTTGGTGGATTGGTTTGCGGCCCAGGTCCCGAAGCCAGGGCCAGGCCAGGCGGCCAATCACCAGGGCGCCACCGCCAACCAGCAGCAGGGCCACGGGCCCCGCCAGCCAGTAGGGCAGCAGGCTTTGCAGATCCCAGATCAGCCGGCTGATCGCATTGAGCACGGCCACGATCGCCACCAGGGCGACGAGGGCGATGCCGCCGAAGAGCCATAGGCGCGGCGGGGTTTTCACGGCCTGGTGCTCGCAGGGGTCCTGGCGCCGGTCCCCAGGCTGCCCGTGCCGGCGGCGCGCACGATCTCGCCCCAAAGGCCAGCTGCCAGGGCGCTGCTACTGCCGGTGGGGCGGTTGTCGTCATTGCCGAGCCAGATGCCGATCACCCAGTGGCGCTGGGGCTCGTAGCCAATAAACAGCAGGTCGAGGCCGTTGTTGGTGGTGCCGGTCTTGCCCCCCTCCATGCCGCCGAGGGAGGCGGCCCCGCCAGTGCCCTGCCGCACTACGGCCCGCAGCAGCCCCTGCATCTGCCGGGCCGCGGCCACGCTGGTGACGCGGCGGCCGGGGTTGATCGGCCGATCCCCCTTGCCCTTGAGGGTGCGGCAGCGTTGGCTCTCTAGACCACCGCAGGTTTCGGCGTCGGTGAGGTGGCGGATCGTGGTTGGGGCATGCCAGATGCCGTCGTTGGCCACGGCCGCGTAGGCGGACGTGAGCTCCACCAGCCGCACCTCGCTCTGGCCGAGGGCCAGCCCCGGCACCGGCTCCAGGGGGGTGCTGATGCCGAGTTCGCGGGCCTTCTGGGCCACCTGGTCGAGGCCGACGCGCCTAGCCAGCCGCAGGGCGGCGGTGTTGCTGCTGCTGGCGAAGGCGCTGGTGAGGCTGAGGCTGCCGCCACAGTCGCTGCCGAAGGTTTGGCCGCCCCAATCGAGGGGTGCACAGCTGATCCCATCCTCTGGGCGCAGGCCCCGCTCCAGGGCCGTGAGGTAGGTAAACAGTTTGAAGGTGCTACCCGGTTGGCGCTGGGCCATGGTCGCCCGGTTGAACTGGCTCTGGCGGTAGTCGCGCCCACCGGCCACGGCCAAGATGCCGCCGTTGCGGCTATCCAGCACCACGACGGCCCCCTCGCTGACGGCCGGCTTAGTGCTGGCTAGGAGCTGGCCCAGGCGCCGTTCCACCACCTGCTGCAGGAGCGGATCGAGGTGGGTTTCCACGAGGAAGTTGCCCTCGGCCGCCACGGGATCTCCCAGTAAGGAGCCCAGGTCCAGCCGCACCTGGTCGGTGTAATAGGGCGCCGGCCGGCGGCCGCCACTCCCGCTGCCATGGCAGGCGAGGCCGGCTAGGGCGATCGGCCGGCGGCTGGCCCGGTGGGCCTGCTCGGAGCTCAGATGGCCCGTATCGACCATCTTGCTGAGCACGCCATTGCGGGCCTCCAGGGCCGCCTGGGGGTTGCTGCAGGGATCGCGGCCGTTGGGGGAGGGCAGCAGGCCCACCAGCAGGGCCGCTTCGTCGAGGTCGAGCCGGGCGGCGGGCTTGTTGAAATACAGCCGCGAGGCATCCTCAAAGCCCCAGCCCACCCCCAGATACACGCGGTTGAGGTAGGTGAGCAGAAGATCGCGCTTGCTGAAGCGCTGCTCCAATTGCATCGCCACGAGCAACTCCCGCCACTTGCGCTCCAGGGTCTGGCCCTGGCCGACGGTTTCGGGATAGAGGCTGCGGGCCAGTTGCTGGGTGAGGGTGCTGCCGCCCTCCAGCACCCGGCCGCCCACCAGGTTGGCCACCAGGGCCCGGCCCGTCCCAATCGGATCGATGCCTGGGTGCCACCAGAAGCGGCTGTCTTCGCTGGCCAGCAGGGCGTTGATTAACACGGCTGGGTAGTTGCGCAGGCCCGGGTTTTCGTGGTGCAGGCTCGACTCGGCCGAACTGAGGGGCCGGTTGGCGCCGTCGTAGAGGGCGAGCGGACCGCGCACCGAGGCCAGCCGGTTGCGCAACGGCACCTGCCCCAGGGAAAGGGCCATCAGGCCTAGGCCGCCGGCGGCGATGGCCGCCAGGGCCAGGCTCAGCCCCCGGGCCACCAGGCCCAGCCTGGGCGGCGGTTGGCGATGGAAGCTCAGTTCCGGTAGGCCCGGTTCCTGACTGGGTCCGAAGCGCACCACATCGCCATCGGCGAGGAGCAGCTCCTGCACCCGGCGGCCGCGCCACCAAAGGCCATTGGTGGACCCGCTGTCCTGCAGTAGCCAATGGCGTCCCCGTTGCTCCAGTAGGGCGTGGTGCTTGCTGACGGCTGGATGGACCAGGCTGATCTCCTGGTGGTGATCGCGGCCGATGCGGTAGGTGCCGCCATAGAGGGGAAGGCGCTGGCTGGGCTGGCCTGGAATGAAGAGCTCCAGCCATTCACGGACCTGGGGCTGGGCCGCGGCGAGCCGCTGGCGCAGCCGGTCAACTAGGGGAGGAGCCATGGCGCCGCAGCAGGTCGAAGGCGATGCAGATCACCGCCAGGTTGATGGCCACATCGGCCCCATTGAAGATCGGGAAACGCACCGGCACGAAGGCCAGAAAATCAACAACCGTGCCCAGGCGCCAGCGGTCGAGACCATTGCCGATGGCGCCGCCGAGGAGCAGCCCCGCCCCCAACCATTGCCCTGGCCGCAGGGGAGCGCTGCGTTGGATCCACACCAGCAGGCCCATGGTCACCAGCAGGCTGACCATGGCCAGCAGCCAGGTGGAGTTCGTCAGCAGGCTGAAGGCCGCACCGCTGTTGAACACCAGCTGCAGGTTGAGCAGGCCGGGGAGGGCGGGAACAGGCCCTGAGCCCCCGAGGTGGCTCAGGGCCCAGGCCTTGCTGAGCTGGTCGATGGCCACGACCACGAGGGCGACCAGCCAGGCGCCTTGGCGGCTCAGATCCCGCTTGGCACGTGCCATCAGGATTCGACCAGCAGCAGCCGCCGCAGGGGCAGGGCCAGCACGGCAACCGCGCAGCACAGCATCAGTTGGGGCACGAGCGGGCCGAGGCTGTAGTTGATTAACAGAACGGCCAAGCCGCCGCTCCAGCGTTGCACTAGGCCGCCGAGCAGGAGGTTGGTGATGCCGCAGGCCTGCAGCACGGCTAACCCTATGCAGGCGGCTCCTGCCAGGCTGACGCAGTTGTCCATGCCCTGCTGGCGCGCCAGGCGACCGGTCACCCAGGCCGCCGGCAGGAAGCCGGCCACATAGCCAAAGGCGGGATCCATCAGATAGGCCATGCCGCCGCCGGCATGGAAGACGGGCAACTGGAATAGGCCCAGGCTGATATAGGCAACCCCGGCCAGCATGGCCGAGCGGGGACCGCAGACCAGGGCGGTGAGCAACAGGGCTGGCACCTGCAGGCTGATCGGCAGGGTGACGTAGGGCAGGCCGTCGGGGGCCGGGAAGGCCAGGGCCGCCTGGATCAGGCCGCCGATCACGATCAGGAGCAGTCCGGCGATGGCACCACTCCAGTTGGCAAGTGCGCGCAAGGGGGGACCCAGTCAGAGCCCCATCCTGCAGGAGAGTGGGTCCCTTGAGAAGCGGTGGCGATGCCAAGTTCCGAGCCAAGCTCCCAGCCAAGCACTGAGCAGGCTCCCGCCGGGCTCACGCCGGGTTGCGCGGTGCAGCTGCTGCAACGACCCAGCTATTTGAAAACGGCCGATCCGATGCCGATGCTGCGCCCGGCCGACCTGGTCGATCTCGCCGAGGTGGGTGAGGTCGTGGCGCTCCGCCCCCTGGGCACGGTCGCCGTGCGCTTCCGCCGCGGCACTTTCCTAATCGATGGGGCCCTGTTGCGCCGCCCGGACGAGGGGACTGCGGGCTGAAGCCCTGCCAGGCCCGAGCTGCTGGGTTGGCCTAGGCCGAGAGGGGGTGCTGCTGCCAGGCCTTTTCCGCTTCGGCCAGGGCCAGGGCTGGTCCGCAAAGACTCAGGCTGGGGCTAGCCAACAGCTCCCGGGCAGCGGCCAGCAGGTCGGCGGGCTCGAGCCGATCGAGCTCGCCTAGGCAGCGGTCGGTGAAATCGGCTGGAAGCCCATGGCCAAGCACCAGCGCGAGCCGATCGGCCACCTGGCTGCCGGTTTGGCGGCCCATGGCTTCCTGGCCCCGGAATTTGGCGCGGGCTAGGGCCAGCTCGTCGCCCGTGAGGGGCCGCTCCAGCAACCGCTGCCATTCGTTCAGAAGCTCATTGGTGGCCTGGAAGGCCCGCTCCGCCGAGCTGGAGAGGTGGAACACAAAGGGAGCAGCCCCCAGGCGGGCCGGGTGGTGCACGCCCACGTCGTAGGCGAGACCGTGCTCCTCACGCATGGTCACAAACAGGCGACTCGACATGCCGACGCCCAGGTGGCAGTGCAGCAGCCGCAGGGCCAACCCCTGGCGATGGCCCAGCGGCACGGTGGAGGCCCCGAGCATCAACACCAGTTGTTCGGTGTCCTCCTCGTTGTAGGCCAGGCGTTGGCAGGTGCTGCCTGGCTGGTGGGTGGGCGCCCAGCTGGGGTTGGCCAGGGGGGCCTGGGTGGGCCAGCCCCCAGGACCGATTTCCCGGGTGAGCAGCTCCTCCAAGTTGGCGGGCGGCTGGCCGGCCAGCACCAGTACGGCCCCTTGGCGCCCCAGCTGGGTCGCCTGCTGGCTGAGGCCGTCCCGGGCGATTGCCGCCAGTTCGGCTTCGACGCCGAGGGGATCGTGGCCATAGGGACCATCGCCATAGAGCTGCTGGCGCAGGCTGTCGTGGGCGAGCTGGAAGGGATCTTCGCGGTGACGCTGGAGGGCCTGCAGGTTGAGCTGGCGCTCCAGGTCGATCTGGTCGTGGAGCAGCCAGGGCTTCTGCACCAGGGTCAGCAGCAGGGGCAGGAGCTGGCTGGCGTCGGCGGCGGCGCATTTCAGGCTGATCAGTAGGCCGTCTTCGGAGGCCTCGCAGCGCAAGCCAGCTCCCAGGCCTTCCACCTGGTCGGCCAGGGCCTCGCCGCTGTGGTCGCCGCAGCCACGGCTGAGCAGGCCGGCCAGCAGCTGGTGGCTGCCCCGCTGGCCCTTGGGGTCGGAGCTGCTGCCGCCCCGGATCCAGAGCTTGGCGGACACAATTTCGGGGCCGGGCCGCGGCACTACCCACAGGGGGCATCCCCCGGGCACTTCGGACCTGGACCGGGGACCGCCGAGGGACCCCGCTCTGGAAGTAGGCCCGGCGCTGCTGGTCAGGACGCTCATGCTGGTAGGGCCCGCAGGCAGAAGGCCCGCTCGGGATCGAGCAGGGGTGTTAGTTCGTGCCATAGCCGCTGGGGATCCCAATGGGCCAGGGCATCGAGCGGAGCCTGGATCGGTTGGTGCCGGCCCCAGAGGTGGTTGTTGCCCAACAGGCCAGCGACCGAGCCAGCGGACTCCAAGCCGAAGCGGTAGCCGTTACCCACTAGGCGCTTGGCCCGCTCCACTTCCGCCAGGGGCGGCGGTGCTGCGATCAGCTCCTGGATCACCCTTTTGATTTCCGCTTCCACGGCCGGCAAGTGCTCGCTCTCGCACACCGCCTCCAACAACACCAGGCTGCCGGCTTCGAGGCCATTGAGGTCGAGGTCGATGCTTTCCACCAGTCGCAGCTGCTCGCGCAGGCGGGCCACCAGGCGGCTGCGCCGGCCTTCGGCCAGCAGGGTGGTGAGCAGGTCGCAACCGATCACGGCCTCCAGGTCGCCGGCGGCGGGGACTTGCCAGGCCATCAGCAGCCGGGCCGCCTCGAGGCGCGGCAGCGCCACCGTGTCGGAACCTGGGTGTAACTGCAGCGAGGAGGGTCCAGAATCGGCCGATAGGGGCTGGTCAGACCTGGCCAAGCTGGCCAGGGCGGAGTTCTCGAGGTGCTCCCAAATCGCTCCGTCTCCCAGGGGTCCGGCCACGGCCAGGCAGCAGTTGTCAGCCCGGTAGAGGCGCTCGTGGAAGGCGGCCATGGCCCCGGCCCGGTGGCCTTCGAGGGCCTGGCGGCGGCCCAGGATCGGCTGGCCATAGGCGTGGCCCGGGCAGGCCCGGCTCAGTAACTGCTGGAAGGCCACCTCTTCGGGCTGGTCTTCGCTCTGGGCTAGCTCTTCGAGCACCACCTGGCGCTCCATGTCGAAATCCTGGCCATCGAGCCGGGGCGCCAACACCAAATCGAGCAGCAGGTCGATCGCCTCGGCCGCGGCGCTGGGGGGCACGAGCACGTGATAGTGCACATCATCGAAGCCCGTGGCGGCATTGCTGCTGCCGCCTAGGGCTTCGACCCGCAGGTCAAATTCGCCGGCCCCGAGGCGCTCACTGCCCTTAAAGACCATGTGCTCGAGGAAATGGGCCAGGCCCGATTCGGCCGGCGTTTCGGCGGCGCTGCCGGCGCGGCACCAGAAGTCCAGGCAGGTCACGGGTGCCTGGGGTAGGTCCAGGCTCACCACCGCGGCCCCCTGGCCCAGGCGCCGCTGCTGGGGCTCGCCCAGGCTGATGCGGCCTGAAACCAAATCCGTCGTCAAGGTCGAAGCCACGGGCACTCCCCCCTCCGAGACCACTTGCGAAACCACCAAATGCGTGACGCCGCGTGTCAGGACCTGCATTCTGCTGGCTGGATGGCGATCCTGTTGTCAGGATCAGAACCGCCCTGCCACAGATCCAGCGTTGACGACCGCAGCCCCAGGCCCCACCCCAGGTCCAACCCTGGGGGTCCACCCCCTGATGGATGCCCTGGCAGGCCGCATTCGCGCCTGTTGGTTGGGTTTGCCGGAACTGGAGCCCCTGGCCATCGACCCCGAGCTCGAAGCGATCAGCGGCAGTCTCGATGGCGAGGCCCTGTTCATCCGCAATGAACTGCGCCGTTGCCGGGGGCTGCGCAAGCTCCACCTAGAAACCGCCCGCCTTGGGGCAGGGCTTCAGATCCTCCATTGCGTCTTCTTCCCCGATCCCCGTTTCGATCTGCCCGTCTTTGGCGCCGACATCGTCGCTGGCCGGGGCGTGGTGTCGGCAGCTATTGCCGACCTCTCGCCGGTGGGCCCGGCCCTGCCCGAGAGCATCGCCGGCCCCCTTTCGGCCCTGCCCCGCCTCACCTACAGCCAGGAGCGCGAACTGCCGGATTGGGCTTCGATCTTCTCTCCCTTTGTGCGCTTCGTGCGTCCGGCCGATGGGGCCGAGGAACTGCAGTTTGTGGAGGAGGTGGACCGCTTTTTGACCGTGCTGAGCCAGGCCTGTCGTAGCGCCGAGCCCCAGGCCAGCGACCACCCTCTTACTGTGGCCAGGCACGCGGGACAGCTTTCCTATTGCAGGCAGCAGAAACGCAACGACAAGACCCGTCGGGTGTTGGAGAAGGCCTTCAACCCCCAGTGGGCGGACCGTTACATCGAGGAGCTGCTCTTCGACGATCCGCTGCTGGGGTGAAGGGTTCGCCCGGCTTTGCCCTCAGCCGCAGGCCCCTGGTGATCGCCGTGGCGGCCGTGGTGGCGGTGGCGGTTGGTGTTGGAGTGCTGCAACGGCGCCAACAGACCACGGCTACCGCCCCAGGGGCCGGTGCCACCAGCTCCCAGCCTGCTACGCCGCCCGCCCTTGAGGCCGTTTCAGCCCTGGGGCGCCTGGAGCCGGCTGGAGACATCCGCAAGCTGGCGGCTCCAGTCACCGATTTCGGCGCTTCGCCGCGGCTCAGCGCGCTGTTTGTGCAGGAGGGCCAGCCCGTGCAATCGGGCCAGGTGCTGGCCAGTTTTGATAACCGGCCGACCCTGCTGGCCCAGGAGAATCTCCTGCTGACCCGCATGACCAGCCTCAAGCAGCAGCTCGATCTGCTGGATCGCGAAACCAGCCGCTATCGCCAGCTCACCAGCCGCGGTGCAATCGCGATCGGCGCCCTCGAAGCCCGCGAGATCAAGGTCGTGGACCTGCGCGGCGATCTCCAGGAGGCCAAGGCCGAGCTGCGCAAGGTGCGCACCGACCTGGCCAAGAGCCAGTTGCGCTCGCCGATCGATGGGCTGGTGCTGCGCATCAACACCCGTCCGGGCGAGCGGCCGGGCGAGGCCGGCATCCTCGAGATTGGTGCCAGCGATCAGATGGAAGCGGTGGCCGAGGTCTACGAGAGTGACATCGGCCGGGTGCGCCTGGGTCAGACCGTAACTCTCACTAGTGAGAACGGCGGTTTCTTGGGCAGCATGGAGGCCACGGTGCTGCGCATCAGCCCCCAGGTGCGCCAGCGCCAAGTGCTCTCCACCGATCCCACCGGCGATGCCGATGCCCGGGTCGTGGAGGTGCGCCTGGCCCTCAGCCCCGCCGAGATCCAGCGGGTGCGCCAGCTGGCTGGTCTGAAAATTATCGCCCGCTTCACGCCGTGAATCCGCTGCTGGCGATCTGGTCGGGCCGCCGCATTCCCCTGGCCTGGTTGTTGCTGACCCGTCAACCGGTGCGGCTAGCCGTGGCCCTGGCGGGCATCAGCTTTGCTGGCATCTTGATGTTCATGCAGCTGGGCTTCCGCGATGCCCTGTTTGATGCCAGCGTCACGGTGCACAAGATGTTCAACACCGATTTGGTGTTGATGAGTCCGCGCACCAAAAGTTCGATCAGCATGGCCGGCTTTCCGCGCCGCCGGTTGGTGCAAACCCTCGCAGACCCTGCTGTGTTGGGTATCTCGCCGGTGCATTGGAACCTGCTGCTCTGGCGCAACCCGGAAACCCGCGGCACCCGCTCGATCCTGGCCCTGGGCTTTGAGCCCAGAGATCCCCTTTTCAACGATCCGGCCCTCACGGCCAAGGCCTCCCTACTCACCCAAAAAGGGAGGGTGTTGTTTGATGAACGCTCCCGCAATGAATTCGGCCCGGTGGCCACCTGGTTCCGCCAGGGGCGCACGGTCGAAAGCGAAGTGTCCGGCAAGCGGCTGCGGGTGGCAGGTCTCTTTGCCGTAGGGCCTTCCTTTGGCGCCGATGGCAACCTGCTTACCAGCAGTGAAACCTTTCTCAGCCTGCTGCCGAATACGCCGCCGGGCAGCATTGAGCTGGGCCTGATTCGGCTCCGGCCTGGGGTTGATCCGGAGGCTGTAGCCAAACGGCTCCGCCAGAATTTGCCCCAGGACGTGATTGTGTACACGCGCAATGGCTTTATTGAAATGGAGAAGGATTATTGGCGCACCAGTACCGCCATTGGCTTTATTTTTACCCTGGGCGCAGGCATGGGCTTTGTGGTTGGTTGCGTGATCGTGTATCAAATCCTCTATTCCGATGTGAGTGATCACCTGCCCGAATACGCCACCTTGATGGCGATGGGCTACAAGCTCACCAGCCTGCTCGGGGTAGTAGCGCGGGAGGGATTCCTCCTGGCGGTGTTGGGGTACCTGCCTGCCTACGGGGCTGGTGTGGTGCTCTATGGGGTGATTAAGGGCGCCACGAAATTGCCGGTGCAAATGGATCCGGACCGGGCCCTGGTGGTGTTCACCATGATCCTGGTGATGTGTATGGGCTCGGCCGCCCTGGCCATGCGCCGTCTGGGTGATGCCGATCCGGCGGAGATTTTCTGAGCCATGCCGTTAGGCCCTGATCAAGCTGCAGTTCAGCTCGGGCGACCCAGTCCGCCGGCGATTGAGATTGCCGGCCTGAGCCATTGGTATGGCGAGGGCAAGATGCGCCGCCAGGTGCTTGAAGGGGTGGATCTTTCCATTGCCAGCGGCGAGGTTGTGCTGTTGACCGGCCCGTCTGGCTGCGGCAAAACCACCCTGTTGACCCTGGTGGGGGCCCTGCGCCAGGTGCAGGCGGGCCAGGTGAAGGTGTTCGGCCAGGAGCTGGCCGGCTCGAGCCGGGCTGAGCGCCAGCAGCTGCGCCGCTCGATCGGCATGATTTTCCAGGGCCACAACCTGCTGCGCTGCCTCAGCGCCGAGCAGAACGTGCAGATGGGCGCCGACCTGCTCCCTGGCCTCAGTTACCGGGCCCGCCGCGACCAGGCGCGCGAATGGCTGCGGGCCGTGGGCCTGGGCGACCAGCTGCACAAGCTCCCCCACGACCTCTCCGGCGGCCAGAAGCAGCGGGTGGCCATTGCCCGGGCCCTGGCCACCCACCCGCGCCTGTTGCTGGCCGATGAACCCACCGCCGCCCTCGACAGCCGCACCGGCCGCGATGTGGTGGTGTTGCTGCACGGCCTGGCCAAGCAGCAGGGCTGCGGCGTGCTGATGGTCACCCACGATCCCCGCATCCTCGATCTGGCCGACCGGGTGCTGCGCATGGAGGATGGCCGGGTGGTGGACACGGCCTCCGCCGACTCCGTAACAGCGGGTGCCTTGGCGGCCACTGAAGCGGGCTCCAGCTAGGGCTACCGGCTGGGCCACCGATTCCGATTGAGTATGGTGAAGGATCTCTCCCACCGAACCGGCCCGCCGATGTCGAAGCGCAGGAATCTCAAGAAGGAAAAGCAGGAACGCAACCGCGCCTACGCCCGCAAGTTCAAAAAGCGCAAGCTGCGTAACGACGGCCGCGGCGAAGGTGCTGGCAATGGCGTGACCGGCACGGCCAACAACGGCGGTGCTGCCGACTGAGCAGGCCTGAAACCCCCTCGGGGGTGGTCTGCGCTGTGGGGATCCTGCGGGGTCCCCCTTTTTTTAGGTGTCCTGCCCCTTGGCTGTTTCGACGAACCCATGTTTCTCAGCGTCGTCATCCCCACCTACAACCGCCGGCCGATCCTGGCCAAATGCCTGCTTGCCCTCGAGCAGCAACAGCTAGGCGAGTCGATCAGCGCCTACGAGGTGGTGGTGGTGGATGACGGCTCCAGCGATGACACGGTGGCCTGGTTACGGGCCGAAGCGGCGTCTTTCCCCCACGTGCGCCTGATCGAGCAGGACCACGGCGGGCCGGCCGAGGGCCGTAACCGGGGCGTTGAGCACGCCAAGGGCGATGTAATTGTGTTTATCGATAGCGATCTGGTGGTGACGGGCGGCTTCCTGCTCGCCCACGCCACCGCCCTGCAGCAGCAATGGCAGCGCAGCGGCGATCGCCTTTGCTTCACCTACGGAGCCGTGATTAACACGGCCAATTTTGAAGATCCCAGCAGCGAGCCCCACAAGCTGCGCGATCTCTCCTGGGCCTATTTCGCCACGGGAAACGTGGCGATTGATCGCCAGCTGCTCGAGCGCAGCGGCCTGTTTGATACCCGCTTCCGCCTCTATGGCTGGGAAGATCTTGAACTGGGCGAGCGGCTGAGGCGCCTGGGCGTGCTGCTGGTGCGTTGCCCCGAGGCGGTGGGGTACCACTGGCACCCGGCCCTGAGCCTGGCGCAGATTCCTCGCCTGATTGAGGTGGAACAGGAACGGGCCAAGATGGGCCTCGTTTTTTACCGCAAGCACCCCACCCGCCGGGTGCGCTTCATCATCCAGTTCACCCTGCTGCACCGGCTGCTCTGGGAGCTGCTCACCCTCGGTGGCCTGCTGAATGAACGCAGCCTGCGCCCCCTGCTGGCCTGGTTGATCCGCCAGGGCAAACCAGGCCTGGCCCTGGAGCTGCTGCGCCTGCCCCTCAACCGGATCGGCGTGCGCGCCCTCTATGCCGAGGCCCGGGCCGCCGGCCTGGCCTGAGTCTTGGCCTGGGGTCCTGGCGGCAAACCGGCCTGGCAGCCAGGGCCCATTTGATAGGTTGGCTGGGTCCCTAACAAACCGCACACCTGTCCGTTTCGGGTGACCAGGCACCGACAGTTGCGTCTGTGCCGCTGGTTAGGCCCCTGGCCTAGCCCCTGACCCCCTGGCCGGTTTTCGGTCCGTCGGTCAACCCCATGGTCCCTGGCAGGTGGAGGCGAACCCGAAACCCCCCACTTCAATGGCTGTTGTCACACTCTCAGAAATGATGGAGGCGGGTGCCCACTTTGGGCACCAAACCCGCCGCTGGAATCCCAAGATGGCGCGCTACATCTATTGCGCGCGTAACGGGGTCCATATCATCGACCTCGTGCAGACTGCCGTCTGCATGAATAACGCCTACAAGTGGACCCGCAGTGCCGCCCGTAGTGGCAAGCGGTTTCTTTTTGTTGGCACCAAGAAACAGGCCTCCGAAGTGATTGCGCAGGAGGCGACCCGTTGCGGTGCTTCTTTTGTGAACCAGCGCTGGTTGGGCGGCATGCTCACCAACTGGACAACGATGCGCGCCCGGATCGATCGGCTCAAGGACCTGGAGCGGATGGAATCCTCCGGCGGCATTGCCCTGCGTCCCAAGAAGGAGGCGGCTGTTTTGCGTCGCGAACTGGAGCGCCTGCAGAAGTATCTCGGTGGCCTCAAAAACATGCGCCGCCTGCCCGATGTGGTGATTCTGGTGGATCAGCGCCGGGAAACCAACGCCGTGCTCGAAGCCCGCAAGCTCGATATCCCGCTGGTGTCGATGCTCGACACCAATTGCGATCCCGACCTCTGCGACGTGCCCATCCCCTGCAACGACGACGCCGTGCGTTCGGTGCAACTGGTGCTTGGACGCCTGGCTGATGCGATCAATGAAGGTCGCCACGGTGCCCAAGACCAGCGCGCCGGCTACGAGGATGAGGAAGGCTGAAGTCTGAAATCTGGCCCTGATTCCATTCCCTCCAACTCCCAAACTCCCTACTCCCCGCCCTCCGATGGCTGAGATCTCAGCAAAGCTGGTCAAGGAACTGCGCGATATGACTGGCGCAGGCATGATGGATTGCAAGAAAGCCCTCACCGAGTCTGGTGGTGATACCACCAAGGCCACCGAGTGGCTGCGCCAGAAGGGCATTGCCACGGCCGAGAAGAAATCGGGTCGCACCGCCGCCGAGGGTGCCATCGGCAGCTACATCCACACAGGTGCTCGCGTCGGTGTGCTCGTGGAGGTCAACTGCGAAACCGATTTCGTTGCCCGCGGCGATCTCTTTCAGGACCTGCTTCGCAATGTGGCCATGCAGATTGCTGCCTGTCCCAACGTCGAATTCGTGAGCACCGCCGACATTCCTAAGGATGTGGCTGATCGCGAAAAGAGCATCGAGATGGGCCGCGATGACCTGGCTGGCAAGCCTGAGGCCATGAAGGTGAAGATCGTCGAAGGACGGATCGGCAAGCGTCTTAAGGAGCTCGCCCTCCTTGAGCAGCCTTTCATCAAAGACAGCGCCATCACCGTGGAGGAGTTGGTCAAGCAGGTGGCAGGCAAGATCGGCGAGAACGTTCAGATCCGTCGCTTCACCCGCTACACCCTGGGTGAAGGCATTGAGGTGGAGAAAAGCGATTTCGCTGCCGAAGTCGCCGCCATGACCATCTCCGCCTGAGCTAGCGGCCCCATTGCACCCCAACATCAGCCCCCTGGCGGAGGCCGAGCGTCAACTGGAGCTGCAGCGTCAGCTGATCGTGGCTCTTTCTCCCGAGCTCTACCGCCAGCTGGCCCTTTATCTACAAGTGCTGCGCAAGGGCCTGTTGCACGCCGTGCAGCAGGCCTGTTTCTATCTGGCCACCCAGACCTACCCAGAGCGCTTTAGCGCCATCGGTGCCAGCCGCCGCCTGGAGCTGCAGGAGCGGCTCCAGGCGGCGGTGCAGCGCTGCACCTGCCTGCTTACGGTCGAGCAGCTGATGGGCTTGTCCTCCCAGCTGCAAAGCCGCCAGCAACGGCAGCGGCGGCGGGACCAGCAGCGCCTGTTGCTGGCCCTGGCAGCCGGCAACGGCGATGACGCTGGCGAGGGGGACGGCGAGGCTGAAGGCCAGGACAGGGGCCTGCGACCAGATGATTCCCGGGACAGTCCCCTTGGCCCGCATCGGGGCTCGGTGCACCTGGGCCTCGATCTACCCCTCAGCGCTGAACTTTTTGGCTCGGGTCTGGAGGGGCTGGGGGCCTGGCTAGCCGGTTTTACCGCCAAGAGTGAAGCCCACCAAAGCGATCCAGAGCCGGATGGGGTCCTGGAGGAGGAGGAGGAGGAGGCAGAGCCGGAGGTCCAGCAGGCCAGCCCCCAGCCGGCTGAAGGCCCAGCTCGGGATCCGGACCAGGCCCTCCCTTCCCTGGATCCAGGCCTAGAGCCTGGCCTGGCGGCAGAATTGGACCAGGCAAGCGATCCCGCTGATCCGTCTGGACCCGCAGGCGATTCGGGCGACCAGCCTCCTGGCCTTGGTGCGGGAGATGACCTGCCCGCCACGGGCCCCAACGAGCAGGACCAGCACCATCCGGACCAGCTCCCCGGGGATGGAGCCACGCCCCCGCAGCAGGGGCTAGCCAGTCCCCAGGGCGCCAGCGATGGTCCCCGTCGTCCCAGGCGCCCTCCCTTGCGGCGGGGTCCTGGTCCCAGCGGCGGGCGCGAACGGTCCGCCATTCCTGAAGGATTGAGCGACGATTTCCAGTTCTTCCAATCTCTGTTTGCCCTGGCTGCCGAGGGGCTGGGCCGGGAGTCGCCAGGCCTGGCAAAGCCGGGTTCGGCTGCGTCTGGCCAAGGGGAGTCTGGCCCAGAAACCCAGTTTGGACAGGGCGAGTCCCTCCAGGGGTCGGGCGACGCAAGCCCCGATGGCCCGGCCGAGCTCCCTGCCTCGCTAGAGGGGGGCGAGCACGGGGAGATGGCGATCCGTCTCGACCTTTTGCGCCAGGCCGGAGGCCTTGGCCAGGCCCCGGATCCGGCGGGCTGGCAAGCCCTGGACTCCTTGATGCCCCAAGACGCCCCCAGCCTGTTGGCCTGGTGGGAGGCCCTCGATGGGGCCCTGCAGCGGCGCTTGCGCAACCTCTCGAATGCGGTCAATGGTGAGCTGTTGCGGCTGGGGATCACCCGTAGCCCCTTGCCGATTGCCCTGCTTGATGCCGTGCTCAAGGGCCAGCTCGATCCCCTGCCGGCACCCGCCAACTTGGTGCGCCTGCAGATGCCTTTTGGAGGCGACAGCTCCGCCAGCCTTGGCGCTGAGGGCCCAGGGGGCTTCCCCTTCGGCGGGCCGCTGGAGATGGTGGCGCTGTTGCTTAGGCCAACCGATCTGGAATTCGAGACGCCGTCCCTGCGGGTTTGTCGCCGGCGCCTGGAGCAGAACCGGGCCCGATTGCGCACAATGGCCCAACGGCACCGCTACTGGCAGCGGCGTGTGCAGGCCCTTGAGGCAGAGCGGCAGTGGTTTCAGGACAGTCCCCCAACCAGCCGCGAACCCGCCTAGCCGGAGCCTCGCCTGGGCCAGGCATGGGCCAAACGGCCCTTTCAGGAGCCCCGGCCCCAGCCCCGGCACCTGCCGTAATCGGCGGGGCGGCCTTCACCCAATGGGCCAGGCCCCTGCAGCAGGCCCTGGAGCTGGAAGCGGACCGGGGTTTTGGCAATCTTCAGGGGCGACGCGAACGGTTCAGCAGCTTCCTGGCGCGCCAGTGCGGCGAGCCCCCGGCCGGCCTGCCGCTCGCCGATCAGGGGGCCCTGGGCCAGCTTGCGGACGACTATCGCCTCTACGACAGCCTGAGTCCGGCCCGCCGCCAGAGCCTGGTGCGCCGCAGCCGCCAGCGGCTGCATGACATCCAGCGGGCCCTGCAGCCGGTCACGCCGCCGGCGCCGCCGCGCTTGAACCGGCCCCAGGACAGCCCGGTGCCTGCTCCGGGCCCAGACCTCGCCGGCCTCCAACCCCAGACCCCCCTGGGTCAGATCCGCGGCATTGGCCCCAAGGCCGCTGAAAAACTGGCCGCCCTGGGCCTGTTCGTTGCCCGCGATTTGATTCGCTACTACCCGCGCGACTATCTCGATTACGCCAACCTGGTGCGCATCACCTCCCTGGAGCCGGGCTCCACCGCCACGATCGTGGCCACGGTGCGGCGCAGCAGCAGCTTCACCAGCCCCCGCAATCCCAACCTTTCGATCTTGGAATTGCAGCTGCAGGACCCCACCGGACGCCTGCGGGTGTCGAGGTTTTTCGCGGGCAAACGCTTCAGCTCGCCCGGCTGGTTGAAGTCCCAGGAGCGCCAGTTTCCGGCCGGTTGCACGGTGGCGGTGAGTGGCCTGGTCAAGGAAACCCCCTACGGCCCCTGCTTCCAGGACCCCTTGATGGAGGTGCTGGAGAGCCCAAATGCGCCCTTGCAGAGCCGCCAGATCGGCCGGCTGCTGCCCGTCTATGGGCTCACCGAGGGGCTCACCGCTGATCGGGTTCGCCAGGCGGTCCAATCCCTGCTGGGGGCGGTGCAGGCCTGGGGGGACCCCCTGCCCGGCCCGTTGCTGCAACAACAGCAGCTTCTTGATCTGCCCACGGCCCTGGTGCAGATCCACCAGCCCGATGACCAGGAGCGGCTGGCGGCGGCCAGGCGGCGGCTGGTGTTTGATGAATTTCTGATGTTGCAGCTCGGCCTGCTGCAGCGGCGCCGCCAACTCACCGTCAACCCGGCGCCGCCCCTGGCCCTGGCAGCCCAACGGGCTCCTGGGGCGGCCGATGGCGCCGGCGAGCCCGGGGGCCTGATGCAGGCCTTTTTGAAGATCCTGCCCTTTCCGCTCACCGGCGCCCAGCGGCGCGTGTTGGCGGAGATCCACGCCGACCTGGCCCGGGACCAGGCCATGGCGCGGCTGGTGCAAGGGGATGTGGGCAGCGGCAAAACCGTGGTGGCGATTGCTTCGTTGCTCACGGCCATCGATGCCGGCTGCCAGGGGGCCCTGATGGCGCCCACCGAGGTGTTAGCTGCCCAGCACTACCAAAAGCTGTGTGAGTGGCTGCCCCAGCTCCATGTCACGGTCTCCCTGCTCACCGGCTCCACCCCCGCCAAGCGGCGGCGCGAGCTGCTGGCCGACCTCGACAACGGCACCCTCAAAATTTTGGTGGGCACCCACGCCCTACTGGAGGATCCGGTGCGCTTCGCCCGCCTTGGCCTGGTGGTGGTGGATGAGCAACACCGCTTCGGCGTGCACCAACGCCATCGCCTGCTCAATAAGGGCCTGCAACCCCACCTGCTGACGATGACGGCAACCCCCATTCCCCGCACCCTGGCCCTGTCGATCCATGGCGATCTTGATGTGAGCCAGATCGATGAATTGCCGCCGGGCCGCACGCCGATTCGCACCCAAATGATTAAGGGCGGCGAACGCCAGCAGGCCTACGACCTGATCCGCCGCGAGGTGGAGGCGGGCCAGCGGGCCTACGTGGTGTTGCCCCTGGTGGAGGAGTCGGAAAAGTTGGACTTGCGCTCGGCGGTGGAGGTCCATCGCCAACTGAGCGAGGAGGTGTTCCCCGACCTGGCCGTGGGCCTGCTCCACGGCCGCCTAGCCAGCGCCGACAAGCAGGCGGCGATCGGCGCCTTTGCTAAGGGCGAGACCCAGGTGCTGGTCTCTACAACCGTGGTGGAGGTGGGGGTGGATGTGCCCGAGGCCAGCGTGATGGTGATCGAGCATGCCGACCGCTTTGGCCTCTCCCAGCTGCACCAGCTGCGCGGCCGCGTCGGCCGGGGGGCGGCGGCCTCCCATTGCCTGTTAATCAATGACAGCCGCAACGCCCAGGCCCGCCAGCGCTTGGAGGTGTTGGTGCGCTCCAGCGATGGCTTCGAGATCGCCGAGATTGACCTGCGCCTGCGCGGACCGGGCCAGGTGCTGGGCACGCGCCAATCGGGCCTACCGGATTTAGCCCTGGCCAGCCTCAGCAACGACGGCGCCGTACTCGACCAGGCCCGCGAGGCCGCCCAGGCCCTGATGGCCCGCGATCCCGACCTGGCCGAGCACCCGGCCCTGGCCGCCGCCCTGGCCGAACAACGGCAGCGCCTCACCCAGGTGGATCGGCTCAATTAGGGCCGCCCTGAAGCCCCGGTTTGAATCACCAGCGCCAGCGGGTGCTGGACCCTTCCCCCAAGCCATGACCTCCCAAGCCCCAGCCCTGCGCCCCTGGAGCCCCATTCCGATCCTGGAATCGGGCGAGCCCCTGGAGCCCATCCCCGCGTCTTTGCTGCGGCTGGAGCCCCACCCCTATGGCGCCCTTGGTGCCCCCTATGGGGCCCAGGCCGATCCCTTCCGCCTGCGCTCCGGCGTGGTGCAGCAGCTGCTGGCGGCCGACCAGCACTTGGCCGAGCTTCGCCCTGGCTGGCGGCTGCTGATTTTTGACGCCTGGCGGCCCCTGGCGGTGCAGCGCTTCATGGTGGCCCAGGCGATTGGCGAGCAATGCCGCCTGCAGGGGGTGGATCCCCAGGTGCCTTCGGCGGCCCTGGCGGCGATCGGGGCGGAGGTGGGACGCTTCTGGGCACCCCCCAGCGAGGATCCGGCCACACCGCCGCCCCACAGCACCGGAGCGGCCGTGGACCTGACCCTGGCGGGGCCTGAGGACCCGGCTGGCGAGGGGGCCCCCGGCGAGTTCCACCAGCTCGAGCTGGGCGCCCCGATCGACGCGATCGGGGCCGTGTCGGAGCCCGACCACTTTGCGGCGGCGGCCCTAGCCGACCCCAGCAGTGGGGCCGCCACCTGGCACGACCGGCGCCAGCTGCTGCGCCAGGTGATGGAAACGGCGGGTTTTGCCCAGCACCCCAACGAGTGGTGGCATTTCAGCCTGGGAGACCAACTCTGGGCCTGGCGCACCGGCGCCCAGGCCGCCCGCTATGGCCGCTGGCTGGCAGCCCCTAAACGCCTGCCCTAACAGCCAGGCCCGAGCCCCATGCCGGATTATTCCTTGGGCAGCAGGGCCAGCACGGCCTCCCGGCCCAGGGAGTGGATGTGGTCGCCAAAGCTGCCGCGGCCGCCGGCCTCGCCCCAGCCGCGCAGCAGCGGTTCCAGGGTGGTTTCAAGGGCGTCGAGGTTGAGGCGCTCCAGGTAGGGCTCGGCCAGGCGGCTGAGGTTGGGGGTGCCCCCCAGCCAGAGCTGGTATTGGTTGGGGCCGCTGCCGACCAGGCCTAGCTCGGCCATGTAGGGGCGGGCGCAGCCATTGGGGCAGCCGGTGACGCGCACCAGGATCGACCGATCGATCTGCAGCTGGCGCAACTGGCTCTCCAGCCGCTCCAGGATTGCGGGCAGGCCCCGCTCGGCCTCGGTCACGGCCAGGCCACAAAGGGGAAGGGCCGGGCAGGCCAGGGCGTGGCGGGCCAGCAAGCTGGTTTCGCCTGGGTTATCGATGCCTAGGGCGGCCAGGGCGGCGCGCACGCTGGCCTTCTGGCTGGTGCCGATGTTGCAGAGCAGCAGGTCTTGGTTGGGGGTGAGGCGGATCTCCAGTTGGTAGGTGTCCACCATTTGGCGCAGGCCCGCCTTGAAGGCTCCGGACACCCGGCCACTGAGCACGGGCAGGCCCACGAACCAGGTGCTTTGGCCCTGGCGATGCCAGCCCAGGTAATCGAGCAGCTTGTTGGTGGGTTCTTTCTGAAGCGCCTTGAGCGGGTGCTGGAAATAACGGCCCGTGAGTTCTGTTTTGAACCAGGCGATGCCGCGCCCGTGGATCAAATACTTCATGCGCGAATGGCGCCGCTGCTGGCGATCGCCGTGGTCCCGTTGCACGGCCGCAATCGCCTGCACCAGATCCAGGACATGCTCGGCGGCCACATAGCCGAGGGGATCGGCAGTGCGGGCGAAGGTTTCTTCCTTGTTGTGGGTGCGGCCCATGCCGCCGCCCACATACACATTGCAACCGCGCAGCTTGCCGTTGGGATAGGCAAAGGCCACCAGGCCAATGTCCTGGGTGAGCAGGTCCACCGAGTTGTCGCCGGGCACGGTGACGGCGACCTTGAACTTGCGCGGCAGGTAGGTGGAGCCATAGAGGGGCTCGTTGACATCACCGCTGAACACGCCGCCCTCCAATTGGCGCTTGCGCACCTTCTTCACCGGCGCGCTTGGTTTGATCCGGTAGCTGAGTTCGCCATCGACCCAAAGATCCAGGTAGGACCCTTCAGCGGCGGTGGGAGCGAGCAGGTCGGCAATGTCATCGGCGAGGCGGCGGGCGGCCGGGTAGGCGCCCGTCTCAAACGGGGCCGCCGGCGCCATCACGTTGCGGTTGATGTCGCCGCAGGCGGCCAGGGTGGAGCCCATGGACCGCACGATCGTGCCGATCACCTCCTTGAGGTTGCCCTTACGCACGCCATGCATCTGGAAGGCCTGGCGGGTGGTGGCCCGCAACGTGCCGTTGCCGAGCCGATCGGCCAGGTCATCCATGGCTAGAAACAGGCTGGCGGGGATGCGGCCGCCGGGGCTGCGCAGCCGCAGCATCATTTGCCAGTCCTTGTCCTTGCCTTTCTGGCGATTTTCGCGGTTGTCCTGTTGATAACTGCCGTGGAATTTGAGCAGTTGCACGGCGCCATCAGTGAAGTGATGGGCGTCGTTGGCTAGCTCGGTGGCTAGGGGTTCCTTGAGGTAGCCGCTGTCGGCCTTGAGTTGCTCGAATTTGGTGCGCTCGCTGCCGCTGGCCAGGCTGGCAAAGGCACCCTGATCGCCTACCACCAGTGGCGGTACCCCTACGGGGGTGCGGGTTGCCCGGATCTGCGCCTGCTGCAAGCCGTCCGGGGAATCTGAAGTCAGCCCAGCAGTCACGGTCACAGTGGCGCCCTTACCTAGGTCGACCGTAGCGAAACGCACCAGCCCATTTGGTTGTGGGGTTACATCTCCCTAACAGGAGCCGGCAGCTGCCCGGCTCGACGGGCTCCAGGCTCCAGGCGGGTTCCAAGGGCCCAAAAGCGCTGCAGGCCTGGCTCGCCCTGCCGGCAGCGCTTTTGGGCCACGACCCCAGCGGCGTCCCAGGCCCCTGCCCCTCCATAAACTCAGCCCATTGCTTGCGCCTGCCCCGTGTCGACCTTTCTGCTTGAGATCGGCACCGAGGAGCTGCCCGCCGATTTCGCCCGCCTGGCCTTGCCCCAGCTTGAGGTCTTGGTGCAACGGGACC
>Ga0310325_10009_pt1 | contig 21195 bp, 20 predicted proteins | sample LakSupSRFTotalC5_FD_195539 | JGI IMG/M metagenome (GOLD analysis project Ga0310325, IMG submission 195539) | Enriched freshwater cyanobacterial communities from Lake Superior, Ontario, Canada - SU02.SRF.Total.C5 (v2) (version 2) | ecosystem: Environmental > Aquatic > Freshwater > Lake | place...
GGGCTGGCCCAGCTGCAGCAAGCCCGCCAACTCCAGGCCCCGGCCCGCCGGAGCGAGGGCTAGCACCAGCTCCTCCACAGCCGCCTCCCCTGCCCCCGGCCCGGGAGCCGCTCCGGGAGCCGCACCGGGGGCAGGGGCCAGTCCAGCGCCAGGGTCCGGCAAGCCCAACCAGCCGCCCAGGCCTCCAGGCCTGGCCGTGAGCAGCACCACGCCCTTGCCGAGGCGATGAACGGCCTGCTGCAACTGGGGACTGCCGGCCTGGTTCAGGTCCTCGATCTGGGAGACATCGAGGGCCTGCTCGAGGGCGCCGCGGCCGGAGGCGATCAGCACCAGGTCGTCGTTGATCAGGGCCGTGGCGATCGGCTGGGGGTGCTGGCCGACCAGGGCGCCGCGGCCACTGATCAGACCCATGCCCCGGTAGCTGCTGATTTGCAGGTCGGTGCCGGCCAGGCTGCGGGTCTGCCAGAAGCGCTGCAGGAAGCGACGGGCCCCCTCGGGATCGCGACTGCGCAGGGCCAGCACCCAGCCGGGCGGATGGTCTGGCCCAGGGGGCGTCAACAGGGCCAGGCTGATTTCCTCCCCCAGCCAGGGGGCCAATTCCGAGGCGTAATCAAGGCCGGCCGTGGCAAAGACGCCATCTCGCAGGCGCTCGGCGGCGGCGGCGGCCCGGCGGCGCTCACCAGGCCTGGCCACGGCCCGCAGGTAGGCGGCCGGCTGATCGGCAGACACCAGCCAGTGCAGGCTGAGGGGCACGTTGCGGGGCACAAACCGGGCTGCCAGGGGCAAGCTGAGCGGGTGCTGCTGCAGGGCCAGGGGGCTGCGTTGCAGCAGCAGCCACCAACCCCCGATCCCCAGACCAAAGAGCAGAATCGCTGCCGCCAACACGGCCGCCAAAAAAGGGCGGGCCTTCATGCGCCGCACGCAGGAGTGGTCTCATCTTTATCCATCGGGCCGATCTTTGGCATCCCATGGCCCCAGAGCAACCTCCTACAAGACCCACTTCCCCCATGGCCACCCCCCTTCCCCTGCGGGCCCCTGAGCTGCAAGCCCGCCTGCAGCAGGGCGAAGCCCTACAGCTTGTCGATGTGCGGGAGCCCCGGGAGCTGGAGCTGGCCGCCCTAGGCCAGCCCGTGATCCACTTGCCCCTTAGCCGCTCCCAGGAGTGGCTCGATCAGATCCCGGAGCTGCTGGATCGCCAGCGGCCGGTGGTGGTGCTCTGCCATGCGGGCATGCGCAGCTGGCAATTCGCCTCCTGGCTGATCGAGACCCAGGGCTTCAGTGATGTCTGGAACCTGGAGGGGGGCATCGAAGCCTGGAGCGTCGAAGTCGATCCCAGCGTTCCGCGCTATTGAGCGGTCTGAAGCCAAGCAGAAGTCCTGCTAAGGCGTGTTTCACGCCGCAGCAGGACGGCCCCAGACCCAGGCAGCCCGCCTACGCTTTCAAGACCCTCAGACCTCCCGAGTTCCCTTGCAAGCACTGCCCCGCCGCCAACAGGAGGTGCTGCAAGCAACGGTGCGGCACTACGTCGACACCATGGAGCCCGTGGGGAGTTCGATTCTGGTGCGCCGCTTTGGCCTGCCGGCAAGTCCGGCCACGGTGCGCTCCGCCATGGGGGCCCTGGAACTGAAAGGTTTGCTCACCCAGCCCCACCCCTCCGCCGGCCGGGTGCCCAGCCAGCTGGGCTATCGCCATTACGTGAACTGCCTGCTGCCGGCCCCCGGGGCCGCCGCCAGCCAGCTGGAACGGGAACTGGCCGGCCTCAGCCTGCAATGGGCCGCCCTGGACGACCTGCTATTGCAATTGGCCCGCCGCCTGGCCGACCTCACGGGCCTGCTCAGCCTGATCACCCGCCCCCAGGGCCAGCAGCCCCAGCTCCAGGCCCTGCGCCTGGTGCCCAGCGGCGACCGGCTGCTGGTGTTTCTGGTGGAAAGTGCCACCGCCTCCAGCAGCCTTAACCTGCGCCTGCCGGCCGCCGTCCGGGCCGAAGTGCCCGCCCTGGAGCGCTGGACCACCGCCCAACTGGACCAGCAAACCAACGTCGGCCGGATCGACTGGAGCACCCTGCCGCCCCAACTGCGCAGCAGCGGCTCCCTGCTGCGCCAGGGGTTGCGCAGCCACCGCCAGGCCCGGCCCTTGGAGCAGGAGGGAGCCGTGTCCCTCGGCCTGGGGGGCCTGCTCAGCCAGCCGGAATTCAGCCGCAGCGAAAGCTTGCGGCCCCTGCTACAGCTGGTGGAGCAAGACCCCCAGCAGCTGCTCCAGGCCGATGGAGCCGGGGCAATCGGCGGCGTCTGGATCGGCCTGGAACATCCCCACCCAGCCCTGCGCGACTGCGCCGTGGTGCAGGCCCCCTACCGCACCGGCAGCGGCGGCCAGGGCCAGGTGGCCCTGGTGGGTCCGATGCGCATGGCCTACGCCACGGCCCGGGCGGCGGTGCAGTCGGTGGCCACGATCCTGCAGCAGCTGCTGGGCTGACTCGCCCTGGGGCGAACCCGCTCTGACCCCGCTGGGCCGAGCAGCAGGCCTGCCCTAACGGCCCAGCTGGTCGCCGAGCTTGTCGGCCACGGTGTTCACATCCTTATCGCCGCGGCCGGAGAGGTTGAGCACCACTTCGGTGCCGGGGGCCAGGGTGGGGCAGAGGCTGTCGAGCCAGGCGAAGGCGTGGGCCGTTTCCAGGGCCGGGATGATGCCCTCGAGCTTGCAGACCAGCTGCAGGGCCGCCAGGGCCTCGCTGTCGGTGACGGCGCCGTATTCGGCCCGGCCGATCTCCTTGAAATAGCTGTGCTCCGGACCAACGCCGGGGTAATCGAGGCCGGCGCTGATCGAATGGGCCTCCTGCACCTGACCGTCGTCGTCCTGGAGCAGCAGGCTCATGGCGCCATGGAGCACCCCCACCCGGCCCTCGGTGATCGTGGCCGCATGGCGACCGGTGGCGACGCCATCGCCGGCCGCCTCGACGCCAATCAGGCGCACCGAGGTGTCCTGCACGAAGGGATGGAACAGGCCCATGGCGTTGGAGCCGCCGCCCACGCAGGCCACGAGCACATCGGGCAAGCGGCCGAAGGCCTCCTGGCACTGGCGCTTGGTCTCCACACCGATCACGGCATGGAAATCGCGCACCAGCATCGGGAAGGGATGGGGGCCGGCCACCGAGCCGAGGATGTAGTGGGTGGTCTCCACATTGGTGACCCAGTCGCGGATCGCCTCGCTAGTGGCGTCCTTCAGGGTGGCGGTGCCAGCCGTGACGGGTTCAACGGTGGCGCCCAGCAGGCGCATGCGAACCACATTGAGGGCCTGGCGGCGCATGTCCTCGGCGCCCATGTAGATCACGCATTCGAGGCCGAAACGGGCACAGACCGTGGCCGTGGCGACCCCGTGCTGGCCGGCGCCAGTTTCGGCAATGATCCGTTTTTTGCCCATGCGCAGGGCCAACAGGGCCTGACCAAGGGCGTTGTTGATCTTGTGGGCGCCGGTGTGGTTGAGGTCTTCCCGCTTCAGCCAAATGCGGGGCCCCCCTTCGGGCCGGCGGTAGTGCTCGTTGAGCCGTTCGGCCTCATAGAGCGGCGTGGGCCGGCCGACGTAGTGCTTAAGCAGGTGGTTGAGGCGCTCGGTGAAGGCCGGGTCCTGCCAGGCCTCGGCGGCGGCGGCCTCGAGCTCCGCCAGGGCGGGGATCAGGGTTTCGGGCACGTATTGGCCGCCGAACTGGCCAAAGCGGCCCAGGGCATTGGGGCGGACGGCCGGTTCCAGCGCTGCGGGATCAACGGTGAGGGCAGGGATGGTGCTGGTCACCGGCGGCGGTGCAAGAGGGTTCCAGCGTAGGAAGCAACCCGGGGGAAGGGCGCCCATGGGCCGGGGATCTCTTCGGAACCCCATGGCGTGGCCAGGGCAAGGCGAAATCGGGGCCCGTCCTGCGCTGAACTGGGGGCAGCAACGGGCACCACGATGGCCAAGGGCGTCTGGCAGGAATTCAGCAGACCGGAAAGCCTGCAACGCAGCCCGGGGCCCGGGGCCAGTCCTGGCCAGGGCGGTGGCAGCGGCGCCGAGCCCAGCGCCAAGGCCCAGCAACGGGTGCGGGTGCAGCGCACCAAGGCCGGCAAGGGCGGCAAGTTGGTGACCGCGATCACCGGCCTGGAGGCCCCCGAGGCCGAACTCAAGGCCCTGCTCAAACAGCTCAAGGCCCACGCCGGCACCGGCGGCACCCTCAAGGACGGCGTGATCGAACTGCAGGGGGACCAGGTGGCCCCGGCCCTGGCGGCCCTGGAGCAGGCGGGCTATCGGCCCAAGCAGGCGGGGGGATGAGTCACCCCTTAATGGCATGGGTCACGGCTGGTCTTCTGCCGACCCCCAGCCCCCTGGCCATTGGGTTGCCAGCGGTGATCACCCCCGCCGACCTGCTGCTGCAGCTGGGCCTGTTTGCGGCCTCGTTGCTGGCCAACCTGCTTTCGGCCCTGGCGGGGGGCGGCGCCGGGCTGGTGCAGCTGCCGGTGCTGATCCTGCTGGGGCTGAGTTTCCCCCTGGCCCTGGCCACCCACAAGCTGGCCAGCGTCGCCCTGGGCGTGGGCGCCAGCCTGCGCCATGCCCGCGAGCGGTCGCTCAATCCGCGGCTGGCGGCCTTCGTGCTGGTCTGCGGCTTGCCGGGGGTGGTGCTGGGGGCCCGGGTGGTGCTGGCCTTGCCCCCCAAGCTCTGCACCCTGTTGCTGGGGCTGCTCACCATCGCCCTGGGGCTTTATTCGCTGACCAACCCCCAACTGGGCACCGTCAGCACATTGCGCCAGCTGGATCGGCGCGGCCTGGCCATCGGCGGCGCGGGGCTGTTCGCCATCGGCTTTCTCAACGGCTCACTCACCTCGGGCACCGGCCTGTTTGTGACCCTGTGGCTGGTGCGTTGGTTTGGCCTCGACTACGGCCGGGCCGTGGCCTACACCCTGATCCTGGTGGGCCTGTTCTGGAACGGCGCCGGCGCCCTCACCCTGGGGATCGGGGGCCAGATCGCCTGGAGCTGGGTGCCGGTGCTGCTGGCCGGATCCGTCGCCGGCGGTTACCTGGGGGCCCACCTGGCCATCGCCAAGGGCAGCCGGCTGGTGAAGCGCGCCTTTGAGGTGCTCTCGCTGCTGATGGGGATCTCGCTGCTGGTCAAGAGTTTCTGAGCCCGGGGGGCTCGCCCCGACCCTGGTGGGGAGAATGGCCGGCATCGATCCGGCCGTCGCCCGCGCCCATGTCCGCCCCCAGCCCAACATCCAGCCCTAGCCAGACATCTAGCCCTAGCCAGACATCTAGCCCTAGCCCCCTCACCAGCAAGGGCGCCTCCACCAACATCGTGTGGCACCACTCCTCGGTGGATCGGGCGGCCCGGGCCCACCAGCGCGGCCACCGCAGCGCCATTCTTTGGTTCACGGGCCTCTCGGGCGCCGGCAAGAGCACCCTGGCCAATGCCGTCAACTCGGCCCTGTTTGAACAGGGTTTGGCCTGCTACGTGCTCGATGGCGACAACGTGCGCCATGGCCTCTGCCAGGACCTGGGCTTTTCCGATGCCGACCGCACCGAAAACATCCGGCGGATCGGCGAAGTAGCCAAGTTGTTCGTCGATGCGGGGGTGGTGGTGCTGACCGCGTTTGTCTCCCCATTCCGAGCCGACCGCGATCGGGTCCGGGCACTGGTGCCGGAAGGGGACTTCATCGAGGTGCACTGCGCCGCCGACCTGGCCGCCTGCGAAAGCCGCGACACCAAGGGGCTCTATGCCAAGGCCCGCGCCGGGGTGATCAAGGATTTCACCGGCATCTCCAGCCCCTACGAGGAGCCCGAGCGGCCGGAACTGCGGGTGGGCACCGGCAGCCTGTCCTTGGACGCCTGCGTCGGCCAGGTGATCACCTACCTGCAGGAGCAGGGAATCATTCCGGCGGCGGCTTAAGGCTGGAGCCCTCAAGCAAGCTGGGGTCCTGGGAGAGACCCGGAACCTCGGGCAAGCCGAGCTGGGTAGCCCAGGCATCGAGGAAGGTTTTCAGGCAGCTGGCCAGCGGCACCGCCAGCAGCAGACCCAGCAGCTCGCCCAGGCCCATCAGGCTGCCGAAGCGGGCCCCCAAGGGCAAGCTCACCAGCAGCCAGGCGGGCTGGAGGCCAACGATGCTGCCCATCAGCCGGGGCTGGATCACCTGGTCCACCACCTGGCCCACGCTGATCGCCGCCACCAGCACCTCCAGGCCGGTGCGGGGATCCTCCAAAGCCAGCAGCAGGCTCACCAGCAGGATCGTGACGGCACTGGCATAGGGCACCAAGGTGGTGAAGCCGATCAGCACGGCAAACAACACCCCATAGGGAATCCCCAGCAGGGTGAACACCACCATCTGGGCGCCGCTGAGGATCAGGGCCAGCAGCACCTGGCCAGCGAAATAACCCCGGAAGGTGCGGCCCAAGGTGGTGAGCAGCAGGCCACTCCAGGCGGCCGGCAGCCAGCGGGCCAGGCCCGCCACGATCGCCTCACCGCCGAGCAACAGAAACACCGCCAGCACCGTGACGATCAAGGTGTTGACCGTGAGGCCCACGGTGGCCCCGAGCAGGCTGAGCAGCCTTTGGCTCAGCTGGCTGGCCACCTGGCTGGTGCGGGTCAACAGGCTGCTGCTGAGGTCGCCGAATTCCGTGGGCAGGCCCCGTTCGGCGGCCCACTTCTCCAGCACATTCAGCCAGCGTTCCCCCTCGGACAGCCAGCCCGGCAGGGCATTGATCAGCCCCACCAGCTGTTCCACCAGCCGGGGCACGAGCCAGAGGGCGGAGAGCACCAGCAGGCCCAGGCCCAGACCCACCACCAGCAAGACGGCTAGGCCCCGGGGCAGGCCGCGGCCGTGCAGCCAGCGGGTGGGGATATCGAGCAGGAAGGCGATCAGGGCCGCGCCGATGAACAGGGCCGGGAAGGGCGCCAGGGGCAGCAGCAACTGGCGCAGCACCCAAAGGTTGAGCACCAGCAGGGGCAAGATCAAGCCCAGCCGCAGCCAGGGCGGCAGCACGAGACGTTCGATCATCGCGGTCCAGCCATGGCCTCCAGGTAGGCCGCACTGCCCAGCTCCTGCAGGCGGGCATCCTTTGCCACCACCTGGGCCTGGAGGTCGCGGCGATAGGCGAGCAGCTGCTCGGCCAGGCCGGCGTCGGCGGTGGCGAGGATCTGCACCGCCAGCAGGCCGGCATTGACCCCATTGCCGATCGCCACGGTGGCCACCGGGATCCCGGCCGGCATCTGCACGATCGAATGCAGTGAATCCACGCCTGAGAGGGCCCGGCTCTGCACCGGCACGCCAATCACCGGCAGGGTGGTGAGCGAGGCGACCATGCCGGGCAGGTGGGCGGCGCCGCCGGCACCGGCGATCACCACCTTGAGGCCGCGGCCGGCGGCGGCCTGGGCAAACGCCACCATCTCGAGGGGCGTGCGGTGGGCCGAAAGCACCCGCACCTCCACGCCAACGCCGAACCGCTGCAGCAGCGCCACGGCCGGCTCCATGGTGGGCAGGTCCGAATCGCTGCCCATCACCACCGCCACTAGGGGCGCCCTAGGGGGGCCAGGGGCCTGGGTGCCGGGCGCGGGGGCAGCGCCGGAATCGCGCGGGGCAACGGCCATGGGATGGAAAGGGCGATGGAGCGGCGAAGATGGCATTCTCCCGCTTCTGCACCCCTTCGCCCTCCCCCGGCGGGAGTTGTCTCGATGCGCTGGCTCAGCAACCTCCGCCTGCCCGAGGGCGGCCCCCAGCTCTGGCGGATCGGCCTCGATGGCCAGGATCAAATTGCCGTCGTGGAGGCATTGGCCCCCGGCAGCGCTGCGGCCGGAGCCGATTGGCAGGGGGACTGGCTCAGTCCCGGCGGGGTGGACCTGCAGATCAATGGCGGCCTGGGCCTGGCTTTCCCGGAACTCACCGAGGCCGACCTCCCCCAGCTGGACGCCCTGCTGGACCTGCTCTGGATCGATGGCGTCGAAGCGATCTGCCCAACCCTGGTGACCTGCGCCGTGGCCCCCCTGCGCCAGGGCTTGGCCGTGCTGCGGGCCGCCCGGCAGCGCCACCGCAGCGGCCGCTGCCGCCTGCTGGGCGCCCACCTGGAGGGTCCGTTCCTGGCCCACGCCCGCCGCGGCGCCCATCCCGCCAGCCACCTCTGTGCGCCGAGCCGCAGCGCCCTGCTGGAGCGGATCGGCGGCTTTGAAGGGGAGATCGATCTGGTGACCCTGGCCCCGGAACTGGAGGGGGCCGGCGCGGTGATCGGCGCCCTCAAGGAGCTGGGGATCGTGGTGAGCCTGGGCCACAGCGAAGCCAATGAGACCGAGGCCAGCGCCGCCTTCGGCGCCGGGCTGTCGATGCTCACCCACAGCCTCAACGCCATGGCCGGCCTGCACCACCGGGCGCCCGGGCCCGTGGCGGCAGCCCTGCTGGCGGGCGGGGTGCACCTGGGCCTGATTGCCGATGGCGTCCATGTGGCGCCATCGATGGCGGTGCTGCTGCAACGGCTGGCGGGCGACCAGCTGGTGCTGGTGAGCGATGCCCTCGCCCCCTACGGCCTGGCCGATGGCCGCCACCGCTGGGATGAGCGGGAGCTGCTGGTGGAGCAGGGCACCTGCCGCCTGCCGGACGGCACCCTGGCGGGGGTGACCCTGCCCCTGCTGGAGGGGGTGCGGCGCCTGGCCCGCTGGGGTGGCGAAGCGGAGGCCACCATCGCCGCCGCCACGGTGAGCCCCCGGCGGGTCCTGGGCGACGACCGGCCGATCGAAAGCCTGCTGCTGGGCCTACCCCTCGCCGAGACCCTGCGCTGGAGTGGGGCGTCCCAATCCCTGACCTGGCAGCGCAGCGGGCCCCGCGACCAGCCTGCCTAGGATCCCGGCCAATGTTGTCGCACCAGCCGCTTTAACGATGGCCGCCGAGCAGCTCCTGGACAGCACTTCCGAGACCGACGCAGGCGTCAGCGCAAACGCCCCAACTCCATCAGCCAAGGACAGCGAGAAGTCCGTGGTGGAGGCCTATTTCAACAGCACCGGCTTTGATCGCTGGAATCGCATCTACAGCGACAGCGAAGACGTCAACAAGGTTCAGCGCAATATCCGCATCGGCCACCAGAAAACGGTGGACCAGGTGCTGGCCTGGCTGCAGGAGGAGGGCAACCTGGGCCAGCGCAGCTTCTGTGATGCCGGCTGCGGTGTTGGCAGCCTCAGCCTGCCCCTGGCGGCCCTGGGGGCCGGCACCATCCAGGCCAGCGACCTCTCGGAGGCGATGGTGAATGAGGCCAGCCGCCGGGCGAATGAGCAGGGGATTGATCCAGCTCGCCTGCAGTTCAGCGCCTCCGACCTGGAGAGCCTGGAAGGCCGCTACGACACGGTGATCTGCCTGGATGTGTTCATCCACTACCCCCAGGAGCCGGCCGAACAGATGGTCGAACATCTGGCCTCGCTGGCGGAGCGGCGCCTGCTGGTGAGCTTTGCGCCCTACACGCCCCTGTTGGCGGTGCTCAAGCGCATCGGCGAACTGTTCCCCGGCCCCAGCAAGACCACCCGGGCCTACACCCTGCGCGAAAGCGGCATCGTGGCGGCGGCGCAGCGCAGCGGCTTCCGGCTGGTGCGCCGCAGCCTCAACCAGGCCCCCTTCTATTTCTCGCGCTTGATTGAGTTCGAGCGGATCTGACCGGGCCTAGGCACCCCCGGGCACCGATAGCGAGCCGGCCGTGGGGCCGCTCCCAAACTCCCTAGGGTCGCGCCCATGGAGGGGTTGCAGGTCGTTTGGTTTAAGCGGGATCTGCGGCTGGCCGATCACCAGCCGCTGCTCCAAGCCTCGCGCCAGGGTCCGGTGCTGCCCCTGGTGGTGGTGGAGCCCGAGCTGTGGCACCAAGCCGATGCCTCGGCCCGCCAGTGGGCCTTCTGTGCCGAGAGCCTCGAGGATCTGCGCCAGGCGCTGGCGAAGCTGGGCCAGCCCCTGGTCGTACGCACCGGCCGGGTCGAAACCGTGCTGGAGCGGGCCCGCCGCCAATTCGGCATCGCCACCCTCTGGAGCCACGAGGAAACCGGCAACGGCTGGACCTACGCCCGCGACCTGCGGGTGGCCGCCTGGGCCCAAAGCCATGGCATCGCCTGGAATGAATGTCCCCAGTTCGGCGTGGTCCGCCGGCTGAAGAGCCGCAATGGCTGGGCCGGCCGCTGGGAAGGGCGCATGGCCGAACCGATCAGCCCACCGCCAGAGGCCTTAACGCCCCTGGGGGGCATCGAGCCCGGCGCCATCCCCAGCGCCCAGGATCTCGGCCTGGCGGCCGACCCCTGCCCCGGCCGCCAGCCGGGAGGACGGCAAGCCGGCCTCGCCCTGCTGGAAAGCTTTCTGGCCAAGCGGGGCGCCCGTTACCACCGGGAGCTCTCCAGCCCGGGCACCGCCTTTGCCAGCTGCTCGCGCCTCTCGCCCCACCTGAGCTGGGGCACCCTGTCGATGCGGGAGATCGTGCAGCGCAGCCGCGGGCGTCTGGCGGACCTCAAGGGCCTGCCCGCCCCGCAGCGGGGCGACTGGCCCCGGGCCCTACGGGGCTTTGACCAGCGGCTGCACTGGCACTGCCACTTCATCCAGAAGCTGGAAAGCCAGCCGGATCTGGAGTTCCAGGAGCTGCACCCGCTCACCGCCGGCCTGCGGGCCAGCGAACCGGAGCGGCTGGCGGCCTGGGCCGCGGGGCGCACCGGCCTGCCGTTTGTGGATGCCTGCATGCGGGCCCTGATCGCCACGGGCTGGATCAACTTCCGCATGCGGGCGATGTTGATGTCGGTGGCGAGCTATCAGCTCTGGCTGCCCTGGCGCGACAGCGGCCTGGTGCTGGCGCGCCTGTTCGTCGACTACGAGCCGGGCATCCACTGGAGCCAGTGCCAGATGCAATCGGGCACCACCGGCATCAACACGATCCGGATCTACAACCCGATCAAGCAGGGCCAGGACCACGACCCCCAGGGCCTGTTCCTGCGCCAGTGGCTGCCGGAATTGGCGCGGGTGCCCGTGGTGCACCTGCATGAGCCCTGGACCATGCCGATATCGACCCAAGCCAGCGCGGGCTGTGTGCTGGGAATCGACTACCCCCTGCCCCTGGTGGACCCTGCCGCAGCCGCCCGGGAAGCGAAGCAGCGGATCTGGGCCCGGCGCCAGGAGCCCGGGTTCCGGGAGCTGGCCGCCACGGTCCTGCAAACCCATGGTTCGCGCCGCTCCGGCGGCACCAGGAGCCGCCCAGCTTCTAAGGGTGGGCGGCGGCGCAGTTCCACCCCTAAAGATGACGCCACCAGGCCGCTGCAACTGGGACTGGATCTGGACCTGGCTTGATCCGGGACTGGCTTAATCCGGGCCAGTCTTCAGCCCAGCCAGGGATCGAGGAAACCCAACGGCCGGGCCATGGTGGCCGAAAAACCGAGGATGCCCTGGTCGAGGTGGCGATAGAGCAGGGAGTCGTCGGTTTCCAGCAGGAAGGTGCCGCCCCGCTGGGTGAGGAAGTCGTCGCGGGGCACGTAGGTGCGCCAGTGGCCGAGCACTTCGGCCATGTTCTGCAGGCGCACGGTGGCCAGCTCGAAGGGCCGCAGGAAACCCGAACCACCCGCCCGGGCGAAAAAAGAGCCCCGGATCGGCGGTAGGGGGCCCGCCTGGATCGTCTCGTCGTCGGCGATGCGCTGGGGGGCGCTGCGATCGCCGGTGTAACCGCGCAGCACCTCCGCCAGGGTGCCGGGGGAGCCGATGCCGGCGCACATCAGCAAGAGATTCGGCCAGGGTCCGCCCGCCTGGGTAAGACCGGCGTAGAGCCCCAGGGCCTGGTGCAGCTGGGGCTCGGCATCCACCAGCAACCGCTCCCTGGGGAAGCCCGTGAAGGCACAGAAGCGCTCGCGGCTCTGCTGATTGCCGATGCCGATCGCCAGCAGGGCGATGCCGGCAGCTTCCAGCTGGGGCAGGGCGCCGGCCAGGGCCTGGGCGTATTCGAGGCTGTCGAAATCACCCAGCTGGGGCAGCAGCACCACCAGCCGGCGCCGGCCCGGGCCCATGCCCTGCACCGCAGCGAGACGCTCCAGCAAGGCCGGCGGGGCCTGGGCCGCCCCAGCTGCGGGCGAGCCTTTAGCGCCATCGCCTTCAGCGACAGCGTTCTCAGCGGAATCCTGGTTGGCGGAATCCCTGTCGGTGGGGGCGGGCACGGGCACGGCGGAACTCAGGGCGCCACCAGGGTGGCGCGGCTGAGGAAGGCATCGGCGGCGGCGGTCAAGGCCTGGCGTCGAGCCGGCTCAATCCGATCGAGGAGGTGCACCATCATCGAGAGGCGCGGATTGGCCTGAAAAAAGGAGCGGTGGCGCTCGATGAAGCGCCAATAGAGCCCATCCCAGATTTCACACCAAGGCCCCTTTTTGTAGTCCCCCATCTTGAGGATGTAATTGGAGCCGCAGATGTAGGGCTTGGTGGCAAAGATGCCGCCGTCACTCATCTGGCCCATGCCATAAACATTCGGGCCCATCACCCACTCATAGGAATCGAGGTAGCGCTCCATGAACCAGCGGTGCACCTCGCCCGGGTGGATCTCACAGAGCAACATCAGGCTGCTGAGCACCATCAGGCGCTCGATGTGGTGGTTGTAGCCGAGCCGGTTCACCCGCCGGATTGCCTGATCCAGGGGCGGCAGGCCGGTGCTGCCGTCGTGCCAGCAGGGGGCCAGCCGGCGCTGGTGGTGCCAAAAATTTGAGCTGGCCTGGCGCTCGCCGTGGACCCGATCGATGCCGCGCACAAACTCGCGCCAGCCAATCACCTGGCGCAGGAAACCCTCCAACGACGCGATCGGCACCGGCTCGGCGCTGGCCTGGCGGCTGGCAACCTGGGCCAGGCAGGCCTCAATCACGGCGGCCGGCGTCAACAGACCGATGTTGAGCAGGGGCGAGAGCAGGGAATGGTGGAGGGTGTCGTGGCTCTGGCTGAGGGCGTCTTCGTAGGGGCCAAAACCGGCCAGCCGCTCCTCCAGGAAGTTCTCCATCCAGGCCTGGGCTTGGGGGTGGTCGTAGGGAATCCAGAGGGACCCCAATTCGCCCGGATGGCTGGCGAAGTGGCGGCCGATCAGGGCGCGCACCGCCGGCTCGTGGGGGCTGGTGGGCACCGGCGGCAGGGGCGGCTGCAAGTAGCCCTTGGGCAGGCGGCGCCGGTTCTCGGCATCAAAACTCCAGCGGCCGCCCGTGGGGGTGCCATCGGCCTCCAGCAAGAGGCCGAGCCGGCGGCGCTGGCGCTCGTAGAAGCTCTTCATCAGCGGCCGGCGCCGCCCTTCAAACCAGACCCGGCTCTCGGCCGCCGATTCGAGGAAGGCGGGCGACGGCAGCACCGTTAAGGCCACCGCCTGCTCCTGGCAGAAGCGCTCGAGCCGGGCCCCAAAACGGCGATCGGCAATCTCCGCCACCCGCAACTCCCCCTGGCCCGCCAGCTCGGCGGCCAGCCGCTGCCAGAAGGAGCAATCAACCGAATCGGGCAGCTCGAAATAGCGCACGGTCACGCCATGGGCCACCAGGGCATCGCGGAAGCTGCGCATCGCCACGAAGGTGTGCAGCAGCCGCAGCTGGTGGTAGCGGTAGGCGGAGGCCACGGCCAGGTCTTCGACCATCACCACGACAGCGCCGGCCGCCAACTGCAGGGGCGAGGGGCTGATCCAGCCCTGGTGCAGCTGGTCGCCCAGGATCAGGGTGGGGGTCATGGGGTGAGGCTCATGGGCTCAGGACCAGCGCTGGCGGTGGGTTTGCCCGGGGTCGTAGAGACCAACCTGGCGCTCGAGGTCGAAGCGGCGGGGCGAGCCCCCAAAGCTGCGGGGGTCGGAACCCACCCCGGCCAGGTAGGCCCAGTTGCCCGTGTTCAGGGCCGGCTCGGCATCAATCAACCACCACTCAAAGAAGCGGGCGCCCCAGATCCAGGGCAGCTGCAGGCTGTTGATGAAGTGGGAGGCCACCCACTGGCGGCCCCGGTTGGAGAGGTAGCCCGTGGCGAGCAGTTCGCGCAGCTGGGCATCGATCAGGGGATGGCCGCCATCGGCGCGGCACCAACGCTCGAACAGCTCCCGGTTCTCGATCCAGGCGGGCTGGCGGTTTTGCAGGCCGCTGGCGCCATGGAAGGCGGCGCCGTGGCGCTGCTCCGACCAAAGGAAGAACTCGCGCCAGAGCAGCTCCTGCTTCAGCCACTCGGAGCCTTCATCGGCGCCATGGATGGCCTGATAGCGCAGGATCTCCTGCCAGATACGCCGCACCGAGAGGGAGCCAACCGCCAGAAAGGGCGAGAGCTTCGAGGAGAACTCCGTTCCCACCAGGCCGTTGCGGCGGGCCTTGTAGTGGCGCAGGCCATCGGAGCCGCCACAGAAGTGCTGGAGGCGGGCCAGGGCCGTGGGCTCATCGCCCCGGAAGGGGAAGGCGCTGCGGCGGTCGCTTTGGGGATCGCGGTAGGGATCTGCCTGGGGATCGGCGACTGGAGCTGGATCAGGCGACTGGAGCCACTCCCGGGGCCAGGCCTCGGGCCAATCCGCCCCAGTCCAGCCCAGGCCCGTGAAATCGGGCGGGGGCAAGGGGGCTTCGGGCGAGCGCTCCAGGTTGCGGCGAAAGTCGCTGAACACCAGGGGGAAGCGCTCAGGGGCGACGGGCCAGTCAGCAAACAGCCGGCTTTGCTGGGCCTGGAACAGCCGATCCGGGGCAAGCAGCGGGCGGATTTCGTCCAGGGCGGCGGCGGTGGTCTGTTGGGGGAAAGCCAGCAGGGGAATGCCCCAGGCCGCCAGGCGCGAGCGCAACGAGGTCAGGGCCTGGGCCTCGATGCGGCGCTGGTGGGGTCCGCGCAGGCGCTGGCCCTCGGGCCGCGTCGCCAGCACCACCAACCGGCTGCCTGGCTGACGGCGGGCTAGGGCCACCGCCTCGTGCAGGGCGGGCTGGTCATCCAGGCGCAGCTGCCCCTCTAGGAAGAAGGCGATGGTGAAACCGGCTGCCGCGGCAGGTTCGTGGGCCGAGGGGGCCCCGCCAGGCCCAGAGAGAGGGGGGCTTGGGACTAGCACTTTCTCCATCGGCCCCGAGCCCACCACCACACTTAACGTTTCGTCACACTAGGCTGACGCAAAGCTTCTTAGACCGTGGAAAACATTTTGGTTGGCGTCTATCTGATCTGCTTCGCCGTGATCGGCGGCGGAGCCTTTGCGCTGATGACCCAAAACCTGCGCCGGGGCACCCCAGCCCCAGGAGTCCGGCCCCAGGGCAGCCGCCGGGTTCGCCATCCTGAGGCACCCGAGCCCGGCGAAGAAGTGCTCTACGTCGATCTCAGCCGGGAACGGCTAGAAGCGCTCTACCAACAGGCTTCCTAAGCCAAGCACCGCCCAAGGGAGATCGCCAACCATCCCCCATCAACACCTAAATTTTTAGATTAAATCTGCTACAAAGTTGACCCCTTGATTAAGCTATTTCAAGCTTAATCAAGGGGTCTTCAGTATTGAAAATGTTCCCCTAAGAGGGCCAGGCTATTGGCCTTGGGGACCGTTCCTTTAATCCTGCGGAATGGCGACAGGCTGTCCACCGGCCCAGGACTCTTTTAGGGTTCGATCAGCCCATAGAGCCGCAAAACAGTTGCTTGCTTCGCGGGAAGAACAGCAAAAAGCCCGAGCAGCCATGCTGCCCGGGCCAATGCATCAAGCCTTTAAGGGCTTAAAAATCAGCCGAGGCCGATCTGGGTCAAGATGCCTTGGCCGGTGAGAAGTTCGGTGCCGAGGCCGATCACAAAACCGAGCATGGCAAGGCGGCCATTCCAGGTTTCAGCGAAGGCAACAAAACCGAAGCGGGAGGTGTCAGCAGCCATGGGAGGAATTTAACTGAACTTATTGTAACAGGTTGTGAAGGCCCCTAGGTCGGGCGGCGGTGGCGACGGCGACCGAGAGGCTCGATCCAGCCGTCCCGCACGGCGTCGTGGTGGATCTTGGTGGGCGAAAGGCGGCAGCCCAGCTGGATGGTGCCCTGGTCGAGCAGGCGGCCGAGCCTCAGGGCCGTGGCCTCCTCCAGGCGCGAAAAGCGGTCCTGCTGGGCCGTAAGCCACGACAGCTCCGACGGGCTGATCACCCCACTGGAGAGGCTGGCAAGAAAAAGTTGACCGACCGTCATGGCCTTTGTAACGGATTGCTAAGAGTCTGTCTCATCTAGCGGCTAGCTGCGGATCTGGGCACCCAGCCAAGGGGGCACCTCAGCCTTCCGAGCAGGCTTAGGGCGGGTGGATTGGACCAGATCCGAGGCTGACTTCAGGCCCGGGTCCGCGGGCTCCTGCGCAGCAATAGCAACCAATAGAGCCCTCCGAGCAGCAGGGCACTGACTAGACCCACCAGGGTGGAGCCCACCATCAGCCGGCCTGTGAAGCTGGCCCCCAAGTTCAGGAGTTCACCGTCCTTCAACTGGTCCAGGGAGGGGAAGGCCGGGCCTGCTCCCAGCAAAGCGCAGCCAACCTGGTAGTTGAACCAATAGAGCGGTATGGAGGTGAGGGGATTGCTAATCCAGGTGCCAACCATGGCCAAGAGATGGTTGCCGCGCACCAGGCTGGCCAAGCCCACGCCCAGCACGATCTGCAAACCAAAGAAGGGATAGCAGCCGGTGAACACCCCAGCCGCCAGGCCCCTGGCCCGCTGCCCCGGGCTGCCCTCCTGTTGCCACAGCCAAAGCAGGCGCCGCCGCAGCCAACGCAGCCAGGAGCGGCGACGGCGGCGCCTGGAGATTAAGGGTTTCAGAAGAGCGGGATTGGGGAAGGTCATTCTGGGATATCCCCCAGGGCCTTCGACTCAACCACGCCAAACCTGGGTCTAAGTCCTGCCAGCCCGCGCCAGGCCCCCCCACCCATCTGCCCCGGCATGGTCATGGGCCTGCAGCACCCTCACCGTTAACGGGGAGTTGGCTGCGCTGGAACCAATCATCAGGCCCTGGCCGTTGCAGCAAGCGCCGGCCGAGCGCCAGTAGGGATAAGCCATCGAAGGGGGCCCGCCGCAGGGGCCAGAGGTTGGCGCGCCGATAGAGAAACCGTTGCAATTGCTCCCTCTGACGGTGATCGAGCCTCCCCCAAGCCAAACCGATTAATGGGCCACCTGGGCGTTTTTGGGTGCGAACCAGCTGGACAGGCCACTCGCCAGCCAGGCCCCCGGTTGGGAGCGCAAGCTCCAGCCGCTCTCCAGAACTGGCCAGCGCCCAGAGGGCCTGATCGCAGAGTTGTACTTCACAGCCGGTCTCGCTGATGGTGTGGATCCGCCCAGCGGACTTCGGCCCTTGGCCATGCCCGCTGGGGCCGGGCTGGCTCAAGCTGGCCTGTAGCTGGAGAGTGAACCAGGGTGTGGTGCTAAATCGCTTGCGATCCCAGCAGAGTCGAATCGCCGCCAGCAATAGCAGGCTGTTGATCCATCCCCAGATCAAGGTCACCTGCAACGCGCCTCCGGCAGCCGGTCCTGAGAACGAACCGTGGTGGAGCGTGAGGTTTACCTGGCTGAGCAGCTGAATGCCGAGCAGGATCAGTAGGGGGAGCAGCAACCGCTTTGAAGGTCCAACTTTCGCAGCGGTTGGCATACTTTTGGGGGTGACCTGAAAGCCCTGGGGCCGGCCCAGCAGGGTCATCACCACGCTGGCCGCCAAGGGCAACACAAACACCCAGCGGTAGAGCTCCGGCATCAGGGCAGCGCGGGAGCGGCCAGATAACCAAGGCAAGAGCAGCAGTTGGCTGAGGAAGAAGGGGAAGGCCGCAGTCAACAACCCCTGGGAGTCCACCCTGTAGGGCACAATCCCGAGGATTCCCATACTGATCGGCGCCAGTAGCAGCACCAGCTGGGGCAGCACCATCGCCCAATGGAGAATGCCTTCCCCATAGGCCAAACGCTGGATCGGAGTCAGCCCCGCAATCGTGAGTGGATTGGCGCCGGTGCGCAGGGTTTGGATCGTGCCACTGGCCCAACGGCTGCGCTGCCGGGCCATCGCTTGGAGGGTGAAGGGAGCCAAGCCGGCACTCAACTTCTCCGGCAGATAGAGGCCCCGATAGCCTGCGGCAACCAGGCGTATCCCGGTGGCCAGATCCTCTGAGGCCGTTTGGGTTTCAAAGCCTCCCACCTGGCGCAAGCTGGACAGACGCATCACAAACGACGTGCCGGCACAGACCACCGCCCCCAGCCGTTGACGATTCGGCTGAATCCAGCGATAGAAGCTTTCTTCATCGGGCAGCAACCAGCGTTCCAAGCGCAGGTTGCGCATCACCGGATCGGCATTCATGTAGGTCTGGGGTGTCTGCACAAAGCCAACATGCGGATCCCGGAATAGACCGACCGTGCGATTCAGGAACGTTCTCGAAGGCACCACATCGGCATCAAAGACCGCCAGCAACTCCGCTTGAAGCTTGGGTAAGGCCGCGTTGAGGTTGCCGGCCTTGGCATGGATTCGCTGGGGGCGGGCCTGATAACGGCACCCCAGCTGGGCGCCCAAACGCTCCAACTCAGGCCTGGACCCATCATCAAGAAGCCACACTTCAAAATTTGGATAGTCCAGATCTAGGCAGCCGCGCAGGCAGCGCTCCACCACCTCCAGGGGTTCGCCGCAGCTGGGCACCAGCACGGCAACCCGGGGCAGCGACCCTGGATCGCGCCGCCGATCAGCAGCCAGGGCCCCTGCCGCGGCCTGGATCTCGGCGTCGGCATCGGGCCCCGGTAGGACACTGAACAGCAGCTGTAAAAACGCGCTGGCCAGCAGCAACAGCTCCGCTGCCAGCATCAGCAGGCTCAGGGTCGCGGCGGCCCTTGAACTGAGATTCAAACTGCTACCAATCCGCCAGGTCAGGTAGTGAACCCCCAGCGCGAAGCTAAGGCCAACAGCAAGGGCCCTGGTGATCACAGGATTGGGTAAGGGCCAAATGGAGAGCCCTAGTTAAGGAGCCAAAGCCTATCTCGGTTCGCCCAAAGACAGGGGTGTTGGCGGGAACGAATGAAGCGATCAGCGCCCCAGCAATTCCACGCTGAACAATGCCCGCAGCTGGCGGCGACGATACGATCTAAGCCCTAATCAAAGCTGGGGGCAGGCAATAAGCATGCCGAGAACAAAAACCGCCAACACAGTCAAGCATCCTACCGTAAACCAAAAGTTAAAGGGCTCTTCATTCTTAGAAATCAGCCGCCGGTAGTACGTCTTGCCTGTCAGCAGGGACAGGACCACAGCCATTGCCAGGAAGTTGCCAAATAGTTTAAGCAGGCCCCCATTCTCCGGCGTCACATAGCAGGTGCTGGCGGGAAACAAAGCGGCAATGGACAGGGAGGAATCCACGGCGATTGGGGAACGACTGAGTAAGAACTGGCCGACCATTCAGGGCCCTGGGCGAACGTTGTGCCCTCACGCAGCATTATTTGCCAACCCCAGCGCCCTGGGGGCCTCCAGCCCTAGCTGGCCACCCCCAGGCAGCTCTAGCTCCAGGCGCCAGGCCTGCAGCTGGTAGCCGCCGTCGCCGGGCAAGGCGCCTGGAATGGCCAGGCCGCCGGGGGCGTAGAGGGGGTCGCCGAGCAGGGGCGCCCCCAGGGCGGCGCAATGGATGCGGATCTGGTGGGGGCGGCCGCTGGCGATGGCCACCTGCACCAGATCGGCCTGGCTGCCGCGCTCCAGCAGCGTGAGGCTGCTGCGGGCGGAGCGGTCTGCCGGAGCGGATTGGTCTGCCGGAGCGCAATCAGCGGCAGCGCACCAGAGCTGGCCGAGCTGGGGATGGGCGCGTAGGCCAATCGGCACCTCGATCAGGCGCGACTCGCCCGGTTGCAGCGCCAGCACCCGGGGCACCACAAGGGCGCGGTAAAGCTTGCGGCAGCCTTTGCCAGGGAGCGGCGCGGCCTGGCTGGGATCCTGGGCCGTGCTCTCCCTGAGCCGGGCGCTCAGCCAGGCCCGGGTCTGGGGCTGGCGGGCGCAGACGAGCAGGCCCGAGGTGAAGCGGCCGAGCCGGTGCACGGGCCGGGGCAGGCCGGCGGGGTCGCCCCGGTGACGCCGCTCCAGCAGGCGCAGCACGGTGTGCTCCAGCCAGCCCCCGGCCGGCAGCACGGGCAGGCCGCTGGGCTTATCAATCACCAGCAGGTCGCCGTCATCGAAGAGGGGGCCGGGCAGGTCCGGCACGGCGGCCTCCTGCCAGGGGGGCCGCTTCCAGGCCAGCCGATCAGAGGCTGCGAGCGGTCCATCGGCCAGGAGCCCCTGGCCGTTGCAGTGCACCTCGCCGGCGGCGATCCGCCCCAGCCACACCGCCAGGCCGGAATGGCCGTAGCGGCTGGCGTAATAGCCAGCCACGCTGGTGCCGCTGGCCAGGCCAGGGCCGGGGCGGTCGCGGTAGGTCCAGCCCTGGTTGAAGGCTGGGGGGAGCCAGCCCGCAGCGGCGGGATCGGGCCGGGGCTCAGGATTACTCAACCAGGCCGTTTTCGAGGGCGTAGCGCACCAATTCGGTGCGGCTGGAGGTGCCGGTTTTGGTGAATAGGCGGCTCACATATTTCTCGACGTTGCGGATCGAGGTTTCCAGGCGCCGGGCGATCTCCTTGTTCATCAAGCCCTCGGCCACCAGTTGCAGCACCGAGGCTTCCCGGGGGGTGAACTCATGGCGCACGGGGCCGGCCGCCTTCTTAGGGCCGCCGGTTTGCAGCAGGGAACGGATCTCGGTGATCTGTTTAGCCATCTGGCCGATGTCGGCATCGGCGTAGCGGGCTGCCTCGGCCAGCAGGCGCTCCTGGCGGCGCACCACGTTGCGCACCCGGGCTACCAGCTCATCGGGGTCGAAGGGCTTGGGGATGTAGTCATCCACGCCGGCCTGGAAGCCTTCGATCCGATCGGCGGTCATGCCCTTGGCGGTGAGGAAAATCACCGGCGTGCCGCCGAGGCGCTCATCGGCCCGCAGGCGCTTGAGCAGGCCGTAGCCATCGAGGCGCGGCATCATCACATCGCTGAGCACCAGGTCGGGCAACAGGGCCTGGGCCTTCTCCCAGCCATCGAGACCATCCACCGCCGTGGTGACATCAAAGCCCTCGTCCTCGAGGTAGGCCTGCACGGCCGTGCGCAGGCCGGGTTCGTCGTCGACCAGCAGCAGGCGTGCCGGCGCTGGCTTGGGCGCTTCGGCCGGCGTTGCCGGCTCCGGAGTGGCTCCAGCAGCCGTGACTCCGGCAGCGGTGACTCCGGCAGCAGTGACTCCGGCAGCAGTGGATCCGGGAGCTGGGGGATGGGCG
>Ga0310325_10012_pt1 | contig 19936 bp, 23 predicted proteins | sample LakSupSRFTotalC5_FD_195539 | JGI IMG/M metagenome (GOLD analysis project Ga0310325, IMG submission 195539) | Enriched freshwater cyanobacterial communities from Lake Superior, Ontario, Canada - SU02.SRF.Total.C5 (v2) (version 2) | ecosystem: Environmental > Aquatic > Freshwater > Lake | place...
CAGCCGCACAGAATGGTAGGGCGGGATTGTTGAAGTAGGTCTTATTGGCCAGGGCGGGCATCAGGTCCCGCAGCGCTGCTTGGGGCATCTGTGGTCTCGAAATTGGGGTGGGATTTGGGATTGGACCAACAGAGATCATCACAAAGCAGCGCCCATCAGTTGTGAAAAACAACATGGGTACCGACTCCAGAAAGGCACCTGCGAGGTCCCCAGAGATTGCGGCCAAGACCGATTACGGCATTGCCCTAGGTCCGCTGGCCCAAAGCCCTAAAGAGTTGATCAAGACCTCTTGCGAAGCCGGACGCAGCGCCTAGCTTACACCCTTGATCGAATAGCTCAACCAAGCAACAGCGCATCGCTCAATTGACCAAGTCAGCACAGCAATCGTTAAGCCAATAGTCCAAAATCAGACCATTTACTTTCCCGTCATTGCCAAGAAATTCCAATGCCAGCGAGGAAAGCCGGAATCGAAAGGAACTCGAATTCGCCGCCCTTGATGGGGTCTCCAGCCTCTTCGGAAGACCGATTGCATTCAGCAGGGCCAATGCTTGCCTTACCATGCACAGAGCTTGACCCTATTATTTCGCCAACAGGCGCCCTCCCTCCTTACAGATGAAATCTCGACATGGGCATGCAGGGAATCGCCCCCGTTCCAGTAGATTTTAGCCCTGCCTGGCGACATCATCACTAGCTGTCCAAAGGTGCCCTTGCGGGTGACGAGCGTGGACGCCATTGAACATTGGCCTGGGCCCAGGTCATCGCTTTGGCAGCGTGTTTTCATCCTCATGTCATTAAAGGAAAAGCTCCCGTCGCCCGCCATGAAATCAAAGCGGCAGGCGCCATCGATATAGGTAACATTGTTGACAGAGAAATAACATTTTGCTGTTTTGGCCTCAGCCCTGCCCGCAACCGAATGAGCAAGCAGAGCGATGGCGGCCAATGCAAGTGCGGAAAGAGCTTTCTGCTTCATGGGCCTAGGGAAAATCTTTGCAATTCTGATTTTTCGCAGGGACTATTCCATAGGCGCTTATGACTTCGTAGCACCATCAGGCCCATCACCACCACGGGCCTCCATGGCCACCCAGGGATGCCATGGCGCCGAGGGGATTGCTTCCGCGATCAGCCGGCTGGATCAAGCTCAGTTAAATTTAATATCGGGCTTCGAGCAGAAATTAAACTTTGAAGGCGAGCTCGATGATCCGTCGGAAAATTTAGCACGCACAAACTGAGTGCAAGATTGATTGTTCGTACTTTCTGCCCAATTGAGCTCCACACGCTTACCGGGACGAATGGCCCCGCCCAAGTCGAAATCGCCCCAAGGGCCACCCAGCATCTGGGTCTGGATCTTCACAATGTTTGTACGGGTATTATTGGTTACGAAGAATGAGTAATCACTGGCTAAGGCAGAAGGCGCCATAATGCCGCATGCCACCAGAAGAAGAGATGGGCGGAGCAACAAATTTGACAGGGGCTTAAGCATGGGAAAAAAGCGAATCTATAGTGGGCATGGGTTAAATGCCGAAGACCCGGCAAAGCTCTTGGCTCAGGATCCAGGAGCCTAATCGATACTGACTAGATCAATAGCTTGGAATTGGAATACTGGACCCAAAAGCCCTAAGCCAGGGAGGAATCAAAATAAGCCGAAAAAAATTAATTTCAACACGAAAATTATCACAATGCCAGCGCCATTAGCCAGAAAGCTGCGGAATTTCTTTAGGAATCAAGATCCGCCATGGTTTTTCTCCGCCCGCCTCTGCCAGGAAGCGAAGCAGTGACCCTCTCCTGCTCGGCCCCTTCATCCAGGCCCTTGTCCTTGGGCTGGATGAAGGGGCATGGAGGCACGGGGCCCGATCAACAGGTTGACAGGCGAATCATTGCAACGCCATCGTCAGTGTTGCCGAAGCAAGGCTCGAACGCTGCGCTCAAGCAAGGCTCAGAGCACCTGGCCAAGGGCCACGGCCGCCACGGCCGAGAACACGGTGATGCCCAGGGCGGTGATCGGGTTCTGGCCCTGGGCCATGGCGAAGGTGGTGATCACTCCAGCCCCAAGACAGGCCACGGCCAGTTGGGTCACGATCGAGGGGCGGCTGTTCATTTAGGGGTCCAGGAATGAACTGAAGTTAACGATGGTTGCGGCTGCAGACTTGCAAGAACCGGAGCATCGTTACCTGGCGTTGGTGTTCGTTACTTGCCGCAATCTGCGGGTCGGCTCGCCGCCGGCCGGGCCCGGCCACTGGAGGCCCATTGCTCTAGGGCCTCCAGTTGTTCCCGGGCCGTGCGCGACAGGGGCACCAGCTGGGCTGCCGCACCGATCAAATCGGTTTCACCAAACTCCCGGCCCTCGGCGAAGGCCAGGTGCATGGCCTCGATCACCACCTGCTCCAACTCGGCGCCCGAGAAGCCAGCGGTGCGATCCACCACCACCTCGAGGGGCAGGCCATGCTCGGGGCGGCGCCGTTTGAGCTGGAGATCGAGGATGGCGCGCCGTTCGCTGGCATCGGGCAGGGCCAGCAGGAAGATCTCATCGAAGCGGCCCTTGCGCAGCAGCTCGGCCGGCAGGCGCTCCACCCCATTGGCGGTGGCCACCACAAACACAGCACTGGTCTTTTCGGCCATCCAGGTGAGCAAGCTGGCCAGCACCCGCTGGCTAGTGCCGCCGTCGCTGCGGCCATCGCCGCCCAGGCCGGCGCCAAAGCCCTTATCGATCTCATCGATCCAGAGCACGCAGGGCGCCATCGCCTCCGCCAGCTGGATCATCTCGCGGCTGCGGGCCTCACTGGCCCCCACCAAGCCAGCAAAGAGGCGACCCACATCGAGGCGCAGTAGGGGCATGGCCCAGCCGTGGGCGATCGCCTTGGCCGTGAGCGACTTGCCCGTGCCCTGGGGGCCCACCAACAGCACCCCCCGGGGCAGGGGCAGGCCGTAGCGGCGCGCCCCCTCGCCATAGGCCTGGTGGCGTTGCTGCAGCCACTGCTTGAGGGCCCCATGGCCACCGATGTCGGCCGGGCTAGCCCCGCTGGGGCAATACTCCAAGAGCTCGCTGCGGGCGATCGCCTGGCGCTTCTCCTCCAACACCTCGGCCAAATCCCCCGCGCCCAGGTGGCCGCGCCGCGCCAAGCCCCGGGCGGCCACCTGGCGGATGCGTTGCTCACTAAGACCACTGCAGCCCAAGCTGAGCTCCTCCAGTACCTCCCCATCCAGGCTCTGGCCGCAGGCCTCGGCGATGTTGGCGAGCAAGGCCCGGATCTCAGCCGCCTCCGGTAGGGGCAACTCCAGCTGGGTGATGCAGTCCTGCAGGTCGGTGGGCACCTGCCACTGGCTTGCCGTGATCACCAGGGTGCGGGGCACCTGGCGCAGGTCGCTGGCCAGGTTGCGCAGGCGGCGGCAGATGCTGGCGTCTTCGCAATAGCGATGGAAATCCTTCAGCACCAAGATGCCGGCGGCCCCTGGCGACAGGGCGTTGAGACCATCCAGGGCCGCCAGAGGATTACGGCTGGCCTCCCCCTGGCGGCTGGGCATGCCGCTCAAGCCCGTAATGAAATCCCACGCCAGCAGGGTGCGGTTGCCGAGGCGCCGGGCGGCCCCTTCCAACAGGGTGAGGCAGCGCTCCTCCTCGCCGCTGCTGATCCAAAGGATCGGCGTGCGGGCCCGGATCAGCAAATCGAGCTGGTCAGCCCAGGCCTGGCTCATGGGGCCAGCTGTTTGAGCGCCGCCCAACGGGGATCGATCGGGCCAGCCCCCGCAGCGTCGCCACCAGCGGCGCCCTGGCCTGGGCCCGCCAGGTTGGGGCCTGGGCACAGCTCGCCGCAGTGATTGACCACCGGCAGCAGCAGGTGCAGCTGCTCAAAGATCCAGTGGGCCGGATCAAAGTCGCCGGCCGGATCGAGGCTTTCGGTGAAGGCATCGGCCTCGAGGTCGAGCAGCTGGGCCGCCGACTCCAGCACCACGTCCTCATCCACCCCATCGGAGCGGGACGCTTCCCCCAACCAGATCAATTCCCGGTTGCGGCAGCTGAGGGCCTGGTTGAAGGTTTGCAAGCAACGGTCACAGCAGAGGGTCACGATCGTGCTGGCCTCGCCCTCCACCTCGAGCACGTTGCTGCGATGCACGGCCCGGACCCGGCCCCGCACCGGCGTGAGGCTGGGCAAGCCCTCGAGATGCTGATCAAGCTGCCAGTCCCGCCCCTCCGGAAACGCCTTGAGCTCCTGGATCGGGATCGCACTGAGGGGATCGGCCATGGACGGAACTTGGCGGACAGGCGTCGGGTCAGAACGGGGAACTCAGGCTTGGCGGGCGGCCTACTTCTTGCTGCCCTTCGGTTCAAAGGGCAGGCGCTCGCCGGAGCTGGCCGTGGCGGCCACGGTCTGCTGGCTGGCCTGCTGGTTGAGGATCGCCTGCAGGTTATCTGGCAAGGCTTCGCGGCCCAGCAGGTAGGTCTGACCCGCCTGGAAGATATTGGCCACCACCATGTAGAGCAGCACGCCGGCCGGCAGGGGGAAGAAGAGGAACATGCCCGTGATCATCACCGGCGTGATCTTGTTGGCCGTGGACTGCTGGGGGTTGGCCGGCATCCCCATGCCCGAGAGGATCTGGGAGACGAACAGGCTGGCGCCAAAGGCCGCCACCAGAATCGCGATATCCCAGTTGATCGCCCCATCGGTGTAGAAGCCCACCTGGCCGAGGGCCTTGATGAACAGGAAGCCGCTGCGGGCAGCCAGGCCGGGGATCTTGGCCTCCACCACCGCATCGCCAGGCGCTAGGGCGTGGATCGTGCCGTCGGCGTCGACGCTGACGATCCCCTCGCCCTTGGTAACGCTCCAGCTAGGGGCATAGGCCTGGCCATTTTCAACGCCCTTGAGCACCGAGGCGAAGCTGCTGCCCTCTCTGGTGTGCAGGTCCACGGTTTCGGTGTCGCCCACGCCCAGCTTGGTGCCCTTCTCCAGGGTGGCGATCACCGGCACGTGGCTGGTGGCCGTGACGAAAATCGAGTGGCTGGGGCTGTTGAAGGGCTTGGGCTCCACGGCAGCGATCTGGTCGGCCGGCAGCACCTTGAGGTTGAGGGTGTAAGGCAGGTCGGCGAAGGGGGATCCCCGCAGGGTGGCAAACAGGGCAAACAGGATCGGCATCTGCACGACCAGGGGCAGGCAGCCCGCCAGGGGGCTGCCGAACTCCTTCATCAGCTTGCCCAGCTCTTCTTGCTGCTTCTGGGGATTGCTGGCGTATTTGGCCTTGATCTCGGCCTGGCGCTTCTGCATCACCGGCTGGGCAATGCGCATGCGCCGGGCACTGCGGATCGAGCCGGCGCTCAACGGGAACAGGGCCAGGCGGATCACGAGCGTCAGGGCAATGATCGCCAGGCCGTAGCTCGGCACCAACCCATAAAAGAAGTCGAGGATTGGCAGGAGCAGGTTGTCGGAGATGTAGCCGATCACAGCGTGGGTGCGGTGGGGGTCGGGGAGTCGATGGGGCCAGTGTGCCCGAGCAGGGGCCATCGGCGCGGCCTGGGGCCGTCAGGACTTCGAGGCACTGGGCTGGCGGAGGCGGTGTTCAGGCGGCCTTGTCAACGGCGAAGCCACTGGGGGCCGGGCCCTTGCCGCCGCTGGAGCGGGCCACAATCCGCTCGTTGATGTAGCTCTCCACCTCGCGGTAGCGGGGCATGGCGCGCATCTCGAGCTTGCTGCCGTCGGTGAGCACCAGCACCATGTCGCCCCAAAAACCGAGGCCGCGGGCGACGCTGCGCACCTCCTTGATCTGGCTGTACACCACCTGGCTGCGGTCCCGGCCCAGCCAGCCACCGGACACCGTGACGCGACGGCTGGTGATGCGGAAGCGCAGCCACAGGGCCCGCACAATCGCCCCCACGGCAAAGGGGATGCCGATCAGGGTGAGGCCAAACAGCAAGTTGGTCACCAGGTCGCCCTTGGCCGGGCCGCCCTCAAAAAAGACATCCTCCTGGATTACCGCGCCAGGGGCAGCTTTTGCCGGTTGGGCAACGGGGCTGGCGCCAGCTGGCGCCGATTCAGATTCAGGCTTGGCTTGGGGCATTAGTGCAGTCCCGCCTTTTCGAAAAGCTGGTTGCATTCTTCCAGCAACACCGCCGCGGCCACCTCAGCGCTGCCTGGCTTGAGCGAGAGCAGCACCCAGAGCGGCTGCGCCCCAGGCTTGAGCTGGGCCCCGCAGCGAACCAGATGGGGGTGGAGCAGGCGCCGCAGGGCATTGCGCCGCACCGATTTCTTGCTCACCTTGTTGCTCACCACCAAGGCACAGCGGTAGGGGCTGGTCGGTTGACGCTGCAAATCAGCGACCAGCAGGCCCGGCTCGGCGGCCATGGTGCGCAGCACCATCCAGTCGCCATGGAAGCGGCGGGACTTCTGGTAAAGGCGATCAAACAAAAAGCGCCCCCGGAGCCGATGTTCCCTGGGCAGGACCATGGCTGGGGACGCAGAAGGGAATCGAACTCAGCAAACGGGCCTAGGGCTCAGACCGCTAGGCGGGCGCGGCCACGGCGGCGGCGGGTGCGGATCACCCGGCGGCCGGTGTGGCTGCGCATCCGCACCCGGAAGCCCGACACCCGCTTGCGCTTGCGGCTGGTTCCTTCGAGGGTGCGCTTGGTCATGGTTCCGGCTCGGCTCTGCAGCTGTAATCAGTTGGCCAACCTACCAGCCAGGGGTCGGCGATTGGCCTGCCCCTGGGGCCAGGGGGGCGCCAAGGGCAGGCGGATCGATCAGTTGCCGACGGCAGGGTCGATCTGGATCAACCAGCTGCCCAGGTAGCCCGAGATCGGCACCTCGCCAGGGGCCTGGGCCAGGGCGTTGAACTGATACATGCCGGCGTCAAAGGGATTCATCAGGTTCATGTAGACCCCGATCGTTTTGACATCGGGCACCGGCGTGTCGGGGAAGATTTCAATGGCCGTGCCATCGGCGGCAATCTCAATCGTGGCCGGAATCACCGATTCACACTTTGTGCGGGCCAACATGCCACCTTCCTTCATGTAGCAGAGCTTCACCTGCTTGGGATCGATCTTGACGTTGAAGTATTTGGGCAGGGCAATGGTGAGCTTGAGGATGGCGGTCTGGCGGTCCTTGGCCCGCAGCAGCAGGTAATACTCCGACCACTTCAGCCGCGCCGTGTCGGTCATGAAGTAGTAGAGCTTGCGGTAATCCTTGGTGTTATCCCAACGGAATTCCATCAAGCTCGGTGTGCCCTGGGCTTGGGCAGGGCTGGGGCTCAGTACGGTGGCTAGGCCGGCAGCCAGGCCAAGGCCAGCTGCCAGGCCAAGGCCACTGGCAGCAAGGGCCCTAGGGGCCGCCAGACGGTGCAGAAATCGGGTCATGGTGTGGTGAGGAGAGGGCTGTCGCCCGGGCCATGGGGCCATCCCCCATTCTCACTATCAGTTTCAGTTGGCGGCGCCTGCGGTGGGCGGCAGCGGATCTGTCAGTTGGACCGGTTCAGCCAGGTCGGGGCGCAGCCGGCTGGCCTCCCGCAGATAGGCATGGCCCACCGGCTGGCCTGTCGTCAGCAAGGCATGGGCCAGCAGGCGGATGCAACGGGGCAGGTCCCCCGCCACGGCCATCTGCTGGCAATCGAGCAGGGCCACCCCGTCCCAACCGGCCCGGCGCCGGGCAATGGCCGCCGGGAAACAGGCATCCAGATCGGCCGTCACCGAAAAGGTGATCGATAGCAACTGCTCGGGCTCCAGACCATTGCGCGCCACCAGCGCATCGAGCAGTTCGGCCACCGCCTCGCCAATCGCTTCGGCGCTATTGGCCGTGGCCGTGGTGGCGCCGCGCAGGGCGCGGAGCTGGGGGAAACCGCCCAGGGGGGTACCGCTCATGGCCGGTGCAGCCAGAGGGGCAGGCCGCTCCAGGCCAGTTCCAGGCTCAGGGCCTGGTGCAGCTCCCGGGCCAGGGCCCGGCCCGGGATCAGGCCACCAAAACGCTTCGGCGGCTTGCCGAAGGTCACCGGTCGGGTCTTCTCCTCATCGAGGCCGGCGAGGCGGGCCGCCAGGCGCCGGGCGTGGTCCTCATCGCCCAGTTCATCGACCAGGCCCAGCTCCAGGGCCTGGGCACCACTGAACACCCGGCCGTCGGCGAAGCCACGCACCTGCGCCTCCTCCAGCTGGCGACCAGCCGCCACCGCCGCCACGAACTGGCCGTAGCTGCTGTCAATCAACGACTGCAGCAACTCCCTTTCATCGGCGGACAGGGCCCGATCCGGCGACAGGATGTCCTTGTAAAGGCCGCTTTTGACCGTTTCAAAGCTGATGCCGATGCGCTTCAACAGCTTCGAGAGGTTGTTGCCCCTCAAGATCACGCCGATCGAACCGGTGATGGTGCCGGGATTGGCGACGATTTTTTCGGCCGCCACCCCCACATAAACGCCACCGGAGGCTGAGATGTTGCCAAAACTGGCAACCACCCGGCAGCCCTGGCTACGCAACCGGCCAATGGCGCTGTGGATCTCCTGGCTGTCGCCCACGGTGCCGCCGGGGCTGTCGATGCGCAGCAGCAAGGCCGGACATTGGCGCTGCTCCACCTGGCGCAGGGCCTTGAGAACCCGCTCGCGGGTGGGGCCGGCAATGGCCCCCTCGATGGCAATCCTCGCCAGGGTTCGGCGGGATTTGCGGCGAAAGGGCCAGACCATCAGGTCACTGCACAGTCATCGGATCTTAAAAAGGGGGCAGTGGGCTGGCAAAAGCTTTTGGTGCTGCGCTGGCTATGGATGGTGTTGCCCTTTGCCCTCTGGGGCACGGCGATGGCGGCGATGAAGCCCCTGCTCACGGGGGCCAGCCCCCTAACGATCGCCTGGATGCGCCTGCTGCCAGCGGGTTTGCTGCTGCTCCTAGTGGCGGTGCTGAGCGGTCGTTCCCTGGCGGTGGCCGCGGCCGATCGGCCCTGGTTGCTGCTGTTTGCCCTGGTGGACGGCAGCCTGTTTCAAGGCCTGCTCACCCAGGGATTGGGTGGCACGGGCGCCGCCCTGGGCTCGGTGTTGATTGATTCCCAGCCCTTGGCCGTGGCCCTTTTGGCCCGGCTGTTGTTCGGCGAGGCGATCAACCCGGTGGGCTGGCTGGGCCTGCTGGTGGGCCTCGCTGGCATCGCCTGCCTCGGCCTGCCGGGGCCGTTGCTGGGCCATTGGCTGCTGGAGGGTCCCCAGCTCCTCGGCGGCCACGCCTGGGGCCAGGGGGAGCTGTGGATGCTGGGGGCGGCCATGGCCATGGCCGTGGGCACGGTGCTTTGCCGCTATGCCTGCCGCCACACCGATGCCCTAGTGATCACGGGCTGGCACCTGCTGATCGGGGCGCTGCCCCTACTGGCCACTTGCCTAGTGCGGACCGCCCTCGATCCGGCGGCGGCGCCCTTCTGGCCCGCCTGGAGCGGCGTCGATTGGGTCCTGATGGCCTACGCCAGCCTGCTGGGCAGCGGCCTGGCCTATGGGCTGTACTTCTGGTTTGCCAGCCGCGGCGATCTCACCAGCTTCACGTCGCTGACCTTCCTCACCCCCCTGTTTGCCCTGCTCTGCGGCCTGGCCCTGCTAGGTGAGAGCCTGAAGCCACTGCAGTGGGTGGGGGCCGCCCTCGCCCTGGTGTCCGTGGCCTTGATTAACCGCCGTCGCCAGCTCTGGGAGCAGCAACCGTGATGCGCATCCTGGTGGTCAGCACCCCGATCGGCCGGCTCGGCAGCGGCCGCGGTGGCGGTGTCGAACTCACCTTGACCTCCCTGGTGGCGGGACTGCAGGAGCGGGGCCACCAGCTCACCGTGTTGGCAGGCGAGGGCTCCCGACTGGCGCCCGCCTGCGCCACTGCCCGGCTCTGGACCTGCCCTGGGGTGGACCAACCCAGCTGGCAGCACCAAGGGCGCGATGCCGCGATCACGATGCCCGATCAGGGCCTGCTGCCCAGGCTTTGGCAGCGGGCCCTAGCCGAGCAGCAGCACTTTGATGTCCTCCTCAACCTGGCCTACGACTGGCTCCCCCTCTGGCTGACGCCCCAGGGCCAAACGCCCCTTTTCCATCTGGTGAGCATGGGATCGGTGGCCGCGGTGATGGACGCCGCCATCGCCGAGGTAGCCGACTGGAACCAGGGCCGCCTCGCCTTCCACAGCCACGCCCAGGCCGCCGATTTCAACCTGCCCGCCCCGCCCCTGGTGGTGGGCAATGGCTTTGACCTGGCCACCTACAGCTTTTGCGCCGATCCCGAACCCTTGCTGGGCTGGGTGGGGCGCATCGCCCCTGAAAAAGGCCTGGAGGATGCGGCGGCCGTGGCGGCCCAGCTGGGCCAGCGCCTGGCGATCTGGGGCCTGGTGGAGGATCCCGCCTACGCGGCGGCCGTGGAAGCCTCCGTGCCGGCCGGCTGCCTGGACTGGCGCGGCTTCCTACCCACCGCCCAGCTCCAAGCCGAACTGGGCCGCTGCCGGGTGTTGATCAATACGCCGAAATGGAATGAGGCCTACGGCAATGTGGTGGTGGAGGCGATGGCCTGCGGGGTGCCCGTGGTGGCCTACCGCCGCGGCGGCCCCGGCGAACTGGTGGAGCCCGGCGTCAATGGCCTGCTGGTGCCCGCCGATGACGTAGGTGCCCTGGCAGCGGCCGTGCTGGAGAGCGCCTCGATTGACAGGCACAGCTGCCGCCACTGGGCCGAAACCCATGCCTCCCAGGCAGCCTTCGCCGAACGCATCGAACGCTGGCTTTTAGCGGAGCTGGCTCCAGGCGGCCCAGGGGTTGGTCTGGGCGGCGGGCGATAGGTTCCCCTCCAGCATCCCCTGACCCGAGCGCCGTGATCCTTGAGCGTCCATCGCCCCAGGTGCGGCGCCGAGTGTTGCTGCTGGTGCTGGCCTGCGGCATCGCCCTCTTCATCTGGCGATTGGGCAGCACGGGCCTGGTGGATGAGACGCCGCCCCTGTTTGCCGCCTCGGCCCGGGCCATGGCCGAGACCGGCGACTGGCTCACCCCCCGGGTCAATGGCCTGCCCCGCTACGACAAACCGCCGCTCGTCTACTGGTTGATGGGGTTGGGCTACCTGCTGCCCGGCCAGTCGCTCTGGAATCCCCTGGGCTCCTGGGCCGCCAGCCTGCCCTCGGCCCTCTCCAGCGTGGTGGTGATGCTGGCCCTGGCGGCCACCCTGCTGCGCTGGCCCCAGCCCTCGCCGGCGGGTGCCCAGGGCGACTTGGGCGGCGCCACCAGGTCGGCCCTGACGGCCTTCAGCGCAGCCCTGGCCTTTGCCCTCTCGCCCCTGGTGTTGATCTGGAGCCGGGTGGCGGTGAGCGATTCCCTCTTCACCGCCACCCTGGCCCTGAGCCTGTTGCTCTTTTGGCGCCGCTACGCCGACCCGGAATGCCAGGGCTGGTGGCCCGCTTGGCTGCTGTTGGGGCTGGCGGTGCTCACGAAGGGGCCCGTCGCCCTGGTGCTGGTGGGGCTGACCCTGGCCCTGTTCACCTGGTGGCAGGGAGAGCCAAAGCTGCTGATGCGGCTGTGGCGGCCCTTGCCGGGTCTGGTGATCACCGCCGCAGTGGCCCTGCCCTGGTACGGCGCCGAGCTGCTGGTGGAAGGGGAGCCCTTCTGGCAAAGCTTCTTTGGTTATCACAACCTGCAGCGCTTCACATCGGTGGTGAATCACCACCTGCAGCCCTGGTGGTTTTTTGGGCCCATGCTGGTGGTGGCCAGCCTGCCGTTCACGCCCCTGTTGCTGCTTGGGCTGGCCCAGGCCCTGGCCCGCGGGCGGCGCCAACCGGCCAGGGCCTCCCTGGGCCCATTTGCCGCCTGCTGGCTGCTGGTGGTGTTTGGCTTTTTCACCCTGGCCGCCACCAAACTGCCTAGCTACTGGCTGCCCGCCACGCCAGCCGCTGGAGTGCTGATCGCCCTGGCTGCCCAGGACCTGGTCGCCTGGCGTGATCCAGCCAGGCCGGGGGCCTGCCTCTGGCGGGGCCGGTTGGTGGGGCTAACCACCTTGGCCCTCACGGCCGTGCTCTGCGGGGGACTGCTCTTTTCAGCCCACTGGATTCCCCTGATCCAGGACCCGGAGATGCCCACCCTGCCAGCCGAGATGCTGGCCAGTGGCCTGGTCGTGCGGGCGGGGCTCTGCTTTGGCCTGGCCCTGGCCGTGGCCCTGGCCCTGGCCTGGAGCCGCTGGCGGCCGGCCTGGCTAGCCGCCATGCAGCTCCCCCTGGTGCTGTTTGGGGTGGCGGCGTTGGAGCCGTTAATTGGACTGGGCGATCGGGTGCGCCAACTGCCGGTGCGCCAGATCGCCGCCGAGGTGGTGCGCCTCCGCCGCCCCGGCGAACCCCTGGCCATGGTGGGCACCTTGAAGCCCTCGCTGCACTACTACACGCGCCAGGTGGTGATCTTCGAGGGCCTGCGCGGCTATGGGCTGGTCAACCTGGCTGATCGGCTCCAGCGCGAATGGCGGCAGGGCCAGCGCCCCAGTGCCGCCATCGCGGGCAACACGGTGCTGGTGGTGATTGATCGGGACACGAGCCGCCTGGCCTATTGGCAACCTGTGGCCCACACCGTCCTGGCCCACTACGGGCTCTACCAACTCTGGCGCGTCGATCGCCTCGAGCTGGCCCGCCAGGCCCAGGCCCTCAAAGACAATTTTGCCGTTACCGCCAACTGGCAGGATCCCCGCCCCGAGCGCTACTGATCCCCCCTGCTCCCAGGGCAAACCATTCGCCTGGGCCTCAGCCAGGGGCCGAACTCTCCCCATCCCCGGCCCTCTGGCCTAGGGCGACATGCCGCTGGTTCGATAGCAGTACGGGTTCATGGCGCTGGCAGAAGCTGCAATGGCCCCAGCGCCGCATTTCGCCCTTGGGAGCTGGGCGACCGCAAGGCGGGCAGGTACCCAAGCCGTGGACATCGACCCGGCTGGGATGGACCGCCCAGATGGCCGCTTCACTGAGGGCCCCTTGGGTCTGGGGGGCTTCGGGATAGTGCAGCTGGATCGTGAGATCGCGCACGCTGAACCCTGCCCCCCGCAGGGCCCCGAGCAGCTGGTGCTTGTTGTAACGCAGGGCCTGGAGCCACTGGGGATGGCTGGCCCCCACCGCCAGTCGCCCAGAACGCAGGCTCAGGGGCCGGCAGTGGGGCGCCAGCTGGGGGCCAGCGATCTTGGGCCAGGCCTGCCAAAGGGCGGCCAGGTTGCCGGCAGCGCGCCATTCGCCCTGCAACTGGGCCAGGCAACTCACCAGGGGGCTGGCCGATGCCGGCGGCGCCGGCATTAACAGGGTGACCGAACCCTGCCGGCGACTTTGGTTACGGGGGGCCTTCGCCATGGGCCCAGGCTAAGCGGGCCGACCGGCTGGCTCCCATGCCAGGGAATGACCAAGCATGGGGGTTCCGCGCTGGTAAAGCAGCCCTAGTGCTGGCTAACCTGAATACCTGCGCCTGCACCACGTTCATGGGTTTCTTTGCTCGCCTTAGCCGTCTGGTGCGGGCCAACGCCAACGCGGTGCTGAGCAGCGCCGAAGATCCCGGCAAAATCCTCGACCAGTCCGTAGCCGACATGCAGGCGGAGCTGGTGAAGCTGCGCCAGGCCGTGGCCACCGCCATCGCCAGCCAGAAACGCATCCAGAACCAGGCCGAGCAGGCCGGCACCCAGGCCAAAACCTGGTATGAGCGGGCCGAGCTGGCCCTGCAAAAGGGCGAGGAAGACCTGGCCCGCGAAGCCCTCACCCGCCGCAAGACCTACCAGGACACCGCTGACGCCCTCAACAGCCAGCTGCAGAGCCAGTCGGGCCAGGTGGAGTCGCTGAAAAAAAGCCTGATGGGCCTCGAAGGCAAGATCGCCGAGGCCCGCACCAAGAAGGACATGCTCAAGGCCCGGGCCCAGGCAGCCAAGGCCCAGGAGCAATTGCAAAGCGCCGTCAGCGGCCTCGGCACCGATGGCGCCATGGCGGCCTTCGAGCAGATGGAAGAGAAAGTGCAGGTGCTGGAGGCCCGCAGCCAGGCGGCTGCCGAGCTGGCCGGTGCCGACCTGGAAAGCCAGTTCCAAGCCCTGGAAGGTGGCAGCGACGTCGATGACGAATTGGCCGCCCTCAAGACCCGCCTCTCGGGCGCACCGGCTCCGGTGGCCTTGCCGGCGGCCGCTGTCCCCCTGCCCAAGCTGGAGGCCGTCCAGGTGGCCGAGGTGGACAACGAACTCGAAGCCCTGAAGCGCTCGATCGACAAGCTTTAAGGAGGTCGGAGGAGCTCGGAGGAGCTCTGACGCCGGCTTTCTAGAATCGACGCCAATGCAATCCCAGGCCGTGGCCGAAGCCCCCACCGTCGTCGCCCTCAGCGACGCCACCTTTGAGGCCGAGGTACTGGCCGCCGCCACCCCCGTGCTGGTGGATGTCTGGGCCTCCTGGTGTGGACCCTGCCGCCTGATGGCGCCGTTGATGGATTGGGCCGCTGGCGAGTACGCCGGCCGGTTGGTCGTCACCAAGCTGGAGGCCGACCCCAATCCGCTCAGCCGCGACGCCTGCCAGATCCAAGGGTTACCCACCCTGCTGATGTTTAAGGACGGCGCTGAGATCGCCCGCCACGAGGGCGCCATGGCCAAGCCCCAGCTGCAGGCCTTCCTGGATGCCCATCTCTGAGCGCCTGGCCCAACTGGGCAGTGGCGTCTTTGCCCGCAACGACCAACGCAAGCTGAACTACCGCCAGCGGGCGGCCGAGCAGGGACTGGCTCCCCTCCTGGATCTATCGCTCGGCTCCACCGACCTGCAGCCCCCGCCGGCAGCGATTGCGGCCATGGCCGCCGCCCTCCAGCAACCCGAAAGCGCCTCCTACTGCCTCCATGGCGCCACCCGGCCCTTCCGCGAGGCCGTGGCTGCCTGGGCCCAGGGCCGTTTCGGTGTGGGCGTGGATCCGGATCGGGAAGTGCTGCTGCTGGTGGGATCCCAGGAGGGCACCGCCCACCTACCCCTGGCCGTGCTCAATCCGGGCGATCGGGCCCTGCTGCTGGATCCCTACTACCCCTCGCACCTGGGCGGGCTGCATTTGGCCTCGGCCCAGCCCCAGTTCCTGCGCCTGCGCCCTGAGCAGGGGTTCCGTCCCGATTTTGACCAGATCCCCAACAGCGAATGGGAGGCCCTGAAGCTGATGGTGCTCGGCTTCCCCCACAACCCCACCGCCACGGTGGGCCAGCAAGACTGGGTGGATCAGGCTGCGGAGCGGGCCCGGCGCCATGACGTGGTGTTCGCCCACGACAACCCCTACGTCGATCTGGCCCTCGACGGCGAGGCCCCGGCCCTGCTGCGCAATCCCCTCTGGCGGGAGGTGGGGATTGAATTCTTTTCCTTTTCAAAAAGTTGGTGCTTGGGGGGCTACCGGTTGGCCTTTGCGATCGGCGCCGAGGGGTTGATCACGGCCCTGCGCCAGCTCAAGGGGGTGGTCGATTTCAACCAGTCCCTGGCCCTGCAGGCCGGTGCCATTGCCGCCCTAGGGCAGGCGCCTGACTGGCCCGCCCGCCTATGCACCACCTACCGCGAACGCCGCGATTCGATGCTGGCGGCCCTGAGGGCGGAGGGCTGGCCGGTGCAGACCCCCTCGATGGCCCTCTACCTCTGGCTGGCCTTGCCCGAGGCGGCCAGGCAGCAGGGGCTGGATGCGGAGGCGGCCTGCGCCCAGCTGCTGGAACGCAGTGGCGTCTGCCTCACCCCGGGCAGCGGCTTTGGCGCCGGCGGCGAGGGCTGGGCCCGGCTGGCCCTGGTCCATCCCAGCGACGAGCTGGTAGCTGGTGCCCGCCGCATGGGCAGCTGGCTGAAGGGGCTTTGAACGGCGCGGTGGCGGCCGCCAGGCGGCGCCTAGCCCAACGCCCTGAGCCACACCCCCCTGGGGTCTTGCTCCCCAGCGCCCTAGCCGGCAGTGCGACGAGCCCCCTGCCGCCGCCCCAGCCGTGGCGAATCCAGCGCTTACGGCAGTGCAACAGCACCGAAACGGAACTGGACCGCCTGCTGCTGGCGGGGGCTTCGCCCCCCCTAGTGGTGCTAGCCGATCGCCAGAGCCGGGGCCACGGCCAGCAGGGCCGTCCCTGGAGTTCCCCCCCTGGCGGGGTGTGGCTGAGTGCCGCCCTGCCCTGGCCCGAGCAAGCGGAAACCCCAGCAGCCCTGGGCCTGGCCGTGGCGGTGGGGATGGCCCGGGAGCTAGAGGCCCTCGGCCTGGCTGTGCGGATCAAATGGCCCAACGATCTCCTGATCGGCGATCGCAAGCTGGCGGGACTGCTGCCGCGGCTGCGGCTGCGCGGGGCGAGCATCGCCCTAGCCCGGGTCGGCCTGGGCCTCAATGGCTGGAACCGGGTGCCGCCCGGGGCCATTGGCCTGGCCGAGGCCCTGGCCGCCAGGCCCGGCAACCGCCTGGGGGCCGCCGGGGCCCGCCGGCTAGCCAATCCCCTACCCCTGGCGGCCAGGGTTCTCCGGGCCCTGGACTGGGCCTGCGCCAGGGCGAACCAGGCCGAGCTGGTGCGCTCCGAAGCGCAGGCGCGGCTCTGGCTACCCGCCCCAGCGATTACCCACCAAGGCGAGCTCTGGCAGGCCCAGGGCCTGGGCCTCGACGGCAGCCTGGTGATCGGCCGGGCCGGCCAGCAAAGCAGCCTGCACCGCCATTTCTAAACTGGTCCGATCGCGATTCGCCCTTGTCCCCCTTGCCCTGTTCCCGCTGGTTGCCCCTGGTGCTGGGAGCCATCCCCCTGCTGGGCAGCGGCCTGGCCTGGGCCCAATTCGAAGCGCAGCCTGCAGGCGAAGCCGGCGGCAGCCAGGCGCCCAACCGACCGGGTGCCCCCATCACCCCCCAGCTGCCAGCGGGCGGTACTGCCTCCCTGGCCCCGCTACGCCCCGCCAACGTCAGCCTGGCCAGCCCACCGCCGCGGCGATTTGATGAATCGCTCGACAACCTGGTGCGCCAGGGGGTCGTGACCCCAACGGAGAGCAGCCAGATCCGCCAGGGGGGGGCCCTGGTACCGATCGATGTGCCAGCCCAGCAGCAGGCGTGCCGCACCGGCGCCCTCTCCGAGCAGGAATGCCGGGTCGGCTTCGCCGTGCGCTGGCGGCGCCATGGCCCGAGCGGCCTGGCCGGTGGGCTAGAGGGTGGTCTGGACAGGGGGTTGGGGGAAGGCCTGCTGCCGCCGCCAATCTCAGTGCCGGTCTCGGCCCTACTGGCAGGCGGTGAGGGCAGCTTCAGCCTCTCGAGCGTCTTTCGAGTCACGCCCAGGCCCTTGCCCCTAGCTGGCAATGGTGATCGCCTGATGCTCTTGCCCGTGGTCGGCTCAGCGATCACCACGAGCACCTTTGGCTATCGGCTGCATCCCTTGCTGGGCAGCTGGCTGATGCATGCCGGCCGCGACCTGGCGGCCCCAGAAGGCACCCCCGTAGTAGCGGCCCTCTCGGGGCGGGTGACGGCCAGCGGCCCCGCGGGCGGCTATGGCCTGGCGGTGGAGCTAGAGCACCGGCGCCCCCTGCGCCGCACCCTCTACGGGCACCTCTCGGAGCTCTACGCGCGTCCGGGCGACTGGGTGCGGCAAGGCGAGGTGATCGGCCGGGTCGGCAGCACGGGCCTCAGTAGCGGGCCCCACCTGCACTTCGAGGTGCGCCAGCCGGCCAATGGCGGCTGGGTGGCCGTGGAGCCGGGCGAACTGGATCCCGGCCGGGGCCTGGCCGGCCAGGATGTGGTGGCCCAGTTAATGGGCCAGTTGCTCCAGAGCCTGGAGCGGCCCAAGGCCCCAGCTAATGGACAGGCCAAAACCAAGGCCGGCTGAACGGACAACTAACCGGCTTCAGGGGTTGGCGCTGTCGCTAAGTAGGCGCCCGTCGTGGAACTGCACTAGGCGGCTGGCCCGCTCGGCCACCTCCTGTTCGTGGGTGACGATCAGGATCGTCATGCCCTGGCGATGGAGCTCGCCAAACAGATCCAGCACCTCCGCGGTGGTGCGGGAATCGAGGGCGCCTGTGGGTTCATCGGCCAGCAGCAGGCCTGGCTGGTTGATGATCGCCCTGGCCACGGCCACCCGCTGCTGCTGACCGCCGGAGAGCTGGTTGGGCTTGTTGTGCAACCGCTGGGCCAGGCCAACCCTTTCGAGGGCCGTAATCGCCCGCTGGCGCCGCTCCTCGGCCGAAAGGCCGGCATAGATCATCGGCAGGATCACGTTGTCGAGGGCACTCATTTCCGCCAGCAGATGAAACTGCTGGAAGACAAAGCCCAGTTCCCGGTTGCGCAGGTCGGCCAGGGCGTCATCGGAGAGATCCTGCACCGCCGTGCCATTGAGGCGGTAACTGCCGCTGCTGGGGCGATCGAGGCAACCAAGGATGTTCATCGCCGTGCTCTTGCCTGAGCCAGAGGTGCCCATCACCGCCAGGTACTCGCCCCGTTGCACCCGCAGGGTGAGGTCGTCGAGGGCGACAACAGCCGTATCCCCGGTGCCATACATCTTGCTGATGTGGCTCAGTTCAGCAACGCAATCGTTCAAGGAAGGCCTAACTCAAGGAAGTGGCATTGGTGGCCAGGGTGATCGCCCGCTGCAGCATCGGTGTGCCGGTAACCGCCGTGCTGGCCCAACTGAATACTGGGTTGGAGAGAATGCCACCGACAGCCGTAATTACCACGCAGGTAATCAGGGCAGCCCGCAGGGGCTGCATGCCTTCAACGGCCCAGGTGATCGGCGGATAGGACTTGACCACATCGGAGGCCTCCTGGGGTTCTTTCACCACCATCATCTTGATCACAGAGATGTAGTAGTAGATCGACACCACCGAGGTGACCAGGCCGACCACCACAAGCAGGTATTGGTGATCGGCCCAGCCGGCAAAAAACAGATAGATCTTGGCGAAAAAGCCCAGCATCGGCGGGATGCCGCCCAGGGAGAGCAGGCAAAGGCTGAGGCCCAGGGTGATCAGGGGATCCTTTTGATAGAGACCGGCGTAGTCGGAGATGCGATCACTGCCGGTGCGAAGCGAGAAGAGAATGATGCAGGCAAAGGCCCCCAGGTTCATGAATAGGTAGGCCGCCATATAAAGCACCATGGCGGCAAAGCCATCTTTGGTGCCGCAGACCAGGCCGATCATGACGAAGCCCGCCTGGCCGATCGAGCTGTAAGCCAGCATCCGCTTCATCGAGGTCTGGGCTAGGGCCACGATGTTGCCCAGCACCATGCTCAAAATCGCCAGCACGGTAAACAGCAGCTTCCACTGCTCCTGGAAGCCCTCAAAGCAACCCACCAGGATCCGCAGGGCCAGGGCAAAGCCAGCCGCCTTCGAGCCCACCGAGAGGAAGGCCACCACCGGCGTGGGGGAGCCCTCGTAGACATCAGGAGTCCACTGGTGGAAGGGCACAGCCGCAATTTTGAAGGCCACCGTGGCCAGCACGAACACCAGGGCCAGGGCCGCCACGGGTGTGGTGGCGCTCTGGAGGGCCAGGGCGACGGCGTCGAGGCTGGTGCTGCCACCGGTGAGGCCGTAGAGCAGGGAGGCGCCGTAGAGGAAGACGGCCGCCGCGGCCGATCCAACGAGTAAATATTTCAGGGACGCTTCCGAGCTGCGGGCGTCCCGCTTCATGTAGCCGGCCAGCAGATAGCTCGCCACCGAAAGGGTTTCCAGGGAGACGAAGATCGTCACCAGATCGGTGGAGCCGCAAAGCACCATGGCGCCCAAAGTGGCGGCCAGCAGGATCGCGGCGTATTCCCCTACCGGCGTGCCGCTGCGCTCCACGTAACGCCAGCTGATCAGCAGCGACAGCAAGGTGGAGGAGGCAACCACGCCCCGGAAGGCGATGGAGAGGTTGTCGGGCAGAAACGAGCCCAGGAAGGCTGGTTGCAGCGGCGCATTCCATTGGAACGCCAGCAGCACGAGGGCGGCACCCAGGCCCGCATAACAAATCGGAGGTACCCAACGGCTGGCAGCCTTCTCGCCGGCCAGGTCCACCAGTAGGCAGGCCAGCATGGCCACCAGCACCGCCGCCTCAGGGCCTATGGCAC
>Ga0310325_10014_pt1 | contig 19649 bp, 20 predicted proteins | sample LakSupSRFTotalC5_FD_195539 | JGI IMG/M metagenome (GOLD analysis project Ga0310325, IMG submission 195539) | Enriched freshwater cyanobacterial communities from Lake Superior, Ontario, Canada - SU02.SRF.Total.C5 (v2) (version 2) | ecosystem: Environmental > Aquatic > Freshwater > Lake | place...
TCGGTGTGTTTTTTTCACTGCCAACAACGGCATTTGCCGCAAATCTCCAGGTTTCAGGAATAAGCATTGAGCCCTGCCCCAAGGCTGATGTGGGGGCCCAACCCGATTTTCGTCGCCCTCTAGGGGCAAGTTGTTACGCCTTGCGTGGTGAGGTTATTAATAGCGGCTCTAAACCAGTTGTGGATACCGATGTATTTGCACAGATTCTTGATGCCAGCGGTGAACCCGTGCTGCAAAATCGCACCCGTGTTGGCTCTATTGGTGACGTGCCGCCAGGCAGTTCCCCCTTTGCCTTGCGCTTAGCTGTGCCAGCTGGCACACCAGGGCCCTTAAAAGTAAGCAATGCAAAAGCAAAAGGCTTCAATGCACCAGTAAGGGCACGGGCCTCAGCAGACGAATTGGATTTGTTACCACTAGAGCAAGAATTGAATTTGCAGTAATGGTTTTTGGCAAACAACTATTGAGAAGAACTATTGAAAAGAACTAAGGCCTGGGGCTGTGCTCATTGCTAATTGACTCAATAAGCCGCCGCTGATCTGTAGAGCAAAAAAGGCTACTAATGCTGATAAATCAAGCCCGCCCAATGGAGGAATCAAGCCGCGAAAAATATTTAGGTAGGGATCCGTTATTGAGCTGAGGGCCGAAAGCAAAGGGTTGCCCCAATCAAGATTTGGAAACCAGCTCAACAGCACGCGCACCACTAAAACGAGCGTATAAATACTCAGAGTTTGAGCCAATACCTGCAAAAAGAAGCTGATTTCCATGGAATTAAGGAAGGGGACTAACGAATTTCACCAAATCTATCCAGCTTCTGTGCCAGTAATGCTTTTTACGCTGAAAGTTCGGTGGAATTTTTCTGTAAGGCTGATCCAAAAAGATCTGCCATCACTCTGGCGGCGCCTTTCGATGAAACCCTGCTCCACCAGCTCTTTGATGTGGTCGTAGGCACCACTCCCCCGTAAATCAACAAGTTCCGATTGGAGGATTCTTTTTTTAAGGGCAACAGTTGCCAACGTGCGCAGGCTGGCGGTGCTGAGATCCACGGGTACTAATTCCCGCACTAAGTCGCTTAGATCGGCCCTTAATTGCAAACTAAAACCAGCAGCCTCCTGACGAATTTCTAGGGCGGTATCGCGATGGGCATAGTCGGCCATCAAAGTGATTAGTGCCAGTTCCACTTCATCAGTGGGATAGTGCACCAATTCACTTAGCTGCCCCAAGCTGAGGCAGCGCCCCTTCAGGTAAAGCACCGCCTCTAGCTGTGCCGGCAAAGATAGATCGGGATTAGACAACGTTCACACCAAGAACAATTGGTAAGCAGGGTTATCTGTTTCGTTTGTACAAGGAACTTTTAATTGATCCAAGAACTGTTGCCAATGGCTTAATTCATGGGGCGGCACCTGCACTCCCACAACGATGCGGCCCACATCAGAACCTTGGTTGCGGTAATGAAAGATTGATATGTTCCAATTTGGGTTTAGCTCTTCAACAAAGGCCATCAAAGCGCCTGGCTTTTCAGGAAATTCAAAGCGATAAAGCAGTTCTTGTGCTGCGCCATCGCATTTATGGGGTTGCGGTAAGCGCCCCCCCACCATGTGGCGCAGATGCAGCTTGGCCAGTTCATTACCTGAAAGATCAACACAGGCAAATCCCGCGTTGATCAGCTTTTTTGCCAAGGCATCAGCATCGGCGCGATTAAGAATTTGCACTCCGATAAAAATCTGCGCTTTTGCTCCTGCCGCCATCCGATAACTAAATTCCGTGAGGTTGTGTTGGCCTAACAAGCGACAAAACTGACGCAGATGACCAGGACCTTCTGGAATTTCTACTGCAAACATTGCCTCCCTCTCTTCACCTAGTTCTGCTCTTTCCGCCACGAAGCGCAATCTTTCAAAATTCATATTTGCCCCGCAAGCCACCGCCACCAATTGTTGGCCCTTAGGGCGCCTTGATGCATCGGCTTTTAAGCCTGCGATGGCTAGGGCACCAGCGGGTTCAAGAATTGAACGGGTGTCTTCAAAAACGTCTTTGATAGCGGCACAAATAGCGTCGCTATCAACAGTTACCATCCGATCCACCACCTGCTGGGCAAGGCGAAAAGTTTCAACTCCCACCTGGCGAACTGCTACGCCATCTGCAAATAAGCCCACCTGTTCAAGGCAGATACGTTTACCAGCGGCAAGGGAACGGGTCATGGCATCGGCATCAACCGGCTCTACCCCAATTATTTCCACCTGGGGCCAGAGGGATTTCACGTAGGCCCCCACCCCTGCAATCAAGCCACCACCACCCACAGCCAGATATATGGCTGCTGGCGGCTCCGAGCATTGCCGCAGGATTTCAAGACCGATCGTGCCTTGGCCTGCAATCACATCAGGGTCATCAAAGGGGTGAATAAAGCAGAGCCCCCGCTTTAATTCCAATTTCCGTGCTTCTTCATGGGCTTCGTCGTAGGTGTCGCCATGGAGCACCACCTCAGCTCCCCGCCTTTGCACCGCTTCCACCTTGGTGCGCGGGGTGGTGAGGGGCATCACGATTACTGCATGGCAACCAAGCTTTTGCGCTGCTAAGGCCACTCCTTGGGCATGGTTGCCGGCACTGGCGGCAATTACCCCCTGCTGCCGTTGTTCAACTGTGAGCTGCACCATCTTGTTGAAGGCACCCCGCAATTTGAAAGAAAAGACCGGTTGGAGATCTTCCCTTTTCAGCAACACCTGCTGACCCAGGCGTGCCGACAGGTTTGGGGCCAGCTCCAAAGGGGTTATTAGGGCTACGTCGTAGACCCGAGCCCTCAAAATTCTTTGTAGGTAGCCCTCCATAACGCCTCATTTCATCCCTATATCTTCGACCTTGGTGTGGGGGGCCTAGATTCAATGGCCACAGAGCCCCGGCGGAATGCACCTCAGCGAGCTGAGTCATCCGAATCAATTGCACGGCAGCAGCATCCAGGAATTGGAAGCAGTTGCTCGGCAGATCCGCGAAAAGCACTTAGAGACCGTTTCCGCCTCTGGAGGCCACCTTGGCCCGGGGCTCGGGGTGGTGGAACTCACCTTGGCCCTGTATCAAACTCTCGATCTAGATCACGATCGGGTGGTGTGGGATGTGGGCCATCAGGCTTATCCCCACAAGTTGATTACCGGTCGCTACAGCCAGTTCCATACCCTTAGGCAGCAGGGGGGAGTTGCGGGCTACTTAAAGCGTTCCGAAAGCCGTTTTGACCATTTTGGCGCTGGCCATGCCTCCACGAGCATTTCCGCTGCCCTTGGCATGGCGATAGCCAGGGATCGCCAAGGGTTGAGCCATAAATGTGTTGCAGTTATTGGTGATGGCGCCCTTACAGGCGGCATGGCTTTGGAGGCGATCAACCACGCAGGTCATCTACCCCAAACGAAATTCTTGGTGGTGCTAAACGACAACGACATGTCGATTTCACCGCCGGTAGGAGCGTTGTCTACTTACTTAAACCGGATGCGTTTAAGTCCGCCGGTGCAATTCCTTAGCGGCAGCGCAGAAGAGGCAGTGAAAAGTTTGCCATTTATGCATGGTCAGCTGCCATCGGAATTAAGTCGTTTAAAAGAGGGCATGAAGCGTTTAGCAGTGCCCAAAGTTGGTGCTGTATTTGAAGAACTGGGCTTCACCTACATGGGGCCGGTTGATGGCCACGATATGGGGGCGATGATCCGCACTTTCCAAGCGGCTCACCGCTGTGAAGGCCCTGTTTTGGTGCACGTTGCAACCACCAAGGGTAAGGGGTATCCATATGCAGAAGCAGACCAAGTTGGTTATCACGCTCAATCCGCCTTTGATCTTTCAACCGGTAAATCTTTTCCAGCGAAAAGGCCTAAACCTCCCAGTTACAGCAAGGTGTTTGGCCAAACTTTACTAAAATTGTGCGAACAAAATTCTAAGATTGTCGGAATTACTGCTGCCATGGCCACTGGCACTGGTTTAGATCTTTTACAGAAATCATTACCCGAGCAATACGTAGATGTTGGTATTGCTGAACAGCACGCAGTTACCCTCGCAGCAGGCATGGCTGCCGATGGCTTAAGGCCTGTTGCAGCTATCTACAGCACCTTCTTGCAAAGGGCCTACGACCAACTAATTCACGATGTGGGTATCCAAAACCTTCCCGTTTGTTTTGTGTTGGATCGTGCCGGGATTGTGGGGGCCGACGGACCCACCCACCAGGGGCAATACGACATTTCGTATCTGCGTTGTATCCCTAATTTCACTGTGATGGCCCCCAAAGATGAGGCTGAACTGCAGAGAATGTTGGTTACCTGCATCGCCCATTCAGGGCCAACAGCTCTACGCATCCCCCGGGGAGAAGGGGAGGGGGTTCCCCTTCTAGAAGAGGGTTGGGAACCCATTGAGATTGGCCGAGCTGAACAATTAGCGGAGGGAGACGATTTGATGATCGTTGCCTATGGCGCCATGGTTGCCCCCGCTATGGCCACAGCTGGGTTATTACAGGAGCAGGGAGTGCGTGCTGCTGTGGTTAATGCCCGTTTCTTGCGCCCTCTCGATGAAACCATGTTGCTGCCGATGGCACGCCGCATCGGCCTGGTGGTAACAATGGAAGAAGGTTGCTTAGCGGGTGGTTTTGGCGCGGCTGTGCTGGAAGCATTTCAAGACAACGATCTCTTAGTGCCCTTACTACGCATCGGAATTCCCGATCAGTTGGTGGATCACGCCAGCCCCGAGCAATCCAAACATGCCCTTGGCTTAACACCACCCCAGATGGCCCAAAGGATCCTGGACAAATTTGGCGCTTCTTTAAAACAGCAACACCGCGAAGCTCAAACGGCATGAGTTGAAACTCTTTAGCGCAGCGCCAGTTGAATGACCGATTTTGAAGTGGTTGTAGTTGGTGCTGGGCCAGCTGGGGCGGAGCTTGCCCGTTGTTTAGCTCAAGCAGGGGTAACCGTTTGCTTAATAGATCGCTTGCCCCATATGGCAAAAGCCGCCTTCAGTAGCGCTGCATTACCCCTTGCCAGCATTGATCGCTTTGGTTTGCCAGCGGAACTGTTGGCCGCCAGATGGTGTGGCTGGCAGCTACTTAGCCCAAATGGTGAATGGCATCACTGGCAACAAAGCCAGGCACTAGGTGCAGTTTTAGATTTTGCTGCTCTACGCCAATGGCTCAGCGCCCAAGTGCAGAGCCTGGGGGGTGAATTAAGGCTTGGTTGCACCGTTACCGCTTGTGAACTTGAGCGCAGCGGCATGAAGCTCATAACGCATATGAGAAATCACAAAGGTGAAAGCAGCTCAATACGTTCCGATTGGGTGGTTGATGCCAGCGGCCAAAGCCGTTGCTTAATTGCTGAAGCTGGCACAAACGCCAGGGATCCACTTTTGCTGGGAGTGGGGCTCGAATGGCTGCTGGAGGTGGATCAAAACCGTTGGCAGCGCTGGAGCGAGCGCCTTAGCTTCTTAATTGGCAGCAATTGGGTGCCCAATGGTTATGGCTGGGTATTTCCGATGCAGCCCGGTTGCCTCAAGGTGGGAGTGTGTCGTTTGCCTAATCCGAATAAGCAAGCTGGCCCTTCTCTTGGGGTTCTACAAAAAAAAGTGTTGGGTTTGTTGGATCTAAGCGGTGCAAGGGTGCTCGATCGCCATGGGGGTTTAATTCGCAGCCGAGTTGGTCGTAGCGACTGCCATGGCCGCGGCCGCTTACTAGCTATTGGAGATGCGGTGAGCACCGCCAACTTGCTGGGGGGAGAGGGCATCCGCCACGCAATGGAGAGCGCCAGGGTTCTCGCCCCATTGCTGTTAGAAAACCTGGCTAACCCAAAAAACTTGATTAAGAGCTATAGAAAAAAGCTCAAATGCCAACTCGGAGCGCGCTGGAACCTAAGTGGCCGCCTTGCCCAGCGCACTTGGCAAAGACTTCACACAAATCAGGCCGATCAACGCATGGAAAAGTTGCTGCAGGGCTTAAAGCACTGCAGCGCTGCTGATCTTTCGGAACTGCTTTTTAACTATCGATTTGAACGGTATGGCTTGCGGGCCCTGCCGTATTTGTTTGGTATGGGCGGGCGCTCAAAGAGCTCCTGAGGCCGCTAAGCCTTGAATAGCACCAATACCAATGATGTGGCCAAGGCTGGTGGTGGCGAGCAGTGCGCCGTAGCCAAAACCACCAAAGAAACTGCTGTTGGGCAAACCACGGCCCTCACTTGGATATTTGATGGTGGCCTTGCCTATAGCGATTGCAATCACATTGCAGAGAATCATCACGAGCCCCACTTTTGGTGTCCAAGAAACCACCGCAGGGGTGAGGGCTAGTACTGGGCTGATCAGATGGGGAATAAAGGTCATTGATCCGAGGGCAATCGTGCTGCGATCTGATCATCTAACCCATTGGTGGATTTTGCCGGCCCCCGTAAGACTTGTTTACTGCCAAAGCCCAAAAGCAATACCAAATTGCTAATGCTCAGAAATGCCTCAGCACCGCCATGAAGCCAATCCACATTTGCCAACTCTTCTCCGTAGCGGCTAAGGGCGATAGCAGCGGCAACAATTGTGATCGCAACAAATAAAAGGGTTAAGCCAAAGCCCCAAAGGGCAAGCACTGGAAACCTGCCACTTCGTTTGGCCCACCAAAGGAACAGAAGGTATGGAAAGAGAGAGAGGGCAAATAAAGGGGCCGCAGGATCGTTCATCGCAGCCGCACCAGAGGTGATCGCGCCAGCCACCAGGCAGCTGCAGCGAGGCAGCAATTACCCAGCAGGGTTAAACCCGCTTGAAGTGTTACGAGCCAATGCAATTCAATGCTGTTGTCGAAAAGGTGCCAGGTGCAGGCGCAAAGGGCACTAACTAGAGCTGGCAACATGGCTAAGGCGAGCCAGCGCCATTCAGGTTCTTGGCGTTGCTCACCCCAAACCACCACAGCGGCAATAGCCAGCAGCCATTCCAATACAGAGCTGAGATGTATCACCCAGGTATGAAAGGAAAGAATGTGCATTGTTTGTTTTATTAAGGCCAATCTAGGAATGCCATGGCTCACACTGGCAGGCGCTTAAGCGATCGCCATGGCTTCTACCCAAAAAAAGCTGCTGATCTGCGGTTACTACGGCGAACACAACCTTGGCGACGATGCTTTATTGCAAGCCTTGTTGGCAGCGCTTCCAGTTGGATGCAGCGTTGTTGTTACCGCTGCCGATCAGGCTCAGGTGCGGAAACGCTTTGGAGTACAAACTTGTAACCGACGCAGTTTTGTTAATACTTTTAAAGGTTTAATTCGCTGCAAATATTTGATTTTTGGTGGCGGTAGTTTGCTGCAAGACAGCACAAGTTTTAAAAGCTTGTTGTTTTATAGCGCCTTGATTATTGCCGCAAGGTTGCAAGGCAAATCCGTAGTGCTTTGGGGCCAAGGCCTTGGCCCCCTCCGGCGCTGGTACAGCCGTTTGTTAGTGCGATTGCTTTTAGCCAATGTGCAATCTGCAAGTTGGCGTGATCCAGATTCCGCTGCTCTGGCGAAAGAATTGGGAAGAAATCCCACCCCTTCAGATCCAGTGGGTGCTGATCCGGTGTGGGGGTTAGCAAGGGGGCATTGGCGCGGCAAGGGCGGTGCAATCGTGCTTGCCTGGCGTCCAACCCCTTTATTGCAGGCTCCTCAATGGCGAATTTTGCTAGGGGCTGTTTCTTTGTTAGCGCAACAAAGTAAAAGGCAAGTGTTGTGGTTGCCGTTTCACGCCAATCAAGATCGCGGCCTGTTGCTTGATTTGTATCAAAAAGGTTTTATGCCTGAAGCCCTTTGGCAGTGTTCAAGAGAATTGAATTTGGAGCGGCCTGAAGAAGCAATGGCAGAAGCGTCTTTATCGGGATTGGTTATTGCCATGCGTCTGCATGCCTTAATTCTTGCTGCTTTAACAGGCGCCCCCTGTGCCGCCTTGAGCTACGACCCCAAGGTTTCAGCCGCTGCAACAGCACTCTCTTGCCAATGCCTTGATTTAGCCCTGCTTCAAGGCGATCCAGAACAAATTAAAGATATCTGGATTAACCAGCTAGATAAACCTTTATCAAGCCACCAGATTGAAAGCCAAATTAATAGCTCTAAAAAACATCAGCGAGGCTTCGCTTTAGAGCTTGGCTAAATTAACTCCAAGCTCTTTAGCAAAGGCACCTAAACCTTTCTTCTGAACAGTGCGTAGTGCCCTGGTGGAAAGGCGGATTTTGATCCAGCGATTGCCCTCAGCCCACCACAACCTGCGGTATTGCAGGTTGACCTGCTGCAGCTTTTTGGTGCGTACGTGGGAGTGACTAACGGACATGCCGTTATTGGCCCGTTGACCTGTTAGCTGGCACACCCGAGACATTTAATCGATTCCAAATATGGATTAGCAAATAACTTTAGCAAAATAGCTGCCCTTGCCTTAGAGCCCCCTTTCCATCAGTTGTCCCATCAGATCGCAGCTGCGTTGCTGAAAGCCAGCCAATTGATTTGGTTCAAGGCCACCCACCGCGAGCCTCGCCATTTCATAAAGATGACGGCTTAGCTGTTGTGCAAGCTCAAGGCTTGGGGAGTTGGCCCCAGGGCTGGTGGTAATAACTGCTCCTGCTGAGAGCTTTAAAAGGCCATCCACCAGTCTGTGGCGTCGATTAACAAGCAGCACATGGTGATCGGGTAAGCCAGGTAAGCGTTGCTCCATCAAGGCGCCCATGTCGTTTAGACGGCGCATCTGTTCTGGCAACAAAATCAAAGCGGCGGGGGAATTGTCACCCTTGAGGCTCTGCACCTGAATGGTTATCTTTTCGTTTTCTAAAGATTGCTTGAAAAGGTCGCGCAACTTTTCACTTGCTTCTTTGCCATCGGCATCAGCAAGGCTTGGTTCTTGCTCCTGGAGGCTGGCATCAAGCTCGGAATCAACCCGTTGGAATTTCAATTCGCTATGGCGCATCTCCAGCCAGGGGATGAATTGAGCGTCAATTAAAGAATCAGCAAGCAGCACTTCTGTTCCTTGCCCTTGCCATAGAGCTAGAGCACCAGCTTGAGCCGCTTCATCGTTGCAATAAAGAATTCGATCTTTGCAAGCCGCTTCAGTGCGGGAGCGATAACCAGAAAGTGTGGTGAATGATTTTTGGCCAAAAGCGATCGGATCTGGATCTGCAGGCTCGCTAGATTCTGGCTCAGAAATAACGCTTGAAGTTGATTTTAAGGTAGTGCCAAATAAGATAATTTCAGCAATTTGTTCGGCAAATTTATCATCCTCCATGGCGCCAATTTTAATAAAAGGTGCAATAGATTCCCAGATTTCAGCATATCTATTTGGGTTGCTGCGTTTTAAATCTTTTAAACGGTCTCCCACTTTTTTAGCTACAAAGCCACCAATAGATCTTACTTTTCGATCGGTTTGCAATGCAGATCTACTCACATTTAGGGGAATATCTGGCGAATCAAGCACGCCCCTTAGGGGGAGCAGGTAACGAGGCACCACCTCTTTAATTGAGTCGCTAACGAAAACTTGATTGCAGTAGAGGCGAATTTCACCTTTATCCCAATCACCTCTGCCAGCCATTTGTGGAAAATATAAAATACCCTGCAAGTTATAGGGATAGTCTGTATTTAAATGCACCCAAAGTAAAGGGTCACCTTGGAAGGGGTATAAATAGCGGTATAGATTTAAATAATCCTCATCACTTAGATCTCGTGGGCTTTGTCTCCATGGCGCTTCTCGCTTATTGACCGTTTCGCCATCTAACTGAACAGCAACTGGCATAAAGTCGCAGTATGTAGTTATTAGATTGCGAATTCTTGCCGGTTCAATGTATTCGAGTTCTTCATCTTGAAGATGTAAGATTATATCGGTACCGGCTTCGCTGCGCTCCCCTGCTTGAAGGCTGAAATTTGGCGATCCATCACAACTCCAGCGCACAGCTTCTGCGCCTTCCTTTGCACTTAGGCTAACTAGCTCAACCTGCTTTGCCACCATAAAACTTGAATAAAAACCAAGACCAAAGTGGCCAATGATTGCATCACTTTCCCTTTTGTATTTTTCAAGGAATTCTTCAGCACTAGAAAAGGCAACTTGATTTATGTAGCGCTTTACTTCATCGGCATTCATGCCGATGCCATTATCGCTAATGGTGAGAGTTTTAGCTTCGCGGTCAATTCGTATTTGTATGCAACCTTCAGGGCCTTCGCTGCAATCCCCCGCCATTGCGGCCATTCGTCTTTTACTAATTGCATCTGTGCCGTTGCTAACTAATTCCCTCAAAAATACTTCGTGGCCGCTGTAAACAGCTTTTTTGATAATTGGAAATATATTTTCTGTATGTATCTGTATCTGGCCGTTTTCTTCAAGCACCGTCATGGGTGAAACTTATAAAAGCTCTTGAACCATAGGCAGTTGTTGCTCCCTAGCTCAAGGGGCTTTGAGGGTGGGTTCTCCGAACCGATTTAATTGCGTTGTTGCAACTCGGGTCTTTCTTCTTGCAAAATCGCTCCCTCCACCGGACATACCTGTAGGCAAATGCCGCAGTCGATGCAGGTTTGAAAATCGATCCAATAGAACCCAGTTCCTTTTTGATTTGCCCCTTGGCCGGGATGGATACAAGCCACAGGACAAGCGTCAACGCAATCTGCAATGCCCTCGCACACGTTGCTAATAATCGTGTGGGCCATAGAAAGGAATGCAATCCTTAGATTTTAAGGATCAGCAGAGCCAATCGAGCAACTTGAGCCCCCGCGAACTTGCAAGCTGTTCTGCTGCTGCTTTGCTTTCACAGGGTTGGGGCCATAGTTCCGCCTGTTCGCCGCGGCTGTGGCACTGTTGCAGTAGATCGAGAGCAGTATTTAAGAGGGCTGAATTTTGAAAAGCCACCAACCAGCAATGCTTATTTGATTCTGGGGAATGACCGCTGGCGGATCCCAGTAATTGCCTCAAATCTCCAACTGCAAAGCTAAAACCCACCCCTGTAGCGCCACTAAATGGTGGGCTAAAGCGATTAACTAAGTTGTCGTAACGTCCCCCGTTTGCTACAGCCACTGGCGCATGGGGTCCTTGGCAAACAAGTTGCATTACCAGGCCGTCGTAGAGAGCAAATTGGGGTTGAAAGCTTGGATCCAGTTGCAAACGAATGCCTTTAGCCACAGCTATCGGCGCTAAGGCCGCTAACAATTGCTCTAGTTGTTTTAAAAGAAGATCTTCCCCTAGCAAATCGCTTAGCTGTTGCAGCACAAGCGCTGGTGCTCCTCTCAATTTAATAACCCGCTCAAGCAGCAATAACTGATCTTCTGGCAGGGGTAATTGCTTTAAATCATGTTGGTTCCCTTGGCAAAGGGCGCGGCGACAACTTTGTTGCATCGGTTTATCCACCTTGGCTAGCACCAACTCAAGTAAGCCTTGATGGCCGATTAGCAGGCAGGGGGCGTGGTGCGGGGCCAGGGGCAGATGGCCGGCAGCATCTATTAGCAGCCTGAGTAGTTCTGCATCACCGGCAGGGCTAGCACTACCCATGAGCTCCACACCGCTCTGGAGTTGCTCATTAATCCTGGGATTTTCCCCCTCTGTGCGTTCGGCAAGAAAAATTGAGCCGCTGTAGTGCAATCGCAAAGGTCTTTGTAAACCCCCAAGGCGGGTACAGGCGGCTCGGGCGATGCTGGCGGTCATTTCTGGCCGTAGGCCCAAGGGCTCATCCGCCACCACCTGCAGTACCTGCTCTGAACAAATTGCACCACCGGCTTCAAGGGTGTCTAATCGCTCGATACTGGGGGGGGTTACTTCGCTGTAGCCCCAAAGTTGATACACCTGCGCAAGGCGTTCGCAGATCCATCGATTTGCCCCCACATCCTGGGGCAACAGATCCCGGGCGCCACTGGCGGGTTGCAAGGCCATGGGGCTTGTTCAACTTTGGCCAAATCTATGGAGCAACAAGCCCTTCAGCTTGTAATTGGTGGAAAACTGGCGCCATAGATCTCGCCCGGCATCGGTTTACAACTTTTAAGCCCATCTACTAGCGGTTGCAAAAGTGCTGGGCTGCAAGCCAATACCCTGCCATTGTTTAGCTGTAAAGGGCTGTTGTTGTAGTCGCAAACTATTCCTCCTGCTGCCAATATCAAGGCCGCACCAGCCGCTAAATCCCAAGGTTGCAGGCCCCGTTCCCAATAACCATCAAGGCGTCCGGCAGCCACAAACGCCAGGTCTAATGAAGCGGCACCACCACGACGCACGCCGTGGCAGCGATGAGAGAAGTAACAAAACTCCGTGTAATTGTTGTTTTGCACCTCAAAACGGTCGTAGGCAAAGCCCGTAACCAAAAGTGCATCGGCTAATTGATCACAACCAGAAACCTTCAACTGTTCACCATTGCAGTAAGCACCTAGGCCGATTCCGCCCCAATAAGACTGTTGCAAAGCAGGTGCCTCGATTGCCCCTAGATGAGGTTGGCCGTTTTTGAGCAACCCCACGGAACAGGCAAATAAAGGAAATCCGTGGGCGTAATTAGTGGTGCCATCAAGGGGATCAACACACCACTGCAAGGCACCAGCCGGACCCTGCATACCAGCTTCTTCCGCTAGTACACCAACATCGGGTGTGAACTGTTGGAGCACCTCAAGAACTGCTGCTTCAGCGGCTAGATCAGCTTCAGTTACAAGATCTCCAGGCCTTCCTTTACAGCGCACCTGCTCAAGTTTGCCCCAATGTTTTTTTAAGGCCAAAGCACCAGCTTTAGCTGCAGCTTGTGCAATTTCAAGCAGCTGTTGATCGGTTTGTATTGCCATGTTTCAGTGCTCCTCAAGGGGAATTGCTTTACGCACCCTGCCACGGGCAAATACCTGGCCGAATTGCAACATATAAACCTCATCTTCGCTTTGGGTTTCAGCCACAACAGCACCGCATACTTTTGCAACACAAAGCAATGCGTAGCCTTTTTCTTTTAGGGAACGCGATAAACCAAGGGCTTCAGGTTGCTCTAGGTTCCCCTCCAGCACCTTTACGGCGCAGGTGGTGCAAACACCATTGCGGCAACTAAAAGGCAATGGTGTTCCTAGGGCTTCAAAAGCTTCCAATACATAGGTACCTTCAGGAAGATCAGCGCTATGGGTTTCACCCCGCTGGCGGTCGTAAACCGTAACTCGATGAAATGCGGCCATAGGAAAATTGGGTGAACTGCTAAGTTGCCATTTGCGCAGGATTGCACTGCCGGGGAGAGGTGGCCGAGTGGTCGATGGCGCAGCACTGGAAATGCTGTATAGGGGAAACTCTATCGAGGGTTCGAATCCCTCCCTCTCCGTTTCAAAATCTTGCTCTTTAGGTAAACCTTAAAGAACTCACAAAGAAGCGCGGTCAAAATTGAGAAATTGAATCCGGGCTAATTATGGGTTTTGCGAACAAGCGCTCCGTCAAGCGCTCAGTTTCTGTTGTGTTAAGGCTCGCTGTGGGGCTCACCGCGGTTGTTACGCCACTTGCGGCCTTCAGCGAATCAGTGAGAATCAGCGGCTCCAGCACCGTGGCGCCAATAACAGAATTAGCAATTAAGGAATTTCGAGTTACCAGAGCAGGTAAAAAGGCTAAGTTTGAGCCAGTAGTAATAAATGGAACTGGGGCAGGCTTTAGAGATTTTTGCAGTGGTAAAACCAGTATAAGTAATGCATCACGCCCAATAAATAGCAAAGAGCTAAAAGCCTGTGCAGCGGCAAAGATTAGTTTTTATGAGTTGCCCATTGGGTTTGATGCACTAACGGTTGTTGTGAATTCTGCAAATACCTGGGCTAAAGACATCTCTTTAATTGAATTAAAAAGATTATGGTCTCGCGATGCTGAAGGTAAAGTAGAGCGCTGGAATCAAGTAAATTTAGATTGGCCTGCAAAACCTATAAATCTTTTTGGACCCGGCAAGGATTCCGGAACATTTGAATATTTTAATAAGGCAATAACTGGCGATTCGGAAAATTCAAGATCTGATTATGGCAGCAGTGAAAATGATAATATAATCGCAAAAAATATTATTGCAGATCCAAACGCCATGGGTTATTTCGGCTTTTCTTACTTCAAAGCAAATCAATCTAAATTGCGCGCGCTTGCAATTGAAGGTCCTAAGGGTAATGTGATTCCATCGCTGAAGAATGTTCAGAATGAATCATATCAACCACTTTCAAGGCCAATGTTCATTTATGTAAACAGTAGGCAACTTAGTTCGAATTCTGATTTGAGAAACTTTATTAACTTTTTCATGAATAATGCAGATAGCTTGGTAAATAAAGAGGGATCAATTCCTCTTTCGAAGGCGCAGTATTTAATTGTTGAAAATAAATTACTACGTAATGTGCTCGGCAGCTCCTTTGCCGGAGATATTCCCGTTGGAACAAGGCTTAGTGAATTGTTGAATAGAAGTATAGATGGAATCAAAAGACCTGAATTTCGAAATTAATTTTAAAGTTGGGTTAGTTGGCACAAAAAAGCCTCCCGTAAGGGAGGCTTTTAAGATCTTTTAGCTTAACTATTAGCCGAAACGGCCGCTCACATATTCTTGGGTGGATTGTTGCTTGGGATTGTTGAATATATTAGCAGTTTCATCAAATTCAACCAGATAACCCACTTTGCCACTGCCTCCTTCAACTGCAACAGCATTATAGAAAGCAGTCATGTCTGATACACGAACGGCTTGCTGCATGTTATGTGTAACAATCACGATTGTAAATTCTTTTTTTAATTCGTGCATTGTTTCTTCCACTTTCAATGTGGAGATTGGATCAAGGGCTGAGCAGGGTTCATCCATCAAAATAACATCTGGCTGGGTTGCAATTGTGCGAGCGATGCAAAGGCGCTGCTGCTGGCCACCAGATAGGGAATAACCACTCTCTTGAAGCTTATCTTTGCATTCATCCCATACAGCTGCTCGGCGCAGGGAGCGTTCAACCAATTCGTCCATATCCCCTGTGTAGCCGTTAATTCGGGCGCCGAAAGCTATGTTTTCATAAATACTTTTGGGAAATGGGTTTGGCCTTTGGAAAACCATTCCAATACGCCTACGCACCTCAACTGGATCAACTTTGGGCTCATATAAATCCTGGCCTTCATAGATAATTCTTCCCTTCAAGCTGAAGCTAGGAATTAAGTCGTTCATTCGATTGAAACAGCGCAGCACTGTGCTTTTGCCGCAGCCGGATGGACCAATAAAGGCTGTTACCTTACCCCTGGGCACTTCAAGAAAAACACTCTTTACTGCTTCAAATGATCCATAACTAATCGTTACGTTATCGCAGGTAATTGCAACCTGGTCATCTGGTACGTCGGTGATGTGAGTGGAGAATGACATTTGAGTGGGAAATAGTGATTTTTTAAAAGTTTGACAGTGGCTTGTTAACGCTGGGCAAAGCCAGAGATCCAACGAGCAAATATATTCATTCCCAAAATCATTACCACCAAAACAAATGAAGCAGCCCAGGCCAGAGTGATCTGAGCTTCATAGGGCATAATTGCAAAGTTAAATATCAATACAGACATTGTTGCTAAGGGTTTAAAGATCCCTTCTGGCCAAAAAGGCGAAAACAGAGCAGTGAAAATCAATGGAGCTGTTTCACCTGCTGATCTCGCAATTGCAAGAACCACCCCTGTGGCTATTGGTGCCACTGCTGCCGGCAAAACAACTTTCATAGTAGTTACAAAAGTTGAAGCACCTACACCTAAAGCACCCCAACGCAACTCTTGGGGTACAAGTTTCAATCCCTCATCTGTAGTTTTGATAATAGTTGGTAACATCAATACAGCTAAGGCTAGCCCGCCCGCTACTGCTGAATAACTATTACCAAAAATTACTCTTGTGGAAACAACTAATCCGTATATAAATACACCAGCAATAATTGAAGGAACACCCGCCAATACATTTGTGCCAAATCTTACAAATTCCGCAAATTTATTTCCTTGGGAGAATTCTGCAAGGTAGATACCACCTCCAACACCCACAGGAACAGCAAAAACACATGATATAAGCGTAACAACAAGGGTGCCAATTAAAGCATTACCAATGCCACCTCCATCTAAACCTGGCGGAGGAGGCAATTCAAAAAATATTGAGGGAGATAAAACCGAAATTCCTTTGATAAGCACATAAGCAATCACAAATATCAGCGGTAGAACTGCAATTGTGGCAAAGGTGGCGGCCAAGGCAGTCATGGCGCCATTTGCACGATTACGAAGTAATCCAGGCTTTCGGTGCAGGGATGTGGTGCTGAAATTTGGGGAAGAGAAAGTCATGATTTTATTTGGTTAGTAGATTTAAATCAATCATATTTAAGACTAAGACGCTTAACAATCCATTGCGCCAAAACATTCACAATGAATGTAATAATCATCAGCACCAAAGCGGCATACATCAAGGCAGATACTTGAACACCATCTGCTTCACCAAACTGATTTGCTAGTAGAGCTGCAATTGTGTTGCCTGGGGCAAACCAGGAAAGGTTAAATGAGGTTGAATTACCAATGATCATTGTTACTGCCATTGTTTCACCCATAGCTCTACCAAGGGCGAGCATTATGCCGCCGATTATTCCAGAAACGGCTGCTGGCAAAATAACTTGAAAAATAGATGTCCAGCGAGTTGCTCCAATTCCGTAAGCAGCTTGGCGCAGATCAGGTGGTACTTGATTTAAACAATCCCTGGAAATAGCAGTGATGATCGGTAAAAGCATCACTACTAAAATCAAAACGGCGGGCATAAATCCCGGGCCGTTAGCCGGTGTACTAAAAAATGGAATGAAGCCAAGTTTATCGTGTATGAGATTTAAAACTGGCCTAATTGTGGGCTCTAAAACAAAAATTGCCCACAATCCCAAAACAACGGATGGAATTGCAGCAAGCAATTCAACCATATTTGAAATGATAGTTCTATATTTTTGATGAATAAAATTTTCAGTTAAAAATATTGCTGTACCAACCCCTAAAGGAACTGCAAGTAGCAAAGCGAGCACTGAAGTTAATATCGTTCCATAAATTGCAGTGAATGCTCCAAATTTTTCTTCAACTGGATTCCAAGTGGTGCTAGTAATAAAATTAAAGCCAAACAATTGAATTGCTTCGCGGGCTTCCCAAAAAACAACTAGAAAAATGGCTAATAGAACAATCCCTACTAGAGCGGCGAGTGCAGTAACCAGAGAACGAAAGCCGTTGTCAACTAACTTGTCGCTTGCTGGTCTGTGGCGAAGCGTGTAGAGCAGGTCTCTGCGGGTTGCTTCCATAAATCAAAATAATGAATTTTTAATATGATGCAAATTGCTTAACTGCAAGTTAAGCAATTTGCAAAGCTGATAAAACATAAAAAAGGGGCGGCAAGCCGCCCCAAAACAAACAAACTAAACTAGATCACTTACCGATCTGCTTAACTGCCGCTTTGGCTTTTGCCAAAATACCGCCTTCAAGGGGCACATAACCCAGATCGTCTGCAAGTTTTTGGGCCACAGGGCTCAATGCATAATTAAGCGCTTTTTTAATGTCGTCTGCTTTTTCGCCGTTACCTGATTTATATGCAAGGATCCAAGTGAGAGTAACAATTGGATAGCTCTTAACGCCTGCTGGATTTGGATCTTCCCCGGCGTTCATCGCATCAAGGGTAATATTGTCTAAACCGGCAGCACCAGAAACAGCTGTTGGTTTTACAAACTTACCAGCTTTATTTTGTACGGCGGCAGCTTTAATAACTCCGTTTACATAAGATTGATTTAAGTAACCAATTGAACCTGGGGTTTGCTGGATAACTCCAGAAACTCCTTCATTACCCTTGCCGCCAATACCAACTGGCCACTGAACACTTTTGCCTTCGCCAACCTTGCTCTTCCACTCAGGTGAAAAGGTTGAAAGACTATTGGTAAAAGCAAAAGTAGTTCCTGAACCGTCTGAACGGTGGGCTACAGAAATAGGGCCTGGAGCACATTTCAGTTGCTTCCAATCATTGATATTGCCAAGAAAAACATCAACAACTTGCTTCTGGGTGAGCTTCAGTTCACAACCAGGCTTGTTGTAGGCAACGGCAATGGAGCCACCAACCATAGGAATTTGAACTACACCGCGATCAACCTTGGCAGCCTCTGCAGCCTTAATTGGCTCATCTGTTGCACCAAAATCAACTGTTCCAGCAACAAACTGACGAACGCCCGCGCCCGAACCGACGCTTTGATAATTAACTTGCCCACCACCCTTTGTTTTTGCGAAATCGGCAAACCAGCGTTGATAAATCGGAGCTGGGAAGGTAGCGCCCGCACCACTGATAGTGGTTTGAGCAATTAGAGGCAAGAGAGAGACAGTGCTAAGGGCCGCAATGGCACTAAGAGCAATGGATTTCCTGGCGACGGGCATGGGAGCCAAAATTTGTTCTCTTAATTAATAAGTGCAATTTCTTAAGACTGGATTATGCCCTTAGGGGCTGACTCAAATGCAATCGCCCGTTAGCGTGAAAACATTCGCTCAGGTCCATGGGGAGGATCGTTGGTATAGACCTCGGCACCACCAATTCGGTGCTCTCGGTATTGGAGGGAGGTCGTCCTGTTGTTGTTGCAAATGCGGAAGGGATGAGAACCACTCCTTCTGTGGTGGGCTTCAACCGTGAAAAGGAGCTGCTGGTGGGACAAGCGGCTCGTCGCCAATTGGTGCTGAATCCGCGCAACAGTTTCAGCAATTTGAAGCGCCTAATTGGGCGTTTGTGGGATGAATTAGACGATGCCAGCCAAGCTGTTGCTTACACCGTAAGAGCCAACGATCAAGGGCAAGTGCGGGTGGTTTGCCCGGGTATGGAGCGGGAATTTGCCCCTGAAGAATTGGTGGCTTGTTTGCTGCGCAAACTCGTAGACGATGCCAGCAGCTATCTGGGGGAAGCGGTTGAAGCAGCCGTTATCACTGTGCCCGCATATTTCGATGATGCCCAACGCCAGGCCACAAGAGATGCCGGTCGATTGGCGGGATTAAACGTTGAGCGGATTTTGAACGAACCCACCGCAGCGGCCCTTGCCTACGGTTTTGATCGCAGCCGTTCCCAAACGGTTTTGGTATTTGACCTTGGCGGCGGCACATTTGATGTGTCTGTATTGCGGATTGCAAACGGTGTGTTTGATGTGAAATCAACGAGTGGCGACACTCAATTGGGTGGTAATGACTTTGATCAACGCATTGTTGATTGGTTAGCTGATGCTTTTTACAAAACCAACCAGATTGATTTACGGCGTGATCGCCAAGCTCTTCAGCGCCTTTTAGAGGTGTCTGAAAAAGCCAAACAAGAACTTTCAGGTACTCAGCAAACCCAGATTTCCCTTCCTTTTATTGCTACAGCCGCCGATGGCCCTTTGCATTTAGAAATTAATTTAGATAGACCAACCTTTGAGTCGCTTTGCAGCGACCTGCTCGATCGCTTGTTGAAGCCTGTGCAAGAAGCGCTGCAAGATGCAGGATTAGCACCTGAAGATATCAACGAAGTTGTGCTTGTAGGTGGAGGTAGCCGGATGCCGATGGTGCAACAACTAGTGCGTACTTTGATTCCAAAAGAGCCGAGTCAGAATGTGAATCCAGATGAGGTGGTGGCGATTGGCGCTGCTGTGCAGGCCGGAATCCTCACAGGTGAACTACGAGATTTGATGCTCAACGATGTAACTCCGCTTTCGGTGGGTCTTGAAACCATCGGAGGCGTAATGAAGGTGATTATCCCCAGAAATACCC
>Ga0310325_10017_pt1 | contig 19054 bp, 20 predicted proteins | sample LakSupSRFTotalC5_FD_195539 | JGI IMG/M metagenome (GOLD analysis project Ga0310325, IMG submission 195539) | Enriched freshwater cyanobacterial communities from Lake Superior, Ontario, Canada - SU02.SRF.Total.C5 (v2) (version 2) | ecosystem: Environmental > Aquatic > Freshwater > Lake | place...
CCGGCGAACGCATCTCCCGGGCCGCCAGTGGTGAACTGGAGCTCGAAGAGGTGTTCTACCTGCGGCCGGTGGGTAGCTATAGCGATCGCCAGGGCAAAAAATACGATTACACGCCCGAGGAGCGGGCCAAGGATCTGGCCCTTTGCCGCATGGCGGCGGAGCGCTATCGCGAGATGTTGGCGGCCGGTTTTGCCGAGGAGCACGCCCGCGGCATCCTGCCCTTTGACTACCGCCAGCACTTTGTGGTGAGCTTCAGCCTGCGGGCCTTCCTGCATTTCATGGACCTGCGCGCCAAGCTCGATGCCCAGCAGGAGATCCGCGAACTCTGTGATTTGATGTGGCCCCATTTTCAAACCTGGGCGCCTGAGATTGCGGCTTGGTATGAGAAAACCCGGCTGCACAAAGCCCGGCTGGCGCCTTAATTAGGCTGCTACATGGAGGCCCCTGCCAGGGGCGCCCGATGCCACCCCTTAGCCTGGGCTCCAATGGTTTCTGGAGACCTCCCCATGGCGGAGCTGGCCCGCTTCCCCTTGGGTGAGCCCCTTGCGGCCGGTCAGGCCCGCTTCGGCACCGATGGCATCCGCGGCCGGGTTGGCTCCGTGATCACCCCGTCCCTGGCCATGCAGCTGGGCTATTGGTGCGGCCAGGTGTTGCCGGACGAGGGGCCGATCGTGATCGGGGCCGATTCGCGCAGCAGCGGGCCGATGCTGGTGGCGGCCCTCAGCGCCGGCCTCACCGCCGCCGGTCGCGAGGTGTGGGACCTGGGCCTATGCCCCACCCCGGCGGTGCCAGGCACGATCCGCGCCCAGGGCTGCGCCGGTGGGCTGATGGTGTCGGCCAGCCACAACCCGCCCCACGACAACGGCATCAAGGTGTTCGGCGCCAGCGGCGCCAAGCTCAAGGAGCCGCAGCAGCAGGCGATTGAGGCGGGCCTCCATGGCGCAGGCCGCGAGCGCAGCCCCTTTAGTGGCGTGGGCCTGGTGCGCCATCGCCCCGATCTTTTGGCCGCCTATCGGGACAGCCTGATCGCCAGCGTGGCCGGTGCCCGGCTCGATGGCTGCAAGCTGGTGCTCGATCTCTGCTGGGGCTCGGCCACGGCCTGCGGCGAGAGCGTGTTTCGGGCCCTCGGCGCCGATCTCACCGTGCTCCATGGCGAGCCGGATGGGGAGCGGATCAACCTGGGCTGCGGCAGTACCCACCTGGAGGCCCTGCGCCAGGCGGTGCTGGCCGAGGGGGCCAGCATGGGTTTTGCCTTCGATGGCGATGCCGATCGCATGCTCGCCGTGGATGGCCGCGGCCGGGTGGTAGATGGCGACCAGATCCTCTACCTCTGGGGCCAGGCCCTGATGGCCCAGGACCAACTACCCGACTACCGCATCGTCGCCACGGTGATGTCCAACCTGGGCTTTGAGAAGGCCTGGCAGGCCAGGGGCGGCCTGTTCGAGCGCACGGCCGTGGGCGACCAATACGTGCACCAGGCCATGGAGGAGCTGGGCGCCGGCCTGGGCGGCGAACAATCGGGCCATATCTTGTCGGCCCGCCACGGCATGAGTGGCGATGGCCTACTCACGGCCCTGCAGGTGGCCGTGCTGATCCAGGCCCAGGGGGGCTCCCTGGCCCAGTGGCTCGATAGCAGCTTCCAGCCCTATCCCCAGAAACTGGTGAATGTGACCGTGCCCGATCGCCAGCGCCGCACCGAATGGCAGCAATGCGATGCCCTGCGCCATGCCGTAGCCGAGGCCGAGGCAGCGATGGCTGGCCATGGCCGGGTGCTGGTACGCGCCAGCGGCACCGAGCCCCTATTGCGGGTGATGGTGGAAGCGGCCTCCCAGGCGGACGTGGACCATTGGGCGGGCCATCTGGCCGGCTTGGCGGAGAGGGAGTTGACCGGGGATTAGAAGCCGGCTGGCTCCTGGTCAAGGGGCTCCTGCGCCAGTTGATCGGCCAGCTCTAGGGCCCCCCAGCAGGCGTCCCCCCGGGGTTCCACCAACGTTGCGGTGGGCAGCGCCCGGGCCAGGCAAGCGCCAAAGCCCAGCTGCAGTTGATCGAGGTGCGTCAGGGCGCCGCCCACGCCACACACCTGCGGCGCGGCCAGCTCCAGGGCCCGGGCCACCCCTATCACCAGGCCAGCGAGGGCTGCGGCTGAAGTCTTGATCACGGCCTTGGCGTGGGGGTCGCCAGCCGCCGCTAGCTGATTCACCAGCGGCGCCAGGCGGGCAAAGCCGGCGGGCCCGAACTCCGGCGCCACCACCAGGGCTTTCACTTCCTGGGCGGTTTTGGCGCTGAGGGCTTGCCAGAGCTGGGAGCGCAGCTCGGTTTCGGCTAAGCGGCCATCGGCCATCTGCACGGCCAAGGCCAGGCCATCGCGGCCCACATCCATGGCCGAGCCCGCCCCATCGAGCAGCCAGCCCCAGCCGCCGCAGCGGTGCTCGCGGCCGCTGCCGTCCTGGCCCAGGGCGATGCAGCCGGTGCCGCTGATCACCAGGATGCCGGCGGCAGGGCCGCAGGCGCCCCGCAGGGCCGTGCGTTCATCGCCGGTCACGAGCAGGCGCCCGGGCGGCAGGGCCAGCGCCGCGGCGGCCAGGGCTTGGCCCTGGTGTTGCACGGGGCTGCCGGTCTCGATGCCACTGGCGCCGATGGCGGCGGCTGCCAGGGGCAGGTGCCACCAGGCGGGGGGCAGCTGCTGGCGGGCCGCCGCCAGGCTGGTGGCCAATGCCGATTGGAAACGCTCCGGGCCGCCGGCTGCCGCCAGGTGACTGACACCGGGTCCCTCCCCCTCGGCGAGCACTTGGAAAGCCCCTGCCGAAGCAGGCTCATGCAGGCGAGGGGCACCAGGCGCCTGGGCCCAGGCCAGCAGGCAACGGGTATGGGTCTGGCCGGCATCAAAGCCCGCCAGCAGACGTCGTTCCCCTGCCGGGGCCTCGGCTGGGCTTGGCATGGGGCTAGGGGGCCTTGCTGGCTGGGTCGACCTGGGGGTCGGCGGCGCTGGGGACGCCGTTGCCGCTCACCGCCAGGGTGGCCAGGCAAAACCAGCCGGTAAGTTGCACCTCCGGGCGGAAGAAAATCGTGTCGGTGGCACCCTGCACGCCCAGGCCCACGATCGCGGCCACGGCCGCCAGGGCCGGCAGGGCGAAGGGGCTTTCGCCCTTGAGCTGGCTCCAGCCGCTGCGCAGGCTGGCCAAAAGCAGCCCCAGGCCCGCCAAGAGCCCTGGCACCCCGCCCTCCACCAGCAATTCCAAGGGCACCGAATAGGCGCTCAGGGCATTGAAACGGGGCTGCTGATAGAGCGGATAGATCAGGTTGAAGGCGGTGTTGCCCGGGCCAATGCCCAGCCAGGGCCGGTCCTGGATCATCGAGAGCGCCGCCATCCAAACATTGATCCGGAAGTTGTTGGAGCTGTCCTCCCGGCCGGCCACCAGGCTCATGGCCCGGATGCGTAGGGGTTCGATCTGGGTCACGGCCACCACCAGCACCGCAGCGGCCCCGGCCACCAGGAGCAAGGGGAAGAGGCGGCGCCAGAGCACGGGCCAATGGCGGGTCTGGCGCAGCACCAGCAGCAGACCGATTGAGCCCAGGCCCGCCACCAGGCCCAGCCAGCCGCCGCGGCTGTAGCTGAGGACCAGGGCAGCGCTGCCCAGAACGAGGGCGCTGAGGGCGTAGAGCCGCTCGGCCCAGCCGCGCCAGCGCAGAAAGGCCACCACCGCCAGGGGCAGGATCGGCAGCAGGTAGCCAGCTAGCAGGTTGGGGTTGTCCAGGGGGCCGTAGACCCGGATCGTGCCGTCGGCCACGGAGTTGGGGTCGGCCCAGCGGGCCAGTTCGCTGGTGTCGCCATAGAGCTGGCGGATGGCGATCACGGCGCTGGCCAGTTCCCCGGCCAGCAGGGCCGCCACGATGCGATCCCACCAGCGGGGTGCCTCGGCCAGCAGCTCGCGCATCAGGGCGTAGACCCCGAGATAGCTGAGCAATTTGAACAGGCCATGGAGGGCCGCCTTAGGCACGGGGGAAAAGCCGGTGGCGACCAAGGCCACGGCCAGGGCCACCAGGATCCAGACGCTGATCGGGCTCAGCCGGCCGCTGCTGGGGCGCGTTAGGGCGATCACGAGCCAGAGCAGGCCACACGAGAGGATCAAAAGGCTGAGGCCGCCTCGGGTGACCAGGGGCAGGCCAGCCATCAGGGCGCAGAGCACCAGGCCCGCCAGGCTGGTCAGCCGACTCGCCAGTGGTCCATCGCTGCCGCGCGTCAGCAGGCCCTGCCAGCGCAGCAGCCAGGGGGTAGGGGCGGGAGCGGGGGTCATGGGCTGCCGGGCGTTGCGGCCGGCTCGGGCGCCGGGGTCGTGGCCGGATTATCGACGCCCTCGGCCCCGTCTTCCAGGCTCTGGGGGCTGGGCACGGGCGCTTCGTTGCGCAGGTAAAGGACCCGGTAGACCGGCAGCCCCTGGCCCATCACCAGGCGTTCCCGTTCGGTGGCCACCGGTAGGGGGTTGGCCTGCCGCCAGGGCCGGGCGTCCGCCTCGGGCCTGGCAAAGCAACCGCTGGCTTCCACCACGGCCACCATCGGCTCAATCACGGCCAGCACGTCGCTTTGCAGAAACAGCTCGCGCCCGGGGGCCAGGGCGCCGGCCAGGCTGCAGAGCAGGGCCGGTTGCAGCACCCGCCGTTTGTGGTGTTTGAGCTTGAACCAGGGGTCGGGGAACTGGATGGTCACCCGCTCGAGCAGTCCTGCCGGTAGGGCGGCCAACCAGGTTTCCAGGCTGATGTTGGCGTTGCAAAAAAGGTAGTGGAGGTTGGTCAACGCCAGCCGCTGGCGATCGGCTTCGGCGGCATCCACCAGCGGCCGGCGGATCTCCACGCCCAGATGGTTGCTGCCTGCTTGCTGCTGGGCTAGGGCCAGCAGGAAGCGGCCGCGGGCGCAGCCGATGTCGAGCTGGATGGGCTGAGCTGGGTTGGCGAACAGTTCGCCGGGAGGGGGCAGGGACCGCTCCAGCTGGAAAAAGCGGCTGAGCGGATTGACGTGCTGACGAACCATGCCGGCTCAGGCAGGCGGATCGGAGGAGGTCCCAGCATCGCTTGCCCCTGGAGCCGGGCTGGGCACCAGGAAGCCCCAGCTGGCCGTGTAGCCATGGAGATGGGTGGTGCCGGCCACCGGGCCGATCTCGCCGTTGCAGAAGGCGCCGCTGATGGGCACGGCTGGAAACAGCCCCTGGCAGATGCCCACATCGCCATCCGGGACTCCGTAGAGGCCCTTGCCTCGGCCGAGGCAGGCGAACAGCAGGGCCGCCAGGGGCTCGGGCCCGGCCAGGCTTTGGCGCTCCAGCAATTGGCGCAGCTCCTGGCGGGAGGTGGCGGCATCGCGCAACTGGAATTGCACCTGCTGGCCCAGCCGCAGCCGCTCGGCTACGGCGATGGCGCCGTTGCGGGGATCCACCCCCAGCAGGTTGCGCACTAGGAAGGCCGAAGGTTCGGAGCCGCTGAGCTGGACATTGCTGCGGCCCACCCCAAGGAAGAGGGAATGGCGCACCAGCTCCCGCTCGGCCGGGCTGAGGGTTTCGAGGATGGTCTGGAGGCAGGCCACGGGCGTGGCTTTTTTACTGCCGTCCGTCAATTCCAGAATCACGTTGCGCTCGGAGCGCTCGACCGCAAACACCGGGCCAATCGGCCGGCAGCCCTGGGCGACCACCGGATCGAGCCGCCAGCGGCCGCCGATCAGGCAGCCCACGGCCCCCTCCACCACCTGGTCATCGAAGAGTAGGGAGCCGCCGCTGGCGCTATGGGGGCTGGCAATGCCGCCCAGCTTGTCCACCTGGGGATAGGCGTAGTCCAGGCCGCTGATCAGGTCATTGATGTTGGGGCAGCCCGGGTCGATGAACAGCAGCATCGATGCGGCCAGGGCCGGGTCGGCCCCGACCCAGTCCAGCCAGGGCTGGGCCGAGCCATCAAGATCGGGCAGTTGCTTGGCATCGAGCAGGAAGGGCTGCAGCTCGGCGCCGGGGATTCGCAGCAGGGTCACGGCCAGGGCCGCCTGCTGTTCGATTTCGTGGGGGCTGCCATCGGCGCCGGTGCCCACCACGCCACCGCCGACGCAGCCGATCCAGTGGCGCGCCTTCAGGCTCTGGCGCAGCAGCGGCAGCAACCGGGGCAGGTCACTGGCGTAGGCGGTGGAGCAGAAGACCAGGGCCAGATCCGCCTCGCTGCCGCCGCCACCGCCAGCCCAGCCGCCCGCTCCGGCGCCGGAGCGGAGCTCGCGACTCACCTCGGCGGCTGCCCCCTCGAGGGACACATTGTGGGAAAGGGCCGTGCGGCAACTGGCCGTCGGGGCTGCCCGCCGCAGCCATTGGTCTGGCCGCCAGGTGCCACCAGCCAGGGAAAAGCTTGGTTTGGATCGGGAGGCTTCGGGCTGGCCCACTGGGAGCCCGCCAGGCCCAGAACCGTCAGACAACATTTCACCCGGCGGTCGCCCGCCCGGCAGGACCTTGCCAAGGAGGAGTCTTCCGGGCAGCCAGGGGAAGGGGGAGGGGCCAGCCATGGCCGGACCCTACTGCTGCCAAGGGATGCTCAGGGCCACGGATAATGGCGGAACCCCGACCCCCGTCCGTGCAGGATTTGCTCTATCGCAGCCTGGTGTGGCTGGACTATCGCCTGGCGGCGATGTTCAGCTTTGGCTTGCCCCTGGTGTTGTTGATCTGGGCCGCGCTCCGGCGCGATGGCGCGATGGTGCGGTTGCTCACCATTTACTGGAAGGTGGCGAGCCTGCTGGTGATCACAGCCCTGCTGTTCACCGATGGGCGCCCCCTGGGCTTTCTGCTGGCGGGAGCGGCCCAGCTGCTGGTGGTGGCGTCGTTGTGGTTCTGGGTGGATCTCAATGAGGAGCTGGCCGACCAGCCCCCCTGGCGGCCCCTGGCCTTCACCCTGAGGGCCTGGCGATGGGGAACCACCGCCTTGGGTCTGCTGGGGGCCGGCCTCAGTGCCACAGCCTTCGGCTGCTTTTCGGGGTCCGTCACCCGGCCCTTTTGTGCTGTCTGGCTGGAGGCGCCCCGGGGCCTCAACCTGCATGTCGACCGGCTCTTCTCGTTCCTGTTTGGCGGCGCCTGGACCAATGCCATCGCGGCCTTTGTGGGCTATCTAGCCCTGGTGGGCTTTGTGGTGGGCTTCCTGCAGTGGCTACTGGTGCGCCTGCCCAAGCAGGGTCGGGTGGCGGGCGGCTTCTGAACCCCATGGCTGCTATGGCCGTGGCCGCCCTGCTTGCGGCCCTTGAAGCGATCAGCCGCGACCGGCCCGATCGGGTGCTGCGTCTCACGGGCGAGCTGCCCAGCCCTGAGGGGTCTGGCCTAGGGCCCGAGCGGCCAGTCGAGCCCTTTGAACTGCTGATCTTCCGGGGTTTCTCCAGCAGCCTCAGCCACCCCACCGGCTTTGATCCCGACCAGCCGGCCCTGCCGGCCACGGCAAAGATTGGGGCCGCCGAATTGCTGCTCGGCCCCCTCAAACCCAGCCAGGAGCATCGGCTGGCTGGCCCGGTGGCGGTGGAGCACTTCCTCGATCCCGTCGCCTGGCTGTGAGGTCGGGTTGGGCAGCAGGGGGACAGCACCCCGCCGATGCCATCCCTTGGCTTCAGCCCTCCAGGGTGCTGCGGCATCGGCCGCAGATCTGGCCGGCCGCCGTGGCGCTGAGCTGGTGCTCGGCCACATCGCTTTCGTAGTGCCAGCAGCGCTCACATTTGCTGCCCTCGGCCCGGGCAATGCGCACGGTCACGCCGTTGTCGCTGGCCTCGGCCAGCAGGGCTTCTGGAGCCTGGCCGCCGAACTGCACCGCTGAGACCAGCAGCCAGTCGGCCAGGTTGTCGACGCTGGCGTGGCGGCTGGCCTCCAGCAGGGCCAGGGCCTGCCGCAGGGCGGCCGTGCCTTCGCCCGGGGCGAGCTCCAGCTGCACCTGGGCTTCCAGGGAGGCACCGATGCCGGCCGCCTTGCCGCCCTGCTTGCGGCAGGCCTCCAGCTGGCGATTCACCTGGGCCCGCAGGGCGAGGATTTCGCCCAGGGGAGCCTCCAGGCTGGTGTCGCGCCAGCTGCTTGGCACGGTGGGCCAGCCCCGCTCGAACACCGAGGCTTCGGCCACCGGATAGGGCAGGTTCTGCCAGATGTCTTCCGCCATGTGACACAACACCGGCGCAATCAGCCCCGCCAGCCGCTCCACCACCAGGGCCAGCACGGTTTGGCAGCTGCGGCGCCGCAAGGAGCCGGCGGCGCTCACATAGAGGCGATCCTTGGCGATATCGAGATACACATTCGAGAGATCCACCACGCAGAAGTTCTGCAGGGCCTGGAAGAAGCGATAGAACTCATAACTCTCGAAATCGGCCTGCACCCCATCGATCAGGGCGGCGGTGCGCTGCAGCATCCAGCGATCGAGCAGGGGCAGCTCCTCGATCGCAATGGCATGGCCCCCCTCCGCCTGGGGCCGGGGATCGAAATCGTGCAGGTTGCCGAGCAGGTAGCGGGCCGTGTTGCGCACCTTGCGGTACACATCGGCCAGCTGTTTGACGATCCCGGGGCCCAGGGGCACATCGGCGGAATAGTCCACCGAGCTCACCCACAGGCGCAACACATCGGCGCCGTAGGCCGGCTCCTGTTTTTCATTGTTGCCGCCCTCCACCAGGATCGCCGGATCCACCACATTGCCCAGGGACTTACTCATCTTGCGGCCCTTTTCATCGAGCACGAAGCCGTGGGTGAGCACCCGCTTGTAGGGGGCCTGGCCATGGACCGCCACCGAGGTGAGCAGGCTGCTCTGGAACCAGCCCCGGTGTTGGTCGGAGCCTTCCAAATAGAGGTCGGCCGGATAGGCAGCCCGGGCGATGTTGCTGGCGCTGGTGCCCACGTTGGCAGCGGCCAAGCCCCCCAGCACCCCCGCCCAGGAGGAGCCGGAGTCGAACCACACATCCATGGTGTCGGTGCCCTTGCGCCACAGGTGGGCCTGGTCGGCGTAAGCGGGCGGCAGCAGGCCGGCCTCCTCCCGTTGCCACCACACATCGGAGCCCTGTTCAGCAATCAGGGCCTGGATATGGGCAAGGGTGTCGGCGTTAACGAGCACCTCGCTGGTTTCGCGGTGATAGAAGACCGGGATCGGCACCCCCCAGGTGCGCTGGCGTGAGATGCACCAGTCGCCGCGATCGCGCACCATCGCCTCGATCCGGTTCTGGCCGCTTTCCGGGGTCCAGGTGACGGCATCAATCGCGGCCAGGGCCTGGGAGCGGAAGCCCTCCACGGAGGCAAACCACTGCTCAGTGGCCCGGAAAATCGTCGGTTTTTTGGTGCGCCAGTCGTAGGGATAGCGGTGGGCGTAGCGCTGTTCAGCTAGCAGGGCGCCTGCCTCTTGGAGGGCGGCGATGATTGCCCCGTTGGCGTCCTTCAGCACGTTGGTGCCAGCAAACGGGCCCGCTTCGGCGGTGAGGTTGCCGGCCTCATCCACAGGACAGAGCACCGGCAGGCCGTATGTCTTGCCGGTGTTGAAGTCATCGACGCCGTGGCCTGGGGCGGTGTGGACCAGCCCTGTGCCCGTTTCGGTGGTGATGTAGTCACCGCCCAGCACCACTGGGCTGCTGCGCTCGAACAGCGGGTGTTGGTAGACGATGCCTTCCAGCTCGCTGCCCTTGAGCGTCAGCAGGGGCTCCAGGCCCAGGCACAGGCTGGTTTCCAGGCTGGCGATCAAGTCTTTGGCCACCAGCAGGTGGCTGGGGCGGGCGCTCGGGGCCGCCTCGGGCCCTTCGCCGGCTGGGGCTGCGGGTGGAACGCTGACGCGGCAGATTGCGTAGTCGAGGCTGCCGTTCACCGACACCGCCAGGTTGGCCGGCAGGGTCCAGGGGGTGGTGGTCCAGATCGCCACCGCCAGACCGCCCGGGGCCATGGCTGTGTCCTGGGGCAAGCCTGTGACCTGGGGCAAGCCCGTGGCGGCCAGCTTGGCCGCTAGCGGCCCAGGTAGCTCGCGCACCGCAAAGGCCACGTAGACGCTCGGGGAGGTGTGGCCGTCCGGGTATTCCAGTTCGGCCTCGGCCAGGGCCGTGCGCGAGCTGGGGCTCCAATGCACCGGCTTGAGGCCCCGGTAGATGTGGCCGGCCAGCACCATCTGGCCAAACACCCCGATCTGGGCAGCCTCGTAGTCCTTGTTCAAGGTGAGGTAGGGCTGGTCCCAGTCGGCCCAGATGCCCCAGCGGCGGAAGCCGGTTTTCTGGCCCTCCACCTGCTCGAGGGCGTAGGCGTGGGCCTTCTGGCGCAGGCTGATCGGGGTTAGGGCCTGGCGCTCGCTGCTGCTGAGCGCCTGCAACACCTTCAGCTCAATCGGCAGGCCGTGGCAATCCCAGCCCGGAATAAAGCGCGCCCGCTTGCCTTGGAGCAGGGCGTATTTATTGATGATGTCCTTGAGGATCTTGTTGAGGGCGTGGCCCACATGCAGGGCCCCGTTGGCGTAGGGCGGGCCGTCATGGAGGGTGAAGCGCTCGCCGCCCGGGGCCTGGCTGAGCCGCTCATAGAGCTGCTGCTGGGCCCAGAAGTTCTGGATTTCGGGCTCCCGCTGCTTGGCGTTCGCCCGCATGTTGAAGGGGGTCTGCAGCAGGTTGAGCGTGTCCTTGTAGGAGGCCGGACTCGCGGTTACTTCACTAGCGGTCACGTCGCCTGGGGCAGGTAGGCCCGATTATCCAGCCTCGTTGCGGGGCTCGGTGGCGGCAGCCTCCGCCGGCTCCTCTCCCCAGGCGGCGTCCACCAAGGTCTCGATCTCGGCGAAGGAGCTCACCTCGATCACGGGGGTTTCGGACGTTCCTGGGGCGATGGCCGCCGGGTCCAGATCACTGTCACCCTCTGGGCGGGAGCTGGTCTCGGGGCTGGCCTGGATGCCGGCTGGGTTGGCGGGTTGATCGCCGGCTGCGCCGTTGGCTTCGGGCCGCACCCAGCGCTTGCTCTGGCCGCCGGTCTTGGCTTTCCCCTTGCTGTTGCCCTTTCCCATCGGGGCTAGTTGGGTGGTTGCTGGGGCCTGGGCCGGGCGGGCTAGAAAGCCCGAGAGGCTTTCGCTCGCCATTCCTTGCAAGGCCCCCAGGCTGGCCAGCACTTGGCCGCAGGCCGTGCGCCAGTGGGCGCCGGAGCCCAGTCGCTGCTGTTCCTCCGGCGTGAGGGCCCGCCAGCGTTGCTGGCCCACCTCACTCCCCAGCCTGCCGATCAGCAAGCTGCCGCAGAGCACCGCCACCATCGGTGAGCCGCCCAACCGGTCCGAGCTGGTCACGAGCACCAGGCCTAGCAGCAGCAACACGGCCCCCCAGACGGCATCGCGGGCCCGGCTCAGTTCGGGGGTGAGCACCGGCACCAGCAACACCACTAGCCCCAGCAGCAGGGCCAGGCTTCCCCCCAAGGTGGCAAACATGGCGAGCGGCTCGGTGTTGTCCCCATTCTGGGCAATCTCCGGGGCCACTCCGTACAGTCGGCTCCTGCCCACCTGGCGGAATTGGTAGACGCGCTGGTTTTAGGTACCAGTGGCTTCGGTCGTGGGGGTTCAAGTCCCCCGGTGGGCATGGCGGATCAGGGGGCTGGCTGGCGGCCCTTGGCCGGTGATCTGGCAGGGGCTTCCTGCCCAGGCTTGGACCCGGGCGCCCTGGCCCTGCTGCCCCGGATCAGCGGCGCCTAGGCCCTGCTCCTTATGGTGGTGCGTCAAAGCGTGTTTGGGTGCGGTTGCAGGAGATGACATCAACCCTGGCCCCCCCTCAGACCTCCAGCCAAGGCGATGCCAGGCCCCGGTACCAATCGGTACCGCGGGAGTTTGTTGATCCCCCCAACGCCTGGAACCCCACCGTGGGCCTGTTTCTGGCCGGCTATGGCCTGGCGGCCCTGACGATCTGGGGTTGGTTCGTGGGTCAGTGGTCGTTGCCGGTCCTGCTGGCTCTGGGCTTTTTGGCCCTGCACCTAGAGGGCACGGTTATCCATGACGCCTGCCACAACGCCGCCCACCCCAACCGCTTCTGCAATGCGGTGATGGGCCATGGCGCCGCCCTGCTGCTGGGCTTCAGCTTTCCGGTGTTCACGCGGGTGCACCTGCAACACCACGCCCATGTGAACGATCCCAAGCAGGATCCCGATCACATCGTGTCCACCTTTGGGCCGCTCTGGTTGATCGCACCGCGCTTCTTTTATCACGAGTTCTTTTTCTTCCGCCATCGCCTCTGGCGTCACCATGAACTGCTGGAGTGGGGCATTGCCAGGGGCGTGTTCATTAGCATTGTGGTGGCGGCCAACAAGTTTGATTTCCTCGGATTCATTTTCAATTGCTGGTTCGCGCCGGCCCTGATGGTGGGGGTGACATTGGGCCTGTTCTTTGATTACTTGCCGCACCGTCCCTTCCAATCGCGCAACCGCTGGCATAACGCCCGCATCTATCCCGGTTGGTTGATGAACTGGCTGATCATGGGCCAGAACTACCACCTGGTGCACCACCTCTGGCCCTCAATCCCTTGGTTTGAATACCGGCCCGCCTACCACGCCACCAAGGACCTGCTGGATGCCAAAGGTTCCCCCCAAAGGCTCGGTCTGTTTGAAAGCAAGCACGATTTTTTTAATTTCCTCTACGACATTGTGATAGGTGTGCGCAGCCATAAAAAACGCCGCAGTCGCCTGCGGCCAATCGCAGCCCTGATGCCCACCCTGCGGGCCCGTCGCCACGTGCTTGATTTGCTCCACCGCACGGCCGTTTCCCCCCAGCGATAGGAGAGCACTGGGGTTAGGGAACTGCGTTCAAAGACTGGCTTGAGGATTCACCTAAAGGCTTGGTTAATCGGCCAAAATTTTGGGCACCCGGAAGAAATCGCCTTCCCGCTGGGGCGCTTCGTTGAGTAATTCTTCACGCACGGGGGTGGCTTCTACCCGGTCTTCGCGGGTCACATTCACCACCTCCACGGCGCGGGTGGTGGGGGGCACGCCCTCGGTGTCCACCTGCTCCAGCTGGGCGACGTAGCCGAGGATCCGCTCCAGCTGGCCGGTGTAGGTGGCGATTTTGGCCTCCGGCAGGTCCAGGCGGGCCAGCTTGGCCACCTTGCGCACGTCATCGGCGGTGATCTTGCCCATGGTCGGATCGGCTGGCGCCTGTCGTTGGGCTGAACCTAGCTGGCATCCGGCTCGGCCAGGAAGCTGGCGAGATCCGCTGCCAGGGCCGTGGCGGCCAGATCGAGGAACTGCTGGCCGTGCTCGGCGCTGGCCAGGAAGGGGTCGGAGCCCATGCGGCCATCGGGATGGCGGCGGCGGAAGTCCTCCGGGCCATGGATCGGGCCCGCCGGCGCCGCCTCGGGCAGGGGCCGTTGCTTCGCTTGCAGGCTTGGCTCCAACGCCAGGGTGAGGGCGATTTCGCTGGGGGTGGCGTGGTGGCCCTCGCGTTTGCCGTAGAGCTCCCGGGCCAGGGCCGACACCGGCGCGGCGGTGAACCAGTTGGCCAGCCGGCAGCGCAGGGCGCCGGCATTACTCAGGCCGCGGCTGGCGGCGGTGCCGTAGGCCTGGGCAAAGGCGGCCCGGCTGGTGGCGATGTTGCCGCCATGGCCGTTGATCACGAAGATCCGCTCAAAGCCGTGGCGGGCCAGGGACAGCACCACGTCATGGAGCACCGCCAACAAAGTGGCCGGTTGCAGGCTGATCGTGCCGGCGAAGCCCAGGTGGTGTTCGGCCATGCCGAAAGCCTGGGTCGGGGTCACCAGTACGCCTGTGCGGCGGCCCACCTCCAGGGCCACGGCCTCAGCCGTGAGGGCATCGGTGCCGATGGCGCCGGTGGGGCCGTGTTGCTCGGTGGATCCCAGGGGCACGATCACCCCCTTGCAGCCCTGGAGATAGGCCTCCACTTCGGGCCAGCTGCGCAGCTGCAGCCGGATGGCGGCCTGGTCCGGCGCTTCGCCGGGCAGGGATGGGGCTGGGCTGGTGGCAACCACGACGGTTCAGCGGCGGCGGATCAGCCCATCATCCCTAGGATCAACGCCAACGGCCCCGGGTCGATGTTCCATCGCAAGCTCTCCACCGCCCTGGGCGAACAGCGGCAGATCTGGGTGTTTCTGCGCGACCAGCAACGCTGGATCGAAAAGGCCCTGGTGGTGGACCTTGAAGGCGATCTGGTAACCCTGCGCTACGACGCCGAGGACGAAGACGAGCTACACAGCTGGGAAGAGACCGTGCGCATCGACTCGATCGGCGCCATCAGCGCCCGCCTGGCCTTCTTCAGCCGCCACGCCCTAGCCGAAGACCTGGAGGTCACGGGCGACTGCCCCGAATCGGAACAATTGCCCAGCCAGGGCTAGGGGCGGCACCAGCTTGAAGCCTCAGTGGGCAGTGAGGGAAGGCCTAGGGGCTTCAGTGGGCGGTGCCGTTGCCCTCGTAGGCCTTGCTGTCGTAGAAGCCGCCCTTGGTGCCGAAGAACAGGGTGGAAAGGCAAAAGAGACCGCTGGTTACCACCAATACGGCCGCCAGGGTGAGACCGGACGCGGATTCAGCCATGGACGCCGCTGGCGAGCAATTTCCACCATTGTGGCGCCGCTGGCCAGGGTTGGCTGGAAACTGCTGGCTTCTGCGACGGTGATCGGCCCCACCTGTCGCCTTGCGAGGGGGACGCCCGCCCCCTGGTTCGCTGCCGCCGCATCGGCCTCTGCCAGGGCCAGGACTTGCCCTGGCGTTGGTACCTGCGGGCCAGCCGCAGCGTCAGTCGCCGGCCCCTGGGCGATCGCCGGCCTGGTCTTGATCTGGCCCTGAACCCCAAGCCAGATCAGGCGGCTTGCTTGTTTCCCTTGACGCCCCGGGCCAGGATCCCCGCGGACCACTAGCTTGAGCCATAACGGCAGCAACAGTGTTTTGAGCGGCTGGACCCATCGCCATGTGCTGGATCTGGCGGCCTTTTCCCTGGAGGATTACGCCCTGGTGCTGGAGCTGGCCCAGCGCTTTCGGGCCTTGCCTGTGGCGGGAGCCCGCAAACTGCCGGCCCTGCAGGGGCGCCTGGTGGCCACCCTGTTCTTTGAGCCCAGCACCCGCACCCGCAGCAGCTTTGAGCTGGCGGCTAAGCGCCTCTCGGCCGATGTCCAGAGTTTTTCGCCGGCGTCCAGCTCCCTGAGCAAGGGCGAGAGCCTGCTCGACACCGCCCGCACCTATGTGGCCATGGGGGCCGACCTGCTGGTGGTGCGCCACCGCTGCTCCGGTGTGCCCGCCAGCCTGGCCCAAGGCCTCGACGCCAGCGGTGAGCGGGTGGCGGTGCTCAATGGCGGCGATGGCCTGCACAGCCACCCCAGCCAGGGCCTGCTCGATCTGTTCACCCTCGCGCGCCATTTTTCCCCCAGCTCCCCTACGCCAGCGGCCCTGGCCGGCCGCCGGATCGTGATCGTGGGCGATGTGCTCCATTCCCGCGTGGCCCGCTCCAACCTCTGGGCCCTCACGGCCTGTGGGGCCGAAGTGGTGCTCTGCGGACCCCCCACCCTGCTGCCGGATGCCTTCGCCGATTTTGTGGCGGCGCCGCCCCCGGGGCAGGAGCGGGACCCGGTGACAGCACGGGGCCCGATCACGATCAGCCGCGACCTGGACCAGGCCCTGGCCGGCGCCGATGCCGTGATGACCTTGCGCCTGCAGAAGGAACGCATGCACCAGAACCTGCTCACCAGCCTCGAGGCCTACCACCGCAGCTATGGCCTCAGCCACGCACGACTGAGGGCTTGTGGTGATGGGGTGCCGGTGCTCCATCCCGGACCCGTGAACCGGGGGGTGGAACTGGCTGGCGCCCTGCTCGATGACCCCGATCGCTGCTTGGTGGAGGAGCAGGTTCGCAATGGCATCCCGATTCGGATGGCCCTGCTCTATTTGCTTGCGGCCGTAGGCCCAGCTTCCTAAGGGCCGAACTAGGGCACCAGCCTTGGAGCCGCCCTCGGCCCCTCGGCGATCTACTGGCTCAAAAGGGAGGCAGGGAGAAAGGCACCCTTGGTGATCCCCATCACCCGGCCCGGGCCCTGCCGACCCTTGTCTACACCATTTCTGGCGTCCTGGGCGGACCTGACCCCCACCCATAGGGGATTCCAATAAAAAAGCCCAGGCTTGGGGCCTGGGCCGGGGGATGGGGACAAGCAGCAGCCAAGCGCCTGGGCTGGATTTGCGCAAGCCGCAGAAAGAGTCCTTGCTGTCAAGGGAGCAGGTGGGTCAGGAGTCGCTGTCCTTGTTCTTGCGCGAGCCCTTGCCTTCCAGCAGCTCGAGCAGGGCCTCCATCTGGGCCATCACCCCGCGCACCTCACCGGCTTCAGGCAGCAGGCCGTCATCCATGACGCCCTGGTGCATTTCGCGCAACTCCTGACGGATATAGCGCAGGTGACTCACGACTTGTTCGCGTTTAGACTGCGACATTGACAGACAGGACGATCCTTCCTCCCTTTTACCCCATCGCCTGCCAGAGGAACCTGGGATTCAGCCTATTTCTGGCCAAATTGGGCTTTGGCTTCTTCGAAAAACAGTAGATCGACACTGTCCTGGCCCGCTTCAGCCGCCAGCTTTTCGATGCGCCGGCGCACGGCCGGGCGCACGAAAAAGGGAATGTCCTTCAGTTTCGTCTCCGCATCGGCGCTCCAGTTCATGGGCCAGCCTCAGACTCCGGGTATGCAGTACGGATGCAGGAGATTAGGGGAAGGGCTGACCGCCGCGCCACCTATCCCAGGACAGGATCGGCAGCGCTGGAGTCCGGGCAGATTTCAGGGCCCTTGTGGGGCGTGGTCGGGCTAGGGGGCTTCATAGAGGGAAGGAGCGATCTGCCCGCGGTCACTTTTGTGCCTTTGGTGACTCATTGTCAGGCCAAGTCGTTGTTCATGTCTTAAGATCTTGTGGTGAGGCAATCTAGTTTAAATGATTAATCAGCCTAAATTACATAAATTTGGTCGGGCCAAGCGCCTCGAGTTATTGTTCGAAAAATTGCTCTGGCGTTTTAGACTTGTCGCCATGCTGCCGGTGGTGATGAGCTTGGTCAGCACCTTGGTAACTTTTATTTTAGGCACCAAAAGTATTCTGCGCTCCTTGATGGCTCTGCAATCATTGGATGCCATTAGTGACCAAGGGCATAGCTTTGAGGCCGAGTTGCTTGCCGGCATTGTTTCTGGCATTGACCTCTATTTGATCGGCATTGCGTTGTTGATTTTTGGCTATGGTATTTACGAGCTGCTCATATCGAGTATTGATGCTGCCCGCGACGCCAATGGCGGTGCTTCCAACGGGCTTCTAGATATCCGAGATTTGGATCAGCTTAAAGAAAAGCTTGTCAAGGTGCTTGTGGTTGCCTTGATAGTAACAGCATTTAAGTACATGTTAACCCTCAAGGTTGACGATGGCCAATCCCTACTTCTGTTTTGCACCAGCGTTCTGGTGCTTGCCTTGAGTGGTTACTTGATCTCAGGCCATCGCCATCAAAAAGACCATTCTTAAAGGCTTCAGTTGCGTGAGTCCCAAAGGGTGGGATTTAACCCCTACCGTTTGCTTGAACCACCTTGGCTTCTCCCAACTGAACTGGTTGGGGAGGGATAAAAAAGCGATGGAGAATAGGGGATTCGAACCCCTGACCTCTGCGGTGCGATCGCAGCGCTCTACCAACTGAGCTAACTCCCCGATCCCGGAGGAATGGCCTCCGTTGGAATGACGCTATCAGTTCTGGAGCGCCCTAGGGGGCGGTTTCAGGGCTGGCTCGGGGTGCCTCCTGGCCTGGTTACGGACTAGGGCAACCGGTGATCGGCTGTGAGGATCTGCAGACGGGGGCGGCGTGCAGCATCGACAATGGGAGCGTCCCCATCCGGCCCAGTCGTGAACGAGTCCCCTTTGGCCGCGCCTAGAGCGATCACCCCCGAGCTGCTGGATGGCTTTGATGAGGCGTCGATCGCTGAGCTGGCCCAACGCCTCGACGACGACGATTACCCCACCGCCTTTGAAGGCCTGAGTGACTGGCACCTGATGCGAGCCCTGGCCATCCACCGCCCTGACCTGGCCAGGCCCTACGTGCATCTGGTCGATCAGGAACCCTTCGATGAGGACTAGTTGATGGGGACTAGCGACCGGGACCCCGATCAGGCCGCGCCCGATCCCTTGGCGGGCCGGCGCATCCTGGTGGGAATCAGCGGCAGCATTGCGGCTGTGAAGCTGCCCCAGGTGGTCAGCGCCCTGGTCCAGCGGGGCGCCCAGGTGCGCTGCGTGCTCACCCCCAGTGCCGCCCAGCTGGTCAGTGCCCCGGCCCTGGCCAGCCTCAGCCGGGCAGCGGTGGCCCTCGATGGCGACCAGTGGAACCACCGCGAATCCCGGCCGCTCCATATCGAGCTGGCCGAATGGGCCGAGCTGGTCTTGTTGGCGCCCCTGAGTGCCACCAGCCTGGCCCGTTGGGTCCATGGCCTCGGCGACAGCTTGCTGGCCTCGGTGCTCCTGGCGACCGAGGCGCCGGTTTTGGCGGCTGCGGCGATGAATACGGCCATGTGGCAATCCCCCGGTGTGGCCCGCAACTGGCAAGCCCTGCAGACCTTTGAGCGGGTGTTACCCCTCGGCCCCAGTACGGGCCTGCTGGCCTGCGATCGCCAGGGGGCTGGCCGTATGGCCGAACCCGCCGCCCTGCTCCTGGCCCTGGAGTCCCTCGACCTTTGGGGCTGGCGCCGCGATTGGGCCGGCCAGCACCTGCTTGTCACCGCTGGCCCCACCCGGGAATGGCTCGATCCGGCCCGCTGCCTTACTAACCCCAGCACGGGGCGCATGGGCGTGCTGCTCGCCCAGGCTGCCCGGCTGCGGGGCGCCACGGTGGATCTGGTCCATGGGCCCCTGGCCGTGGAACCCGCCTGGCTCGAGGGCCTCCGCTGCCATCCGATCAGCACTGGAGCCGAGCTGCAGCAGCGTTTGAGCGACCTTCAACCTGCCGCCACGGCCATTGCCATGGCGGCGGCCGTGGCCGATCACCGGCCCGCCCGGCCCCAAGCCGGCAAACTCGATAAGTCAGCCCTGGCAGAGGCCATGGCGGCCGGCTGGCAGGAGGTGCCCGATCTCTTGCAGCAATTAGTGGCCCATCGACC
>Ga0310325_10020_pt1 | contig 18243 bp, 16 predicted proteins | sample LakSupSRFTotalC5_FD_195539 | JGI IMG/M metagenome (GOLD analysis project Ga0310325, IMG submission 195539) | Enriched freshwater cyanobacterial communities from Lake Superior, Ontario, Canada - SU02.SRF.Total.C5 (v2) (version 2) | ecosystem: Environmental > Aquatic > Freshwater > Lake | place...
GGCCTACAACGCCCCAGATTCACCTTTGCTTGATCCTCTTGGTGAAAGCCACTGGCAGCAAATCCTTGAATTGTGGTTACTCAATTTGCAAAACGAGTTGCCGCAGGAATTTAAGGCTGCTGAATACAGCGTGGGCTTGCAGCTCTGCAGCGATGAAGTGATTGCTGCCTTAAATGGCAACTGGCGCGCGAAGCCTGAAGCCACCGACGTGCTGGCTTTCCCTGCCGGCCCCCAATTGCAATTGCCGGGGGTGCCCTGCGAACTGGGGGACATTGTTATTTCGCTTGAAACTGCAAAACGTGATGGGCTCGATGGCATTGAACACGAGCTTTGCTTCCTAGCAAGCCATGGATTGCTGCATCTGCTGGGTTGGGATCATCCCGATGAAGAACAGCTGGCGGCGATGCTGATGAGGCAACAACAATTGCTCGAGCTGTTGCCAGCCCAGATCAGCGGTATCGTTGCTTAACAGGCTTTCAGCCGTTGACCTCAGAGTTAGAAGCCACTGATCCCAGCCCTATCGACCTATCGGCTAATCGCCGCTTGCGTCGTTTAAGGGTGGGGGCTTGGCAAGTGGCTAGGGATCTGCCTGCCAGCTTTCGCTATGCCGCCCAGGGCTTGGGCTATTCCTTAGTTACCCAACGCAATTTCCGTATCCATGTAACAACCGGGGTGTTGGTATTTGGCTTGGCTCTATGGCTGCAATTATCTCTGGATCGTTTAGCGGTTCTTGTACTTACCGTAACTGCGGTATTGGTGCTGGAATTGCTTAATACAGCTATGGAGGCAGCGGTAGATTTAGCGGTGGGTCGCCGCTATCACCCGCTTGCCCGCATCGCCAAGGATTGCGCGGCGGCGGCGGTGTTGGTTGCAGCAGTTGCATCTTTATTGATTGCGTTGCTTTTACTATTGCCGCCTCTTCTCTCAAGGCTTAGCTTCTAATGTTATTAGTTCTTGATAACTACGATAGCTTTACATTCAATTTAGTGCAATATCTTGGCGAATTAGCTGTTGATTATCCGGTTGCTTTAGATGTGCGGGTTGAGCGTAATGATGCTCTTAATTTAGCTCAAATTGAAGCCTTGAAACCCGCTGCAATTTTAATTTCACCAGGCCCTGGTACCCCTGATCAAGCAGGTATTTGCCCCCAGGTGATAACTGAATTAGGGCCGCGGCTGCCTCTGCTTGGGGTGTGCCTTGGCCATCAAGCGATCGCCCAAGTATTTGGCGGCAAAGTGGTGCGGGCGCCGGAATTAATGCATGGCAAAACATCAGCGGTACGCCACGGGGGGCAAGGCGTTTTTGCTGGCTTGCCTAATCCTTTAACGGCAACCCGTTACCACTCCTTGATCGCAGAACGTGAGAGCCTGCCTGATTGTTTGGAAGTAACAGCTTGGCTAGAAGATGGCATGGTGATGGGGCTTAGGCATCGCAGTTATCCCTTGCTGCAAGGGGTGCAATTTCATCCTGAAAGTGTGCTTACAGAAGCGGGCCATCAACTGCTAGCCAATTTCCTAGCTAGCGCTTCTGCCTGAACTAATTGATTCAGCACTGCTAAGTTTCAATTTAAATTGTTTATGCCTATGTTTCGCCCAGTGCTCGGTGCTTTATTTGGTGCCGCCGCCCTTGGGCTGGCGTTACCTGTAGCTGGTGCAGGTGGTGGGGTAACTATCACTAGCTATGGCCACAGCGCCCTTTTAATTCAAGGCGGAGGCAGCTCGGTGCTGCTCAATCCTTATCAACCGGTGGGTTGTGCGGCGGGTTTAACTATGCCCGCAGTAGCGGCCAATGTGGTTTTAGCTAGCAGCCTTTTGCGGGATGAAGGCGCAAAAGTTGGAGCTGGCCGCTTTCTATCAACCCCTGGTTCTTACAAATTGGCAGGCATTCGCTTTGAAGGATTTGCTGCCCCCCATGATCGGGTGGGCGGCCGTCGTTTTGGTAATGGTGTGATCTGGCGCTGGCGCCAAGGGGGGCTCGAATTTGCCCACCTTGGGGGTACAGCGGCAACGCTAAAACCGGAAGACAAAGTTCTCCTGGGTCGACCTGATGTGTTGATTATTGGCATCGGCGGTGGAGCCAAGGTGTATTCCGGATCGGAAGCAGCAGCTGTAGTGCGGGAATTAAATCCGCGCCGGGTTATCCCAGTGCAATATCTGCGCAGCTCTAAAGCACCCCTGAATTGCGATCAAGGCGACAGCAAACCTTTCCTAGAAGCCTTGAAGGGAATGGCCGTTAATAAACCCGGTGGTGTGCTCACCCTCACACCACCCCTCGGCGATACAACCAAAATTGAGCTGATGCCCTGAAAATATGCATCCTCCGCATTTGGGGTGATGGCAAAACTGTTCTGGGAGCAACGCCGGGCAGTGGGTTGTTGTTTAGCGCTGCAACTTGGTTTGCTGGCAATTTTTATGGGCTTAAGTGGAGGTTCCCTGCAGCCCTTCGATCGCAGCAAAGGCGTGCCAGAAAAGTTGCATCTGCTCCCTAGTGCCAATACTTACCCGTAAAGAACCTTCGATTAGCGCTTTGCCGGTCATGTTGCGGCAGAGAATTCCTTGTGCCCTTAACTTTTGATCTACAAATTCTGCCGCCTGCTTAGGCCAGATCAATAAATAATTGCCGCCGGCTCCATGGTGTTTCACTTTGGCTTTGCAAAGCTGTTGTATCAACCATTTTTTGGCCTGCAATACCTCCTCCACATAACTATCAACGTAGGCTTGATCGCCTAAGGCTGCAATTGCAGCGGTGCTAGCAAAACTATTGATGTCGTAGGGGCCGGTAACACGATTCAAACGTTCAATTACTGCAGCCTCAGCTAATGCAACGCCAAGACGTAATCCGGCGATACCAGCAGTTTTTGATAACGAGCGTAAAATTATTAAGTTTGGGTATGAACTAAATGGATTAGAGTTGCCTGCTTGATTTAACAATATAGGAAGTAAACTATCGCCAGTAAAGGCCTCATAAAGTTCATCCACCACTACTAAAGTTTGAGGAGCAGCAGCTGTTAATTCAAGGATGTGAGTAGGTGCTAGCCGCGTACCGGTGGGGTTATTGGGATTGCACAACAACAACAAACGCGGCCGCAACTGCATCAAGGCTGAGCGAATCTCATTAAGGGGAAATTGAAAATCTGGTAATTGGTATGGGATCGCTTTAATTTGCATGCCCTGCATCTCACCGCAGGGTTTGTAGTAACCGAAGGTGGGGCTTGTAGTGAGTAGAACATCGCCCGGATTGCCGTAGGCATGACAAATGGCATGCAAAGCAGCATCAACGCCATTGAAGAGGCCTAATTGTTCGCGAGCCAATTGAAGCGAACGGGAGAAAGCAGCTTTTAATTCGCTGTATTCCGGATAGATGGCGTAGTGGTTGGCAGGTATTGCTCGGATTGCTGCCACCACCTTGGGGCTTGGCCCCACTGTATTTTCGTTGAAGTCGAGCCGCAACATCCCCCTACGACCCTCTAATGGCGCGCTGTAACTCTGCAGGTTTTCCACTTCCGCCCGGGCTGGCGGCGGCCCAAACGGATCTCCCAAGGTGAACTTAAGTTTGCTATGAACAAGCTAATACCTGGAAAGCCCACTGCCTAGCATGTTTGATACTGCCTAGCATGTTTGATATTTATATAAATAAGCAAGCGAATAAGCAGCGTATAGCGCTTGGTAAAAGTGGTGAAAAGATGTTGAGCATTATTGGGCTCAACCCTAGTATTGCAACAGCAGATAGGGCGGATGCAACAATCACCAGAGTGGAAAAGGTTGCAAAAAATAATGGCTATGATGGCTTTGTGATGTTTAATTTATGCCCGCTGCGCTGCACCCATATAAATCTATTGCCGCTTAATATAAATGCTCAAATATGTTCAGATAATCAGATGCAAATCATTAATTTTATACTCGCTAGCCCAGAGCCTGCTGTGTGGCTTGCCTGGGGTGAGGGCATAACTTTAAGGGAATATTTCTTAAAAAGTTTGGTTTATGTTTATGAAACAATAAAAAGTGAAAAAATTAATTGGCTGCATTTTGGACCCCTCACTAAGGCCGGGCATCCCCGCCATCCCTCGCGTTTAAATTATCAATGGGGTTTCGATTCCTTTGATCTAAATAGCTACATCCTCTCAAGGGTTTCGATGCCCAATAGATTGAGGCCTAGCTCTAGAACTTTGGCTGTTAATCCGCAGAGTGCAAGCCGTGAGCTGCGGGCAGGCTCCTCTGCTTTTAATACTGTTACTTGATCATAAAAGCGATTAAATGATTGGCTTAATTCAAACAAATAGCTACATAGCCGGTTTGGAAGCAGTTCGATCTCAACATCTTGGATAACCTGGTCAAACTGTAATAGTTGCCGCGCCAAGATCCACTCTTGAGGCTGATCAAATATTAAATCGGCTGTTTGCTTGGTATTAAGAATACCGCCTTTTCTTGCGATTCCCTTTATTCTTACTACCGCGTATAGAAGATAGGGAGCTGTGTTGCCATTTAGAGCAAGCATCCGATCAAAGCTAAACTGATAATTTGTAATTCTATTAGTACTTAAATCTGCATACTTAACTGCAGCCAGCCCAACAGTTGTTGATACCTGTTTCACGAAATCCTCTGATTCGCTGCGATCTTCTTCTTTAATTCGCTTGCGTAGATCATTGCTGCAGTGCTCCACTGCTTCTGCTAGGAGATCTTTTAAGCGAACTGTTTCACCGGATCTGGTTTTTAGTTTTTTGCCATCAACCCCCTGCACCAAGCCAAATGGCACATGTTCAATGCTTGCCTCTGGCGGAATCCAGCCGGCTCGTTTCGCCACTTGAAATACTGCTGCAAAGTGGTTTGCTTGGCCTGCATCAGTTACATAGATGATTCTTTTTGCGCCATCTCCAGCTTTATCAAATCGATAGCGAATTGCAGCAAGATCAGTGGTTGCATAATTAAAACCGCCGTCGCTCTTTTGGATAATTAGTGGTAGGGGAGTGCCCTCTTTGCTGAGCATCCCTTCAAGGAATACACAGCCGGCACCATCATCAATAACCAGCAAGCCCGCTTGAGCTAGATCACTAACAACTGCTTGCAGATAAGGATTATAAAATGATTCACCGCGCTCTTGCAATGATATATTTAGCGTATGATAAATTTTTTGGAACTCTTTGCGAGACTGCTCGCAAAGTAATCCCCATGCCCTGAGCGAAGTTGGATCACCAGCTTGCAATTTAACAACTTCTTCGCGGGATATTGCCTGAAATTCAATATCACTATCAAAGCGTTCTTTTGCCCCCCGATAAAATGCAACAAGATCTCCCAAATCGATTGCATCAGCTGTATCTAATGCTTCTGGTGCAAGTTCTTTGAGCTGGGTGATTAGCATGCCAAACTGTGTGCCCCAATCGCCCACATGGTTTAGTCTTTTCACCTGATAGCCCCTAAATTCTAAAACCCTTGCTAAGCAATCACCAATAATTGTAGACCGCAGGTGCCCAACATGCATTTCTTTTGCAATATTGGGGCTTGAGAAATCAACGATTACTTCTGGTGATAAACCATTTCCTTCAGAGCCTACAGGCGCAACACCTAGGCGCGGATCAGCGAGTTGAATTTGTAACTCTTGTGCTAATACTTCAGGTTTAATTGTGATATTTAAGAATCCAGGCCCTGCGATTTCAGCTGGTTTACATATTTGATTAAATTCTGGGTCGAGTTTTAATTGATCAGCAATTGCTACTGCAATTTGGCGTGGCGGTTTTCCTAAGCATTTCGAAAGTGCAAGAGCTCCGTTGGCTTGAAAATCACCGAATTCTGGTTTACTTGCAGCTCCAAAGGCTGGATTAAGGCTTTCACCTCTGCTTTGCGCCAGCTCAGCCGCATCGGGGAAAGCCCGCGCAATTGCGTTAACAAGCTGTTGCTCAATCGTGTGGGAAATACGCAGCATGGCTTAGAGCTATCAGCTCAGGGGATTAAGCAGCACTTGATCATCCCTTGTTGGGGTGGAAGCGCATGCTGAGATCAAGCCAGGAGCTGCGGGTGCAGGCAGCGCTGCTTGAAATTAAATCAATACCACTGCTGGCATAAGCCCTTAATTGTTCTGGATTGATGCCACTGGCCTCCAATAAAACAGGGCTGCCGCGTTCCAAGGCAAGGCTGCGCAGTTGCGGCACCAGCTGTTGCAGTTCAGCAACACTAAATTCATCAAGCAATATGCCATCAGCACCTGCGGTTATCGCTGCTTTTGCCTCTTCTGCGGTTTCGGCTTCCACAATTACGCGAGCGGGCCAAGGGGCATTTGCACGTATCGCGGTAATCGCATTGCGAATGCCGCCAGCCCAGGCCAAGTGGTTTTCTTTAAGCATTGCGGCATCATCGAGTCCTAAGCGGTGGTTATAAGCGCCGCCACATCTGCTGGCATATTTTTCAAATATTCGCAGGCCAGGGCTTGTTTTACGAGTGTCTGCAAGGCGTACCCCCGTACCCTCCAGCTGCTTCACCAGTGCGGCAGTAGCTGTAGCAATACCGGAGAGCCGCATCGCCAGATTTAGGGCAGTGCGTTCTGCCGCCACCATCGCAGTAGCAGCACCTTCAATTTCTAGAACTCGTTGGCCTGCAGTAATTGCATCTCCATCATTAACCAGCAACTGAATTTTTAAGTTTGGATCCAAACAATGAAAGATTGTTTTTGCCAAACTGCCTCCGCAAAACACCCCGGCTTGTTTTGCAAGCCAATGGGCCTCACCACTGCAACCAACCAGGGCGGCAGCGCTGAGATCACCGCGGCCAAGATCTTCATTAAGCCACTGCTGCATTTGTTGCTGCAAAGCTGGAGTGATTGCAAGGTGAGCCAAATAGTTAGGGAGCAGAGGGTTTTGTTTGGTTGCGTTTTCTACGGCATTTTTCGGAGCAATAGAGCACTTCATCCCATACATTTTCCCATTTTTTGCGCCATTGAAAAGCTAAACCGCAAACTTTGCAAATCTTGGTTGGCCTATTTAAGTGATGGGGCATTTTGCTAATTTTATACTCAGATTATAATCTGAGTTTGGGTTTTTATAAATTTTAGCTAGTTCCTTAAATTTTTCTGTTCTTAGCAACCCCCCAGCCTTACAGCGTTAATGCTGGTTGTAATGGATCGATCGATTTATTTTGGGAAGCATTGATTGGCTTTGGTTAATACATCCTGTTTTAGCAGTGGTACTCATCTATCCATTGATTGGTGTGGTGGTGAGGCTAGGGGTGCAAGCCCGCCAGAGGCGAGTGGCAGGAGCAAACCTTCCTGTGAGCACCGGCCGCGACCACAGTGATCTTGGTCAGTGGCTTTCCCTTGGCGTTGTGGCAATTTGCTTAATTTCTCTCACGGTGGTAATCGCCACAGCTAACCCTGTTGCTGAATTCAAAGGTGGAGTGGCCCGCGCTATTGAATTGCTATTGGTACTAGTAGGAACAAGTATTTGTTTACTGGCTCTTTGGCGCTCCAGCAGCAAGCCACTACGCCTCATCTTTGCTTTCATCACCTGGGCTGGGGTGCTTGGTTTAGGTGCCCAACCGGAAGTGTGGCGTTTAAGTGATAACCCGTTGAAAATTGAATTCTGGCAATCCCATTACTGGGCTGGGGTGGCGGTGGTGGGATTGATGTTGTTTTCACTTGGGGCGCGGCAAGAAATTCTGCGCCAACTTCGCTGGCGGCGAATTCATGTAGCCGCAAATCTCCTTGTGGCATTGCTATTTGTAATTCAAGGAATAACAGGTACCCGCGATTTGCTTGAAATACCCTTGAGATGGCAGAAGCCCGCTCTGGCTGCCTGCGATTGGAACGCACAGATTTGCTTAGCTCCAAAGCGGTAATTTTGCTGAGGTTTTTATTTGCCAATGCAGAATTTAGAGAAAACGCGATCGAGAACAGCTTCTGATATCTCCGCTCCAGTTATTTCACCTAATTGGCTTATGGCATCGCGCAGATCAATGGTCCAAAAATCCCACGGCAGCCCATTGGCAGCTGCATCTAAACAACGCTCTAACGCATGTTTTGCAGAAGCTGCTAAATCCTTTTGCCGATGATTTAAGGCAACTTCTAACCCTATGCCCTCTCCGCAATAGCCGCAGATTGTTAATAATTCTGATTTGAATTGTTTCATGCCCTCACCTGTTTGGGCACTTATTTTTACATTTGCTGGCCCGGCTTCTTTTGCTTCACCTAAATCTAGTTTATTTCCCGTAATTAGCAGATGTATTTCCTTTGGAATTTCAATTTTTAGGCTTTCATCATTAGGAGTCCAGCCGATGTGGATGTTGTAAACCAAAATTACTAGATCTGCGCTTGCAAGGGCTTTGCGGCTGCGCTCAATACCCAGTTGTTCTACTTTATCTTCACTTGAGCGAATCCCCGCTGTATCAACCAAGCTGATCGGCACCCCATCAATAACTAAATCAACATCAAGTAGATCGCGGGTGGTGCCGGCTTGATCCGTAACTATTGCCCTTTCATTTCCACATAGGCGATTGAGCAAACTGCTCTTGCCCACATTGGGACGGCCCACAATTGCCACCCGCAGGCCCTCCCGCAGCAACTGCCCCTGGCTTGCTGCTGCAATTAGTAATTGCAATTCTTCTGAAACATTTTTTAGCTCTGTTGCAACCGCCTGAGGATTTAGGGCTGGTAGATCCTCTTCAAAATCAACCCGCGCTTCTAATTCAGCTAATTGATCCAGAAGCCGTTGCCTGAGCGCTTCTATCTTTTCTTGCACGCCACCGGCAAGGCCTGCCATCGCCAGCTGGGCAGCGCGCCTACTGCGAGCCGTGATCAGATCAATTAGCGCTTCTGCCCGAGTGAGATCTAAGCGACCATTAAGAAAAGCTCTTTGGCTAAATTCCCCTGCCTTGGCCCGTTCAGCGCCAGCGGCTAGCACTAGATCCAGCACCCGCTGCACCACCACTACGCCGCCATGGCAATGGAGTTCCACCACGGTTTCACGGGTGAAGCTGCGGGGTGCCCGCATCAAAAGCAGCAGGGCTTCATCAATGCGTTCTCCAGTAGCGGGATCGCACACATGGCCATAAAGCACCCTGTGGCTATCCCATTGCTGCTGGCCAGCGCTAACAAATAATTTGCGTCCAATCTTTTCCGCTTCAGAGCCACTGATGCGCACAATCGCAACACTGCCCTCTCCAGCCGCTACCGCTGTTGCAATAGCGGCAATCGTGCTGCTGTTATTCATGGCCCTGTTGCCATTTGGCGAGCGCTTGCGACCAATAAATGATTAAAACAGTGCCGCCTCCCAACACAACAGCAGTGATAACACCGCAGATTGCTCTGCTTTCTGGTATCAACACTGTTCTCACAATGCCATAGGGAACTAGCGTTATCAGCTGTAATCCCAGTGCTACCAGGGCTAAAACAATCCCCCAGCGCCTTTGCAGCAACAGTGCAATACAGGCGGTAATGCCGATGATCAAGGCTGGCAACCATCCCGCTAAAGCCACTACAAATGTGGCAACATGCATGGAATCAGGCGTTGTTACTGAGAGCCTTATTGCAACTCCAGCTGCAATAAGACCAAATAAATTAAGCACTAAGCCTAATATTGCTAATTTAAGATTGTTTTGAACTGTTATCAGCCGATTCATCGGTAAAATGGCAGATTTATACTAATATTTCACACGGCTGCAAGATCTGCCCAGCTAGATGGCAAAAGTTTTGTTTGCGCTGCTCGCTAATTCACCTTTTTATTTCAAGCAATGATTCCAAAATTTAAGCTTCCAGCAATTTCTGGTAATGAAGCTGAACTGCTTGAGTTGCTTCAACAAGATCAGCCTGTATTTATAAAGAATTCCAAGTTTGATTTTTCGCAAATTAATTCTGCTTTTTGCTGCGCATTGCATATGCACCAGCCAACGATTCCGGCCGGTGTAGATGGAAGCCTTATTTCGCATTTACAATATATGTTTGAACATCCAGGCGAAGGGGATAATCATAATGCAGAATCTTTTGCTAATTGTTATAAACGCCTTGCGGAAATAATGCCTGAATTGATAGATGCCGGATGCAATCCTCGAATAATGTTGGATTATTCTGGAAATCTGCTCTGGGGATTTGAGCAAATGGGTCGTGTTGATATTTTAAATGCACTTAAATATTTAACCTGCGACCCAAGCCTTCAGACCCATGTGGAATGGCTTGGCACCTTTTGGGGCCACGCGGTTGCGCCCTCCACTCCTATACCAGATCTAAAACTTCAGATCACGGCTTGGCAGCATCATTTTGCAGCTTTATTTGGCAATGATGCATTGCAACGGGTGAAGGGCTTCTCGGCCCCAGAGATGCATTTACCTAATCATCCAGATACGCTATATGAATTTATAAAGGCTTTAAAGGAATGTGGCTATCGCTGGTTACTGGTGCAGGAACATAGCGTTGAAAATTTAGATGGCAGTTGCTTGATTCAATCCCAAAAATATATTCCAAATAAATTGATAGCGCGGAATTTTAAAGGCGAATCAGTTTCAATTACAGCATTAATTAAAACCCAGGGCTCCGATACAAAACTTGTGGGTCAGATGCAGCCCTGCTATGAGGCTCTGGGGCTAGCTAAACAGGCAATTGGCGATATGAAAGTTCCCGCTTTGGTTTCACAAATTGCTGATGGTGAAAATGGTGGAGTGATGATGAATGAATTCCCCCAAGCTTTTATTCAGGCTCATCAGCGCATCGCCACGCAAAGCTCAACAGTAGCTATTAATGGCACTGAATATTTGGAGCTACTAGATGCTGCTGGTGTGCAGGAGGATGATTTGCCAATTATTCAAGCCGTGCAGCAGCATAAGCTGTGGCAGCAGATTGATAATCAATTACCACCAGATACCAGCGCAATGGTTGGTGCCTCCTGGACAAATAATTTAAGTTGGGTGGAAGGTTATGCGAATGTATTGGAGCCGATGAATCAACTAAGTGCAAAATTTCACCAATTGTTTGATCATCTGGTAATTACAGATCCAGAGATTACAAAAACATCTAAATATCAAACTGCACTATTGTATGTTTTATTGCTGCAAACTAGTTGCTTCCGTTATTGGGGCCAAGGCGGCTGGACTGAATATGCAACAGAGATTTATCGAGCCGGGGAAGAAGCGTTGGCGGACATTGAAAAAGCTTGAAAATTTACCTGCATTTAGATAATATAAAGCTATTAATTTTTTTTAAATGAAAAAGTTTTTCGCCTCGATCGGACTATTTGTTGCTTTTGCGAGCTTCTCAAGTTCATTGTCTCACGGACAGGAAGCAAGTAAGGTTCAAATCTTTGATTCCAATATAACCGTTGATCAAGTATTAAAGGCCCAAACTGGATGGTGCAATGCCTTATTAAAAATCAGCTCAACCTATGCTTCGGGTGGTATTAATGCAGCAAAACCACTGGCTGCGCAGGTAATTAATTCTGCCTATGCATATCAATATGGCCCGGTGGCCTTTAAACCCACCCTCGCCAGTGGAGCGCAAACTTTTCGCCCCACCAAAGAGGGTGCACTTGCATACTTCGTTGGTAACGATCCTAATTATCCATCCGATAAGGGTTTTGCTTTAAAAGATTGGCGCAGTTGTAGCGCTGTAAATCAAGTGATTCAAATTAACGGCCCTTCTGCTACTACAATGGGTGATGTATTTTTTACTGATTCCAAAGGTGTTGTAACTAAAGTAGATAAAACATGGAATTTTGTTAGAGAAAATGACGGATCAATTAGAATAATGTTGCATCATTCATCTTTACCTTTTGGCGGTTGAGCTTGATCTAGTTGATTTAGCTATAAATACTTAAATTTCCCATACTTTAATTGCCAATTCCAGTGCGTGCAATATCTAATACATCTGCCATTGAGCGAATCTGGCTTATCGTAGATTGCAATTTGCTCGCATTATCTAATTCAATACGAAGATCAATGCGGGCGGGTTTGCCAAAAGCAGTGCGCACTCTGGCATCACTTACATTGATACGGCTATCGGATAATTGCATGAGAATATCTTTTAATATCCCAACCCTATCTAACACCTCAATTCTTAATTGAGTTGGGTAGTTGCGGCGATGATCTCCAGCATTTGGATTCCAACGCACAGGCAGCCGCCTTTCAGCTGGAGTTTGAGCCAAGTTGCTGCAATCTTGGCGATGTATTGTGATGCCGTGATTTCCTAAAGCCACAGCACCCATTATTGTTTCACCCGGCAGCGGGCAACAACAACCACCAAGGCGATATTCCAAACCTTCTACACCAAGAATTGGGCTGCCATTTATGTTGTTGCTTGTGGCTTCTGCCTGTTCAGAAAGATTTTTTGCTAATTCTTCATTGCTAGCTTCAGGTAACTTGGCTGCTTCCTGCAATCTCAGCTCTTCGCGCAGGCGATTTGTTACTTGATGCTGGGTAACACCTCCGAAACCTAAGGCAGCTAAAAGATCATCTACATTGCCAAGATTGCATCGCTTACTAACGCGAGCCATCGCTTCACTATGTATCAAGCTTTCAAGCCCATCACGGCCCAGCTCCCTTTCAAGAATCTCTTTACCCCTAATAATATTTTGTTCGCGATGGCTTTTTTTATACCACTGACGAATTCTTTCCCTTGCTGTAGGGGTAGCAACAAAATTTAGCCAATCGAGGCTTGGATGTGCATTTTTGCTGGTTAATACTTGAACAAAATCTCCATTTTGTAATGGGGTTGTGAGATTGCAAAGACGATCATTAATACGCACTCCTTGGCAGTGATTGCCCACCTCACTATGTATTCGATAAGCAAAATCAACAGCTGTTGAACCTTTGCGTAAACCCACAACATCACCTTTTGGCGTAAATACAAACACCTCTTCGTCAAATAAATCTTCTTTGATAGATTTCAGGTAATCGTTGTGATCTTGCCCACCACCTTCCTTTTGCCAATCCACAAGTTGTCTTAACCAATTAAACCGTGCCATCTCATCGCCATCGGCAGGTGAGCCCCCCTCTTTATATTTCCAATGGGCTGCGATTCCATATTCCGCTACATGATGCATATCCGATGTGCGTATTTGCACTTCAATCGGTCTATGTCTGCCGATTACAGCTGTATGGAGTGATTTATAACCATTTGGCTTAGGTAGGCCGATATAATCTTTAAAACGGCCTGGGATCGGCCGAAAAGTATCGTGCAATACGGCTAAAGCGCGGTAGCAGTTTTCAACAGATGAGGTAACAATCCTTAAAGCTGCCACATCATAAATTTCATGAAAGGCTTTCTGTTGGCGTTGCATCTTGCTCCATATTCCATATAGATGTTTTGGTCTTCCAACAACATCACAATCATTTACTCCGGAAGCTTCAAGTTTATTTTTTAGCAATTCAACAGTAACGGCCAGACGATCTTCGCGATCGCTGCGTTTGCTTGCCACCTCCTGTTGAATTTCGCGAAATGCTTCCGGTTCAAGCACCTTAAATGCCAGATCCTCCAGTTCCCACTTGAATCGTCCTATGCCAAGACGGTTTGCTAGTGGGGCGTAAATATCGCGGGTTTCTGTTGCAATGCGATGTTGTTTATCTGGTTTCAGTGAACTAAGCGTTCGCATATTATGTAAACGATCAGCTAATTTAACTAAAACAACTCTGATATCACTAGCCATTGCTAAAAACATCTTCCGTAGATTTTCCGCCTGTGCTTCTGTGCGGTTTGTAAAATGAATTCCGCCTAACTTTGTTACCCCCTCAACTAAACCTCTCACCTCAGCGCCAAAATGCGCTTCTATTTCGTTTGGTGTTACACCAGTATCTTCCACCACATCATGTAAAAATCCTGCGGCTATTACCGCGGCACTGCCGCCTATATCCCTTAATAAATCGGCAACTGCAACAGGGTGAATAATATAAGGCTCTCCGCTTGCTCTTACTTGGCCTTGATGTAGTTGATAAGCAAAATTAAAGGATAAAGCCAGCAGAGCTTCTGGATCTGTTGGGCAACTATCGCCATTGCCAACAGGCACATTAGCGATGCATTTTTTCAACCAATCGGGCAGCTTGATGTTGTAACTGCTAGGGCAGCGCATCGTTTCAGGCAGTATTACCGCCTCGATATTGCTTTCCAGATCAGCTGTTTTTAGCATTAATCCATCGGATTGCAGTCATGCTATGCAGCATCGGGGTAAAAACCCCATTACAAAAGCTTTAATCTTCCATGGAAGCAGCTGCAAATCAGTTGGTGCTCCAACTAAACCAACTGGTGGTGGCTTACCCCAATTGCAGCGAACCCACCCTGCAAGGGCTAACGCTTCAGTTGCACAGAGGTGAACGTGTTGCATTGGTGGGCCCTTCCGGTTGCGGCAAGAGCACAGTTGCTAAAGCGGTGTTACAGCTGCTACCCCCTGGCAGTAAAAGCAGTGGTGGTTTGCTTTTGTGTAATCAAGATCCCAGAATCCTGCGGCCCAAGGCTCTGAATAAATTGCGGGGTGAAGCGGTGGGTTTGGTATTTCAAGATCCAATGACTCGCTTAAACCCGTTATTAAGTATTGGCGGTCATTTAATCGACACCTTGCGGGCCCATCGCCCTGGTGTTGCTCGCGAACAGGTGCGCCAGCGGGCCGAAGATTTGCTGCAACGGGTAGGCATCACAGCTGATCGCTTTAACAATTACCCCCATGAATTCAGCGGTGGGATGCGTCAACGAGTTGCAATTGCCCTTGCAATGGCCCTCAATCCCCCTTTGGTGATCGCCGATGAACCCACCACCAGCCTTGATGTGGCAGTGGCTGCCCAGGTAATGGCCGAACTCTGCAGCCTTTGCGCTGAATTGGGCAGTGCGTTGCTTTTAATTAGCCACGACCTTGCTTTGGCTGGGAAATGGTGCGAACAAATGGCTGTGCTGGAGCAGGGGCGTTTGGTAGAGCAGGATTCAGTTGATCAGGTGCTGCAAAACCCGCAGCAACCTCTCACTAAACGTTTGGTGGCTGCGGCGCGGCGGCGGGAAGGGGGTGATACCCCCCAATCGCCAGAAGCGGCAGTGGTACTGGAATTACACCAGGTGCGGTGTTGGCACCGGCTTCCTTCTCTGCCGTGGCGTTCCCGTTGGCTTAAATCCGTTGATGGGGTTTCACTACGGCTCCATGCCGCTGAAACCCTTGGTTTAGTAGGACCTTCCGGCTGCGGTAAAAGCACTCTTTGCCGCGCCTTGATGGGCTTGAACCCTTTGCGGGGCGGGGAGGTGTTGTTGCTTGGTAAGCCTTTAGCAGTGGCGCGCCAGCGGATGCAGATGGTGTTTCAAGATCCGCTGGCTTGCCTTAATCCAGTAATGGATGTTCAGCGCGCAATTGCTGATCCTCTTTTGATTCACCGTATGGCTACAAAATCCGCAGCTCGCAGCATGGCTTTGGCCTTGATGGATGCTGTGGGTTTGCCCGCTAGTTTTGCTTCGCGTTTGCCTCGCGAGTTATCGGGCGGCCAACAACAAAGGGTGGCGATTGCTAGGGCTCTTATTTTAAAACCAAGTGTTTTGTTATGTGATGAATCAGTGAGCATGTTAGATGCAGAAATTCAAGCAGATGTTTTGGAATTGCTGCGCGATCTGCAGCATCAATTTGGTTTGGGAATTATTTTTGTAACCCACGATCTTGGTTTAGCTAGCGGGTTTTGCCATCGTTTAATTATTTTAAATCAAGGCAAGATTGTTGAGGAGGGGCCGGGGGATAAGTTGTTGCAAAATCCTCTGGCAGAGATTACCAAACAATTGGTAGCAGCCTCCCCAAGACTGCCTCAACTGTTGGTTTAGATGGTTCAAATGCAAAGGCGGCTTTCACTTTTTAGTTTGGTGATGGCCGTTGTTACCAGCACTATTGGATCTGGTTGGTTATTTGCTCCATACCTAGCGGCCCAATTGGCGGGACCGGCCAGCCTTGGGAGTTGGTTGGCAGGCGGTGCCATGGCCTTTCTGATCGCCCTGGTATTTGCCGAACTCGGGGCCCTGGTGAGCAGTTCCGGCGCCCTGGCCCAGATTCCACTTCTCACCCATGGCCGCACCGCTGGCTTCATCGGTGGTTGGGCCGCCTGGCTTGGTTATGTGGCCTTGCCGGCCATCGAGGTGCTGGCCACCGTGCAATACCTGGGCAGCAGCTTGCCCTGGCTCACCAGCGATGGCGGCCAGGGCCTTGGGCTTAGCCCTTGGGGTATTGGCGTGGCCAGCCTGCTATTGCTGTTGTTTGGCTGGATCAACCTGGCGGGGGTAGCGGCTCTGGCCCGCTGGATCGATGGCCTCACCGTGTGGAAGTTGTTTGTGCCGCTCGGAGTTTCCTTGGTGTTGATCCTGGGCTCGGCCCATTGGGAAAACCTTCGGGTGGGGGGCTACCAGCCCCGGGGGGTGCTTGATGCCCTTAGCACCGGCGGCATCCTCTTCAGCCTGCTGGGCTTTCGCACCGCTATGGACCTGGCCGGGGAGGCGCGGCGTCCCCAGCGGGATGTGCCCCTAGCCATGGGTATTGGTTTGGCGATATCGCTGCTGATTTATTTGGTGTTGCAGCTGGCCTTTCTGCTGGCGGTGCCTCCGCCTTTGTTGGCTCAGGGCTGGGGGAGGTTGCAGCTCACTGCCCATGGGGGACCGCTGGTGGCGGTGGCCCTTGGGCTTGGGCTCAATGGGCTGGCGACCCTTTTGATTACCGACGCGGTGGTTTCTCCAAGTGCCACGGCGATGGCTTACATGGGCACGGCGGCCCGGGTTAATTGGATGTTGGCCCGCTGTCGGTTACTGCCTGCCCCCTTTGCCCACATCAATAGGGCTGGGGTGCCGTCGGTGGCCCTGGCCTCCACTGTGCTGATTGGCCTGCTGTTGCTGCAGGGGGGACCCAGCTGGGCCAAGGCCGTTGGCTTTGTAACTGCGGCTCTGGTGATTTCCTTGGCGATGGGTCCAATTAGCCTCGAGGCCCTTCGCCGCCAAGCCCCTGAGCTGCACCGCCCCTATCGGCTGCCTGCCGCCCGCTGGCTGTGCCCCCTGGCCTTTGTGCTGGCTACTTGGGCGATCTTCTGGTGTGGCTGGGGCAGCCTGCAGTTGGCGGTGCCGCTGATCTTGGTGCCCAGCCTCGTCTACCTGCTGGTTTGCGGTGGAGCTGGGGTGGAGTTTTGGGCCGGTGCTTGGTGGTTTCTATATCTGGGGGGCATCACTTTTGCCTCCTATCTATTTGGCTCTGGTGGTCCTTATCCGCTGGACCAGGCCACACAGTTGTTTCTGCTTAGTGGCTTTGCCCTGCTGGTATTCCCCCTGGCGGTGCACTCTCATCTGCCCCAGCCCTCCCCCCATGCCATGGTGGAACTGGGTAGCCAACAACCCTGACCAGGCATGGATTTTCCCATCAATTTTGCCTTGATTCAGGCTCGGATTGACCTAATCAAGTTGATGGTGCGTGATCAGGATGTGCTGATTTGCGTTTATCCGCGATTACTCCTGCTCAACCTTCTGCGGGAGTCGGCCCTCGGTTTGCCGCGATCCTCAGAACGGCAATTGCACATGACCGCTTCTATGGCCGAGGGCCTGGAGATCCTGCAGCGGCAATCTGGCAGCTTTTATATCTTTGCCACCGAACATCTCAGCGATGGGATCGGAATGGAACTGATCCGCCAGGCCAAAGTTCTTAATCCAAAGCACCGATGTTTGTTGGTGCTCACCCATAACCATCAAGTGCTGGTGCAACAGGCCCTGGCGGCGGGGGCCGATGCGGTGGTTTTGGAGGAAAGTTTGGGGCGCACCGGTGCCTTGATTTTTGCGATGGAATGCCTCAGCAAGGGTCAGGGTTTTGTGGATCCCGCCTTTGATGGGCCCATCTGCACTGACCCTGTTCCAGGCGAGTTGGGCACTCCCTTAGGGACGCTCACCCCTAGGGAGACCCAAATCCTGCAGTTAGTGGCCGAGGGTTTAAGCAACCGGGCCATTGGCGAACAGCTCCATATCGCCACCAGCACCGCCCGAGATCATGTGCGCGACATCCTGCGCCGTTTGGGGGTGAAAAGCCGGGCAGCGGCAGCGGTGGAAGGCCTGCGCCAGGGCTATTGCCGCTGAAAACCCTCCATTTGACGGATTGCTGGGGCTGATCTACTTCGCATAGAAGTTGTTCACTTTCCAATATTTGGATGAACCTCCCTACTGCAGCTCCCTTGATTTCGCCGTTACTAGATATTTCGCCGCTAACCGTTGATGTGGGTGGTAGCCGTTGGTGGGGTGGTTTTACCGCTGAATTGAAGATCACCAACAGCAGTGGCAAAGACCTGGAGAGTTGGAGTTCAC
>Ga0310325_10021_pt1 | contig 18086 bp, 21 predicted proteins | sample LakSupSRFTotalC5_FD_195539 | JGI IMG/M metagenome (GOLD analysis project Ga0310325, IMG submission 195539) | Enriched freshwater cyanobacterial communities from Lake Superior, Ontario, Canada - SU02.SRF.Total.C5 (v2) (version 2) | ecosystem: Environmental > Aquatic > Freshwater > Lake | place...
TTGAGGATGTAGGTCTTGCGTGGAGTCATGGTTAAGAAACCTCCTGGTTCAAGCCGTCCTGGGCTGGCCGGACGCCTTGACTGGCAAACCAGTCAAAGGCGCATCGGGTGGAATGGAGCGGCGGTACATCTCGCAGAGATGGGCCATCACATCAAGCAGGGCTAGGCGGTAGTCCTGCAGAAAGTCGTTCGTGCTCCCCTCCAGCTTGAGCTGCTTCCAGAAACTGTCAATCAAATTCATGTGAATCTCCACAGCTTTGGTAATGGGCAGGTCACTGAAAAAAGCCGTGTGTACAAAACTCTCAAGGGCCTGGTTGGCCGCAGCTGGATCGCGGAAATAGCTGATCAGCAGGTCCCTGTAGGTGCGCTCCAGGGAAGCGAGCAACTCCTGACGCTCCGAGGGGGCTAGATGGCGCAGGAAGCGGGAGGGATCCCGCTTGTAAAAAACCCCCAGGTATCCGAGGCGTTCCTTAAGCCGATTGGGCAGGCGCCAGCGTTCCGAATGCGCTGGCGAGCCCGGCTGGGCAGGGCTGCCGCCCTCAAGACCATTGCTAGCAGCCGAGAGGCCCCGCCGCAGAACGCGGGATACGGCAGCATCGATGCTGTAGCTGAGTTGCTCAAGCTGGTCACCGGGCAGGTGGACCTCGGCTTCGTGGTAATCCAAGCGGCCGCTGACATCGCCGACCACCACGGCCGGCAGCATCAGTCCCTTACGCATCAGACCCTCAAGTTGGTTGCGGGAGAAGGCCCCTTGCTGCAGTAACACCACATCAAAGGCCTCTCGCCTCCGCTCCAAGGCCCCGAGGGGATCTGCTTGGGAGCTGAGGTCGTCGAGCTCATAGTGACCGCCCTTCAGCCATTGGCGACAGGCCAGCAACAGCTGGGGGTCACGGAGCAGGGAGGCGATGGTGAGAGCCGGCTGGGACATCGGTGCCGAGATCGGGCCCTGAACAACCAGGCTAGTGTTGACGATCGGGCCCCATAAAGGGCAAGATCCTTGTTTGTCTTTCGATTGCCGTGCGGCAGGCCGAATGACGCGCCCCAGTTCCCATGGCCTGCATCCAGGCTGGGAGCCGGGAACCCCGTCAGCCTGTCCATGCCCGAGTCCGCCATGACCCCATCCCCGACCAGCACCGCCCCCGCTCCCGAGGCGGACTCCCCAGCCAGCAGCGGCCCCTACGCCATCGTTGAAGCCTCCGGCCAGCAGTTCTGGGTCCAGCCCAACCGCTACTACGACCTCGACCGGATCAACGCCGAAGTCGACAGCACCGTGACCCTGGAGAACGTGCTGTTGGTGAAGGACGCCAAGGGCGCCACCCTGGGCCACCCCTTCATCACGGGCGCCACCGTGGAACTCAAGGTGATGGCCCACCGGCGTGGACCGAAGATCATTGTCTATAAAATGAAGCCGAAGAAGAAAACCCGCCGCAAGAACGGCCACCGCCAGGAGCTCACCCGGGTGATGGTGCAGTCGATCACCGTGGCAGGCAAAGCCTTGGCCTAAGGGGCTAGCCGGCTCCGTTTCCCAGATCGATCGACATTCGATTTTACTTAGTTCCATCCGTTCCCTCCCCTATCCCTCCCCATGGCCCATAAGAAAGGCACAGGCTCCACACGCAACGGTCGCGACTCCAATTCCAAGCGCCTGGGCGTGAAGCGCTATGGCGGCGAGGTCGTGACCGCCGGCTCGATCCTGATCCGCCAGCGCGGCACCTCGGTGCTGCCTGGCAACAACGTGGGACGCGGCTCCGACGACACCCTGTTTGCCCTAGTGGATGGCGTCGTGAACTTTGATTCGATCACCCGCAACCTGCGCAACCGCAAGCGCATCAACGTCGCCGTTGCCTGAACCAGCCCCAGGCTGGCTGCCGGGCAGGCAAGGTCAGGGCCCGGCGCCCTGGCCTTTTTTTGTGGCTAGCCCCCTTAGGCCGGCGCCTGGAGCCGGTAGGCCCGGGTGGTGATCAGGTAGGGGTGAAACACCTCTAGGAAAAGCTGTTGCAAGCTGGTGAAAAAACGATTCACCAGGGCTTCATCATCGAAGTGGAAGGGATATTCGCCCCTAAAGCCCTTGAAGAAATACCAGTTCAATAGGGCCACACCCGAGCCCGTGAGCCGGCCGGCAAAACTCTGCAACTGGCCAGCGGGATCGGGGAGATGTTCGAGCACATCGAGGCAGACAATCGTGTCGAACTGCTTGGGCAGGGCCGGATCGTTCAGGTCGCGAAAGCAGCGCAGTTTGGCGGCCAGCCCCAAGGCCTCGGCCCGGGCCGCCACGAAGGCGCGGTTGTGGGGGTTGAGGTCGACGAACCAAACCTGCTCCACCTGGGGCAGGGCCGCCGCCGCCAGGGCATGGCTGCCGATGCCGCCGCCGAAATCGAGCACCTGGCCGCGGGCGAAACGCTCCTGCAGGCGCAGGGTGTCGGCGATGTAGTCGGCGCTGCCCAGGTGCCAGGCGGCCAGCTCAATCAGGTGGGCCGTACCGACGGTGTCTTCGTAAAAGCGACCCGCATCAGCCGGATCAAAGGTCTGCTCCACCGCCCCCGGGTGCAGGGCCGCCAGCTGGTCCGTGGCCTGGGGCAACAGGGCCTCAAGGGCGGCGGCGTCCACCTGCAGGAACGGGGCGAGCTGGGCCTTGAGGGCAAAGCCATCGGCCAGGAACCGTTCCACGTCCAGGCTGGGCCGAACGGCGACGGGAGCAGCGCTGGTAGCGCCGGGACTGGAAGACAGAGTCATGGGAGCACCGTAAATCGCCCCAGGGAGCCCGGGGTCTCGGCAAAGCCAGCCGCAAGGACTATCTGACCAAGACTTGATACGTAGTCCGTCTGACAGCACTAGGCCCCGGGCAGGGCAAAACCCAGGCTGAATGCAACAGTGATCTGTTCTTGGTCGAAGACCAGCGCCGATGCTGCCCGAGTCCCCAGCGCTCACTAGCCCGGGCGTCAAAACACCGCCATCACCCGAGCTCTGCGGCTTCCTGGTGCTCGACAAGCCCGCCGGGCTCACCTCCCATGGCTGCGTTGCCCAGGTGCGGCGCGCCTATGGCCTCAAGCGGGTGGGCCATGGCGGCACCCTCGATCCAGCTGTGACTGGCGTGTTGCCGATTGCCCTGGGGAGCGCAACCCGTTTGCTGCCCTACCTCAGCGGCGACAAGCGCTACCGGGGCACGGTGCGCCTGGGCCTGCGCACCAGCAGCGATGACCTCGGTGGCGACCTGCTTGAGCAGCGGCCGGTGCCAACCCTGGGACGGGACATGCTGGAGGCAGCCTTGGAGCCCTTCCGGGGAACGATCCAGCAACGGCCGCCCAACGTGTCGGCCGTGCATGTGGATGGCGAGCGGGCCTACCTGCGGGCCCGCCGCGGCGAGGAGCTGGACCTGGCCAGCAAAACGGTGACGATCAGCGAGCTCCACCTGTTGGGCTGGGACCTGGAGCGGGCCGAACTGGAGTTAGAGGTGGCCTGCACAGCTGGCACCTACATCCGCTCCCTGGCCCGGGACCTGGGCGCAGCCCTCGGCTGTGGGGGCTGCCTGGCCGAGCTGCGCCGCACCGAAGCCCTGGGCTTTGGCCTGGAGCAAAGCGTGCCCCTGGAGCGGCTTCAGCAGACACCGCCCCCCGAGTTGCTCGATCCCCTGGTGGTGCTTCGCCACCTGGAGCGCCACCAGCTCGCAGGCGAAGCCGAGCTGGCCAGCTGGCGCTGCGGCCGCAGCCTAGAGGCAGCTTTAGCGCTCACCGATGGCACGGCCGTGGTGGTGGTGGGCCCCGATGGCAGCCTGGCGGGCATGGCCCAGGCCCGGGCCGGCGGCAGGCTCCAGCCCAAGCTGGTGCTGCAGGCCAACGGCTAAGAGCTAGCCGCCACCCTGGTCCCGCCCACCACAAACCCCCGTCAGTTCTCCGCTCCCATGGCCGGCCACAGCAAATGGGCCCAGATCAAACGCAGCAAGGCGGTGGTCGATGCCAAGCGGGGCGCCCTCTTCACCCGGCTGGGGCGGGAGATCACGGTGGCGGCCCGGGGCGGCAGCGATCCGGCGGCCAATTTCCAACTGCGCACGGCGATCGAAAAGGCCAAGGCAGCCGCCATGCCGAGCGGCAACATTGAGCGGGCGATCGCCAAGGGCTCTGGCCAGGGCAGCGGCGCCGGCGACCAATTCGAAGCAGTGCGCTACGAGGGCTACGGCCCGGGCGGCATCGCCATCTTGATTGAGGCCTTCACCGACAACCGCAACCGCAGCGCCGCCGAACTACGCCTGGCCTTCAACAAAAACGGCGGCAACCTGGGCGAGAGCGGCTGCGTGGGCTATTTGTTCGAGCACTTGGGCGTGGTGCGCCTGGGACCGGCCAGCACCTGGGGCAGCGCCGAGCAGGGCGCCAAGGCCATCGGCAACGACGGCTCCCGGTCAAAAGCATCCGCTCCAGGGGCGAAACAAGCCAGCTGGCTCAACGAGGACGCCCTGCTCGAAGACCTCTTAGCCCTCGAAGACCTGGGCGGCCCAGCCGTACTCACTTACGACTTGGACGGCGACCAGGGCCAGCGCAGCGGCGCTGAACTGGTGACGGCCTACGCCGACCTCGAGGCCCTGCAGGACCAGCTGCGCTCCAGGGGCTGGCCCGTGGCCAGCTGGGAGCACCGCTGGATCGCCCAGACCGGCTGCCAGGTCAGCGATTCGCAAGTGCTGGGCAGCTGCCTGAAATTGCTAGATGCCCTTGAAGAGCTGGATGACGTGCGCAGTGTGACAACGAATCTGGAGGCGGAGGAGGGGTTGATGGAGGGGGTGCTGGCTTGAGTGGTGGCCGCCTTAGCCAAGGGCAACATCAATGGATGCCATCAAAAGCGACAAATTTTAACCAGCTATTTAGCTTATTCTAGAATTTAAAAACTGACAACTGGCACCTATAATCAACAACCAATTGATAGCCAGCCAACAATGGAGCGCGTTGCCGATTACCCCCGCCCACCCCTACTGGTGCCCTGCCAAGACCAAATTCTGGTCAAAGCAGGCGGCGTCGTGATCTGCGAAACAACCCGCAGCTTTCGGGTGCTGGAAACCTTCCACCCCCCCACCTACTACCTGCCGCCAGACTCCTTTCGCCTCGACCTGCTTGAGCCAGCGGTGGGCGCCAGCTTCTGTGAATGGAAGGGGCTGGCCCGCTATTTCGATCTGGTGGTGCCCGCCCCAGGCGACGAGACCGAAAAGCGCCTGAGCAAAGTGGTTTGGCAGTATCCCCAGCCCAGCGCGGCCTTTGAACCCATTGCAGGTTGGCTGGCGCTCTACCCAGGCGCCATGGACTGTTGTTGGGTGAATGGGGAACCGGTGCTCGCCCAACCGGGGGGCTTCTACGGCGGCTGGATCACCTCCCAAGTGGACGGGCCCTTCAAGGGGGATCCCCTGCACCCGGAGTTGCGCTAACACAGAAACCGGCAGCAAACCATTGTGCTATTCGAATACACGCTATCTACTTCCTCCATCGACAAGGCCTGCCATCGACAAGACATGCCATCAACAAGGCCTGCCATCGACAAGGCAAGCCATCGAGAAAGCATGCCAATGCCAAGTAAGGCCTAAGGGCCTACCGGCCACGCCGAGGCGTTGAGTCCCTCACGGCGCTGCCGGAACACCGGAACCAACCAAGACCCGCCGCGGGATCTCACTTGCTAATTTTGCTATAGTCATTGCGGAAATCAGTGTCGCTATCATCGTCTGCCATGACCGAAATTGAAGAAATCAACAAACTAGTAACTTTTGCCCTTGTAGATGGCAAATTGCGCATTCAGCAAGTTAATGGCAACATTTGGGGTGACGTCAAAGGCAGTATCGAAGGGAGTGTCCGAGGCGACATCTTTGGTGATGTCGAAGGCAGCGTCGAAGGCAATGTCGGCTGCGATGTTGGAGCCAATGTGGGCCGCCATGTCCTTGGCAACGTCAATGGCAATGTGGAAGGAAGTGTTTGGGGTGACGTCAAGGGCGACGTCTGGGGAAATGTCTATGGAAAAGTAGAAGGAAACTCTGGGAGCGATAGCGATAGCGAGCCAGCGTGAGCGCAGGCGAACACCCTCAGATCCGCACGCAACCCAGCCGACTGGCCGCCGCCCCATCGACCATCACCTTCAAACGCCGATGGCGCTGCAACCAGCTGGCCGGCAGCTGGGGTTGGGGGGGCTCCTCCAGGCTGCGTCGCAAGATCTCGGCCTTGGACTCGCCGCTCACCACTAACACCACCGTTTCAGCCGCCAGGATCTCGGCCAAGCCCACGGTGATCGCCCGCATCGGCACGGCGGCCAGGCCGGCGGCAAATAGGCCGGCGTTCTGGCGGCGGGTGGCCGGATCCAGCTCCAGGCAACGGGTGGGCGCCTCGGGGGGGCAAGGGGGTTCGTTGAAACCCACGTGGCCGTTGTTGCCCAGCCCAAGCAGCTGCAGGCCTAGGCCGCCGGCGGCGGCGATGGCCTGGCCGTAGTGGCGGGCCTCCCGCTCGGGATGGGGGGCCAGGCCATCGGGCAGGCGCAATTGGCCAGGGGCCAGGCCTAGGGGGGCGCCCAGGCATCGCTCCATGCTGGCGGCAAAGGACTCAAGGTCCTCAGGCCCCAGCCCGACGTACTCATCCAGGTTGAAACTGGACCAGCCCGCCAGCAGCCCTTGGCGCTCACCGCTGGGCAGGGCTTGAAGCTGCTCAACAAGGGCGCCATAGACGGGCTCCATCGTGCGTCCGGTAGCCAAGCCCAGCGGCTTGGCCGGCCCGCCCGCGGCGGCGGGACGCAAGGCTTCAACTATCAACTCCGCCACGCGCTGACCTAGGGCCTCGGGGCCAGGGGCCACCTCCAACGACCAGCGTGCCAAGCGCCAAAACCCCAGTCCTTGAGCCAGCCTGTCAGGGCGTGGTGCCGAGCGTGAGGGCCAAGGCACGGGGCTTGATTGGGGCCAGGCTGAGGCGCGGCTGCAGCAACGGGGCTAGGGCCGCCAGGCTGCTGTAGGGACGCAGCTGGGTGCCCCGGTAGTAGTGCTGCAGGATCTGCTCGAAACCCTCGCCACGCCGGGCCATGGCGCAGGCGCCCCATTGGCTCATGCCAATGCCATGGCCAAAGCCCCGGCCAATCGCCACCCACTGCAGGGGGGACGGAGCGGCTAGGGCGTTCAAGGCGGGCAGGGGGGGCGGACCCAGCAGCGGGGCCGTCAGCTGGTCGGAAGCAGTACCAGCCTGGTCAGGGAACAGGGGGGCGTTAATGGGCTCGCGGCTGAACTGAACCAGGGTGCTTTTTAGGCCAAGCCGCGAGCGCAGCTCAGCCCCCGTCACCACCACCGCCCCAGCCGAGCCCACCACCCGGGCCTGGCGCACCCGGCCACTGGAGCTGGTGGAGAGCACCTCAATGCGCTCGAGGTTGCCGATCTCGGGGAAGCCCTTGCGCACCAACGCGTCGCCTAGGGGCAGGCGCCAATCGCGCACGGGCGACTCATGGTCAAAATCGGCCACGCTCACCAGATAGGGCAGCTGCTGGGCCCAGAGCTCGCCGCTGTTTTCCGTGGTGCCACCGCCGCTGCTGTGGAACACGGCCTCAATCAGGCCATCGCCGTAGGTGAGCACCAGGCCGCGGGTGCCGGCTACGGCCGCCTGGGTCGAGGCCGTTTCCGCCTCCACCCCGAGGTACACCTGGCTGGCCACGGTGGCCTTGAGGTCGTAGGCCCGGCCACTGCTGGGACGCAGGGCCCGCAGGGCATAGGTGCGGGCCGCCACGGCCTGGGCCCGCAGGGCCTCCAGGGGCCAACTGGCGGGCATCTCGCTACCCACCACGCTGGCCAGGTAGGTCTCCAGGCCGACCAGGTTCACCGCCTGCAGGATGTCGCCCTGGGGCCGGATCCAGAGGCTGCCGCGGTAGCGGCGCTTCTGCAGCCAAACACTGCCTTCACTGCCAGGCGCTGGCACAGGCTCCACCACCAGCTCGCCCACCCGCAGGCGCTGGGCGACGGATGGGGCAGAGCGGGCCATGGCACCCTGCCCAGCCGCAACCGGATCCGCGTTGGGATTGGCCGCGGGCGCAGTTGCAAGGGCTGAAGGGCCCAGGCGGGGAACCGGGGTAGGGCCCGTGGCCGAGTCGTAGGCAGGGGCCGCTTCGCCCGCCGCGGCCTCGGCCAAAGCCAGCACCTGGGAGCCGGCCAGATGCAGGCGCAGGGGCTGGTCCGGGCCCAGCTCCATCAGCACCTGGCCGGAGCCATCGCGCAGGCGCAGGCGTGCGCCATCGGGGGCCCGCACCGTGAGGATCCGGGCTTCCCCCAGCAACACCCGCACCTGGGGCCCACCCAAGGCAACCCGATCGGCCCGGCTGGGTGCCGCCTCAAAGGCCGCCCAGGCCCGGGGCAGGCCCACCAGAAGGCCACCCGTTAGCAAGATGGCGCCCAGCCAGCGCCGCTGGAGGGGAGGGATCAACAACATCGGCTCAAGCCCCACGGCACGGCTACGGAGCCGCGGCCGGGCAACCGCGACAGGATTTTCATTGTGACCAAGCCCGGGCCGTGGCGCCAGGCGGCGGTTGGCGGGCGCCATGGCCTGGGCTCGACGTGGCAGCATGCGGATCCTGATGAACCGGTGCGGCACCGGGGAGATACTCCAGCCGTGCAGGTCACCTTTTTAGGCACGAGTTCGGGGGTCCCCACCCGCTCCCGCAACGTCTCGGCCGTGGCCCTGCGCCTGCCCCAGCGGGCCGAGCTCTGGCTGTTCGACTGCGGCGAGGCCACCCAGCACCAGTTCCTGCGCAGCGAGCTGCGGGTCTCCCAGCTGCGGCGGATCTTCGTCACCCACATGCACGGCGACCATGTCTATGGGTTGCCAGGCCTGCTGGCCACCCTGGGCCTGGCGGGCGCCAGCCCCGGCATCGACCTCTACGGCCCCGACCCCCTGCGCGATTACCTCGAAGGGGTGATGCGCACCACCTCCACCCGGATCAGTTATCCCCTGCGCAGCCACCGGGTGCGGGGCGCAGCCAGCAGTGGCGCCCTGCTGCTGGACGACGGCGACCTGACCGTGCGCTGCGCGCCCCTGACCCACCGGGTACCGGCCTACGCCTACCGGGTCGACCAGAAGCCCAAGCCTGGGCGGTTCGACGTGGAGCAGGCCAAGGCCCTGGGCATCCCGCCCGGCCCGATCTACGCCGCCCTCAAGGCCGGCCAGACCGTGACCCTCGACGACGGCCGGATCATCCGCGGCGAGGCCCTCTGCGGCCCGGAGCAGCCGGGCAAAAGCCTGGTGTATTGCACCGACACGGTGTTTTGCGAGGCCGCCGTGGAGCTGGCCCAAGGGGCCGACCTGCTGATCCACGAAGCCACCTTTGCCCATGGCGAGGCGGAGATGGCCTACCAACGCCAGCACTCCACCAGCACCATGGCGGCCCAAACCGCCGCCGAGGCCGGCGTCAAGCAGCTGGCCCTCACCCACCTCAGCCCCCGCTACGTGGCGGGCAATCCCCTCACCCCCGACGACCTGCTGGCGGAAGCGCGCACGATCTTCCCGGCCACCGTGATGGCCAAGGATTTCCTCACCCTGGAGGTGGGCGGCGCCTGAGCGCCGCTGCAACAGTTCGTGATTCCGCCCCGGGGGGCCCATTCCCCGTGATACAAGGGCTTTGCTGCGGTTCATCGCCGCCTTGTTGCTGGCTTTTTCGATGGCCTCTTTCTTCTCCTCTGCGCTGCGATTCCTGGCGCGAACCCTGCTGGTTCTGCCCCTGGTGCTGCTGGTGAGCTTCGCCGGCCCTGCCACCGCAGCCCCATGGACCACCGATCAACTCACGGTTTCGGCGGATCCCGCTGGCACCACCGTTACCTTCACGGAACAGGACGTGAAATCAGGTCGCAAGCTGTTCAATGACAGCTGCGGCACCTGCCACGCCGGTGGGATCACCAAGACCAACCAGAACGTGGGCCTCGACCCCGAAACCCTGGCCCTGGCCACCCCGCCCCGCAATTCGGTGGATTCCCTCGTGGACTACATGAAGGACCCCACCTCCTATGACGGCGAGTACAGCATCTCCGATCTGCACCCGAGCCTGCGCAGCAGCGACGTGTTCGTGAAAATGCGCGATCTCGACGAGGACGACCTGCGCCTGATCGCCGGTTACATCCTGGTGGCCCCGAAGGTCCAGGGCATCCAGTGGGGCGGCGGCAAGATCTACTTCTGATCGGGCCTCTAGCCCTGGTCGCTGGGCCAGGGCCCCAGATCCTTCAACCGGATCCGGCCCAGCCATGGGCCCCGGTTCTAGCTCCTGAGCCAAAACAGCATTTCAGCCGCGGCCGCCACCGCGGCTTTTTTGTGGGCCAGGCCCGGGAGGGCTAAGCCAGCCCCCTAGGGCCCATCTAGATCTGGGGCAAAGGATCTGGCAACGGCTCCAGAAGGGGAGCCGGCGGCAGGCAGTTGGCCTGATCGAGGGAGGCGGGCTGCTTGCTGTACCACCACTCCTGCAGCACCGGGCTGAGGCGCTGGGCGAAGAGGGTCAGCACCGTGCGGGTCGGCCGGGAGCCCGGCTGGAGCAGCTCCACCGCGTAGGAGGGGCAGCGGCGCGAGGCCAGGTCGGCGACGAAGCGGCGACCAACGCGCCGCCAACTGGGCTCCTTGCTGCGCCAGGCCAGCCGGCAGCAGGGCCAAGGCAGTTCATTGCGGTCAAACAGCCGGCAGCAGGGCCCCAGGACCCGGTAGCTGTACTGGCCGCCCAGGCTGGAATGCTCACTGCCCAGCTCGGGCATCTGCTCCAGCAGGGGCAACTTCTCCCCCAAGGGAACCTTCTCCCCTAGGGGAAATGAAGAGCCAGCAGGAGCCACGGACACGGCGGGCGGCGCAGGGGAACAGGAACAAAAAAGCCACCCCGCAGGGTGGCAGAGGAACGGAACCGATCAAGCGCGAGGGCCTAAGCGGCGGCTCAATAGAGCTCTTCTTCGGAGTGGGTCTTGATCGTGCAGTCGGAGGTGGGGTAGGCGACGCAGGTCAGCACGAAACCGGCTTCGATCTGGTCGTCGTCGAGGAAGCTCTGGTCCGACTGATCAACGGTGCCGGAGGTGAGCTTGCCGGCGCAGGTGCTGCAGGCGCCAGCGCGGCAGGAGTAGGGCAGGTCGATGCCCTGCTCTTCAGCGGCGTCGAGGATGTACTGGTCGTCGGGAACTTCAATGGTCTTGTTGAGGCCCTCGCCTTCATTGACGAGGGTGACCTTGTAGGAAGCCATGGAAAGAATTGGGGCTCACAGGCTCCTGGAGGATCCGGGCCTGTAGGACCGCACCGTCCTACAACCTCCTGAGGCTGTTCCCGTGGATCCGGGCCGCCATTTCGGCGAAGCCCAATCAAAGCCAGGGCTCCGATCAGCCTGCCTTATCAAACGAGACCGGTCGACCGGATTTCCAGCAAGCCCCATTGGCTCTGCTGGGCCACCAGCTCGGCCCGCCAGCCAGCCGCCGCCAGGGCCTGGGTCAACGCCGGTACCTGGCTCACCAGCAGGCCGCTGAGCAGGCCCACCCCGCCCGGGGCGAGCACCGTGGCAAAGGCCGGCGCCAGGGCCTCGATCACCGGCGCCAGGATGTTGCAGAGCAGCAGGTCGGCCGGTTGCCCCGCCAGCAGCTCGGCAAGCCCCTCCACCGACCCCTGGGCCACCTGGAGGGAGGTCGTCTGGCCCCGGGACTCCAGGGGTGCCCCCGTTGTCCCTGGCGCCACCACGCCATTGCAGGCGGCATTGGCCCAGGTCGCGCGCACGGCCAGGGGGTCGCTATCCACGGCAAGCACTTGGCAGGCCGGGGCCGGGCTGGCCCCTCCTTTGGGGGCATCGCTGGCGCCCAGGAGTTTCAGGGCTGCGAGCGCCAGGATGCCGCTGCCGCAGCCCAGGTCCGCCACCCGCACGGGCCGGGTGAATTCCGCCCCTGGCCCATCCGCCCAGCGCTCCAGGGCTTCCAGGCAGAGGCGGGTGGTGGGGTGGCTGCCGGTGCCGAAGGCATTGCCTGGATCGATACGGATCGCCAGCCGATCGGCGAATTCCTCCGGGCAATCGAGCCAGGCCGGCAACACGAGCAGCCGGATCCCGACCGGATCGGCCTGCCAATGCTGCTTCCAGCTCAGGCTCCAATCCTCATCCCCCTGTTGCTGCCAATGGATCGGCGGCAGGGTGAGGCCGAACGGCTCGCTTAAGGCGGCGAGGGCCACCTCCAGCTGCAGCCGCTCGGGCTCGGGCCAGTCCACCGCCGGCAACCAGGCCAGCAGCTGGCGGTGGTCAGGGTTTCTGGGGGTGTGCTCAATCGCCACCCGGTGGATCCCCAGGGCCTGGAGTTTCCAGAGCAGGGATTCTTCAAGCTCCGGCAGGGCCAGGAGCTCAAGGCGCCACCAGGACTGCCCCGCACCCGATCCCTGGCCCGGCCCTGGGGGCGCCGGCTTCGGGCTGGCGCTCAAAGGGTGACCGGATGGGATTCCTGGATCCCGTTGATGGCGTGGATCGTGGCTAGCAAGCTGGCGGGGATCGGGTCATCGAGGCTGAGCACCATCACGGCATCGCCGCGCACGATGCGGCGGCCCACCTGCATCGAGGCAATGTTGACGTTGTGCTCGCCAAGCACCGTGCCGAGATTGCCGATAATTCCTGGCATGTCCCGGTGTCGGGTGAAGAGCATGTGACGGCTCGGCGTCACATTCACCGGGAACTCATCGATCGTGGTGATGCGCAGGTCGCCATCGGCAAACACCGCCCCGGTGACGCTGTGGTTGCCCTTGGAGCCCGTCGAAGAGAGCTGCAGGGAGCCTCCGGCAAAATCACGGCTGGCATCATCTTTGACTTCCACCACGTGGATGCCGCGGGCCTTGGCCTCCAGGGTGGCGTTCACGTAGTTGATGCTGTCGCCCAGGGCAGCTGAAAGCAGGCCCTTAAGGGCCGCCACCACCAGGGGCTGGGAGGGATGGCTGGCAAATTCGCCCTGGAGGCGTACCTCCAGATGTTCGACATCACCACCGGCCAACTGGCTGAGCAGCAGGCCCAGGGTTTCGGCCAATTGCAGGTGGGGCTTGAGCTGCTCCATCACCTCGGGAGTCAGGCCGGGGATGTTCACGGCGCTGCGGGCGGGCAGGCCCAGCAGCACATCACGGATCTGCTCGGCCACATCCACGGCCACGTTCTCCTGGGCCTCTTCAGTGGAGGCGCCCAGGTGGGGCGTGAGGATCAGGCGCTGGGCCACGCTACGCAGGGGCGAATCGGCCGCCAGGGGCTCCTTGGCATACACATCGAGGGCGGCGCCGCCGATCACGCCCTTTTGTACGGCCTCGGCCAGGGCCGCCTCATCAACGATGCCGCCGCGGGCGCAGTTGACGATGCGGGCCGTGGGCTTCATCGTTGCCAGCAGCTCGGCGTTGACCAGGTTCTCGGTCTCGGGGGTGCGGGGCAGGTGCAGGCTGACGTAGTCGGCCTCGGCGAAGAGGGCCGGCAGGGCCATCAGCCGCACCTGCAGTTGCTGGGCCCGTTCGGCCGAGATGAACGGGTCGTAGGCCATCACCTCCATGCCCATGGCCTTGGCAACCCGGGCCACGTGGGAGCCGATCTTGCCGAGGCCCACCACGCCCAGCTTCTTTTTATAAAGCTCGTTGCCCACATAGGTTTTACGGTCCCAGCCACCGGCCATGGTGCTGGCGTGGGCGTGGGGCACGTGGCGCGAAAGCGACAGCATCAGGGCCAGGGCGTGCTCGGCCGCCGCGATCGTGTTGCCCTCGGGCGAATTGACCACGATCACGCCGCGCTTGGTGGCGGCGGGCACATCAACGTTGTCCACACCGACTCCGGCGCGGCCAATGATGCGCAGCTTGGTGGCAGCCCCAATAACCTCGGCGGTCACCTGGGTGCCGGAGCGGATCATCAGGGCGTCGTAGTCGCCAATGATCGCCTTGAGCTCTGCCGGCGACAGGCCGGTGCGCACATCCACCTGGGCGACCTGGGAGAGGATGTCGATCCCCGTCTGATCGATGGGATCGGAAACCAAAACCTTTGTCATGACCCGGCCGGTGGGGAGCTGCCGGGGGCAAGTGTAGGCAGGCGCCGTAGGGGGCCCCTGAAGGCCGGCGCCGGCAAGGGACAATCGGGGTTCTTCATCGGCGCTGATCCGTGGCGAACTGCGTGGTGGCGGTCCTGGCCGCCCATGACCAGCTCCAGGCGCTGCGCAGCCAGCTGGCGGAGCTGAGCCCGCCACCCCTCAGCCTGCTGGCGATCGGGCCGGGCGAGCTGGCGCTTGAGCAGGTGGAACGGCTCAATCCGTCCCAGGCCAGAACGCGGCGCCAGAAACAGATGGCCCTCTGGCTGATCCCCTTTGGCTTTTTTGCCGGAGTGATGTTCACCTTCATCACCGACCTGCAGACCTTCGCCTTTGCCGGCCCCCTGGGCGAACCCCTAATCAGTGGCCTGCTGGGCCTCGGTTCCGGCTGGATGGGCAGTTTTGCCGCCGCCGCCAGCGTGCCGTCTGAAGACGACGACCAGGTACGAATCCTGCGCAATCGCCTGCAGGAGGGCAACTGGCTGCTGCTTTTGGAAACCCGCAACGGCGTAGAGCTGCCCTGGCGGCTCCTGCAACAGGCTGGCGCCCGGGCCCTGGTGCGCCTGTCGGAGGACTGATCGGGGCCCCAATGGCGACCGCAGCGATCCAACTCTGCGGGACTGGCCCCGCCAGGATTGAATCGCTCCGGCCCCCCCCACGACATGCTGCCCAGGGACCAACTGCTCCAGGCCAGTCGCCATCCCACAGAGTTGGCCGGCCTGATCGACCTGGCCGAGCAGGCCCTCCGCACCTGGGAGCCGCTCTGGAGTGGCTTCCTGGCGGCCGACGTGCTCGAGGAGGCCGAGGCGCGCCTCGGCGACCTGGCCGAGCTGGCCCTTGAGAGCGCCGGCGGCTGGCCCCAGGCGGAACGGCGCCGGCTCTGCATCAAGCGAAGGGAGCTCGAAACCGACAGCTCCTCAGGGGAACGCGAAGAGGCCCCGGCGCCCCTGATGGGCCTGGCCATCGCCGGCAATTTTCTCTTCGATCCGGCCGAAGCCCGGGACATGCGCCAGGCCCTGATCACCCGGGGCGCCAGCCCAGAGGCCCTTGGCGACCTCTGGATCCAGGGGGATCGGGGCGCCCAACTGGTCGTGACCCCGGAACTGGCGAAGGCCCTCGACCAGGGCCTGGCCCTGGTGCGCAGCGTCGAGGTGCGCCTGGAGGCCATGCCCCTTGACCAACTGCAACGTCCCGCCCAGCGCCTGCCCCGCCAACTCACCACGGTGGAGGCCTCCCTGCGGCTCGATGCGGTGGCCTCGGCCGGTTTTGGCCTCTCCCGCAATCGCATGGCCGAACTGGTCCGTTCAGGGGCCGTGCGAATCAACTGGCAGCCAATTAGCAGTCCCAGCCGGGAGTTGGGCCTCGGCGATCGGGTGCAGCTCGAGGGGCGCGGCGAGTTGGAATTGCTGGAGGTGCAGCTCACCAAGCGGGACCGCTGGCGCCTAGTTCTCCAACGCCGGTAACCGGGGCCAAGGGGCTTCGGAGCAGGCCCAGCCTGGCGTGACTGAGCTGGCTGCTAGGTTGCTGCAACATTCGCTGGTTCAGCCCCAGGCCGCTGGTTTGTCCAGGGGACAAGGTTATGAATGTCGAGTGAAGCCGGGCGATTAGCTCAGAGGTAGAGCACTACCTTGACACGGTAGGAGTCACTGGTTCAATTCCAGTATCGCCCACTCTTTTTCATTGTGCTGTTTCATTTAGTCGCCCAGAGATGGCCGAGCCCAGGCAACCCTGCACCGTTGTCCTAGGCCTAGGCCGCTCCGGATTGGGCGCCGCCCGATTACTCCATCACCTCGGCCATCGGGTGGTGGTATTCGAAAGCAGCACCGCTGAACCAGTCCGCCAACGGGCCCTAGAGCTCGAGGCCCAAGGCATCGAGGTGCGCCTGGGCACAGCCCTAGAAGGGGCCAGTTTCTCGGCCTTAGGCAAGTCTGTTGAGCGCGTGATTGTCAGCCCTGGGATCCGCTGGGACCACCCCACCCTCGAGCAGCTGCGTCACCAGGGCGTGGCCGTCGAAGGGGAACTGGCGGCGGCCTGGGAGGCCCTGCCAGCCACCCCTTGGATCGGCATCACGGGCACCAACGGCAAAACCACCGTGACCCACCTGGTCAACCACCTGCTGGGCTGCGCCGGCCTCGATGCCCCCATGGGCGGCAATGTGGGCAACTCGGCGGCTGAGCTGGCCCTCGAGCGCCTGGCTCCCGGCCAGGCGGCCCCCGATTGGCTGGTGGTGGAACTGAGCAGCTATCAAATTGAAGCCTGCGCCCTGGTGGCACCGCGCATCGGCCTTTGGACCACCCTCACCCCAGACCACCTGGAGCGCCACGGCACCCTGGCTCACTACCGCGCCATCAAACGCAGCCTGCTGGAACGCAGCGCCTGCCAAATCCTCAATGCCGATGACCCCGACCTGCGCTCCCAGGCCCCCAGCTGGGAGCGGGCCCATTGGGTCACGGCAGGGGATCGCAGCGCCCTACCCCCGGGCCTCAACCCCCTGCTCTGGATCGAAGCCGACCAGGTGACCTCAGCCGCTGGTCCCCTGCTCGATGCCCGCTCCCTAGCCATGCCCGGAGCCCACAACCGCCAGAACCTGCTGCTCGCCGCGGCCGTTGGGTTGGAGCTGGGCCTTTCGGGCACCACGATGGAGGCCGCCTTCCGCAGCTTTCCTGGCGTGCCCCATCGCCTGGAGCGGATCGGCGTGCTCCAGGGCATTTCCTATTACAACGACAGCAAGGCCACCAATTACGACGCGGCCGAAGTAGCCCTGCAGGCCCTCCCCGGCCCCTTGGTGGTGCTAGCCGGCGGCCAGGCCAAGCAGGGCGATGCCAGCGGCTGGATCGAGCGGCTCAAGGTGCACGCGGTGGCCGTAGTGCTGTTTGGTGCCGCCGGGCCCTTGTTTCAAGGCCTTCTAGAGGAGCGTGGCTATGGCGGAAGGGTCGCCGTGGTGGTGGACCTGGAGCAGGCCGTGGCGCTAGCAAGCGAGCTAGCTGCTGACCTCAGGCTGACGCCTGGCAGCCCCGGCTGCCAGGCCGTGTTGCTCTCGCCAGCCTGCGCCAGCTTCGATCAATACAGCGATTTCGAAGCCCGCGGCGACCATTTCCGCCAGCTGGTGCAGGCCCTGGCCAGCGGAGCCTCCCCCTAAACCCCAGGGCATCCGGCAGCGGGCTACTCTCCGGCCCAATGCAATGCCCTGCGGCGATGGCCCACTGGCTGATGAAAAGCGAGCCCGATGTCTACGGGATCGACCATCTCGAGCGCGAGGGCACGACCCTCTGGGATGGCATTCGCAACTATCAGGCCCGCAATTACATGCGCACGATGGCCATTGGCGATCGGGCCTTCTTTTATCACTCCAATGCCAAACCCCCCGGCATCATTGGCCTGATGCAGGTGGTGACAACGGGCCTGGTGGATCCCAGCCAATTCGATCCAGCCTCTAAATATTTTGATAGGGCCTCGAAACCGGAAGCCCCGCGCTGGGATTGCGTGCGCCTGGGCTTTCTCGAACGCTTTGATGCCCTGCTCAGCCTCGAGCAATTGCGCCAAGAGTTCAGCGCCGACGACCTGCCGGTGGTCCGCCAGGGCAACCGGCTTTCGATCCTGCCCGTAAGTGAAGCCAGTGCCCAAAGGCTGCTGGCCCTGCTCAAGCCGGCCTAAAGGCCCCCAGGCCGGCTTGAGCTGTCCGCGTCATCACCGCCAACGCCGGCGTCTGAACCCATCACCAACCTGGGGCCAAACCCCCCTTTCTGGGGAAAAAGGTTGGCCAGGTAGCAGCGGGTCACCTCCCGGCTTTCCAGCCCGTTTTGCACCAGGAAGCCGGCCAAGGCCGCCTGGAAGAGGCGGTACTGGTCCCAGTTGGGGTGGGCCTCGATGAAGCCGCGCATCGACTGCAATAGGGGCTCGGGCACATCGGCCTGCAGGCTCACCATGGCCATCGGGTGCATCCAAATTTGGGGTCAGGTGCCCAGTTCTCCACGGGAATGAAGCCGCGTCAAATGGCCAGGGATCCGCTCAGACCCAGGCCTCTCAGGTCTAGACAACCCACCCTCCCAGACCGGGCTGCGCTGCAATTT
>Ga0310325_10036_pt1 | contig 16319 bp, 10 predicted proteins | sample LakSupSRFTotalC5_FD_195539 | JGI IMG/M metagenome (GOLD analysis project Ga0310325, IMG submission 195539) | Enriched freshwater cyanobacterial communities from Lake Superior, Ontario, Canada - SU02.SRF.Total.C5 (v2) (version 2) | ecosystem: Environmental > Aquatic > Freshwater > Lake | place...
TTCTGCTTTTAAGTGTTGTAAAAACGCCAGCAGTTGAATTGTTTTGCCCAAGCCCATGTCGTCTGCTAAGCAGGCGCCTTGGTTGAAGCGATGCAAGAAGGCAAGCCAACCCAAGCCCCGTTCTTGATATGGCCGTAGCTGCCCGCTAAATCCCTCCGGTGCAGGTAGCGGATCCGGGGCCTTTTGCTGGTGGTATTGCTCCAACACCGCTTGCAGGCGCGGACCGGCTTGAAAATGATGCACCGGCAGCCGCTGCAGGTTTTCCCCCTCGTTTGCGCTGAGTCTTAGAGCGTCATCAAGGCTTAGGGGTGGGTTAAGCGCGCAAAACTTTTCGGCATTGCGTAGATCAGCCGGTCTTAATTCAAGCCATGCCCCCTTGTGTTGCACCAGCGGACTGCGTTTTGCTTGTAGCCGTTCGAGCTCTTTAAGGCTGATTAATACACCGCCGATCATCAACTCCCAGCTCCATTCGAGATCTTCGCCAAGGCTGAAACCTGTTGCTCCGCTTGGTAATTCGGCTTTAATTGCCAAGCCGAGCCGGCTTGCTAGGCCGCCGCTAAGGCTTGCGGGTAAAACCACTCCCACCCCCACATCACGCAGGCGTGCAGTAGCGGTACGCACCAGCACAAATGCTTCTGCTGGAGCCAATTGCATCTGCTCAGGGGTGGCAGTTTCTAAGCCGCGACCGAGGGGCTCAAAAGCCACTAAGGCTCTACCTAAACCCTCCAGCAATAATTCCGCTGGTTCTGCCACATTGATGTCGCCCAATTGAAGTTTGCCTGCCCCAGCGGCCCACACCGCTGCAGCGGGTTGACGCAGGCTTGGATCCGCTTCCGCTTGCAGGCCGAAATGCAGCTGCCACAGTTCACTGCCTTCAGCTGGTACCTGCAGCTCCAATACAGCCCTTGCTGGAGCCATCCTTCCTGCCACTGTTTCGCGCCAATGGGCAGTGGCGGAAGCCAGCCGTTGGCAATCCCCTTCCACAAGTTCCAAATCGGCTGCGCTGCAATGCAACGAGCTCTGCCAGGCAGCTAGTAGGGGGTCTAACTTTGTGGCTTCTATTTTATTAGAACTAGTTTGTTGATCTGAACGCAGCTGGCTATCGAGCAGAACGGCAATAATTTCTGCGAGTTGCAAGCGGGGCGCACTTGGCCGCTTGCAGGCCAGTTCACCTATTTCAGAAGCATTGGCGCAGTGGATCACTGCTGGCATGCGGCTAGCTAGATCTTCCAGGCGGCGGCGGTCGCTTTCATGGTTCAGCAACGGCTCCCAACGGCCACTAGCAAGGCCAGATTTATTTGTTTGCACTGCTGGTAGCCAACGCCCCCGGGCGATCAAGCTCAATACCCAGCGCTGCAAGTGGCTCCACCAGAGCAATTCATCGCTAAGGCAATTGTTGCTGCCTCCAGTAAGCGGCAATTTGCTCAGCCAAATGGCTGCCAAGGGAGCTGGTAATACAAGGGCAGACACCCGCCAAGGCCACCATTCCAATTGTTTCGGCAGCAACTCACCCGCCATCAAAGGCAGGCCATTGCTGCGGGTGGGCAGGCTTAATTGCAATTCCAGAGGCTGCGTACCTGCTGGCAACAATTTCTGTTGCTGCAACCAATTTGATAATTCAGGTTCAGACAAAGCAAGCGGATGGAGCAGGGGTGCCTCCAGCCGATCTAGCTCGATTGGTGTTGCTACCTGCCAGTTATCAGCCCAAAGGGCAAGGCAAGGCAGAGCAGAATTCTGGAGCCAGGCGGCATGCAGCAGGCTCATAGGAAACAGCGCCCCAGCGCTTCACTATGGCTGGGCGCTGGCAGCAAATTGAATCGCCGTTGCGAGATCATGGCTGCATCAGGTTTGAAATGCTTCGAAATGGCAATTAACCCCCGCAGCGGCACTGAAATTCGTGCTGCTTTTCTTAAATTTTTTGAGCAGCGAGGCCATAAACCAATGGCAAGCGCTTCATTGGTGCCGGAAGACCCAACGGTGCTGCTCACAATCGCTGGCATGTTGCCATTTAAGCCGGTTTTTTTGGGGCAGCAGCAGCGGCCTGCGGCGCGGGTTACCAGCAGCCAAAAATGCATAAGAACAAACGATATTGAAAATGTGGGCCGTACGGCGCGGCATCACACATATTTTGAGATGCTCGGTAATTTTTCATTTGCTGATTATTTCAAGGAAGAGGCGATCAAATGGGCTTGGGAGCTGAGTACTGAGCTGTATGGGCTTGATCCAAAAAATTTGGTAGTTAGTGTTTTCAGGGAAGACGACGAAGCAGAGCAGATCTGGCGCGATCTGGTAGGCGTTAAGCCAAATCGAATCATTCGTATGGATGAAGCCGATAATTTTTGGGCTTCTGGCCCCACCGGTCCTTGCGGACCATGCTCCGAAATCTATTACGACTTCAAACCAGAACTAGGCGACACCGGCATTGATCTAGAAGACGACTCCCGTTTTATCGAGTTTTATAACTTGGTATTTATGCAATACAACCGCAACGCTGAAGGGGAGCTAACTCCTCTAGCAAAGCCATGTATCGACACCGGCATGGGCCTTGAGCGAATGGCTCAAATTCTTCAGCAGGTGCCAAATAACTATGAAACTGATCTGATTTATCCACTAATTGAAACAGCAGCAAATCTTGCAGCTATTAACTACCAAAACCTTGATTCCAAAGGGCAAACGTCTTTGAAGGTGATCGCTGATCATTCGCGGGCTATTACGCAACTTATTTGTGACGGCGTAACGGCTAGCAACTTGGGCCGCGGCTATATCCTTAGGCGCTTATTGCGGCGTGTGGTGCGTCATGGACGGCTACTTGGTATTGACAAGCCATTCCTAACGGCAATGGGAGAAGCCTCAATTGCATTGATGGCTGCTGCATATCCCCAATTGCTCGAGCGCCGCGAGTTGATTCTGGTGGAGCTAGCTCGGGAGGAAACCCGGTTTCTTGAAACCCTGGATCGTGGTGAGAAGTTATTGGCGGAGCTGTTGGCTGCTAACCCCCTGCGGATAAGTGGTGAACAAGCTTTTGAGCTCTACGACACCTATGGTTTTCCTTTGGAGCTAACTGAGGAGATCGCCGCAGAGCATGGTCTCAAGGTAGACCTTGCCGGGTTTGAAATGGCAATGCAGGCCCAAAGAGAGCGGGCCAAGGCCGCAGCGGTAAGCATTGATCTCACCTTGCAGGCTGCGATTGATCAGGTGGTTGCAGGTTCAGCTATTACTAGCTTCAATGGCTACAAACAGCTAAACCAAACCGCAACTGTATTGGCGTTATTGGTAAATGGTGCAGTAGCCCAGCAGGCAAATCCTGGTGATCAGGTGCAGTTGATTTTGGATGCCACTCCTTTTTACGGCGAGGGGGGTGGCCAGGTTGGCGATCAGGGCCTGCTTGCCAATTCTGCTGTGAATGTGGCGATAAATGCAGTTACACGCAACCGCAATGTGTATGTGCATAGCGGCCTTGTTGACAGCGGTTCTTTAGCGGTGGGTGATCTGGTGCAGGCCCAGGTGGATGTAAAATTACGGCGCTGCGCTCAGGCAAATCACACCGCCACCCACCTACTGCAGGCGGCCTTAAAGCAGTTAGTTGATCCCGCCATCTCCCAGGCCGGTTCGCTTGTGGATTTTGATCGGCTTCGTTTTGATTTCCATTCGCCCCGTGCCATCACTCCATCGGAACTGGATCAAATTGAGGTGTTAATTAATAGCTGGATCACGGCAGGCCATAGCTTGCAGGTGAGTGAGATGCCGATTCAGCAGGCTAAAGCGGCGGGAGCGGTAGCGATGTTTGGTGAGAAATATGGAGACCTGGTGCGGGTGGTGGATGTGCCGGGTGTGTCGATGGAGTTATGCGGCGGCACCCATGTGGCAAATAGCGCCGAACTTGGGGTGTTCAAAATCATTAGCGAAGCAGGGGTAGCTGCAGGTGTGCGCCGCATCGAGGCAGTGGCGGGTTCAGCCCTGCTGCCATACCTAAACCAACGGGATGAGGTAGTGAAAGCGCTCACTGAACGCTTCAAGGTGCAACCTGCAGAAATTCTTGAGCGGGTGGGGCTTTTACAAGAGGAACTCAGAGCAACAGCTAAGGCCCTAGCTGCTGCCCGCGAGGAGCTTGCTCTAGCAAAGGCAGCAACCTTGCTTAACCAAGCGCAATTGGTGGGAGATTTTCAAATATTGGTAACTCGCCTTGATGGGGTTGCCGCTGATGGTTTGCAAACTGCTGCCCAACAATTACAGGAGCAACTCGGGGCAAATGCTGCCGTTTTGCTCGCTGGTGTTCCAGAACCAGAAAAAGTGGCACTGGTGGCAGCTTTTGGCCCGGCGGTAGTGAAGGCAGGATTACAGGCCGGCAAATTTGTAGGTGCTATTGCAAAAATTTGCGGCGGCGGCGGTGGGGGCCGGCCGAATTTGGCCCAGGCCGGTGGCAAGGATCCTGCGGCACTAGCCGAAGCATTGGCGGCAGCCCGTTTGGAATTATTGGAAGTTTTATCGGTTTAATCTGATTGCTTAGCTGCAGCTTCTCCAATGCGTTGGCACCTGCCCCTAATTGGCCTAGCCCTGAGCTTGCAAACCTCCTTGTCCTTTGCTGCGCCGGCAGCTGGTTTGTTAGCTCGCCTTAAATTGCCTTTACCCAAGCCAGCAGCTCCTTTATTTGCCGCCAATGGTCTTGGTCAAGCCAGCCTAAATACCCAGCTCAGTGCAAGCCCAGAGGAGCTGCTAACAAAATTAAAAACTGAATTATCTGCCCAGGGCTACAAGGAACGCCAAATCAATACCGTTGTGGGTGCTTGGGGATTCAATTTAGTTATGGAACCCCCTGGGGGAACAAGCGTTGATGGCACCCCCGCCGATAAGGTCGCATTGCTTGTGGCACAAGCTGCAGCAATCGCTCCTGGCCGCTTAAATCTCAACTTGCGTTTTGAAGCATCTGGGCGCTAATTAGCCGATCCCAGATGCTGGTTGGTAGTAGTTCACTGGCAAGCACTGAAATTGATAGATGGCCGCAGCGATAGCGAGCTTTTGGTTTAGTGGTAATGAGTGCTTTCTCTATGCAGCTTGCCACCACAACCGGCGAGGAAGCGCCTTGATAAACCTTTTCCCAGCCGGCGCCTACAGCAGCAATCATTTTCCCGTAGGTGTTACAAGCAAGAGCCTTTTGCATCGAAGGAAAGGCAATCTCACCAAAATTGGTAGCGATTAAACCGGGCTCCACGATCACCACCTGTAGCCCAAAGCTTTTTAGCTCCAGCCTTAAGGCATCACTAAGTGCCTCTAGGGCAAATTTGCTTGCGCCATACCAGCCGGAACCAGGTGTTACCCAGCGCCCGGCAATGGAAGACACATTCACAATGCGGCCGCAGCCCCGTTGCCGCATGGCAGGCACCAACAGTTGGGTGAGCCCCATTAAGCCAAATACATTCACCTCAAAAATTGCCCGGGCTCTCTGCAATTCCATTGTTTCTAGGGGGCCCACTTCGCCAAAGCCAGCGTTATTCACCAAAGCATCCAAGGCGCCAACCCGGTTTGCTATTTGAGCTGCTAGATCACTGCGGGATTCAGCATTGCTGAGATCAAGCTCCAGGAGCTCCGCCCCCTGGGCCGCTAGGGGTGCCATTAGCTCTAAACGGCGCGCGGCGGCAAAAACTCGCCAACCCCGATCCAGCAGCAGGCTTGCTGTGGCCGCGCCAATACCACTGGAGGCACCTGTAACTAAAACACTCCGTTTTGTCATCTGCATCAAAGCAATCTAATTTCAATGCAGCTTTAACGCAAATGATGCAGATATTTAGCCGCTGGCCTGAATCACAAGCACGGTTGGTGCGCTGGGTTTTGCTGCTCGGCTGGTTGCTGTTGATAGTTTCCTTGTTGTTTCCAGTGATTGCCCTGCCGGAGGGCCTGACACCGGCATGCGCCGATTGGATGGATTCATGCATGGTGCACCACCAGCCGGGTAACCGCCTTTTTTGGGGTGTGGTGGTGCCATCGGGCTTGATGCTGATTGTGCTGCTCAGCCACGAGCTATGGCGGCGCATCTGCCCCTTGGCCTTTGCATCGCAATTGTTTCGCGCCTTAGGTCGCCAACGCACTCGCCTCGGTAAGGGCGGCAAACCGGAGGTGGTGAAGGTGAATGCCGATTCATGGCTTGGGCGCCATCACATTCAGCTGCAGTGGTCTTTATTGATCTCAGGGCTTTGCCTGCGTCTGTTGCTGGTTAACAGCAGCCCCATCGGTTTGGCGGTGCTTTTGCTGCTCACCCTCTGCGCTGCAGTGCTGGTGGGTTGGGCCTATGGCGGTAAGGCCTGGTGTCAATACTTTTGCCCAATGGGGCCAGTGCAAACGGTGCTCACTGGTCCGCGGGGCCCCCTGGGCAGCACTGCCCACATCGGCAGTGCAAAAATCAGCCAATCAATGTGCCGCACTATCGGCGACAGCGGTAAGGAGCAAAGCGCCTGTGTGGCTTGCCAGGCCCCTTGCCTTGATATCGATGCAGAGCGTCATTTCTGGAACAATTTGGCGGCAAAACCAGGTTTGGAATGGGCCTGGTATTCCTACCCGGGCCTGGTACTGGCCTTCTTTGAATTAATGCGCCGCATGGTGGCTGGTGCCACTGATTACAGCGCCCATGTTGGTTATTTGCGCAACGGTTTATGGGCCTACGACGCAAACCTGCCGCAACGGGCTCTAGAGCCCATAGAGCCGTGGTTGCCCATGCCTGCCCTAGTGGCGGTGCCCATTGCCCTTAGCCTCGCGGCTGCTATGTCAGTTGTTTTTTTTCGCTGGCTTGAAAGCCAGATGCAAAAGCAATATGAGCGGTTAGGTCGCCGCGAAGCGAAAGCATTGGCTACCAGCCGCTGCCGCTTAATTGCGAGTTTTTTAGCGATTAATAGCTTTTTTTGGTTTGTGGATCCAAGTCAAGGTGCCCTTGGCTCCAATGGCGGCCAAGTGATTCGCTCCTTGGTATTAACGGTTTCGGCGATTTGGATCTTTCGCGGTTGGCAGCGGGATCAGGCCACCTACAGGCGTGAAAGCACTAGCGAAAGTTTGCGTAAACAACTGCAGGATCTACCTGAATTGCAGCAGGCCCTCGATGGTCGTTCCTTGGAGGAGCTTTCACCCCAGGAGGTGTTCACTTTGGCAAAGGCCCTGCCTGCGGTGGGGCAACAACAAGCTCGCAATATCTATCGCGGTGTAATTGCAGACATGTTGCGCTCCGGCCGCTTGGAGCGGGCCAGTTCCCTGTTGCAACTCCAGGATCTGCGCCAAACCCTGCACCTAGAGGATCAAGACCACCACGAAGCGATGCGTTTGTTGGCAGAAGAGGAACCCAATCTGCTCAAACTTGATGCCCGCCAACGTCAGATCAATGATCTACGCCAGGAAGCGGTTACCGAGGCCATTGAGGAGTTGCTTGCAACTGCTGGCCTGCAGGTGCTGGATCTAGCGAGCATTAGTGAGCCATTGAAGCAACGCTTGGAGCAGATCCGTCAAAGCTGCGGCCTGGCTGAGGAAAATTGGCAAAGTGCCTTGGCAAAGTTTGGCCCTAAGGGGGAACAAGCCCTAACTCGGCTCAGCCAGCAGTTGGCTGATTGGCATCAGCAGGCTGGTTTGGCCGCTCTACTAAAACAACAAAGTGAGCAAATTGCCTTGTTGCGCCCCCTGTTGCTAGCGATGCAATTGCGCTGCGCAGGGCTTGAGGCGTTGCTGATTCCAAAATTGAAGCAGGCAAATTTTGAGCCACTGCCCAGCTGCGTGGAGCCGGCGGGCAGCTTGGAAGAGGCGTTGGATTTGCTCTTTAGCGACCCCGACCCCGACACCGCAGGTTGGGTATTGCTACTTGAACGTGAGTTATTTCCAGAGAGGCTTGCCCGCAGGCTCCAAAATCCGCGCCAAGGTTTGGCTAGTTCAACATTATTGGAAATCCAATTAAGTGGCCAACCCCACCCTGATGCTGCTGAATTCCCTTTTCTTGCCTCATCTCCACTGTTTAGTGATCTACTGCCGGCTGGTTTGGTTTGGGTGGCAAGCCAGGGCCATATCCACCAGTGGCAACCTGGCGAGGTGGTGATTGAGCAGGGGGCTGTTAGTGATGGAGTTGCCGTTGTGCTGGCTGGTGATGGTCGCATCACTGGCCAAGGGGGATCTGTTGTGATCCTTGGGCCTGGCCAAACCCTTGGTGAAATGGGTGTGATTACTGGTGATACCCGCAGTCGCACGATTTTGGCGGGCCCAGAGGGCATTAGGGCTTTCCAATTGCCAAGCGATGCCTTTGAGGAATTGCTGCATCGCTCCCCTCAGTTCAGCCGCGACCTATTGCGGCAACTAGCACAGAGGCTCACAGTAGCCACACTTTGAACAGCCTTTGCATGCGCAGTAGCAGGTCTTGTTGTTGGGTTTTTGCTGCTTCCGCTTCAAGCTGTTGTAGTTGAGCTTGGCGACGGCTCACCAGTAGGCCAATGCGATCGAGCAGGCTTGGATCATCATTTAAAAGGCTGGCTAGGGCTTCGCGATCGATTTCTAATAGGCGCACCTCCCCTTCAGCTCGCACCGTGGCGGAGCGATATTCGCCAGTGCATAGGGTCATTTCACCAAATAGATCGCCCCGTTTTAGTTCTGCAATCGCCAAATTCTCGCCATTGCTTTGCAAGCGGCTTACCGCCATGCGGCCGTGACACACCACAAATAATGAATCCCCTTCATCCCCCTCTGCCACCACGGTTTCACCATTGCCATAGCTACTGCATTGGCTTGCTTCGATTAGATCTTCCAACTGGGTTGAGCTAAGGCCGCCAAACAGGGGTGTTTCTTCAAGTAGCTGTTTTATTTCATTTTTATTTGAAGAATTCGTTGTAGTTTTGGCATCGCTAAGGCGCACGTCGCGGATGGGATAGGGAATACTTTGGCCTTGGCGAGCCAGGGCATACCACAGTTGTTCGAGTAGATCGCTGCGTAACCCCAAGCTGTTGCCGTAACTTGCTTGCCACACCAGCCATTCGTAGCGGATGGCACTGTCGTCGAAGCCGGCAAGGCGCACTACTGGGGTTGGATCGCTCAATACCAGTGGGTGTTGATGTGCCAGCTGCAGCAGTAGTTCTTTGGCTTGGCCCGGTGGCAGGCTGTAGTCGAGGCCCACAAAGATGCGATTGGCGTGGGGCCCATAACCGCTGAAATTGCGTAGATCAGAAGCGGTTACCCGGGCATTGGGCATTACTAGTTTTGAACCATCCACACAACGCAATTGGGTGTCGCGCCAACTGATCGATTGCACTTGGCCGATCAAACCACCCACCTCAATCCAATCTCCCTCCCGAAGCACCTGCTCCAATTGCAGGCTGAGGCCGCCGAGAAGATCTTTAAGGGGTTCCTGGGCCGCTAAACCAATAATTGCTGTTAGCACCGCTGAGGTGGTAACAATTCCGAGCAGGTCTACCTTGGCCCGCTGTTGCAAGGTAAGCACCACAAGCAAACCGCTAATCAGCACAAAAAGCAGATCCCGCAGGATTTTTGGACTATGGGGCAGCAGGCGCCAGCGGGGCAGTAATTCGAGCCCAAACCAAAGCAGCACCCTTGTGATTGCAAGGGTAATTAGCAGCTCATCGGCTAGGCCAAGCCCACCAGACATTGGGAATGTGGCACCAAGGGCCCAGGCCAATAGGGCGGCGCTGCTGATGCGCCAGGGGAAGCGGTAGCCCCAAAACCTATTGATGCTGCGGCTGAATAGCTGCAGTAGAAATAGGGCGGCTATGCAGATCAGCCACACAGCCATCGCGTTTGGGGGCATTTAAACCTCATCCTGGCGCTAGATCGTTCTTTATCAATGGCCAAAGGGCTTTTCTATGGAGTTCATCAACTTGCTGCTGCTGCTGCTGATGGGGCATTTCCTTGGCGACTTTGCCCTCCAGAACGGCCGTATGGCGAGGGAGAAATGCCCGGGCCCGAATCATTCCTTGCCCTGGGGCTATTGGTTAACAGCCCATGGTGCAATTCATGGATTGATCGTGGCGTTATTAACTGGAATACCGTTGCTTGGCCTTGCTGAATGGCTTGTGCATATGTTGATTGATTGGGGTAAGTGCCGGAATTTTTATCGCTTACCCGTTGATCAGAGTTTGCATTTGGCTTCCAAAGCAATTTGGGCCCTTTTGGCCCTTGTTGTTTTTGCTGTTTAAGCCATGGCCAGCTCTCCCCTTACCCCTGAACTGCTGAGCGCTTTCCCGCTATTTGAAAGCCTCGATAAGGCTGATTTAGAGCGGTTGCTGGAGCGTCATCTGGCCAGTGCCCTTGGAGAAGAGCAGTTGTTGGTGCAGGAGAGTGATTGGGGCGAAACCCTTTTCTTAATCCGTGCTGGTTTAGCGAAGGTGCGATGTTTCAGCCCTGATGGCGAAGAAGTGGTTTTGTGTTTGCTTGGGCCTGGTGATGTATTCGGCGAAATGGCTCTGTTGGATGAAAAACCTCGATCCGCTGATGTGCTCAGCCTCACTCCAGTGAATTTAGTGAAGTTCTCAGGTGCATTATTTCGGCAATTGATGCTTAGCCGCGCCCCTCTTTCATTGGCGATTGCCCAATTGCAAAGCAAGCGCTTACGGGAGTTGAATCGCCGCTTTGCGATCCATTCAGCCGATGCCAGCACCCGCCTGTTGAATGCATTAGCTCAATTGGCTTGCCTGAGCGAATCTGGTGCCAATGTGTTGAGTGTGTTCCCAACTCTTGGGCAACGGGAATTGGCGGCAATTGCCGGATTATCAAGGGAAACAACCTCTCGCACCCTAAGCAAATTGCGGGAGCGGGGTTATCTGGAGGAAACAGCTGCAGGTATGCGTTTATTGAGTGAAGAACCGCTCAAACGGCGCTGCTTGCTGTGAGTTAAATCACCTCGGCCTTTGCTTTAGTTCATGGGATTAATTCAACAAGTTGTGCAAAGGTAAACAGGTGTTCCAGGGAGTTGATTGTGAGCTTTTTTAAGCACTTGCTTTTTGCACTGTGCTCTACAGCACTGTTACCAAGCCTTGGTTTTGCCCAAACAACGGATACCCGCAGTCAATTTCCCGGCCGCCGGGTAGGAGGAGGCACTCGGGGTGAATGCACCTCAAGGTTGGTTGCTCACCTGGTGCCGCCTGCCAATATTCAAGAGGTGGCCAAAGGCAAACCAGCCACCATTGCCATTTTGGAGGGCCCCGCTGCCCAAACCTATCCACTATTAATAAACTTGCAGGGGCTGCGCTCTTACCAGTTGGAGCCCATGGGTGCGGGGGTGAGGCTGCTTACTCTGCCCCCTATAACAGCTGAAACTCGCTGGGAAAGCTCCTTCCTTTGCCCTGGGGCTGTTGGTGTAGCCGGAGACCCCCTCGGTTTTATTACCACTGCATCGCCTCCGGCCCTTAGCTTGATTAGGCCGGGGCAAGGGGCTGAATCTCTCTTGAATCGATTGGCGGCAAGCTGTGGTTCAAGCATTCCTACAGCTGAAATAAGCAAGTTTTTAGGTGCTGACCCCCTGCCCGGTAATTGGCCGGAGCAGCTGCCGGTGCGCTGCAAGCAGCTTTAGATATTTAAACCCGTTAATTCGTATACCTCAACGCTCTGATCTCTTCCCTTGAGCGGAAAACTACCCCAACAGTTAAATTGCCATTTCTCAGGGTTTGTTAGCAGATTTAGGGTTTCCTTGGATAGCAATACCCTGCACAGGTTCACCTGGCGTTCCTTATTAAGTGATTCAAGGCGCGAGCTAACATTAACCACATCGCCAATAACGGCATACTCCATACGTTCGCTACTACCCATGGAGCCGGTGATTACTTCGCCGCTATGTAGGCCCACTCGTAATTTCATTGCCGGGCGCTTTTCCGCTAATAATTGTTGATTTAATTCAAGCAATGTGTGTTGCAATGCGGCGGCACTATTTAAAGCTTGGTTTGCGGTTTGCGTGGGGTTTTGAGCTAGGGGCACCCCAAATACCGCAAGGAAACCATCACCGGTGAATTTATTTACCATGCCCCCATTGCTATGGATTACCTGCACAAATTTTTCCATGCCGGTATTAACCCATTGAAGCGTTTCGGCCGGTTGAAACCCCTCAGCTACTTGGCTGAAGCTAACAATATCTGCAAATAGAATCGTTACGGCTAATTCCCTGCCAGGAAACCGCCCCTCCTCCAATAGTGATTCCCGTTGTTTCCATAATTCGGCAGCCACTTCGGGAGAGGTGGTTTGCCCCAATAAACGTTCGATTTGGCGCCGTTGTAATTGACCGGCAGCACCTCGCCGCAGCCAACCGGCGGCTGTTATCACTGCAAGGGTAGTCATGGGGATGCTGATGCCAATCCAAATACCTTGAAGCAGTAGGCCAAAACCAATGGTCAGCAGAATAAGTTCAGCACTGAGCAGGATCCATCCGCTTCGTCGTAGGGCCTTAATTCCTTCGCCAATGGCGATGCCCGCGGCTGTAATCAGTGCTAGAGCAATGGTTTCAGTGAAAGCCGGTAGCACATCCATCTGGTAGTGGTTGCCTTGCTCTAGGCGGATTAGGGCTGCTAAGCGGTGGGCATGCACTTCAACACCAGGCATTGTGGCCAGTTGAGCAGCACCACTAAAACGGGTGTGGGGGGTGTTGAAATCATCCCGAAGAGAGGGCGCAACACTACCAATTAAAATAATTTTGCCCTTTAGATCAGCCTTTGGAATTTTATTATCTAAAAGGCTTGAGAGGTTCCAACTAGGAAAGCTACCAGGTTGTACAAAAGTGAGCATCCGTTGTCTACCAGCTGCATCCACTTGCCTGTATCCACCGGAACTTGGCGTTAGCCAGCGACTTTGCAGTTGGGAATTTTTAAAAGTTGAACGCAGTTGCTGATTGCCTTTAGCCTTTTCCCATAGGCGAAGCGGTAAAGCTAAATAGGCCGGTGATTGGCCATCAACGTGCACCAGGTCGCGCCTTAGTACCCCATCGCCATCTAAAACCAGATCATTAAAAGCTTGCTGCTCGGGGCGAGTGCCCGGTGGCGCTGGAATTGCCTCAGCGGCATTAAAAATTGCCACCAACTTTCGATTTTGTTTGAACTCTTGGCGTAATTCAGCACTACCTGGATCGATACCTTTATCGCGGTAGATATCTAAGCCGATGGCGGCGGCTCCGGCTGCCCTAAGGATTTGCAAACCTGCAGTGAGCTCCCTGTCGTTGATTGGCCAGCCATATCTACGGATATCTGCTTCATTGATGCCAATTAAACGAATTGGTGTATCGATCCCGCTCGGTGCTTTGCGCACTTGGATGCTGGCGTCGTAGAGCAAAAGGTTGAGGTTTTCGCCGATGCCGCTACTGCTTAAACCCCAGAGCAAAAGGCCAGCAACGCCGTAGGGGGCTACCAAGCTAAGCCACTGCTTCAAGCGCTTTGAGCTGGAGATATGCATTTTTAAAAACGCACTTTTATTTGGCTATACAAACCATCACTTATCAGCCAGTTATTCCAGAGGGTTTGCGCCTCTGTTTGGAAGGGCCCCACCCAACCGAGTTCCACACTCCAAGTATTTCCCTGCTGCCAACGTAAAAATGCCCCCCCCGCCCCAGCGGTGTCGTTGAAATTGATTGAGTTGCGGTTGCTTTCAACTCCGCCGGCACCGATAAAAGGCACTAGCTGCAGGCGATTAGAGCCACCTTTCCAAAGGGTGTATGCAGCCTCTATGTAGCCCAGATAGCCGCTGTCGCCACTAACCAGCTGGCCCGGCAAACCGCGGAGGCCACTATCACTGCCAATGCTGAAACCCATGTCGCTGCTGAGGGGATTAAGGGCCCATTGGGCAGCGCTGCGTACGCTTAATTGCAACTTGGGTAGTGCTAACCAACTGCCCGATAGGCTTGCCCCTATTGCCTTGGCTTCTCCAGGGCGAATGCCAACTTCGCCAAGGGCAAGCTGTTGGTTTGGAGTGGAAAAACCCTGAATTCCCTGTAGCCCATATAGCTGCCCGCCCCAGGCAAGAGATTGGCCAGAGTTGTTGAAGCCAAGGCCTGCTCGAATGAAACCGGTGCGCAACCAGCTGTTGTTATTGCCGCCAACAAGTAGTGGAAAAGCTTTATCGGCTAAAAACGCATCGTTGCGATTAACACTGAGCCCAGCGAATGCATACAATTGCGAACTTAAACCATCTATTAGGTTCCAATTTAATTGGCCATAGCCTTGCAATTGTCTGTAGGAAAGATCATGATATAGTTGATCTGTTTCGATTAGATTGCGGCGACTATAACCAAAGGCACTGGTGAAACTCAGCTGATTATTTAGATTAGCTGTGTAACTAATTGAGCCGAGTACATAGCCAACTTCCGGGTCGCGATCGGTATTGATTTCGGTAAAAATAAGGAGTTGATCGCTGTTTTGGAGAAGGCCAATTTTGCTAAGGCCAATCACTCCGCGGGCTTCTCCAGTGCCTGGGTTTCCATCATTGCGAAGGCTTATTTCGCCTCTAATTGGTTGAGCGGCGGGCTCCACTGAAATGTTTAGAACAGCCTTGGCTGGATCACTACCCAAACGGCCCAAGTTGCCCCGCACCGCTGCTATATCGGGCCGCTGTCTAATCTTTTGTAAGCTTTCCTCTAAAAAATCTACCCGTAAGGGTCCCTGTTGTAGAGGTGCCAACCATGTTCTAACTCTGCGCGCTAGGGCGGCATTACTGCTTTGCACCCTTAATTCAACTAACCTGCCTTCTACTAATTCCAACCGCGCTGGATTTGTGAGTTGATCAACGATTACCCTTGAATTTAAGTAGCCCTTTGCAACAAGCTGGGCTGTGAGGGCAGCAGCGCAATTGTTCAGGTTTTGAATATTATTGTTTGTAGAATTCTCTTGCTTGCAGCGCTCTAGTTGATCTCGTAAGGCTTCTGGGGTGTATAAACGTGAATCTTTTAATTCTGGGCTTAGTTCAACCGCTGGTGCGGCCGTAGCTGGTGCGGCTCTTTCGATTGGCGCATTGCTCGGCAGCCGCACAGGGCCTGGCTGCAGGGCAGGTTCAACCAATTGGGCTAGCAGCCAAAGCATTTGTGAGGAGCTTCACAGTATTTAGTGATTTTTGCCTGTGTTTATGAGATTGTCTGGGGGGAGGATTCACCAATCCCACTGGCAGCCCATGGCACTGGCAAAAAATCACAATCGCATAGCCGGGCTGTTTGCATTGCTGGGCTTGAGTTTTGGGCTGTCAGCCAATGCCATTGCCCAAGTGGTGGGTAGCAGTGGAGCGCGTAATTTATCTACACAGGTTGGTGGCACCAGCGCTGAAGCGGTAATAACAGGGGGCACCCAGCGGGGCAACAAGCTTTTCCATTCTTTTAGTCGTTTTAATATTGCCCCAGGCAGCTCCGCCGTATTTGATGGCAGCGGCAGTACTGGCGTAGGGATAATTTTTGGCCGGATCGAAACGGGGCCAAGCAAATTGGCAGGTCCTTTGGGAGGTCGCAATTGGGGCGGTGCCAGCCCTGCGTTGATCTTGATGAATCCGTTTGGATTCATCGTGGAAAAGGGCTTTTCGAGCAGTGGTTTAACGCCTCTATCACTGTTTGCGGTGGATGCATTGATGTTTCGTGATCCATCAAGCCAAGCTTTATTTCCATTTGATATGAATATCAGTGCTAGCGGTTTGCAAGTAACCACACCTAATTGGATCACAGCGGAGTATGTGGGATTTCTAATGGATTCCACCAGTTCAACAACGGCCCAGGGGCAAGGCGGTGCTCCTATTAGTGTGCAGGGGGGCTTTAGTTTGCCCCACTTAAATCTTGCTGGCTCAAAAATTAATATCGAAGGTGATCCTCTAAAAGTGGATAAGTTGCGTATTTATGCCCAAGCTTTTAACGGTACTTTTATAGCACCTTCTTCAGATATTTCTACTGATTTTCAGGTGGGTAGTTATAACCCAAGTGCTGGCACATTTACTCCTTATACAAGTGCTTCCCAGGTGGGTGGCATCGCTTCACAATCTGGCTTTGTAAGCACTACGGGCGACTTGAACAATTTAGCTGGTTTTGGAGTGCCGTGTGGGGCTAATTGCCCTTCAGGTAGTATACAAATTAAAGCTAATATTGAACCTTATAATAATACTGCAACTTCCTTAAGAGTAACCGGCCGTGAAACAATTTTTGGGCCATGGACTGTCGCAAATAACATCACCAGCGGCACAGTTGCCAACTTCACTCCCTATTTAGGCGGCGGGCTTTATCAATCCTTAGTTTCATTACCAAATTCAGTAACACCAACACCTACGCCTACACCTACGCCAACCCCAAAGCAAACGACTCAAACCACACCAAACGCAACAAGAACGCGAACGACGGAGACTAAAGCTAC
>Ga0310325_10041_pt1 | contig 15604 bp, 15 predicted proteins | sample LakSupSRFTotalC5_FD_195539 | JGI IMG/M metagenome (GOLD analysis project Ga0310325, IMG submission 195539) | Enriched freshwater cyanobacterial communities from Lake Superior, Ontario, Canada - SU02.SRF.Total.C5 (v2) (version 2) | ecosystem: Environmental > Aquatic > Freshwater > Lake | place...
GGAGTAGTACGAACACTCTATGGACGCTTTCTGCTTCTAGCGACTGCCTTGGCGAAAAGGGACTCAATGGACTCCTTGACCACTCCGACCTACCCCAAGTAGTACTGATGTACCTGTCTCGCTGCGATGCCCGCTGCCGCACCCGTGCCACCACCTGCTCCCTCTGAGGAGTGGGAGTACCTGGATACCGATGTCCTTACACCTGCCCGCTCCTCAAAGGTCTGCATGACCTGTCAGCACTTTCGCTATGAGGTCGGCAGGCACTGCGTCACCCTGCTGACCTGCCCGATTCATCAGGGTCTGATCCCGCAAGGCGAGCACCTGACTCGGAGGTGTTCTCGGTGGGTGGCACGGCGGGAGGTCGCTATGGGTTGGTGTCCTGAGGGTGCGTAGTGCCTTGAGCGTGTCCTTACGGACACCTTCGGCAATCACTCCATGCCCTGAGTGTAAATACCTAATAGGGTCGATCAGTCGTCATGAGCGACAGGAAGCATGTCCCTGGCGTGTCGAACCCGTCAGGGATTTTTTTGCGAACAAACACTGCAACCGCTCGCGCTCAAACCAAGTACCTGACTGGACTATTTGACCTATGGAGGTGTTTGCCCCCTCCATAGATTGAGGAAATGGACGGAAGTTTCATTCCCATCGCCCTCGCCCTGCTCCTCTCTCTTTGCTCGAATACCGATGAAAAGCGTCATTGCTTCTGGTCTGACTGGCGCTCTGGCATTCCTTGCACTACTCGTCAGTCCTGCCTCTGCTCAGCAGATGTTTCCTGCTGGCGGTAGCGGTGGGACCTCCTGCCCTGGTGGGTCCAGTTACAAGGGCAGTGGGTACTGCCGCGCCACCAAACCAGGGCAGCAGTTCTTCCCTGCTGGAGGCAGTGGCGGCACCTCCTGCCCAGGGGGGTCCAGTTATGCGGGGTCTGGGTACTGCAAGACGCGCTGAACCTTTCCATTCATCAGGGTCTGATTCTCCAGGATCTGAGCAAGGGGTGTTCCCAGGGGGCACTGAAATCGACGGATGCCGAATCATTCGAGTTCAGTCCAAGTCGTACCATAAAAGTCCGTTACAGACCGCCCTAAATGTTGGTGTAAATGTTGGTGTCGCAAGCGTCTTAATTAGCAAACAAAGTCCAATGCAGTCCTTCTGGGTATACCTCAAGAGGACACCCCCTCCGTTGAAATCAAGTCCTAAGACGTCCTTAAGAATCCAGCAACCCAGTCACTGACTGGGTTTTTTAGTATCTAAGGTTTGAGGCAGTCTCTGCTAGTGCGAGAAAGCAAGGAATCAGAGAGGCGCCTCAGGAATAGCCTCTCGAAGATGCAGTCCTTAAATACTGGGGCATCCACGCTTCCCCTCAGGCTGGCTGACCTCTTCCAAAGGAATGCCTCGAGCTGGGGGAGAGTCAGTTACTGATCGATCAGTAAGGCCGCTTCTGGGGCCAGGAAGATCGCCGAATTGGCCAACAAGAAACTTGGACAATTGTTCTATTCTGCCTACAAATAGCCGCCTTAGCACTACAAATAATTGAAAATAACTTCTATTGGGTCAAGGCAAATAGGCTCTTATCATTATGGTGCGCCTTGAGTGTCCCTGGCAGGTCGCCATCAAATGCTTTTCAAGCAATTTATGCTGAATTGCTGATGAAACAATTCATTGAGTTGCTTCATCCTGTATTCTAAATTTTACTCGCACCATCATTGCGCCAAGCGAGCCATTTCCTTTTGCCTTCAATTTCAACAAGAAGATGCCCGATCTGCGGAAAAATCAAACCCCTAACTGCTGAGCATTTTCAAATAATCCGTTTTTTTGTTAAGGGATTTTCATTTTATTGCAACGCCTGTGACTCAGAATCAAAAAAAAGAAAGATGCGCCCTGAGGGCGTTTGAGTTTGACTTTAATCATGACGTTAAAGCGACTTGCTGAGGTGCTTTCTGGGGGAAAAGATGCGTCTGCCCTACCCGACTCACCAGGCCTTATTCGTCGAGCAGAGAACCTGCCTCAGCAGTTTTCACAATGGATACCCATGCAGGAGGTTTCCATAAAGCATTATCCAAAAGTGTTGCGAACTAGAATAAAATAAGCGTGTAAATACATTTTGCCTAGAGTTTAGGGAGTAGGTAATCGTCCCGCAAATCTCCATGTCTATTGCTTTCTTCCATAAGGCAACTGCCAAGAATCCACAACTTCAAGGTCAGCAAATGGTTAACCACAACGAGGATACCGACCGCTACCAATTAAACTCAAATGATTTCCACGTCGCCTAGGGCTTGAAGTCTCAGAAGAGGTTCTTGCCTACCTGCAAGGCATCAGCGACAGGACTGGCAGGTCCATCAGTGCGATCGCCACCGCGATCATTGCCCAGGGTGCTGAAAAGTTTGATCCTAAATAGTTTGATCTTTAGGCAGAAATGCTCATCCACCACTGGCTGGCTGCGCTAAAATAGGGCGGTTCTTCAGGGTAGGGGAGCGGCATATGAATGCTTCGTCAGGGATTAAAAAAGATTCGGGCAAGGGGACTGGCTTCCTTTCCCCTAAGCGGATCACTGTTACTGTGTCCGCCATGACAGCGCAGAAACTACGGAAGCGGAGTCTTGCTGAAGGGAGATCATTGAGCAATCTTGCTGCCTTTCTTCTGGAGCAATCATTGGAAGTTGATTCTCGGGATCGAAAGCAGTGCTCCGCAGTCGTAGGCACTGAAGATGAAATCATTACGCCGACGGGTTTTCAAGCTTCACTCCCAGTCTGATTCCATCACCACCTAATGCGATGACCTATGCCGTGAACACCCACGATTCCTGGGGCATCCTGCAGGTAGGCAACTACCAGTCGCTAGAAGAGGCAAAACAAGTGTTCGCCTCTATCTGCGAAGACCCTTGGTACAAGAGTGATGGAACAGTCAAGGGTGTGGAGTTGGTTGACAATGCTGGTGCTAGTCAACGATTGGAGTGGTTCGCTTTCAGGTAGTTCTCCTATTTACTAATAGCCCACTATTAAGCTGCGTGATTTATCAGCGCCTTTGCTAAACTCTCGCTTGCTGATCGTTAAGAGTGACGGCCAGTGCCTGGAGTCAATCCAGTAGACACCTTAAAACTCAGATCCAAAATCGCCATTGCTATCCCAGCGCAGTGCTGCTGGCAAAAGGTAGGCCTGATCTTGATCCATTGTTGCTCAATAGCTACTCCGATAATGGCAAGGTCGGTTAGCGCTGGTGGTTACTTGTATTATTTTTTGTGGGAAGACCTTCTAAAGAGTCCCGCAGGCGCCTTGGCGTCTCTGCTTGGTCTGGCGGTGGGGGCGCCGCGACAAATGGCAAAGTGACTAGCCAGGAAGCAAAAGTATTGCCAGCATGGTTTCAAAAATCAGCGCTCAGGCACCAAGCAAGAAGACACTCGTAGCGATCAGCACTCGCCAAACAGCTGGGAACTCGCCTCATTAAAGAGGGTGTAGGCCTCATCATTGTAAATACCACTGACCGCCAGGGACGCTGTTTTCCTCAAGGTGCAGCAATCAATGGCCAGGGAAACGGCCCAATCGTCGTGTTCAGCGTGATAGGTGGCACTAAGGCCATCCGAGGAATAGATCGTTTCCCTAGAGCGAGTGAAGCCCAACCCCTGGGCGATCTGGGCGATGCCGGCCAGGGATTCCACCAAGGCCCCCTCCGAGCGGATCGCCGTGGTGTACACCGTCGGCGCCAGGGGCCTGGTCTCGCCTTCGAGGCTGAGCCCGTGGGCCAGGGTCTTGATCAGGGTCTTCATGCCGTTGCGGTTTGGGGCCAAGCCCCAGCCGAAATGCTTTCAAGACACTAGAGGTGCCGCCTAGGGATGCGCAACCCCCTAGGGATGGTGTCAACAAACCCCCACCGCTAGACCCGTAATCCCCACGACCCCCGCCCCGGCAAGAGGGCCTAGGTCGGCCATGGCTCAGCCCTGAAGCCGCCTGCCCAACGCAGAACCAGCCGTAGGCGGCGCCTCCCTAAGGAGTCGCTCAATGGCGCTCATCAACAGCAATGTGCCAGAACATCAGTCCACCTTGGCTAGTTCACCCTAGGCTGGGTTTACGGAAAGGTAGGGGTTATGGGAAATCTTCAGAACCATACTTGTTATCAAAGACAATCCCCGGAGACCAGCAATGGCATGGGGCAGATCCGGCATGGATGATACCTATCGCAAAACGATTATCCAGCTCACCGATCGTGAATACGCTCTCTATCGCGCCATCTGTGTGGAGCTCGATGACTTGCAGCGATCAATCCGGCGAGAAGACTATGGCGGGCTGGATGTGAGCACATTGGCCGTGGAGATGCGGGATTGCCGCTTCCTGGTGGAATGGTTACGGGAATTGAGGCTGCCACCAGCCTCAGACTTCAATGACTGCGGCCTAACTGTGGAGATCGAGAACCTAATTTTAAGGGATCATTACTACGCTCTATTTGCAGGCTAGCCCGATCGACAGGCCCGCTTTGACTGGCAACACAATGCCCTAATTGATTGCAACCACTGGCTTGGATAATCAATTCAATTTCCCTAGTGGCATCACAATGCTCATCCCAAGGGATAAAGGAGGTGGCTTGCTGCCGCACAGGGTCACAGGCTCGTTTAAAGTCACACATATCTTGGCAGTACATTTCCCGAAATAGCAGTTTGTCCAAGCGCGTAAACGTAATGCCGGTTTCAACTCCATGCCAGAGCAATGATTCTTCCGGCTTTCTCACAATCGAATGGGCCAACTTCTTTAAGCGCCAGCGCTTAATGGTTGTGCTGGGGGCTTCACCAACGACACCAACAAAGACCTTGCTCAAGGTTTTTGGACTGACATGGCAATGACTTGCCAGCTCAGCGATCACCAAGGGCCTGGGAAAGTATTTTTCAAAAAGACTGGCCGATTTCCTTAAGATATCGGCAGCGCTTACAAAAGTTGAGGCACGCACTAGGAAAGGATTAATAAAGTTTCAACCCCAGAACGGGGCTAATCTGATGGTTCTAATGCAGCAGCTTCAAACCTGCTGTGCGGCACGATACAAAGCGGCATGAGGCCGTGGTGAGGTCAAATGTGATTTGGCACCATTGCCGCTCTTGCGGAAACAGTAATTTCCGGCCCCTAAATTGCGATTACCGCAAGACAGGCCAGGGGTGGATGCGAATTGTGCATTTTTTAACAAGAACCATTCAGGAGGGTAGCCGCGCGGCCTAAAGTAGGACTAATTAATTATTTTAACTAAAGTCCGTCGTGGTTGATGTTGATACGCTCGCGTCCCTTGACGGCGTGCTCTGGCTTAGATCTGGCGCAATCGCCTCGAAACGCCTGGGGCAGCACCAATCGACAATCAGCCGTAATATTAATCGCTGCGAAGCCGTCTTTGGTGTTAAAGCTTCTAAGAACAACGGCGAATGGCACCTTAAAGGAGATGCCAGCCTTTTAAATCTTGAGCGGGTAGTGCATCAACGCCATCGCTGGCTAGGTGGACGTTCCCTGCGTATTGAGGCCATGCATTGGTCAGCCAAAACCTATCTAGAGCCCACACCAGAAGGCTGGCTGCCAGGGAATCATGATCTGCTCAATGTGCAGCAACCCCTCAACCTTCTGCGAGATTGTATCTTGGATGCCTGGATTGGCGCCTATCCAGATGTGCCCGATCAGGATGACCCAGATTTCGCGTCTTTTCCGCTGCTGCGGCATCCCCTTAGCCTAGTCGTTGGCGAGAATCACCCCTTGCTCACCGCTCGAGATGGGTTGACCTTTGAGATGGTCTCTCAATATCCGTCGCTAGCCCTACCCGATGGTGCATTTCCGCAACTAGAGGACTGCTTAAAACGCATTGGCCTGTGGAACTCCCCTTCCGGGATCAGCCGTTACAATCGAGCCAAATGGGAAGGGCGCTGGCAATCGGAGTTACTAATTGGCTACGCATCGATCTTCTCAATTAGATTTTACCCCCAACCCCAATATTTTCTGCCCCTACAATTACCCTTAATGGTGGGGGACAATTTAGTGGTAAAGCGGGAATTTGAAAATCATCCCCGTCTGCTCAATCTACTCGCTGATTTGAGGCAACGCCTTAATCCTTGGCTTGAAGCCCATCCAAATCTCATTGGCTTTGGTGTTGAAGCAGATGGCGGTGGCCCTGGGATTTCCGTTCCTTCAGCTGGTTCGTCTCTGCATTGATTGTGATCAACAAGCAGGCCAGCCAACCGACCAAGAAATGCCCCCCTCAATCCCTTCTTAACCTGCAGCAGCACTCCTGAGCCTGGGGCTGATCTCAGCAACGCCCAAGGACCCGCCGGGCAAGGCACCTGGGTGTGTTGATATGCAACCTTGCCCGCCAGGGGGCGGCACTCCTACAGATTCTCTTTAGGATTGGCCCAGTTCGAGGATTCGGGTGTGTCTCAGGTGAGTTCCCTCTTGGCCTTAATGGCCCTGATCGGTTTTGCGGTGGTGGAAGTGGCAACTCGGGTTTTCACCTAAGTAGGGCGCCCAACCGACCTAGGGCAGGTGGGCCATCAGCCCCAGCAGGGGCAGACCCACTCAACTGTGAAACAACAGCACCAAGCCCACGCCCAGTTGGTGAAACTCCCGCTCCTCGCGGCTGAGGTCCAGGCCCACGGCCAGGCCTTCCTTAAGGGCATCTTCAAAAGGGGGTGGGGTGGGAGCCTGGCCCAGGCGCCACAGGGCCGCAATGCCCACCGGGGTGGCATGCCAGATGAAGCAGGGAGTTTCCCCAATCGAGGGCTCCACGAGGGCCTCTTCCAGTAGGGCGCGAATCGGCATGGTTAGGTCTTGCTGCGTTCAGCATCGAGATTCCGGCGGATCGCCGCAACGGCTTGACAGCTTTTGTGATCTGTTCTGGACCTGACACCCAGCCTTAGGGTGCGGCCCATGAGCTCCCTCCCTGGCCCGGCGGCCCTGGTGCACGAATGGTTCACCCCCCGCTCGGTCGGGGGGGCCGAGCTGGTGGTGCGGGAATTAGATCAGCTCCTGGGGCAGCCCCAGCTCCATGCCCTGGTGGATGGCGAGAGTCGGCGGCCCGGGAGCTGGCTGGCTGGCCGCCCGATCCAAACCAGCTTCATCCAGGCCTTGCCCTGGGGTGTCAGCCATGTGCAGCAGTACCTGCCCCTGTTGCCCCTCGCCATCGAGCAGCTCGACCTGGGCGCCTACCCGCTGGTGGTGAGCAGCAGCCACCTGGTGGCCAAGGGGGTCTTGACCAGTCCCGACCAGCTGCATGTCAGTTATGTGCACACCCCCGTGCGTTACGCCTGGGACCAGATGCACGCCTACCTGGCCCAATCGGCCCTAGCCCGCACTCCCCTGGGTCCGTTGATTCGCCTGCAGCTGCACCAGCTGCGGCAATGGGATCTGGCCAGCAGCCAGCGGCCCGACCAGCTGGTGGCCAACTCCCGCTTCACGGCCGCACGCATCCGCCGCTACTGGGGCCGCCGCGCTGAGGTGGTGCACCCACCGGTGGCCGTGGAGCGGTTCCGCTGGGACCAGCCCCGTGATGACACCTATCTCTGCCTCTGCCGGCTGGTGCCCTACAAGCGGGTGGACCTGGTGATTGAGGCCTTTAACCGCACGGGGTTACCCCTGCTGGTGGTGGGCGATGGGCCCGAGCGCCAGCGGTTGCAGGCCCTGGCCGGCCCGAGCGTGACCCTGCTGGGCCGCCAGGACGCCGCGGTGGTGAATGGGCTGCTGGAGCGCTGCCGCGCCTACGTGTTTGCCGGCCTGGAGGATTTCGGCATCGCCCCGGTGGAGGCGATGGCGGCGGGGGCGCCGGTGATCGGCTTTGGCGGCGGCGGCCTGCTCGATACGGTGCGCTGCCTCAGCCAGGGCCTCGCCCAGCCCACGGGCCTGCTGTTCCCCGAGCAGAGCGCCGCCAGCCTGGTGGCCGCCCTGGAGCACTTTCACCAGGGGCAACTCTGGCGCCAGTTACCGCCGGAACGCCAGCGGGCCTGGGCCGGGCGCTTCAGTGGCAGCCTGTTCCGCCAACGGTTCGCCGCGGTGCTCGAGCGCGCCTGGCACGACCACGGGTTGGGGCGGGCGCAGCGCAGCCAAGCCCTGGCCTGGGACGGCGCCCCAGGCTGATCGGCTGATCGGCTGATCAATCAATGGGCTCAACGGCCCTAGGCAAGCCACGCCCGGGACCCTATGCGTTATGGGTGCTTTGTGGCCACAAGCTTCTGTGCCTCTGGCTTGAGTGACCGCCCAGGCCCAGATCGCCGAGGTCTGGGCCGTTTTAATGAAGCCCTGTTCCCCTGGGGCGCCAGCGCCGTTGACTCCCCTAGCCACGATTCCGGCCGATCCCACGGCCCATCGACTGCTGGCGGGCCAATCCCTCCGCGGCCGGGTGATCAAGCGGGCCGGCGACATTGCCTTCTCGCTGGCGGTGCTTTGCCTCGGCGCGCCAGTGTTTCTGGTGCTGGCGGTGGTCGTGAAGCTGAGCTCGCGCGGCTCGGTGTTCTACGTGCAGCGCCGCATTGGCCGGGGCTACAAATCCTTCGGCTGCATCAAGTTCCGCACGATGCGCAAGGATGCCGACCGCCATCTGGCCTCCGTCTTGGCCTCCTCGGAGGAATTACGGGCCGAATTCGCCCGAGATTTCAAACTAAAGGCCGATCCACGCATCACCCCGATCGGCCGTTTTCTGCGCCGCTCCAGCCTCGATGAGCTGCCCCAGTTCATCAATGTGCTCAAGGGCCAGATGAGCGTGGTGGGGCCAAGGCCGATCGTGTGGGACGAGCTGGAGCGCTACGGCCGCTCGATGGATGCGGTGCTGGCGGTGCGTCCCGGCCTGACGGGCCTATGGCAGGTTTCTGGCCGCAACAACCTCAGCTACCCCAACCGGGTAAGGCTCGATCTCCACTACGCCCGCAACCGCAATGCCTGGCTCGATCTGCAAATCATCCTGCGCACGATCGGCGTGATCCTGTTCCCCCGCGATCGCGGCGCCTACTGAAGCCAGGCCCAGGCACCGCCTAGGGCCACCGCCAGCCAGAGCGCTTCCAACCGGCGGCTCAAGGCCAGGATCTTGCCAATCGCCGCCCGATCGGGTGGGGGTTGCCCCTGGGCCAGTAAGGGTTTTTGGCGCCAGTGGCCGCCATAAGAGTTGGCGCCGCCCAGCTGCACCGCCACGGCATGGGCGTAGGCCGCCTGGGACACCCCCGCATTCGGGGATGGATCGGCGGCGCCATCGGCCAGGGCTGCCTGGAACAGGCGCCAGGTTTTGCGGGGTTGGCCCGCCGCCAGGGGCAACCCCAGGGCCACCAGGCGGCAGGGCAGCCAGGTGAGCAAGTCATCCAGCCTGGCGCCGGCCGTGCCCAGCCAGAGCAGGCGGCCCTGGCGGTAGCCGAGCATGGAATCGAGGGTGCTGCTGGCCTTATAGGCCCAGGCCAGGGCCAGGGGGCCGGGACCAGCATGGTCGCTGCCAGCCAGAAGCAGGCCCGCGCCGACCAGCATCCAAAACAGGGGAGCAAACAGGCCATCCACGGCGTTTTCACTGGCGCTTTCGGCCGCCGCCCGCAAAATGGCCGGCCGATCCAGCTCGGCCGTGTCGCGCCCCACAAACCAGGCCAGCCGTTGCCGGGCCGGCTCCAGGCACCCAAGCTGCAGGCCGCCGGGCTCGGGCAACACCGCCAAAACAGCCTGCACCGCCTGTTCCAAACTTCTCCCCGCCAGGGCGCTGGCCAAGCCCACGAGCACTAGGGGCAGGCCCAGGGCTGGCCACAGGCGGGCCAGCTGCTCCAGGCCCCAGCCCGCCAGGCCGCTGCCACCCACCAGCAGGCCGGTGATGCCAAAGCCGGCCAGGCGCAGGGCCCAGGGGCGGTCCCCAGCCCAGACTTCTCCCAGGTAACGCAGGCGGCTGATCCACCAGCCCATCAGCACCACCGGATGGGGCCAGCCGGGCGGATCGCCCAGGAGCCGATCAAGGCCGCAGGCCAGCAGCACCAGCAAAAAGGGGTGGATCCCAACGGAATCCACCCCAGGGGCCAGGTTCATGGCGTCAGCCAACCCAAAGAAGGAGGCATGGGCCTGATCAGGCGGTCTTCAGCCAGCTGAACATGGCACGCAGGCCCTTGCCCACCTGCTCGATCGGGTGTTGGGCATCGCGCTCGCGGATGCGCTTCATCTCCGGCTTGCCGGCGTCGCACTCGGCCACGAAGTTGCGGGCGAAGGTGCCGTCCTGGATGTCGCCGAGGATGCGCCTCATCTCAGCCTTGGTTTCGGCCGTGATCAGGCGCGGACCACTCACATAATCGCCGTATTCGGCGGTGTTGGAGATCGAATCGCGCATGGCGGTGAGGCCGCCCTTCACCATCAGATCAACGATCAGCTTCACCTCGTGCAGGCACTCGAAGTAGGCCAGCTCGGGCTGGTAGCCCGCTTCCACCAGGGTCTCGAAGCCGGCCTTGACCAGTTCGGAGAGGCCACCGCAGAGCACGGCCTGTTCGCCGAACAGGTCGGTTTCGGTTTCTTCCTTGAAGTTGGTCTCGAGGATGCCAGCGCGGGTACCCCCGATCCCCTTGGCGTAGGCCATGGCCAGGGCCCGGGCATTGCCGGTGGCGTCCTGGTGGATGGCGAACAGGGCGGGCACGCCCATGCCGTTTTGGTATTCCCAACGCACGGTGTGGCCCGGGCCCTTGGGGGCGATCATCACCACATCGACCTCAGCCGGCGGCTTGATCAGCTCGAAGCGGATGTTGAAGCCGTGGGCGAAGCTGAGCACCTTGCCGGCGGCCAGGTGGGGCGCGATCTCGGCGTCGTAGACGGCCTTCTGGAACTCATCGGGCAGCAGCACCATGATCCAGTCGGCCTTGGCGCAGGCATCGGCCACGCTCAGCACTTCCAGGCCATCGGCCTTGGCCTTCTCGGCCGAGGGGCTGCCTGCATAGAGGCCCACCACAACGGCAACGCCGCTGTCTTTGAGGTTGAGGGCATGGGCATGGCCCTGGGAGCCGTAGCCAATGATGGCCACCGTCTTGCCATTCAGCAGGCTGAGGTCGGCGTCGGTGTCGTAATAAAGCTTGGCCATCAGGCGTGCGCTCAGGGCAGAGGAGGAGCTTACGAAAGCGCCTGCCAAGCCCCGGATCAGGGTTGGGATCCCCTCCCCCCTGGTCTGGGGACCATCAGCAGGAGCCGCTCAGGAGGCGGCCGCCTCGGTGGGATGGGAAATCACCCGGTCAATCAGGCCGTAGTCCTTGGCTTCGGCGGCGCTGAGGAAGTAGTCCCGGTCCGTGTCCTTGGCGATTTTTTCCAGGCTCTGGCCGCTCATGTCGGCCAGGCTCATGTTGAGCATGTCCTTGATGCGCAGGATTTCACGCGCCTCGATTTCAATGTCGCTGGCCTGGCGCTGGCTGGTGCCGCCTAGGGGCTGGTGAATCATGATCCGGCTGTGGGGCAGCGCCAAGCGTTTGCCCTTGGTGCCGGCGGCCAGCAGGAAGGCCCCCATCGAGGCCGCCAGGCCGACGCAAATGGTCACCACATCGGATTTCACATATTGCATCGTGTCGAAGATCGCCAGGCCGGCAGTTACGGAGCCACCGGGCGAATTGATATACAAATAGATCGGTTTGGAGCTGTCCTCGGAATCCAGGTACAGCATCTGGGCCACCAGGCTGTTGGCGATCGCATCATTCACCTCGGAGCCAAGAAACAGGATCCGCTCCACTCCGAGGCGGGTGTAGATGTCAACCCAGCGCTCGTACTGGCTGCCGGGAAGGCGGTAGGGAACGCTGGGGGTGCCGATGGGCATGGCTTTGGGGTGGCGGCGGTGGCGGGCGGAACTGGACGGAATGGCTTGGGCCGTGGGGCCTTGGAGCAGGGCCGGGGGCGAATCAGAGCGGGGTAGCCGCGCCGGGCAGGGGCGTCGGCAACTCCTTTTGGCTAGTGAGCACCCGATCGATCAGGCCATACTCCACCGCCTCAGCAGCGGTGAGGTAGGTCATGCGGTCGGAATCCTTGGAGAGCTGCTCGACGCTGCGACCGGTGTTGCGGGAGAGCATTTCGAGCAGGGTGTGCTTGTTATGCAGCACTTCCTTGGCCCGAATCTGGATGTCGGTGGCCTGGCCGCGGGCGCCACTGCGGGGCTGGTGCAACACGATCGAGGCGTGGGGTAGGGCGGCCCGGTGGCCCTTAGTGCCAGCGGAAAGGATCATGGCAGCGGTGCCCATGGCCTGGCCGATGCAAATCGTGTGTACCGGCGGCTTGACGTAGCTGAGGGTGTCGGCGATGGCGAAGGCTTCGGTTTCAAAGCCGATCGCATCGCCCGAGTACCAGCTGGTGCCGGTGGAATTGATGTAGAAGAAAATCGGCTTATCCGGATTGTCGAATTCCAGGAACAGCAGCTGGGCAATGATCAGTTCGGTTACGTCAATGCCCATTTGGCGCTTGGCGTCGTCGTCGCTGAACAGGGGCAGGCCCAAGTAAACGATGCGCTCCTTAAGAAGCAGGGAGGGCAGATCCGGCGGCGGCGTGCGCATCGCCGCGGAATCTCCGTAGTAGGGGGCTGACACCGACATCCGCGGATCACTGCAGGCCTGGAACGGGAGCCTAGCGGGGGTTTGGGGCGTCATGCTCTGGCCCTTCGGGCCGGTTCGGTTCGGATTTCGCCCGGTTGCCTCGACGCGGCGGCGCCTCCTGGTCGCTGCGGGCGAACACCATTCGGCCCGTTGGGGTCTGCAGGGCGCCGGTGACAGTGACGGCGATCCGCTCGCCACTGCGGCCCTTACCCCCTTCCACCACCACCATCGTGCCGTCCTCCAGGTAGCCGACGCCCTGGTCGGCCTCCTTGCCATCGCGCACGATCTTGAGTTGGAGCGGGTCGCCGGGCTGCACCTCCGGACGCAGGGCAATCACCAGTTCACTCAGGTTCATCACCTTGAGCTCCTGCACCTCAGCCACCTTGGCCAGGTTGTAGTCGGTGGTGACCAGGGTGCCGCCGGTGTCGGCGGTGAGCTTCTGAAGCTTGTCGTCCACCCCATTGCCCTCATAGCGGGTGGTGTTCACCACCAGGCGGCGGCCGTACTGCTCGCGTAATTCGGCCAGCAGTTTGAGACCACGGCGGCCCTTGGCCCGTTTTTCGTTGTTGGCCGAATCAGCCAGGGCCTGCAATTCATCAATTACGGCCTGGGCCACAATCACCTGGCCCTCCAGCAGACCGGAATCGAGCAGGCCCCGGATGCGGCCATCGATGATCACGCTGGTGTCGAGGATCTTGGCGCTGGCGGGCATCAGCACGCCATCGGCCATCAGCAGGGCTTCAGCGCTGGCGGGGTTGAACAGGCGCAGCAGGGTGCGGCCATGCACCTCGGCCAGGTTGTAGCCCGACACGCCGAAAAACACATTGCTCAGTACCGCCGCCAGCGGTTTGACGAACACCACCTCCCAGGGCAGGGGCAGCAGCAGGATCGGCGCCAGCAGCAGGTTGGCCACCAGCAGGCCCAAGATCAGGCCCACGGCCCGGCTCACCAGCAGGTCGGTGGGCATGGAGCGCACCTGGCGCATCAGGCGCTTGCGCAGCTGCTGGAAGAAGAACCCCGCCACCAGGCCAAAGAAGGCGCCAAAGCCGCCCATCACCCAGCGCAGGCCCTCCAGGTTCGTGACCTGGATCAGCAGGTCTTCCGGCAGCAGGTCCACCCCCAGCCAGCCGGTAGCGGCCCCGGAGATTAGGAACAGAACCAGGATGAGACTGTCAACCATGGCCTGTGAGCTGCTGGTCCCGATGCCTGAGCAGGAAGCATGCCCGATCCAGGCGCCTTTGACTGGGGCGCTTAACCGCCCGTCTGGGCTTGGCCACAGCCCGAAGTCCGGCGGGGGTGCCATGGAGGACCAAGTCAACCGCCGCTCCTGGCCGCCGCGCAGCGCCTACCTGCACATTCCTTTTTGCCACCGGCGCTGCTTCTATTGCGATTTCGCCGTGGTGCCCCTGGGCGACCACGCCGATGGGGCCAATTCCGGCTCAATCGCTGGCTACCTGGAGCTGCTGCTGGGCGAGATTGCCGCCGCCCCAGCGGGGCCGCCCCTGGCCACCGTGTATGTGGGGGGCGGCACGCCCTCGATGCTCACCCCAGCCCAAGTGGGATCCCTGCTGGAGGCCCTGGGAACCCACTTCGGCCTCGCCCCGGGGGCCGAGATCAGCCTGGAAATGGATCCGGCCAGCTTCGATGGGCCCCGCCTGGCCGGTTATCTCGCCGCCGGTGTCAACCGGGTGAGCCTGGGCGGCCAAAGTTTCGATGACGCCGTGCTCGCACGGCTAGGGCGGCGCCACCGCAGCACCGACCTGCTGCAGGCGGCCTCCTGGCTCCACCAGGCCCGCCAGGGGGGCGACCTGGCCAGCTGGAGCCTGGACCTGATCCAGGGGCTGCCCGAGCAGGGGCTGGCCGCCTGGCGCCAGCAATTGGCCCAGGCCGTGGCCCTGGCGCCGCCCCACCTCTCGATCTATGACCTGATCATTGAACCGGGCACGGTGTTTGCCTGGCGCCAGGGCCGGGGTGAGCTGGAGCTGCCCGACGCCGACCTGGGTGCCGACCTGATGGAGCTGACGGCCCAGACCCTCCAAGCCGCCGGCTACGGCCACTACGAGATCTCCAACTTCGCCCTACCGGGCCACGCTTCGCGCCACAACCGGGTCTATTGGAGTGGCGCCGGCTGGTGGGGCTTTGGCCTGGGCGCCACCAGCGCCCCCTGGGGCCAACGCCTGGCCCGGCCCCGTACCCGCGCCGCCTACGCCGAGTGGCTGGCAGAAAGCCATCCGGCAAGCCGGGGTACCCAGGCCCCTGGCTTGCCCTTCGATGAACGGCTGCTGGTGGGGCTGCGCCGCCGCGAGGGGGTGCGCCTGGCGGACCTGGCCGGCCAAGCGGGCGTCACCAGCGCCGAGCTGGGGGATCTGTTGGGCCGCTGGCAGCCCTTCCGCGAGCGGGGGCTGCTCCTCCAGGAAGGGCCCCGCTGGCGTCTGAGCGATCCCGAGGGCCTGGCCCTCAGCAATGGGGTGCTGCGGGAGCTGGTGGCGTGGTGGGAGGAGCGGACGGCGGGCTGACTAGTTAGGGAACTGATGGGGGGCTAAGGGGATCCGTGCTGGCAGCCAGGCCCGCGACCCAGCCCCCCAGGGCCTCGATCGCCAGGCTGCGGCCGGCCAACAGCGGCGGACAGAAGGGCGGCTGCCGCTCCGTGAGACCGAGCAAATCAGCCGTGACCCTGACCTGGCCATCGCAGTCATCGCCGGCGCCGATGCCGATCACGGGAATCGTCAGCTCCCGCCGCAGGCTGGCGGCCAGATCGGCCGGCACGTGCTCCAGCACTAGGGCAAAACTGCCGGCTGCCTCCAGGGTGAGGGCGGCCCGGCGCAGGCGCTCCTGGCTGATCGGATCAGTGGCCTGGCGCCGATAGCCGAGGCGATGGACGGATTGGGGGGTGAGGCCAAGATGGGCCATCACCGGGATGCCGCTGCGCACCAGCCGGTCGACCACGGCCACGGTTTCCGGTTCGCCCCCCTCCAACTTCACCGCCGCGGCCGGGCTGTGCTTCAGCACGGCTCCTGCAGCCGCCACGGCCCCATCGAGGCCGCACTGGTAGCTCAAAAAAGGCAGATCGCAAACCAGCAGGGGTTGGCGGGCGGG
>Ga0310325_10072_pt1 | contig 12028 bp, 10 predicted proteins | sample LakSupSRFTotalC5_FD_195539 | JGI IMG/M metagenome (GOLD analysis project Ga0310325, IMG submission 195539) | Enriched freshwater cyanobacterial communities from Lake Superior, Ontario, Canada - SU02.SRF.Total.C5 (v2) (version 2) | ecosystem: Environmental > Aquatic > Freshwater > Lake | place...
CCAGGCACGATCGAAAATCTCAGGCTCTGGGATACGCAGCCGTTACTTGCAACGAACCGACAATTACAACAACTGCGGCTTTATTACAGCTTCCCCTCTGCTGCTGTTGATCGCTATGGCCTCAGCAACGATCCAAATCGTGGCGCTCAGCAGGTATTAATTGCCCCAAGAGAACTTGATGCCAATGCCCTGCCTCGAGCATCTCGCACCTGGCTAAACCTACATATGGTTTTTACCCATGGCTATGGATTTACCGTGTCTCCAGTAAATGCATTCGGCCCAGATGGCCTACCCTTATTTTTCATTAAGGATCTTAGCCGCAGTAGCAAGGTACAGGGTTTTGCGAAATTAGGTGTTACCAGCGCAGAAGTGAAAAGGGAGATACCAGTGGGTAATCCGCGGCTGTATTTCGGCTTCAACAGCGCTCCTTATGCAATCGCACCAACAAAGGTGAAGGAATTTGATTATCCAGAGGGTGATCTAAATATATATTCTCATTATCAGGGATCCAAAGGTATTCCGCTAGAACACAATTGGCAAAAAATATTTGCAGCCCATTATCTAAGAGAGCCAAGGCTATTATTTACTGGTGCATTACAAGCAAATAGCAAATTGCTACTAAGGCGGCAAATTCATAGCCGCTTAAAAGCGATAGCACCATTTTTACGCTTTGAGAATTCTCCTTACCTTGTAACAGCAAGGTTGCCTGCTAGCAGTGGTTTTAGGCGCGGTGTGCATCAATTTTGGTTTGTAGATGGATTTACTACCAGTAGAAGTTATCCCTACAGCGAGGCAAATCCAGAGGGTTTGAGGTATCTACGCAATCCGGTAAAAGCATTAGTTGATGCCTACACAGGTGAAGTGCACTTTTATGTAAATGATCCTCAAGATCCAATCCTGCGTACCTGGCAAAAAGTGTTTCCTGAATTATTTTCCCCCCTAGCTGAGATGCCAAAGGAATTGCGTAAACATCTTCAGGTACCCCAGAGCCAATTTGCAATCCAAGCGGAGAAATTATTGCGATTTCATGTAACAGATGTGCGCACTTTTTACAACGGTGATGATGTTTGGGGCATACCGTTAGAAATTTATGGTAACCGTAGTGTGACAGTGCGGCCTTATCACGTAACCCTGCAATTACCTGGGGAAAAAAGACCTGAGTTTGTTTTACTATTGCCATTCTCACCACTTAAGCGACCCAATTTAGTGGGATGGCTAGCTGCCCGTAATGACGGAGATGCCTATGGCAAATTAAAACTTGTGCGCTTTCCGCAAGAAAGGCTTTTGCTTGGTACGCAACAAATAACAGCGCTGATTGAACAAGATCCGGTAATTAGTGGGCAATTTGGCCTCTGGAATCGCCAGGGCTCCGAGGTGGTGCATGGTAATTTGTTAGTTGTACCAATCGGGAAAGGCCTGCTTTATGTGGAACCTATATATCTAAAAGCTCGCATTGGAGGCTTGCCAACCTTAGTGAGGGTTGTAGTAAGTGATGGACGCCGATTCGTAATGGAACGAAATTTGAATAATGCCTTAAATCGCTTAACAGCCAAGCAAGCAAATAAAAACGATAACTAAAGCAGATAAAAGCTGCTAATTAGCAACAATAAGTATACCATCAGTAAAAAAGAACCCTCAAACCAATCAAGTTCGCCATCACTGCAAACCCATTCCACAGAAAAAACTGCAACTAAAACTGCTACCATTGCTTGAGGGCTAAAAAAGATTCCCAATGGCTTACCTATGTAAGCACCAACAAGCACCAAAGCTGGCAATATAAATAAAACAATTTGCACACTTGATCCAATCGTAGAAGCAATTGCAAGATCCATTCGATTGCGTTGAGCTGCCCGTAGTGAAACAACAAATTCTGCAGCGGACCCAAAAATTGGCAATAGGAATACGCCGGTAAAAAAGTCACTCAAATTAAATTTGCGCGCTGTTGCAGTAAGTGCCTCCACAAGGGCTTCTGAACTAAACACCAAAGCCAATGTAGAAATAGAGAGAACCATGAGAGGGCCTATCAATAAAGTATTGTTGTTCTTGCTTTGATCAAGTTCCACAATATCAACTGGAAGCGAATCATTGCCAACCACATCTTTGGGGATAGAGAATTGGAAAACGAAAGATAAAGCATAAAATACTAACAACGCAAATGACAGGATTATTGAGTATTGCTCATGGCTCTGCTTTGAATCAAATTGATTGAGATGATCAAGGATACCTGGAACAAAAGAAACTAAAACAACAGCTAATAATAATTTTGAATTTAACAGGGCTGTTTTTGCTTTAAATGGCAAGGATCGATTTTTAAGCCCCCCAAACAATGCAGCCATGCCTAAAACTAATAGCAAATTTGTAACCAACCCCCCAACCATTGAATCCAATACAATTTCGTATAAACCGCTAGTAAGAGCTGAGAATGCAATAACTAATTCAACTAAATTACCCAATGTAGCGTTAAGGATGCCGCCCCAATTATCTCCTAAATGCTCAGCAATCTGTTCCACCGATTGGCTGATTATTTGAGCAATAGGTACAATTGCAAGGCCGTTTACCAAAAAAACAATTAAAGGATTGTTCCCCTGGCCTTGGTGACTAAGCACCAAGCCAAGGGGTATAAAAACTAGTAACGGCAACAGCGGCGTACGCAGTGCCGAAAAATTAATCACACTCATAGGGAACCTTTTGCATAAAGCCCAGAGTAGTAATTGATATCGCGTTGTTTAATCTTGCTTGCATTACCTGCAGCCCAAAACTGTTGATAACGATCTAAGCACACCTGCTTCATATAAGCGCGGGCTGGTTTATTGAAATGGCGAGGATCGAAGTTACTTGGATCTTTAGCGGCGGCTTCACGCACCGCAGCAGTGAAGGCCAAGCGATTATCGGTGTCGATATTTACCTTGCGCACACCGTTGCGAATACCCTCTTGAATTTCTTCAACGGGCACACCATAGGTTTCCGGAATAGCGCCACCGTTTTTATTGATCATGTCGAGCCACTCTTGGGGCACGGAAGAAGAACCATGCATAACTAAGTGGGTATTAGGAATGGCCTTATGGATTTCAGCAATTCTTGAAATCGCTAATACTTCACCGGTGGGTTTGCGGGTGAATTTATAGGCGCCGTGGCTGGTGCCGATGGCAATTGCCAAGGCATCCACCTTGGTTTTAGTAACAAAATCAGCAGCTTCTGCTGGATCCGTTAACAGCTGGGAAAGATCGAGCGTGCCCTCAAAGCCATGGCCATCTTCCGCTTCACCTTGGCCGGTTTCAAGGGAGCCAAGGCAGCCGAGTTCACCTTCAACACTCACCCCGATGGCATGGGCAACACCCACCACTTCCTTTGTAACCGCCACGTTGTATTCGTAGCTGGCGGGAGTTTTGGCATCGGCTTCAAGGGAGCCATCCATCATCACTGAAGTGAAACCGTTAGCAGCAGCGCCAAAACAGGTAGCAGGGCTATTGCCATGGTCTTGGTGCATTACCACAGGGATATCTGGGTAGGTTTCAACAGCTGCCAGGATCAAATGGCGCAGGAAATTTTCACCTGCATACTGGCGGGCTCCGCGGGAAGCTTGCAGAATTACTGGGCTATCTGTTTCATGGGCTGCCTCCATGATCGACTGCACCTGCTCCAAATTGTTAACATTGAACGCTGGGATGCCGTAGCCGTTTTCAGCAGCGTGATCTAGCAGCAGGCGTAGCGGAACAAGCGCCATGAGAAATTCTGTGGTTTCTAAGCGACTTTACCTCGAAGTCTTGCGCCTTTGGGCAGATCCGGCGGCAGGTTTTCGAGAAGTGCGTGCTGGGGGCTTTCCCGTTGGCTTTGCCGCAGGGCCTGCAGAGATCGGTTTTTCCGGCTCAAAACCAGGCACCACAAGGCGTGGCAGTGAAGAACCGATCAAATATTCAATCGCTTTTAGCAATTCACGTTCATCAGCGCTAACCAAAGAAAGTGCGTGGCCGGTTTGGCCCGCTCTACCGGTGCGGCCAATGCGATGCACATAGTCTTCAGGAACATGTGGTAAGTCCATATTCACCACATGGGGCAGCTGGGCGATATCGAGGCCGCGGGCGGCGATATCAGTTGCCACCAGCACTCGCAATTCCCCAGCTTTGAAACCGCTAAGGGCTTTGGTGCGGGCACCTTGGCTTTTGTTGCCATGGATTGCAGCAGCTTGAATACCTTCTTTAATCAGCCTTTCAGCCAACTTATTTGCACCGTGTTTAGTGCGAGAAAAAACCAACACCTGCTGCCAATTGTTACTGAGAATTAAATGACTTAACAAGGCGCCTTTACGGCCTTGATCAACGGGATGAATGCACTGATCAACGGTATCTGCCGTGCGGTTTTCAGGGTTCACCTGAATTTGCACAGGTTGATTTAAAAAGCCCTCAGCAAGCTTGCGGATCGGGCCTGAAAAGGTGGCTGAAAACATCAAGTTTTGACGTTTTGATGGCAACCAACGCAGAATTTTGCGGATGTCGTTGATGAAGCCCATATCGAGCATGCGATCAGCTTCATCAAGCACCAAAAGCTCAAGGCGGCCGAATTCGATAATTCCTTGGCTATACAGATCAATCAATCGACCAGGGGTAGCCACCAAGAGATCCACGCCGCGGCGTAAGCGATCGATTTGAGGATTAATCCCAACCCCACCAAAAACCACTGCGCTGCGCAGGGGAAGACCATTGCCATAGGTGGCAGCACTTTCAGCCACCTGAGCTGCCAGTTCCCTCGTGGGGGTAAGAACTAGGGAGCGCACATGGCCGGGGCCCGCCTTGGTGCCATGGCGCAACAGCTCAAGCATTGGCAAAATAAAACCAGCGGTTTTACCGGTGCCGGTTTGGGCCGCTGCCATTAAATCCTTACCGCTCAATACAGCTGGGATCGCTTGCTCCTGAATTTCCGTTGGGGTGTTGTAGCCACAACGTTCAAGGGCCTCCAGCAGAGGCCGGCCCAGGCCAAGATGAGCAAAACCAGGGGCCGGAGAGGGGAGTTCTTTCACCTATCAACTATGGACTAACAACGGTTATGGACTAAGAACGGAGCTGGATCTTGATCGCGGCGATGGCGGCGGGGCAAGGCAGCAGGCAGGCGGGAGCCGGAGAGGGCAGCTGTTTCCTCGAGGGCTGCGCGCAACTGCCGGGCGGCATGGATTCCCATGTCGCGGGGCACGCTGATCCGATCTCTCAAATTACGCAAGCCAAGCTCACTATTTGGAGGTGGCTGGCAGGGTTCCCCTGAGATCAATTTAGTAAGGGCTGCCCGCAAAGCTGTGTCGCTTAGGCCTGCTGTAGTAGCCAGAAGGATATGACGATGTTTCAACACCCGCATGAGCGCTTCAGCGGCGGGAGCAGCTCCGCACGCGGGGGGACCTGCATCACTGAGCTCCTGCCATGAACCGGAATCAATCCGCGCCGCCCAGTAGTTCGCAGCAGCACTGCCATTGCTGTAGCAACCGCCCATCTGGGGCGGTAAATCGTGGGAATGGGTGTGGTGGTCACTGCGGGTGCCGCAATAGGTGCTGCGTTGCTCGAGCGCCTGGAACCAACGATCTATCGGGGGCCAACGCTTGCGTAGTTCATAACCTTTGTAATAAAGAAGGCTGCTATTCATTCGTTCCACATAAGGCACAAAGGCGAGATCAGCGCTGCTGAAATCATTAAAGAAAAAAGGGCCCTCCCCCTGCTCAAGGGCGGTAGCCATGCGCTGCATTTGCGAATCAAATAAGCGCTCACCTTCTGTTTCCTGGCCTGGGTAACAAAGCCAACTACACCAAGCGCGAAATAAATCCCTTTCTAATTGGCGCAAAAGCAAAACTTCCGGATCTTGAATAGAGCGGCCGTTAGCACCACCAAGTAAACCAAAGCTGCGCTCTAACGCAAGCAAGATCACATCACTTTCGGTAATCATCTGGCCATCAATGCTTAAAGCCGGCAACATTCCGGAGGGAACTAAGTTGCGAAACCAGGCCTCCTTTTCGCCATAGCAAAACATTGTTACCTTCTCTACTCGATATGGCAGGCGCTGTTCCTCAAGCCAAAGCCATACTTTTTGACAATATGGGCACCAAGCATGGTGATCTCGATAGAGAACAACACGCACTGCTGCTTCTGGTTCGCCAAACAAACGCAACCTGGCTTGGCTATTAGTTGGGCCCGAAACCCGATCTAGCTCTGAAGGGGCCAGGGCTAAAAGCTGCTCCCAACTCAACATTGATTTTTGTGTGCACATGGCCACACAATTGCAGCAATGGGGCTGTTGTGGTTACAAATAAATGGACTCGGCGATGTAGCCCCTCCGTCGGCCAAGAGCGCAGCGCCCAAGCGCTCCGAGAGAACCCCTGGCAGCGCCGGGGGTTTTCTTGTATCAAGCTTTATTGGCATCCAAAAATGCAAACACACTCAGATCACCAAGATCTGCTTCTGCTGCCATTGGAAATTTACGGATTGCAAGCACTAGCAACAACAAACTTTGCAATACCAAAAGTGCAGAAGCTGTTGATGCACTTAATAGACCTGACAACCAGCCAAGTAATAACAAGGGCAGAAGCAAAGTTAAACCGATCGCTTCTAAACGTTGAAAGCAGAAAAATTCCTTAAAACCCAAACCAGCTAAGGCAGCAAAAAACGGACCCACCGCCCAGATCCAAAGCGGTTGTGCCACTAAAGCTGGAAGCATTTCGGCAGGACCCACTTGAAAAGCCAATACAGCAGCTCCGAAACATCCAAAAAACCAAAAAAACTGCAGCGTGCGATGCAAAACTCTCACGTAGATATGCACCCAGCGCAAAGCCCCTCCTAAGCCAAGGGCCATCAACAACAGCCAAGGCCAACAAAAGGCTGGCCCAAACTGAAACCATTGAGCCAGCAAGGCAGCCTGGGCAACAGCAAGAAGCAAAAGCGATAACCGATAAAACAAAACTTCCTGGCGATGATGGGCCGTAACGGTGTAAAGGCCATAAACACCTTGATAGGTGCTGTTGCTTGAAGTGCTGGAGGCGCTATTCATAGATCAATTTGTGCTTGAACAAGATTCTGTAGCTGGATTGCGGTTTCTGGACCGGCAGGAATAATGCTGGAAGGATGCAATGGAAATAAAGCACCGAAATAATCGCGCCGCCAAGCGGCTGGGAAACAAGTGGCAGCAACACCTGGAAGCGCTAAAAATCGCGCCCGCCAGGCCCAAAGGCCAGGAAAAGAAAAAAGCGGGGCACGGCTGCAGCCAAATAATGGTGCGTAAACCTGTTCCCAGCGGATGAGGGTGGGAAATAAACGCACATCAGCCAGGCTCAACGCAGCACCGCATAACCACGGCCCCTGGGAAGTTAAATTCGTATCTAATATTGCCAATGCGGCAAATAATGCCTGTTCAGCTTTGTTATAAGCCAGTTGATTTCGGGCAAAACCACAACGATAAACCCCATCATTGATATCATTTTGCATTAAAGACAAGAGATTCGTTAGCTCCTCCCGATATGCCACTGGCGCCAGATCCGGTGCATCGAGAATTGTTGATGAAAGCTGATTTAATAATTCAATAAGTTCAGCACTTTCATTATTAAGTATCCTGGGCTTTATTAATGCATTACCGGGATCAAATAACAACGGTACCGTTGCGCGGCAATCTTGATTGGCACCACATAAACTATATAAATCAATCAACGCCTCACAACCAAGAACAGGTTCTTGGAACACCCACCTCCCTGCTTTGGGATCAGGTTCCACTATTACAAGTTCAATCAAATCCGAAAGACCTCGCAGGCACCAAAGCAACCAAGCGCGATGGGCCCAAGGGCAACTACGGCCAACGATTAAACAAAGCCGGCCAGCAGGGTTGCTCGCAGCCTCTAAAGCGGCGGCAAGGGGCGCACCACTGAATTGGGTGGCCCGCCTTTGATAGTTGCCTTGCTTATCAGCAGGAGCAAGGCCAGCCATCAAACGCTGCCATTCCCATTGCCAAACGCAACGGGCTGTTGCAACAAAAACCGGAGGCACAGTCATGCTGTGTACCCTGCCACAAATGATGAGCAATGAAACAACGCTATCTGCTTGCGGGAGTTGCCTTAATCGGTATAAGCAGCGGGATATACCTAAGCCCTATCGCCAGCCTGGGCCTACTGCTGCATGCAGCAAACCAAGGCAATAACAAACGGATGGAGGAACTTGTTGATTTTAACGGCATAAAAAAAAGCATGAATCAACAGATCAAAATTAAGGCAGAAGAGCAACTAACAAATTCACTCGGTGGTAGAAATATATTTAGTGAAGGTATCGCATCGATTGCAATGTTGGCAGTTAACCCAATAGTGGAAAACAAGGTATCTGAAAGCATTTCTCCAGAAGGATTAAAGGCAGCTATTGAAGGCATGCAAAACAATAATAGCAATAATAATAAACAAGAAATATCAACTAATTACTTAAACATTATCAAACAAATAGCAACAGTAAGGCTAAACTATAAAAACTCCAACCAAGCATTCATAATATTAGCAAACCCAATAGAAACAGAAGCACACAACAATAAAATAAGCTTAGAAATGCAGAGAAAGAATTTAGTGCGATGGCAGCTGGTAGATATAAATCTAAATCTATGAAAGAATAATTAAAAATTTAGTTGGAAGAATTGGGATGCATCGCCAAGGGAATTCTTGGTATTGGGAAACCCGCCTTACCAAGCACATCAACAATCATGCGATTGGTATCAAAATAAACCTGCCAATAGTTACTTGTGTGAGTGTAAGGGCGAACAGCTAATCGGGGGCCTCGCTCGCTGAATTCCAACACTCCCACATCGGCGGCTTTACCTGCTATTTGATTCGGAATTTGCTGTAATCCGGCCTGCAACAAAGCTATCGCCTGAGCTACATCAGCGCTATTATCTAACTGGGCAACTAATTCAACGCGGCGATATGGATTAGCTGAAAAGTTTTTAATATTATCACCAAATAGCTTCGCATTAGCAACATAATGCCGCACATTATCTGGCGATGTAATTGCAGTAACAAACATTCCAACCTCATCAACAGTACCTTCCACGCCACCGGCATCAACGTAATCACCAGAATTTATGGGCCTAAAGATTTGTAGAAATACCCCGGCAGCAAAATTACCCAACATGCCACTCCAAGCAGCACCAATTGCCACACCAGCACCAGCGAGAAGGGCTGCAAAACTGGCGGTTTGGATGCCAAAGAAACCAAGGATGGCCACCACTAGCACCACCCGTAACAATGCACCCAATATGTTTAGTAAATAACCAATCAAGGTGGGATCAAGGTTGCCGCGGTTGAGCATGCGCCGCAGCAAACGCAATGAGAAACCAATCAACCAGCCCCCCACCATCCAGAGGGCAACCGCGCCTAGAAGCTTGAATAAAAATGGCACCACGATATCTATTACGAGCGAAATACCTGGAGCTGGCATAAAGATTGAAAAAATCTAAACATATTATGCCAGCCGGCAAGGAAAAACTTCTAGTATTCAATGAATCAAATCAAAACGAATGGATTGCGCTGGCCTTAAAGAATTGTTTACCAAGGCTTATGGAGCAGCTGCTCCTAGTGAGGCGCAATGGCGAGAGGCCTATGCGGATGATGTGCAATTTCAGGATCCCACCCAGAAAAGAGAGGGGATCAAGGCTTATCTTGATGCGCAAGAAGGCTTGATGAAACGCTGCGATGATGTGTATTTAAAAGCGGGTGCAGCAGCGATTGATGGCAATATTGCTTTTGTGGAATGGGAGATGGGGCTAAAAATAAAAGGAATCGAATTTATTTATCCAGGCACAACAAGGTTATTATTTAATGATGAGGGCAAGATATGTGATCATCGCGACTATTTTGACTTTGTGGGGCCCACTTTTGAACCAGTTCCAGTGGTGGGGGGATTTGTGCGCTGGTTATACAAACGATTTGTTGATTAACATATTTTATTTTTATTTACTAACACAACAAAAATCATCAATCCAATGTTGCCGCTAAATCCATTCTTTCTGCTTCCAGCCGCCAAAATTGCAGCACTTCAGGCCACGGTGTTATTTCTAATAATATGCCTATTGAAAGCTAAAATACAAATTAAGCTTGCATCTACAATTGGGATACTACTACTTTTTCTGCAAACAACGATATTTTTAATCGTGCTAGCTGGCAGTGCATATGCACTGAAACAGCAACGAAATTAATTATTCTGGAACATCTCATCACTAAAATTATAAAATAAAATGTTTAGCTGTAAGGTCGAATTCCAAGGGATTTTCAAACACAACTCTTAGGTCTGCAACCCGATCACCATTAAGGTCGGTTGAGAAAGCGTGGGGGGTAAGTCTTATCTCACCAGGAATACCTGAGTAATCAGACTCTCCAATGAAAGTAAATTGATTTCCATTTGCAATAAGCTCATAGGACATTTTAGATAGATCTATTAAATCATTAGATTTAAAATCAATCAGATCGCTTTTTGATGGCCTAGATTCAGTTGCATCTGTATAGATATAGGTATCTACACCTGCTCCACCAATTAAAATATCAAAGCCAAGGCCACCAAATAGTGAATCGTTACCATCACCACCCTCTAATTTGTCATCACCATCGTTACCCTGAATAAAATTATCAGCGCTAGAACCAATCAATAATTCATTTGAATATCCGCCAATAATTCGCTCTGAACCAGCGGAAGCATTAATAGTAGACGTATATTTCAAAAGCTTTTCTGATCCATTTGCAACATTCTGAGCAAGAATAAGTGCCTTTTCGAGATTTAAGGTATAACCTTTTTCACCAGCAATACCCCGCAAACGTGGATCCTCATCAGCACTTTGGAGCAGAATTTGCTTAACGTCGCTCGCTGTAAACAATGGACTCACGGCACGAATGAGTGCTGCCGCACCAGATACAACAGGAGCAGACATCGAAGTGCCTTGATAATATTCATAATAACCAATTTCATCATTACCTAAAACACCTTTTTTATCTTTATCATGATAAGCTACAGTGCTTAAAATGCCGTATTCTGGCGATAAATTTTGGTCTCCGCCGGGGGCACTAATATCAACAGATAAACCATATGATGAATAGGGAGTCTGAATTCCTAAAGCATTTTGAGCACCAACAACAATTATATTATCAAAAAAGCGATTATAAAAACCCGACATTCCTCTATATGTAAGGTCAATATTCCCTAGATCGCGCCAATCATTAACCTCACCATCAAAACCTGCAGTATTTCCGGCGGAAACAATCACACTTAGCTTGCTATTATACGCTTCTTTGAAAACATCAAAATACTCTTCATACATAAGTTTATAATTATTAACATCATCTGGAAGATTACTCAATAAAAAGCCTGAACGATCCAAATATTCCATTAAACGATCAGGGTTAATTTTAAAGCTCCGCCCCAACGACATATTTATCACATCAGCTTTATTCTTAATCGCATAATGGAATGCATCAGCTAAAGACGCACCATTTCGAATTGCCATTAACTGTGCATCCCAAGCAACACCCGATATACCAATCTTATTATTTCCCTTTGCACCAATTATGCCTGCCACATGGGTACCATGGCTGCTGGTACTATCTTCAGGATCAGGGTTTGGATTACCTGCTTGAGGATTATTTTTATCAAAGTTAAAATTCCAACCATTAATATCGTCTATATATCCATTCTTATCATCATCAATGCGATTTCCTGGAATTTCTCCTTTATTTACCCAGATATTATCTTTTAGATCAGGATGATTGATATAAACCCCAGAATCAATAACGGCAACAATAATATCTTTAGCACTATTTTTTAGTTTCCAGGCTTCTGGAGCTCTGATATCAGCATTTGGCTTGATCCCACTTGGAGAACTACCGAGTTTAATAGTATTAGTTAGATCAGGGGTGCCTGTGTTATAGAGATACCATTGCTTTTCAAGGAATTGATCGTCTGGAAGTTTTGTAGACTCATCAAAGGATTTAGTGTCTAAGCTAATTTCAAATTTTATATCAGAAGCAGTGTAAAAAGGCCATTTT
>Ga0310325_10073_pt1 | contig 12004 bp, 10 predicted proteins | sample LakSupSRFTotalC5_FD_195539 | JGI IMG/M metagenome (GOLD analysis project Ga0310325, IMG submission 195539) | Enriched freshwater cyanobacterial communities from Lake Superior, Ontario, Canada - SU02.SRF.Total.C5 (v2) (version 2) | ecosystem: Environmental > Aquatic > Freshwater > Lake | place...
CGATTTCCAGACCCCCGAGCCCGTGGGCGGCAACCGGGTCAAGCAGGTGGTGAAGCTGCGCAAGGGCCTTTCCCAGGAGATCGCCAAGGCCCTGAGCAAAACGATTCGCGATGAACTCAAAAAGGTGACCGTGGCGATCCAGGGGGACAGCCTGCGCATTACCGGTAAGAACAAGGACGACCTGCAGCAGGCGATCCAGCTGCTGCGGACCCAGGACGTGGAGGTGCCGCTCCAGTTCGAGAACTATCGCTGATGTCTGCAGGGTTGGGACGGCTTCGCCTCACTGGCCCTCTGGCTGGGGCTTTAGTGCTGGTTTTGGGTCCAGCATGGACACCTGGGCCTTGGTTGCTTGCCGCTAAGGGTGCTCCGGCTGCTTCGCTTTCGCCTTCGGCTCCGCCAGCGGCCACTGATCTCCAGGAGGGCCTCCAGCGCTTTCGTCCGATCGTTTCAGGCGGTGGCCTGGTGGCGGCTCAGGACGCTCGTGCTGCGGCCGTTGGTGCCACGATTTTGCGCCAGGGCGGCAATGCGGTGGATGCGGCCGTGGCCACCTGTTTTGCCCTGGCCGTGACCCTGCCCCAGGCGGGAAATCTGGGTGGCGGTGGCTTTCTGGTGCTCTGGTTGCCCCGTTCTGCAGCCCAGCCGCTCCAGGCTCCTGCGGTGCCGATCGGCCTTGGCCAGGCCGTGGCCCTCAATTTCCGGGAAACGGCACCCCTGGCCGTGCGCCCGGAGCTGTTTCTCCAGGCCGATGGCAGCGTGGATCGGTTCAAGGCCACCCGCAGCCTGCTGAGTACGGGGGTGCCGGGCACGGTGGCGGGGCTCACCCTGGCCCAGGCCCGCTATGGGCGTCTGCCGCTGAAGGCCGTGATGGCGCCGGCGATCCAGTTGGCGGAACGGGGTTTTCCGGTGGGGGTGGAGTTGGCGGCTTCCCTTGCTTCTGCTGCGCCCTTGCTGCAGGCTGACCCCAGTTCCCGCCGCCAGTTTTTTAAGGCTGGCGGGGTGCCCTACCGGCCTGGCGAGATCTTGCGCCAGGGCGATCTGGCCCGCAGCCTGCGGCGCATTGCGGAGCAGGGGGCGCCTGGTTTCTATGGCGGTCCGGTGGCTAGGGCCATTGAGTCGTTGATGCGTCAGCGGGGGGGCCTTGTCACCGCCGCCGACCTGGCCGCCTATCGAGCCCAGTGGCAGTCTCCTTTGCAGGGTCGCTTCCGCGGCTACCAGGTGGTGACCATGCCCCCTCCCAGTGGCGGGGGGATCACCTTGCTGCAGTTGCTCAATGTGCTGGAGCCCCTCAAGCTGGAAGCCACCGGTGCCAACAGTGCGGCCACGATCCACCGGCTGGTGGAGGCGATGAACCTGGCCTACCGGGATCGCAACCGCCTGCTGGGCGACCCAGACCAGGTGGCCATGCCCCTGGAGCAGTTGCAAAGTTCGGCCTACGCAGCGCTGCAACGTTCACGCCTCGACCTGAACCGCCATCGCCCGGCTGCCCAGTTGGAGGCCGATCCCACTGCCCTGGGCGGGGGCAGCAACACCACCCATGTGTCCGTTGCCGATCGCCAGGGGGGGCTGGTGGCGGTCACCACCACCTTGAACGGCGCCTATGGCAACGGCATCAGCGTGCCGGGGGCGGGCTTCCTGCTCAACAACGAACTCGACGATTTCAGCCTTAAGCCCGGTAGCGCCAATGGTTACGGCCTGGTGCAGGGAGCCGTGAATGCCATCGCCCCGGGCCGGCGGCCCCTGAGTTCGATGACCCCCACCCTGGTGTTCCGCCCCTCGGGGGAACCCCTGCTGGCCACGGGCAGTCCCGGCGGCAGTCGCATCATCACCACCGTGCTGCAGGTGCTCCTCAACCGGCTGGTGTTTGGCCTCAACCTGGCCTCGTCGGTGGCGGCCCCCCGCATCCACAGCCAGCTCTGGCCCGACCAGATCAGCGTTGAGGAGGGCCTCAGCCCCGACACCCGCCGCCTGCTGGAGCAGATGGGCCACAAGCTCGTTGCCGTGCCGGCCATGGGCTCGGCCAATTCCGTTGAGGTGGTGCCCCGAAAGAGCCCTGCCGCTGGGCCCCGTGCCGGCTCCGCCACCACCCTGACGGGCGGAAGCCTGGGGGTGGCTGACCCCAGACGCCGCGATGCCGCGGCATTACCTGAGTAGGCCTGAGATATTCCCAAGATTTCCTAGGGGGCCCAGTTCCCTAGGGGGCCGATCGGGGCTGGTTCTGGCGGGGCCAGGCCTCAGGCGATCTCGGCGAAGCTGTCGCGGAAGGCGGCAAGCGTGGTGTCGATGTCGTCGTCGCTGTGGGCCAGGGACGTGAAGCCGGCCTCAAAGGCGCTGGGGGCTAGATACACGCCGCGCTCGAGCATGGCCCGGTGCAGCTTGCCGAAACGCACCGTGTCGGCGGCCTTGGCCTCTTCGAAGTTGTGCACTGGCCCTTCGCAGAGGAAGAAGCCGAACATGGCGCTGATCGAGCTGCCGCAGATCGGCAGGCCCACGGCTTCGGCAGCCGCCAGGATGCCGCCGGAGAGCCGCTTGGTGATGGCATCAAGCCGCTCGTAGGTGCCGGGCTGCTTGAGCAGTTCCAGGGTTTTGATGCCGGCGGTCATGGCCAGGGGGTTGCCGCTCAGGGTGCCCGCCTGATACATGGGGCCTGCCGGGGCCACCATCCCCATGATGTCGGCGCGGCCGCCGTAGGCGCCCACGGGCAGGCCGCCACCGATCACCTTGCCCATGGTGGTGAGGTCGGGGGTGATGCCGAACTTGGCCTGGGCGCCGCCATAGCTGATGCGGAAGCCCGTCATCACCTCGTCAAACACCAGCAGGGCATCGTTTTCCTTGGTGATCTCGCGGATGCCCTCGAGGAAGCCGGGCTCGGGGGTGATGAAGCCCGCATTGCCCACCACCGGCTCGAGGATCACACCGGCAATGGCGCCCGGGTTTTCGGCGAACAGGGTTTTCACCGCCTCTAAATCGTTGTAGGGGGCGGTGAGGGTGCTGGCGGCGGTGGAGCGGGGCACGCCGGGGGAATCGGGCAGACCCAGGGTGGCCACCCCGGAGCCGGCCTTCACCAGGAACATGTCGGCGTGGCCGTGGTAGCAGCCCTCGAACTTGATGATTTTTTCGCGGCCCGTGTAGGCGCGCATCAGCCGCAACACCGACATGCAGGCCTCGGTGCCGCTGTTAACGAAGCGCACCATCTCCACCGAGGGCACGGCGTCAATCACCATGGCCGCCAGGGTGTTTTCCAGCTCGCAGGGAGCGCCAAAGCTGGTGCCCCGATCGAGGGCCTCATGCAGGGCGGCGATCACCTCGGGATGGGCGTGGCCGCAGATGGCCGGTCCCCAGCTGCCGATGTAATCGATATAGCGGTTGCCATCGACGTCCCAGGCGTAGGCGCCCTTGACGCGGTCGAACACGATCGGCTGGCCGCCCACGGATCGGAAGGCCCGCACCGGCGAGCTCACCCCACCGGGCATCAGGGCCTGGGCGGCGCTGAACAGGGCCTGGGAACGGGCGGTGTTCAGGGCAGAGGCCGAAACAGAGGCCGAGGTCAAGATCAGGTTCCGCAGACGGTGGGGGGAGATGGCGCCAGCCGAAGCGGAACCAGCCATCGCCCATCTTGACGCAACCCTGGGCCGATCGGGCTCGTGGCCCCTGACTCCTTAAGATGCCAGTGTTGATCGAGTCTCAAAGGGGGGCTGGGATCAACCAGCAATTCCCTGCGGCCCAGGCGTCGTCAGTTCATGTTTGAACCCCTGGACCCCGCCCAAACCCGAGCCAAAGGCCCCGCTTCCGCGCCCGGCCCAGGCCATCGCCACGACTGGCCAGAGCTGGCCCGGGCCCTGCGCCAGCTATTGCCGGCTAAGGCCGTGGTGACTGCCCGCCAGGAGCTGCTTGCCTACGACAGCGACGGCCTCACCCTGGAGCGCCACCAGCCGCCCTTGGTGGTGTTGCCGGAAACCACCGAGCAGGTGGCGGCGGTGCTGCGGCTTTGCCACGAGCGCTCGATTCCCTTTGTGGCCCGGGGCAGTGGCACGGGCCTCTCCGGTGGCGCCGTGGCCGAGGTGGGGGCCCTAGTGATTGCGACCAGCCGCATGCGCCAGGTGCTCTCGGTCGATCTGGCCAACCAGCGGATCACCGTGCAGCCCGGGGTGATCAACAGCTGGGTGACCCGATCGGTAGTGGGCGACGGTTTTTATTACGCCCCCGATCCCTCCAGCCAGCAGGTCTGCACGATCGGCGGCAACGTTGCCGAAAATTCCGGCGGCGTCCATTGCCTTAAGTACGGCGTCACCAGCAACCATGTGCTGGAAATGGAGGTGGTGTTGCCCGATGGCACCGTGACCACCCTGGGCGGCCCCCAACCCGAGATGGCGGCCCTGGATCTGCGGGGGGTCTTTATCGGCAGCGAGGGCACCTTGGGCATCGCCACGGCGATCACCCTGCGGTTGTTGCCGGCCCCGGCGAGTGTGGCCGTGTTGCTGGCCGATTTCGCCTCGATGGCGGCGGCCGGCGAGGCGGTGCGGCAGATCACCGGCGCCGGGGTGTTGCCCGCCGGCATGGAAATGATGGACAGCCCCTGCATTCAGGCGGTGGACGACTACTTCGGCTTCGATGAATACCCGCGCGAGGCGGCCGCCGTGCTGTTGATCGAGCTCGATGGCCAGGAGCTGGAGGTGCAGGATTCGGTGCAGTTGGCCACCCGCCTGTGCCTGCAGGCTGGCGCCGGCAGCGTGCGCCAGGCCTGGGACGAATCAGCCCGGGCCCGGCTCTGGAAGGGGCGTAAATCGGCGATCACGGCCATCGGCCGCCAGTCGCCCAGCTACTACCTCCAGGACGGTGTGGTGCCCCGCACCGCCCTGCCCGAGGTGTTGGCGGCGATCGGCGACTTGAGCCTTGAGCATGGCCTGAGCGTCGCCAACGTGTTCCACGCTGGCGACGGCAATCTCCATCCCCTAATCCTCTATCGGGCTTCCGATCCAGGTGTACAGGAGCGCGTGCATCGCTTGGGGGGTGAGATCCTGCGGCTTTGTATCGCCGCCGGCGGCAGCATCACCGGCGAGCACGGTGTGGGCAGCGACAAGCGCTGCTACATGGACTGGATGTTCAGCGCCGATGACCAGGCCACCATGCTGCTGGTGCGCCAGGCCTTTGATCCCGAGCGCCGGGCCAACCCCGGCAAGATTTTCCCCACCCCAAAAACCTGCGCCGAATCGGCCCGCCGGGCCGTGGAGCTCAAGGTGCAGGGGGTGGCGCTACCGGAAGGGGTGGTGGCCTTCTAGGCCTGGGGCCCAAAGGGCACAGCGGCTTCGCCCCCTAACTAGCCATTTATTCCTCTACTTCTTCGTCGTCGTCTTCTCCTGCTTCGGCGGGGGGCCAGGCCAGGTTCACCACCACGGGCGCGTGGTCACTGGGCTTCTCGTTGCCGCGCATGGCCTTGTCGATCACGCAGCCTGTGGCGCACTCCACCAGCTCCTCGGACAGATAGATGTGGTCGATGCGCCAGCCCCGGTCCAGGTCCCAGCCGCCGCTGCGGTAGTCCCACCAGCTCCAGTGGCCGCTGGCGGGCTCAAACAGGCGGAAGCTGTCCTGCAGGCCCTCGCCCAGGGCCTGGCGTAGGGCCAGCCGTTCAGCTGCGCTCGCCATGATGCCGCCCTCGAGCCGGGCGGGGTTGTGGATGTCGCGGGCCTCCAGGGCGATGTTGAAATCGCCCAGCACGCACAAGGGGTCGCCTTGACGCTGCAGGACTTCCAGGTAGCGCTGCAGGCAGGCCAACCACTCGAGTTTGTAGGCATATTTTTCTGATTGGAGCGCGGAGCCGTTGGGCACATAGAGATTCAGCACCCGCACGCCATCAACTAGGGCACTGATGACGCGTTTCTGCTCCCCCAGCCGCTCGGCATCGGCATCTCCCTTCAAGAGGGCAGCGAAGCCGATCTGCACGTCTTCGAGGGGCACACGACTGATTAAGGCGACACCGTTGTAGGCCTTCTGGCCGCTGATCTCGGCCCGATAGCCCAGGGCACCGAAGGCCTCGTGGGGGAAGCTGCCGTCCTCCACTTTGGTTTCCTGCAGACAGAGCAGCTCCGGCTGGTTCTGCTCCAGCCAGGCGCTCACCTGCTCTTGGCGGCTGCGCACCGAATTGACATTCCAGCTGGCAATCCGCATCGATCTGGCCGTGAGAGCAATCGGGTCCATTTAGCATTCCGGTCACCCTGTTCAACCCGATTCCTTGGCGATGGCCCCCCTTCGACGCCGCCGCACCGCCCCAGCCGCTCCCCGTTGGTTCGCCGTGGTGCCGGGTTTTGGTCTGGTGTCCTGCCTCTGCTTGGGCGGTCTGCTGGTGCCCGGCTCCGCCCGTGCCGACTACGCCGCGGGCCAGTCGAAACAGGAACAGCAGATTTACGACTACGGCCCCAGCGGCGGCAAGGGAAGCGGCTCGCTCCTTGATTCCGCCAACCCGATGGATCTGATGAACAAGCTGCGCAAGAGCACGGCCATGGATGACGCCACCCCCCCCGGCGACGCCATCGACCAGGCCCTCAAGCTCCTCAATTCGCCGCCGCCGCCGCCCCAGAAGACTGTGCAGGTGCCCCTGAAGGCCCCCTGAGGTCAGTCAATCCCCAGCTCACCGCCACCTGGTCCAGCCGTTGGGCCCCCTGGCCCCCGAGCCGGGAGCGGGCCTGGACCAGGGCGCGTTGGCTGGCTGGCCCATCCCCTTGCTGCTGCCGCACCAGGGCCAGGGCCAGCCAGGGCCGGGCATCGCGGGGGAACTGCTCGCTGAGTTGTTGATTGAGCTGGGCTGCCTCCGGCAGGTCCCCCTGGCGTTGCATCAGGTCGGCCAGCAGCAGGCCGATCGCCAGGGCCTGGGGCTCGACGGTGGGGCTTTGGGCCTTGTTCAGCAGGCCCTGGAGCTGGCTGCGGGCTTCCCTGCCTCGGCCTTGCTCGAGCTGGAGCAGGGCCATCCGTTGCAGGGCTTCGATCTGGCCGGGATCCTGGTTAAGGATCTGGCGCAATTCCCGTTCGGCTCCGCTGCGGTCATGGGCGGTGCGGCGCAGGTCGGCCAGCAGCAACCGCAGGGACCAGCGGCCGGGTTCCTGGTCGGCCATCTGCTCCAGCAGGACGATCGCTTCGGCCTGGCGACCGAGGCCCAGCAGCAGGCTGAGCAGGCGCTGGCGATCCAAGGCGGTGGCGGCTCCGCGCCCCAGCCGGTCCTGGAGTTGGCTGACTTCGCTTTGCACCTTTACCTGCAGCTGCCGCTGGGCGCTCCCGCTGGGGGGGGCGCTGCGTTGGCCCAGCGCCCAACCAGCCCAGGCACAGCCGGCCAGCAGGGTGATCAACGCCAGGCGCTGGCGGGCGGTTCGCCCGCCAGCCCGGCTTGGCGAGACTCCGGTGGGTTCTCCAGAACCGGATCGCTCGGGCATGGGGGCGGGCGGTCTCCGTGGGGACCCAGTCTGGGGCCTGCGGCACTGGCTACATTGGCCAGTGGGCCCAGGACACCAGCACGCCCAGGGGGCTCTAGCGACGATGCGTCACCATCCGATTTCGCCGGTTACCGAACCGATGCAGTACCGGGCCATCGGGGTGGTCCGGGGGACCTATCGGCCCACTGACCCCGAGCAGCTGACCCGGGGGGTGATCGAAACCGAGGACGGCACTGCGATCGAGGCGGTGGTGCTGGGCCGGGTGCTCACCTTGATGCGCCGCCACCTCGACCTGGCCGAGCCCCATCTCTGGGTTGTCTACCCCCGTTCCCGCGACGAGGACCAGCTGCACCTGCAACTGGTTGGGGTCTGGGAACCCAGCACCCTCTCCAGCGAGACCAGCCCCGGGGCTGGCGATCTCGAGGGGGATGGTGATGGTGAGTCCGTTGCCTTAGGGGCTGGCAGTTCGGAGGCTGATCCAGCCAGCGAAGCCGCGGCTGAACCCGCTGGCGAGCCCAGTGGCGCCGATAGCGATGCGGTTCCCGAAGGCGACGACTATTTTTCCGTGCGCGGCGAACTGATCTACACCCGGCCCGAGAGCGGTGATGTGGTGGTGAAGATCCGCCAGCTTCCCCGCCCCGATGGCAGCCGGCCTACCCCCTTCAAATTGCAGCTCAAGGGCGAGATTCCCCTAGAAGGCCTGCGTCATTTCGTGGCCCTCAACCTGCGTCGCCAGGGCCAGGTCCTGCAGCTGGAAAGCCACGAGGTGATTGCGCCCATGCCCCAGCGGGGCAACCGCGGCGGCAAGGGCCGGGGCTCCGCCGGTAAGGGCGGCGGTCGGGGTGCCGCTACTGAGCCTCGCCCAGGGGCTGAGCGGAGTGCTCCCGCCCCAGGGGCCGATCGCGCCAGGGGCGACCGACCGGCGCCCTCCCCCCGGGGTGACTCCCCCCAGGGCGATTCCCCCCGCGGTGAGGGGCCGCGACGCAATGCCAGCGCCGTCAGCCGTCCCAGCCGCTGATGGCGGACTCCGCCGCCCCTGGTGCCCTACGGGCAGGCCTCGTGGTTGGCGGCATCACGGCCATGGCCGTGGTCGGGCCCCTGCTGGGGGTATCGCCCGCCTGGATTGCCCTGGCGGTGATCCTGGCTTTGGCAGCCTTGAGCCTGGATGCGGCCCGTTTCGGCGGCCGCGGCGGCCATCTGCTGGCAGAAACCCTGCCGGGTGGCGAGGCCCGCCTGCGCCGCATTGCCGTGCATGAGGCTGGCCATGGCCTGCTGGCCGCGGCGGAAGGTCTTCCCCTGCGCCGGGTGCTGGTGGGCAGCCTGGCCTGCCTGCGGGCTGGCCTTAACAGCAATGGCAGTACGGAATTTGCCTCCGAGTTTGTGATGCCCTTCCTGGCCCGGCCAGCGGGAGCCGCTGGCGCCCAGCTGGAGGCAGCGCCTCAGGGTGCTGTTTCCGATCCGGTTGAAGGGGGCCCCCCAGGGTCCGTCGCACCAGGCCTGCCGGCGGAGGAGCTGCGCCGCTGGAGCCGGGTGTTGCTCGCCGGCATGGCGGCGGAGGAGCTCGTTTACGGCGAGTCGGAAGGCGGCAGCGATGACCGGGCCCTGCTGGGCCGGATCTGGGGCCTGTCGGGCTTTGACGTGGCCACGGCCCAGCTGGAACAGCGCCGGGCCCGCCGCGAGGTGGAGCAAGCTCTCAGCCGGCGTCGCCCCGAGCTAGAGCAACGGGCCGAGCGCATGCTGGCTGCGGCGCCGCGCCTGTTTCGCCAAACCTCAAGCCTGCCCGAGGGCGAGATAGTCCAAAGCGAGACCATCCAGCAAGAGACCATTCAGCAAGAGACCATCCAGCACGGGCCCATCCAGCACGGGCCCAAGCCATGAGTCTTGCCCTGGTGGATTGCCCCACGGGCTTGGCCGGCAACATGCTGCTGGCGGCCCTCTTCGATCTGGGGCTGCCCCAGGCAGCTGTCGACGCCCCCCTGGCGGCCCTGGGGCTGGCCGGGGCTTACGCCATTGATCTTGAGGAACGGCGCAGTGGCGGCCTGCGCGGTCTGCACCTGGCCGTGCGCGGCTTGGAAGCGGAGCCCCCCCATCGCCACTGGGCGGAGCTCAAGACCACAATCGCCGGCGCCGCCCTCGAAGCCCAGCTCAAGCAGAGGGTGCTGGCGGTGTTTGGCCTGCTGGCTGAGGCTGAGGCCCAGGTCCATGGCCAGCCCGCCGAGCGGGTTCATTTCCATGAGGTGGGGGCCATCGATGCCCTGGTTGATGTGGTGGGGGTGTGCGCCGGCCTGGCCCATTTCGGCATTACCCAGCTGGTCTGCGCTACCCCGCCGGCGGGCCATGGCACGGTGCAAACGGCCCATGGGCTCTTACCCCTGCCGGCTCCAGCGGTGCTTGAACTGGCCCGGCTCAAGGGGATTCCCCTGGCCAGCAGCGAGGGCTTTCCTGCCGGCGAGCTCACCACCCCCACGGGCCTGGCCCTGATGGCGGCACTGGCTGACCGTTTTGGGCTGGCCCCGGCCCTGGTGCCCCAGGCCGTGGGCATTGGCCTGGGCAGCCGCCAGCTGGATCGGCCCAACTTGCTGCGCCTGGTGCTGGCGGCGGATGCCCAGGGGGCCGGGCCAGGCTTGCCCGAAACGGCCCTACCGGAAATCCTGTTGCAACAGCAGGCCCAGATCGATGACGCCACCCCGGAGGATCTGGCCTTTTTGGCCGATGAATTGCGCCGCGCCGGCGCCCTGGAGGTGTTCAGCCAGCCGCTATTGATGAAGAAGGGGCGCCCGGGGGTGTTGGTCACGGTGTTGGCCCGGCCCGAGCAGGCCGAGGCCCTGCGCCGGATTTGGTGGCGCCAGGGCACGAGCCTGGGGGTGCGCGAGCAGTTGCAGCAGCGCTGGGCCCTACCCCGCAGCAGCCGGGAGCTGGCCACGCCCCTGGGTCCGGTGCGCCTGAAGCAAGTCGAGTTGCCGGAAGGTGAACGGCGCTCCAAACCCGAATTCGAGGATCTGGCCGATCTGGCCCGGCGCCATGGCCTGCCCCTGGCCCAGGTGCGCCTGATCGTGGCGGCGGCCCTGGCCCAGGAGGAGCTCCAGCCATGAACCGCTCCCTGCCCCCCCAGGGCGAAGCGCTAAAGCCCCCGGAACCAAGGTTGTTCGGGAGGCTTGAGCCCCTGTCAAGGACCTTGGTGGCGGGTGGTCGGCAGCTGGGGGGCCGCTTCGGGCGACTCGCGGCCCTGGTCCAAGGCCTACCGGGCGGGGTCAGCCTGTGGGTGGGCCTGGCCAGTGCCGGCTTCCTGCTGGCGGCCCTAGGGGCCAATGGCCGCCAGCTGCAACAGCTCAGCCTCGATGGCCAGGGATGGGCCTGGCTGCTGTTGGGCTTGGGTTTAGCCCTGCTCAGCCTGGTGGTGAATGGCCTGGCCTGGAGCCTGGGCCTGGCTTGGCTGGGCCACCGGCCCCGCTGGCAGCCAACGGTGCTGTTGTTTCTGCGCTCCAACCTGCGCAAATACCTACCCGGTGGCGTTTGGCACCTGCTGCAGCGCCTGGCCGTGCTGCGCCAGGGCGCTGCAGGCCCCGGGATTGCTGCAGCGGAGAGCCCGGTGGCGGCGCCCTTGGACCTGCGCCAGGGGCTGGTGGCGGTGCTGTTGGATCCCGCGTTGATGGCGGTGGCGGCCCTGGCCCTGGTGGCCTGCGGCGGCTGGCAGGGGGGCTTGGCGGCCCTCGCCCTGGCGCCCTTACTGCTGCTGCGGCCCCGCTGGTTCAGGCCGTTGTTGCTGCGCTTGGAGCGGCGGCGCCAGGTCCAGCTGCACCGCCAGGGCTGGCTGGCTGAGGAGCCCGAGGCGCCTGATCAAGCGAGGGAATTCCCATCGGTGCCGCTGGGTTTGGGCGCCCCCGGGGCGACCCTGCAGCGCTATCCCCTTTTGCCCCTGGCGGGGGAACTGGCCTTTGTGCTGGTGCGTTTCAGCGGCTTTGCCTGCTGCGTGCTCGCCTTCAATGTTGCTCCCCTGCTGCCCTGGAACCAGTGGCTCAGTGGCTTTGCCCTGGCCTGGACTGTTGGCCTGGTGGTGCCCGGGGCTCCGGGCGGCCTCGGCGTGTTTGAGGCAGCCCTGCTGTTGCGCCTGGGCGGCCTGGTGCCGGAAGCGCCCCTACTGGCCATTGCCCTCAGCTACCGGCTCGTTACCTCCCTGGCCGACCTGCTCGGGGGCGCCACGGCGGAATGGGATCAGCGTTTGGCCCAGGTCCGCTGAAGCTCAGGAGTACATCGGTCCGGTGATCAGCTCCCCCTCCAAAATCATATTGAAGCGGAGCAGATCGTCATCATTGAGTTGTTGGCGACTGGAACGCTGGAAGTGGCTTTCCAGAATTTCCCGACCGCGGGCCGCGTCCCAGCCCAATTGGCTCAGTAACTGGTCGCTCAGGGCCAGCAGCTCCACTCGCCCTGGGTGAACAGCCACGTTGGCCGGATCCGCGGGGGCCTGGAATTGACGCACCGCATTTAGGTAGGCGACCAGGTCGCCATAGCTGGTGAGGCGGCTGCGGCTGGGATGGCCAAAGGCCCTCTGCAGATAGATCGACTCCTGCTCGCGCTGCCAGCCC
>Ga0310325_10074_pt1 | contig 12002 bp, 10 predicted proteins | sample LakSupSRFTotalC5_FD_195539 | JGI IMG/M metagenome (GOLD analysis project Ga0310325, IMG submission 195539) | Enriched freshwater cyanobacterial communities from Lake Superior, Ontario, Canada - SU02.SRF.Total.C5 (v2) (version 2) | ecosystem: Environmental > Aquatic > Freshwater > Lake | place...
CGCTGGTGCTAGGCGCTTTACGGGTTGATAGCAGCGCAATACCCTGGACTGCAGCTCTTCAGGAGCGCTTGTTAGGGGCCACTCAGCTGCTTACAGAAGCAAGGTTGCTGGATCTAGAGCAGCAACGTTTTCAAGCGCAGCTCCAGCAGGATCGTCGCCAGCGAGCTTTGTTGGTGCATCAGATGCGCAACCCGCTTGCAGCTTTACGCACGTTTACCCAACTGCTTTTAAGAAGGCTCGACCCCGCCGATGAACGCCGTGGCTTGGTTGAAAATCTCTTGCATGAGGAATTAGCGCTCGATCGTTATCTAGAGGCGCTCGCTCAACCGGCAGCTCCCGCCACCCTGCCTGCAGCCAGTGAGGCGGAGGCACCTCTGTTGCTACCTCCCGCCCTCACCCCAGAACGGTCTGAACCGCTTGCCTCTGCTTTGCAACCGCTGCTGGCAAGAGCCAGCGCCACCGCCAGCCTGCAGGGGCGCCCTTGGCATACCAGCGCGCTGCCTGAGCTCAACTTGCCGGGGGCAGCAGCAGTGGCAGAAATTTTGGCCAATCTTTTAGAGAACGCCTTTCGCTACAGCGACCCGCTGGCAGCACTGGGGCTCTGGTGCAAGCAGCGCGATCAAACCCTTGCCTTAGCGATTTGGGATAGCGGCCCTGCTATTGCATTAAGTGAACGGGAATTGATTTTTTGCCGCGGACAAAGGGGCAGTAGCAGCTACCAGAAGCCAGGATCTGGCCTTGGTTTGGCCTTAGCCCGCGATCAAGCCAAAGCCTGGGGTGGCTCCCTGGAATTGCTGATACCAGCTTCCAATCTTGATCCTCAATTGCCCGCTGGCGGCAATGCTTTTTTGTTGCTGTTGCCCCTTAAAGAAAAAATTGGCAACTAAACCATGTGGTCCAAAGCGCTAACGCTTCTGTCCATTCAACGCAGGCGCCATAGCTGTCGCCACTGTGGCCTCCGAGCTTTTTGCCAAGCCATAGGGGCAAAAGCACTGCCGGGATCAGTCCGCTAATACCTGCCGGCAGGGGTAAACCTGGCATCAAGAGGCTTAAACCCAGCAAAAGAGCTAAGCAAATTCCTGCTGGGATCAATTCTTGCCAAAGACCTTGGCTCATTTCACGATGAAAAGCGGCACTACCGCCTGGCCGCAAATATGGAAAACGATCGATTGCTATCAATGGCGCCAGCCTGCCCCAAAAGGCGCTCCAAATCAGCGCAGCTGGTGCCGCTGAACCGGCCAGGGCTAGTAAAGCTGCAGCTTTTAACAACAACAGCAAAACCCCAGCCACCAAGCCGCTGGCGCCGATGCGGCTATCTGCCATCGCTTCTAAGCAACGCTTGCCGGCGCCAAGGCCATCGCCGCAATCCAGCACCCCATCAAAATGCAAGCCACCGGTAAGCCAAAGGCCAAAAGCCAGCACTAGGGCCACCAGGCTGGCGAGCGGAATACCCACGGCTGCTCCCGCCAGCCAAATCAAGGCCTGCCCCCCGCCTATAAGCAGGCCGATTACGGGAGCAAAGCGGGCAATGCGCTCAAAGCGTGGTTTTAGTTTTGGAGGTGCTGGCAGGCAGCTGTAATAAATCCAGCTACCCAGCAGATCAGGCCACCAATGGCGCATGGCTGCAACCGGCAACTAGCGCCATCCTGGCGGCCCATAGGGTGAGTTAATTCGAACACACCGATGTGACAAGCACTGCAGCTCCCTTCAGCTACGAAGTGCTGCAGCAATGCCCAAATACCCAGGCCCGCATCGGGCGTTTTTATACCCCCCACGGGGTGGTGGAAACACCCCGTTTCATGCCGGTGGGTACAGCTGCAACAGTGAAAGGCATCAGCATGGATCAGCTGAAAAGCACTGGCGCGCAGATGGTGCTTAGCAATACTTTTCATCTCCATCTACAGCCAGGTGAATCGATAGTGGCCGCTGCTGGTGGTTTGCACCGATTTATGGGTTGGAACGGCCCGATGCTTACCGATTCCGGTGGTTTTCAAGTGTTCAGCCTGGCCAGCCTCAATTCGATTTCGGAGCAGGGCGTTACGTTTAAATCACCCCGGGATGGGCTGGTGGTGGAACTCAGCCCAGAGCGGGTGATGGCGATTCAAAACGCTCTTGGGGCAGATGTGGTGATGGCCTTTGATCAATGCCCTCCCTACCCCGCTAGCCACGCTGATGTGCAGGAGGCAACAGCGCGCACCCATCGCTGGTTAGAGCGATGCGTTACTTCCCATGGCAGATCGGATCAAGCTTTGTTTGGCATTGTTCAAGGTGGCTGCTACGAAGATTTGCGCAAAGAAGCGGCTCGGGTGGTGGCTGGATTTGATCTGCCCGGAGTGGCTATTGGCGGGGTGAGCGTTGGCGAGCCGGCCTTGGCTATGCATGAAGTGGTGCGCTGGGTAACACCGTTGCTGCCCAGCCATAAACCGCGATATTTAATGGGGGTTGGCACCCTGCCTGAAATGGCTCAAGCGGTAGCCCAAGGTGTTGATTTGTTCGATTGTGTGCTGCCCACCCGCTTAGGTCGCCATGGGGCTGCGCTGGTGGGGGGCGAGCGATGGAATTTAAAAAATGCCCGTTTTCGCAACGACCACACCCCGCTCGACAACAGCTGCCCCTGTGCCACTTGCCAGCAGCACAGCCGTGCTTATTTGCACCACTTAATTAAGAGCGATGAAATTCTGGGCCTTACCTTGTTGAGCCTCCACAATCTCACCCAACTGCTGCGCTTTACCAATGCCATTGCAGCCGCCATTGCTGATGGTTGTTTTTCAGAGCATTTCGCTCCGTGGGAACCGGATTCAGCGGCGTCACATACGTGGTAACTTCAACTTGTTTCGCCCTAGACGGTGACTGCTGTTATGCCATTGGCCGTGCTCACCCACCTAGCCCAACTTCCAGAGGCTTACCGGGCTTTTTCGCCCCTGGTGGATATTTTGCCGATTATTCCTTTGTTTTTCCTGCTGCTTGCTTTTGTTTGGCAGGCTTCGGTGGGTTTCCGCTAAGCACCGCAAAAGCAAATTGAGGCAAGGCCAACATGCGGCGCCAACGGCTCGGTTCTTGTACCAGCCGGTAGAGCCATTCGATTTGCAGGGCGCCCATCCAATTGGGGGCCCTTTTCTTTTGGCCGCTCCACACATCAAAACTCCCCCCCACCCCCATCCAAAGCCCAGGCTGGCCTTGATGTAGCCGTTGGATCCAGGTTTCTTGGCGCGGAATGCCAAGGGCCACCAGCACCAGATCTGGCTGCATCTGCAAAATTTGCTGCTCCAATTGCGGCCAGAAATCCACGGGTTGATAACCGTGAATTGTTAAAACGAGTTGGAGGCCGGGATGTTTTTGAGGCAACTGTTTATTTAATAAGTCCAGCACCGCCGCTGAACTGCCCACTAGGGCTACGCGCCATCCATTTTTGGCGCTGTGGGCTAGTAATTTATCGGCCAATTCGATGCCCGGGCTGCGTTTAACGCGAATTCCCTGCCGGCTTAAGGCCCACACAACTCCAGCTCCATCCGGGATTATCAGTTCGGCATCACGGATCGCTGCCCCCAGTGCTGCTTGGGCAAGAGCTGCCATTGTCATTTCAGCGTTAAGGGTTACCAACTGACCCCCACCGCTGGCTTTAAGGGCAATTGCTGCTGCAAGCACGTTGCTGCACACATCAACTGGTAAACCCAACACCTGGCAACGTTGGGGAACGGTGAAATCTGCTGCCATGGAGAGATTGGGTTACCGGAGAGAATCTGGCGGATGACAACACCTTTAACAACAAACCAGCGGGCCACTTTGGGCCGCATTGATGCTGCTGTGGATCGGGTGTTGTTGCAAAGGCAGCATCCTGTATCTGGTTTGCTGCCTGCCAGCACAGCCCACAACGTGCATGGCAACTACGCAGATGCCTGGGTTCGAGATGGTGTTTACACCATCCAAGCGGTGTGGGGGCTGGCCTTTGCCTGGCGTAGGGAGGGTTCTAAACCACAACGGGTTTTTGAACTCGAGGCAAGCGTATTGGCCTTGATGCGGGGTTTGCTGCGGGCTCTTATGGGTCAAGCCACCAAGGTGGAGCGTTTTAAACAAAGCCTTAAACCGCTTGATGCGCTTCATGCCAAATACAACACCGCCACGGGACAGCCAGTGGTGGCTGATAACGCCTGGGGGCACTTACAGCTTGATGCCACCGCCCTATTTGTGTTGCAGCTCGCTCAATTCAGCCGCGCCGGTTTGGTGGTGGTGGTTAACAAAGCCCAAGTGGCATTTATACAAAATTTGGTTTTTTATCTCAGCCGCGCCTATCGGGTGGCTGATTACGGCATTTGGGAGCGGGGGGATAAGGGAAATAATGGAGCGCCGGAGCGCAATGCCAGTTCGATTGGTTTGGTGAAAGCTGCCTTAGAGGCGGCCCAAGGTTTAGATCTCTACGGGCCTGAAGGCGATGGCAGCGCCCTGCTTTGGGTGCCACCTGATGCAATCGTGCGCTTGAGGCGTGCCCTGGAGGGTTTATTGCCGCGGGAATCCGCAAGTAAAGAAGTTGATAGTGCCTGCCTCACCACGGTTGCTTACCCCGCCTGGGCGATTGATCGAGCCGATCTGCGCCAACGCACTTTGGATGGGATCCGCCGCCAGCTTGCAGGCAGTTATGGCTATGCCCGTTTTCGCCGTGATGGCCATCAAACGGTGCTGGAAGACAGCAGTCGCCTGCACTACGAACCAGAGGAATTGGCCTGTTTTGAATCGATTGAATGCCAATGGCCTTTGTTTCTTGCCTTTGAATTGATTAGCGCCTGCATGGAGGGGCGTTGGGAGGAGGCAAGGGCTTTTCAGCAACGGCTCACGGCCCTTGCTTTGCCCGTGGGCAACGAATTGTTATTGCCTGAGCTCTACTTGGTGCCGCTTGAATTTGTAGAAGCGGAGCGCCGTTATCCCGGTAGCCAGCCGCGGCAAGCAAATGAAAATTTGCCCTTGTTTTGGACCCAAAGCCTTTGGTTACTAGGGGAATTGCTGCTTGATGATTTAGTGAAACCAGAGCAGCTGGATCCTTGCGGTAGGCGTTTGCCGCGCCAGTTGGGGTGCGAGCGGGTGCGGCTGGTGTTTGTGCCAGGCGATCAATCCGTGGCGTTAGCTCTTGCGGCAGAGGGGATTCCCATGGCCACGCCCGGTGATGCTGGGGTGGCAGTACAGCCTTCTGCCTGCTTGGCGGATGCTTTGGCTGATATCGGCGCCTGCCCGAGCCTTGGCTTAACGGGGCCGGGGGCTGGTGGGGTGGCAACCCTTGCTGTAACTCGCTTGTATCGCTGTGGTGGCATCCCCACCGCTTTTTTACCGCCGGTATTGGAAGAAGGCGTTTTTTACTTAGCCGACGACCCTGAACAGCTGGCTGATGCAGTTTTAGGGGAATTGCGAATGCTGCAGCGCCATTGGCGTGATCCAGGCGATCCCCTCTTGCTGGTGCCATTAGCAGCAACCGCGTTTAACAGGCAGCCTGCTGGGTTTATGGCGGTGGCACGGCAATTAAATAGTGGCGCGCTGGAGGGGCTGGAGGTGTGTGTTGGCACCTTGGCGCAACATCTCCCCCATCTCTGCTGGGAACCGCTGCAGCTGCCGGCTATTGCCCCGATCAGCCCAGTGCGGGCAAGCCCGCTGCGCTTGGCAGAAGCTCGCGGCTACCGCTCCCTTTCAGTGGCCCAGGAGCAACTGCTGGAACTGGAAACCACCTCCGTTCTCGATCTAGCGGCCCAGCTGTGGAGCAGCACTCTGTTGCGGGAACAGGCTGAACTGCTTGAGCAGCTGCAACTGCGTTTGGGCGCTAACGGCCAATTGCAAGCCCCTGATCAGGGCTTGCCTGTGGCTTTAAACCAGCTGTTGGAGGCTGTCTATCACCGCAGCCTCGAGGCGGGTGACTGGGAGCCGGTGCGCCGTTGTGCTGGTTTGCTAGGGCTTGTGCATCCCCATCTAGAGGATGCCCTAGACGACCTCTTAGCTCGCCAAAAGCAATTGGTGGTGGGTCGTAATTACACAAACCAATCACGCATCAAAGAACCGCTTGATAGCGCTGAGATTGCTGCTCGCATTCGTCGTTTTAGCGGTGAGGATGGCCGTGAAACGATCCTGCAACAGGAATTGCTGCTGGCCCTTGAGGGCTTGGCAAGGCAAAGGCCAGCCCTTTTGCAGGGCACGCTCACATTTCAGCTGGGGCAGTTGCTGCTACTGCTTACAAGCGAGCTGGCAACCGAGAGGCAGTTACCCCCTTCCGAAGCATTTGAAGCCCTTTGTGCTTTGCCGCCCCATGGCATTTCACGTCGTTTAGGGGTGGTATTGGCAGACCTTGATCGCGCTAGGGCTGCCCTGGATAGTTGTGAGCAATTGCATGTGAGTGGTCAGGTGCTGTGGCAAGCCCCTGCCCCTGCAGCTGAAAGGCCGATGGGGGGCTGCTGGTTGCAACACCGCATGCGGCAGGGAGCCCTGCAACGGGTGCCGCGGAACTTTTATCCAGGGGTGTGGGGGCTTTTGCAGCATTGTCGCGGCCTTCTTATCGGCGATAAGTTGGAGCGCCGCAACCGGCTTGATAGCGACTTATTGGCAGAAAAAACCCCCGGCGAACATAATTTCGCGGTGTTGGTTGATCACCTTCTAAGTAAGATTGAAGCCGCTGAATATAGACAGCTCACAATTGAAGCAATGCTATCTCTGATGGCATTTTTCGAAGCAAATCCTAAGGTGCGCTTTGAAGATCAATTGGCCTTAGATGTAGTGATTGGCCATGCGGTAAAGCTGGGCTGGCTGGATGAAAATCAACAGTTAGCGGCTGAAAGTTATGGGGCCTATAAAGCAGCGGCGTGGCAAACTTTTTATCGCTATTCCCCTACCCGATGCCGCGAATTGGTGGTGGCAGCGCTGCGGCAATTAACCGGGGTTTAGTTCAAAGGGGTTGGGGTAGTTGTTGCAAGCTTTGCTGCGGTTGTTCCACCGCCTTTTCAATTAGATCGGCAAGCTGTAGTGCTCTTGATGCCTGCAGACCATCTACCGCTGGGGTTTCAAGGCCTCTGACGCACTGTAGAAAATGTTCTAATTCGGCATATAATGGTTCGGTTGGCGTAATACTTACTTCTTCTATAAATCCATCATGGCGATATAATAATTCACCGCGGTTTGCGGAATAAGATTCTTGGGCGCGGCGATGAATACGGAGATTGCGATGTAAGAAATCAGCCTCTATCAAGCTGCCTCTGCAATGGGCGCTGAGGCTGCGCACTTTGCGATGACTCATCTTGCTAGCTGTGAGGCTGGCGGCCACGCCATTTTCAAAAGATAAGGTAGCTGTTACGTAATCGATAGGGCCTTCGGTGCTGCGGCCGCCAGCGGCGGCAAAACCTACAACTGGCGCCTGGGCTAATTCAAGTATTAGGTCGATGTCGTGGATCATTAAATCCAACACCACCGATACATCATTAGCGCGGTCTGCATGGGGGCTATGGCGCCTGCTTTCGAGCACCATTACCTCTTCGTTAGTAACAACATTCAGCAATTCGCGAAATGCTGGGTTGAAACGTTCGATATGACCCACCTGTAACAAGCGAGAAGCTGAACTGGCGGCACTTATGAGTTCGGCCGCTTCCTGCTGGCTTGCGGCGATTGGTTTTTCAATCAAAACATGCACCCCTGCTTTGAGGCAGGCCATACCAACTGGATGGTGCAACAGGGTTGGCACCGCAATGCAAACCGCTTCCACCTCCTGGATCAAGCTGTTGTAGTCGTCGTACCAGCGGCAATTGAACTGGCTGCTTGCAAGGCGTCCGCGCGCCACATCTAAATCAGCTACACCAACTAATTCAGCATCCCGCAGCAAACTCAGAACCCGGGCATGGTGCCAACCCATGTTGCCGATGCCGATTACACCCACCTTCACCGGTTTCATTTGCTGGCCTGGGGCAGGATTGGAAGCAATGTTATTAGTCCTTCTGGGGACTCATTATCACTGCATTGTCGCGATGAGTGAGCCAGATCTTTACTTCTTCGATGCGTGGGCCGTCCATCGTGAGCACTTCAAAGTGATGGCCGCCCCAACGCAGCGCTTCTCCAGGGGTTGGGATGTGCTGCAGCCTCTCTAGTAGAAAACCAGCCAAGGTGTGGTGCCCGTCTGCTTCTGGCAGCTTGAGGCCAAGGGAACGGTTCAGTTCAAAAATCTCAAGATCACCAGCCACCAGCCATTGATCCTTACCAAGGGGCTGGAGGTCTGGGGGGCTGCCGTCGTTTTCAAGCAATTCATCACCAACAATTTCGCCGGTGAGATCAGCAATTGTTACAAGCCCTTCGGTGCCGCCGTGTTCATCAACCACCACCAGCATCGGTTCACCATTGCGTATTACCGGCAGTAACTCGGCTAGGGAAGCACTCTCTTGGATGCGCTCAACGCTGCGCACGTAGGGCGCTAACGGGGTGCCGGGTTGCAATTCACCACGGGATAAGGGTTCTGCCAGCAGCCTTAAATCGAGCAAGCCGCGCACATCATCGAGCGATTCACCAATTACGGGGAAACGGGCATGTTTGGTGCTGAGCACCGCTTGCATCAGTTCAGCAAAGCTCACACCAAGGGGGAGGGTCACCATGCCGTTGCGGGGCACCATCACCTCTCGCACCTGGGTATCCCTCAAGGAAAAAACCCCCTCAAGGATGTTGCGTTCATCTGGTTCTAGGCCGGTTACGGCATCATTTTCGATCAAGCTTTCCAGCTCACCGGCTGAAAGAGCTGGCACCAATCGATCCCATTCCAGCGGCAAACCCGTTAGCAGCAGCAAGCTTTCAGCCAGCCGTTCCAACACTGCGAGCAAGGGCGCTAAACATCGATTAACCGCTTCTAATAAAGGCCCCAAGCGCAAAGCAGAAGCTTCTGGATCTTTTAAAACCCAGGCTTTTGGTAATACTCCCCCCAGCAGAGTTGCCGAGAAGGCTAAACAAATAAAAATAAATAGTTCAAAGCTGGGGTTGATGTTGTTTTGAAATAATCCAAGTAACAATTTATGAACTCCCCAACCCAAGGCGAGCAGGGAGAGGGTTGCACCCAGTTGGGTGGCCACCAAGGCACGCCTCAGGTGCCGCTGCAGCCGTTCCACCGCCAGCGCCCCATGGTGACCCTTCTCCGCTAATTCCTGCACCCGGGTGGGTCTTAGGCGAATCAGGGCAAATTCACCGGCAACAAAAAATGCCAATAATGCCAGTAGCAGCACCAGGCCAAGCAACCGCAGGCTTAAACCCATTGAAACCGCTATCGCAATAACTAACTAAATGAATTATGGAGCCAGTTCTGCAAATTTTGTGATGGGGGTCCCGAGGATCGAACTCGGCTAAGGCGAATTATGAGTTCGCTGCATTCACCAGATTGCTAGACCCCCGCGTTTCTAGTCTCCCAGATTCTATTTTCCCATGCTGCTGGGAAGATCGCGTACCCGCAGTGGAATTGGGTTGCTTTGCTCTTGCATCAGGGCTTTTGTGGTGTTTTCCACCGCGGAGCCATCCCACACGATTGTTTGGTCGGGGAAGCCAAAACCCATCACTTTGGTGCCATCGCCACCGCCCATGCTGATACCCAGAATATCGGTGATTTGGTGAGTGATATCTATGCCACGGGCATAAGGGGAGCTGTAAGAAAAAAAGCGTTGCTCAATTAAATCGTTAGTGGTTTGCACCGGCCCGCAACGGGTTACTTCCACGGCTGTTGATTTGATTTCAGCGTTTGCAGCACTGGGGGCTTCAAAACTGGTGGTGCAAACTACAGGCCCAGCGAGCGCAGAAACACAACTCAATAAACCAGCACCAAAAAGTATCGAAATAGCGCCAGGCAATCTGAACTTCATGCTCTTTTAGGCGTAACGGTCAGTGCCAGGTTAAAAACGATCTAGCTATTTCGCCAGTGAGCAATTTTGAGCCTTGATCCCTTATTGCAAATGTTGGCGTTGCATGCCTACAGGCGCGGCCAATTCACTTTGGCTTCTGGTAAGAGCAGTGAGCATTACGTGAATTGCAAGCCGGTCACCCTCAGTGGCAAAGGTGCTCTGCTGCTGGCGCCAAGGCTGCTGGAGCTGGTGGAACCTGAGGCTGTGGCGGTGGCAGGGCTCACCCTTGGCGCCGACCCAATGGTGAGCTGGGTGGCCCATGGGGCAGCACTGGCTGGCCGCAATCTTGACGCCTTGATTGTGCGTAAAGAAGCAAAAGGCCATGGCACTGGAGCTTGGCTTGAAGGCCCGCTACCCGTTGCGGGTTCGTTGATCACCCTTTTGGAAGATGTTGTTACCAGTGCTGGCTCCGCTCTCAAGGCGGTGCAACAACTGCGAGCAGCGGGCTATCTGGTGCAAAGAGTGGTGGCGATTGTTGATCGTGAAGAGGGTGGTGAGGCGGCACTCAGGGCTGAGGGTTTGGAGTTGCATTCGCTTTATCGCCTCAGTGAGGTGGCATCTACCCACCACCAGTTGAGCTGATGAATCTTGCAATCGCCTCAAGTTTTGATCCCTGGGCCCTACCCCCATTGCCTTGGCGGTTTTGTTTTGAGGTGAGCCGAATCGCAATCCATGGCAAGGGCAGTTTGCGCTTACTTCATGGCCAAACCAGCCAAGCCCTTTTGGATTTAGCGCTTGGAGAACAACGGGCCACCTGTTTTGTGAATGCCACCGCCTGGTTAGCGGCCCTCGCTGAAATAACAGCAAGCGAGGCAGGCGCTGAATTACTCGTAACCGCAGGGGCTGGAGCAGAGGTGTATCGCGCCTTAGATCGGGTTATTTTTCCTGCTGATCAGGTGCAACTGCAGCCGCTGGAAGCACTGCTATGGCATGGCTTGGTAGAGGGGCCAGGGCCAGGAAATGGAGCCGGTTGGGGTTTGGCTGGTCGCCATTGGTTGCTCAGCTCAGAAGCGCCACTACCTGCAGCGCTGCAGCAGGTGCAGCCCCTTGGCGCTGATCTTCAGGAGTTGTTGCGTTACCGCCAGGGCATTCCCGCTGCTCCAGGTGAATTAAATGCGGGCATCAATCCATTTGAACTTGGCCTTGATGGGCGGGTGAGCCTCGATAAAGGTTGCTATTTAGGGCAAGAAACCCTTGCAAAGTTGCATTCGCGAGCGGGGGTAAAGCAGCAGCTGCGGCGCTTTTATGCAGCGCCTGGTGTGCTGTTGCCCCAAGCTGGCGCGGCCTTGCTGGGGCCAGAGGGGGAAAGGGTTGGCAGCATTACTTCTCGCCAAGTTGGCCCTCAAGGCACATGGGGGTTAGCGCTGCTGCGGCGTGATTGGTTTGAATGTGAAAACCTTGCGGGAATTCAGTTTTCGTTGCCGGCGGCGGCATCATTTAGCAGCCATTGAGCAACTGCCCAGGTAGCAAGGCAGTCGTCGCGGTTGTATTGAAAAATCCGTTGCAATTGGTGGCGGTTACCGCGTTCACGCCACTGGCGCCACCACAAAACGCAGCGGGCCCCCTCGGCTGCCGGTTGGCTCCAGCGAAATCCCCGCCAGCTGGCCACAGCTTTAAGGCCGTAGCTATCCACAGGTAAGCGCCAATGCTGCCGCACCCTTTTGTGTAAATCGATCAAACCTGCAGGAGCTTCAGCCCCTTGCCGCGCAGCTAGGCGCCGCAGGGCAATCGCTTCAGTTTCGCCGTAATGCAACACAGGCCAGCCGGGATAGGCAGCAAGCAGAGCTTGCAAGCGCTGCCAAAGCCTTGCCTCGCCGTGTTCTTGTAAGGCAAGTAAGGGCTGATATTTGGCTTTTGCCGTTGCAGGCCATTGGCCAGAGCTGTTGCGGCGCAGGATTAAGAAGCCGTGTAGAAAATCATCGCGAGCATCGGGATCTGATTCGATGTCGTAAACCAAAACCCCTGGGGCTGCAGCTAGTTCCGGCAGAGGTGAATCAGTTGGCTCGTCTGCTGGCGCAAGCCGTTCTGCGATGCCGCTTTCCTGCACCCGGGCCTGGGCAATTAATTCAAGTGCTAATTCGGGCCGCTGTTCGCCGTTGGCTTCCAGCCGGGCCATCA
>Ga0310325_10076_pt1 | contig 11828 bp, 9 predicted proteins | sample LakSupSRFTotalC5_FD_195539 | JGI IMG/M metagenome (GOLD analysis project Ga0310325, IMG submission 195539) | Enriched freshwater cyanobacterial communities from Lake Superior, Ontario, Canada - SU02.SRF.Total.C5 (v2) (version 2) | ecosystem: Environmental > Aquatic > Freshwater > Lake | place...
CCACTCGGTGGAGCACCAGGTGAAAACCGGTCCAGATAGCGAGCGCCTGGGCTATATCCGCTTGAAGCAATTCAATGCCAATGCGGCCCGGGACATGGCTGCGGCGGTCAAGGACCTCGAAGCCAAGGGAGTTCAGGGCTACGTGCTCGACCTGCGCAGCAACCCAGGCGGCCTGCTGATGGCCAGCGTGGCGATTGCCCGCCAGTGGCTTGATGAGGGTGTGATCGTGTCCACCAAAACCCGCGATGGCATCCAGGACATCAAGCGGGCCAACGGCCATGCCCTCACCAAGCGCCCCCTGGTGATCCTGGTCAATGAGGGGTCTGCCAGCGCTAGCGAGATTGTCTCAGGCGCCCTTCAAGACAACCATCGGGCCCTTTTGGTAGGCCAGAAAACCTTCGGCAAGGGCCTGGTGCAATCGGTGCGGGGTCTCTCTGATGGTTCAGGCATGACCGTGACGATCGCCAAATATCTCACCCCCAGCGGCCGCGATATCCACCAACGCGGTATTGAGCCCGATGTGGTCGCCAAACTTTCCGATGCCGACGCCCAAAAACTAAAGCTCGAAGACATTGCCACCCAAAAGGACAGCCAGTTCGTGGCGGCTGAAACTAGCCTGATCAAATTGCTCCGCAGCGGCGGGTTAGCCCACCGCCCTTTCCAGCCGGGCAGTAGCAATGTGCCTGCGGCCCTCGGCGCAGGTAAGTCTACAAACTGAGTTATGGGCGCCTGCAGAACTAAAAATGATGCCTTGCGATTGCGCGAGGGAAAGAACAACCTGTAATTAAGTCATCGACGAGAGGTCGATGACTTAATTACAGGTTTATACAATGGCGTCTTGACCAGTTCAGGCCACCGGTTGCATCAGGCCACCGCCGGGACTGGAATCGTCGTCGTCGTTGTTTTCTTGGTCGCGGCCCATCAGGCCGTAGAGGCCGAGGGCAACCAGGCACACCAGACCAGAGAGAAGGTTGAAGCCGCCGCTTGCGGCCCCTTGCTCGATCAGCTCACCCACGGCGCTGCGGTAACGAAAGATGTCCATATCGTAACGAAGAATTGCGCAAGCTGAGAGGGCCGGGGCGGTGGCCACCGGTTGCCCGGCCCAGGCCTCAGCTCAAGTTGATGTCCTCGGGGTTGAAGCGGGTCCAGAGCGCCAGCTTTAGCTCGCTGCTCACCTCCCGGATGCTGAGCGGATCGGCCATCCAGTAGGTCAGCTTGTAGGCGGTTGTGGTGGCGCCGAATTGCTCGATCGTGGCTTTGGCTGCTGGCTGCAGCAACACTCCCTTCTGGAGTTGGGGCCCCGCTTCCAGCTGGGCTGGAGTGGACCCCTTGCGCTGGGGCGGCCGTTGGGGCTGGCTTTCAAACACGCAGCACCTCGGCATTGCGGGCTTCGAGTTGTTGGCGCCGTTGCTGGTCGCTGAGGCCATCGCTGCCGGGCAGCTGGTCGGCCATCAGTTTGAGCCACTCCATCAGTTGTTCAAGTTGCTTCTCGATGGGCAACACCCCGAGGCCCCGGGCCAACACCTTGGCGGTGCTGCCTGGACCCCCCTGATAAACGAGGCGTCCATGTAGATGTTGGGGTAGGGCCTGGCGTAGCAGCCGGAAGGCTGGCTCCTCCATGGGCGTTTCCAGGGCAATATTCGGCTTCTCCGGTTTGATCCGGGAAAAGCCACAGCGCTTGGCCAACAACTTCAGCTGCATCAATTGCAGCAGGCTTTGCACTGGGGCGGGGATGGCGCCGTAGCGATCCACCCAACCAACGGCCAGCTCCACCAGATTATCCATGCTGGCGCACCCGGCTGCGGCCCGGTAGGCGGCGATCTTCTCGTCATTTTCAGTGATCCAATCGCCCGGGATGAAGGCGGTGATCGGCAGGTCGATCTGGGTGTCCTCAACGGCGGGGATGTCCTGCCCCTGGATCTCGGCTAGGGATTCCTGCAGCATCTCCATGTAGAGATCGAAGCCGATCGTTTCCATCTGGCCGCTCTGTTCCACCCCGAGCAAATTGCCAACCCCGCGGATTTCCATATCGCGCATGGCCAGCTGGTAGCCGGACCCCAGCTGGGCAAATTCCTGGATGGCGCGGAGCCGCTGGCGGGCCGCTTCCGAGAGGGAGGCATTGCCCGGATAGAAGAGCCAGGCGTGGGCCTGGATGCCGCTGCGGCCGACCCGGCCGCGCAATTGATAGAGCTGGGCTAAGCCAAATTTGTGGGCGTCCTCGATCAAAATGGTGTTCACCCGTGGAATATCGAGGCCGCTCTCCACGATCGTGGTGCAGAGCATCAGGTCGGCTTCGCCGGCATTGAAGGCCACCATGGCGCTTTCCAGTTCGCCCTCGGCCATCTGGCCATGGGCCACCAGCAGGCGCAGGCCTGGCAGCATCAAGCGCAGCTGGGCGGCCACCTCCTCGATGCCCTCCACCCGCGGCACCACATAGAAAATCTGGCCGCCGCGATCGAGTTCCTGGCGGATAGCGCTGCGCACCGCCTCCTCATCGAGGGCGGCCAGGTGGGTTTTGATCGGCCGCCGCAGCGGCGGCGGTGTGGTGATCAGACTCATTTCGCGCACACCCGAGAGGCTCATGTAGAGGGTGCGGGGGATTGGTGTGGCCGAAAGAGTTAGCACATCGACGTCCTTACGCAAGGCCTTGATCTTTTCCTTCTGATTAACACCAAAGCGCTGTTCTTCATCCACCACTAGTAATCCAAGTTGCTTGAAGTTGGTGCCCTTGCTCAGCAGCTGGTGGGTGCCCACAACCACATCGACGTTGCCTTCGCCCAGGCCCGCCAGGATCGTTTTACGTTCCAGCGTGGTGCGGAAGCGGTTGAGCAGGGCCACCTTGAGGGGATAGGGGGCGAAGCGTTCGCTGAGGGTGCGCCAATGTTGTTGGGCCAGCACCGTGGTGGGGGCCAGTAGGGCCACCTGTTTGCCAGCGGTTACTGCCTTGAAGATGGCCCGGATCGCTACCTCCGTTTTGCCGAAGCCCACATCGCCGCACACCAGGCGGTCCATGGGCTGGGGGCGCTCCATGTCCCGCTTGACATCGCTGATCGCCTTGAGCTGGTCGGGGGTGGGTTCGTAGGGAAAGGAGTCTTCGAGTTCGTTTTGCCAGGGACCATCGGCGGGGAAGGCAAAGCCCGGCGCCTGGTGCCGCTCGGCGTAGAGCTTGACCAGGTCGAGGGCCACCTTGCGCACGGTCTTTAGGGCCCGTTCCTTGGCCTTGGCCCAGGCCGTGCCGCCCATGCGGTTGAGTTCGGGGGGTGCATCGGTGCTGGCCCGGTAGCGGCCCAGGCTGCCGAGCTGGTCGGCGGCCACCCGTAGCAGGCCATCGGCGTATTGCACCACCAGGTAATCACGGGATTCGCCGCTGATGACTAGTTTTTCCAGCTTGAGGAAGCGGCCGATGCCGTGGTTGCGGTGCACGACAAAATCGCCGGGCTGCATCTTGCCGGGATCCACCGTGCGGCTGGCCGCCTTGCGACGCCGGCGCACATAGCCCGTGGCTGTTAACGACTGCTGGCCAAAGAATTCCCGATCCGTGATTAAAACCAGCTTCCAGGCCGGTAGTTGCAGGCCTTCGAGTTCGGCCGTGCCCCGGGTTTTAAGGGCAACCGGAGTGTTCTGTTCAATCAGCCGGTTGATTGAGGCGAAATCGCCGGGATTGGGCACAAAGCGACTGATGCAGTCGTGTTCCTCCAGCAGGGCTACCGCCCTAGAGGGCTGGGCCGAGAGCAGCCACACCCGTGCCTTGTCCGCCTGGAAGCCGCGCACCAGGGCTGCCAACTTGCCAAAGGCATTGGGATAGGCCGGTACCGAACGGCTGGCCAGGTCAAAGCTGTTGGCGTGCTGATCGGTTTCGTTCAGTTCGGCCAGGTCGAAGCCGGCAAAGCTTTCGACCTGCTCCAGGGCCTCGCGGGGACTGATGTGCAGACAGGGCGGAAGCAGGCTGGCGCCTGGCAGGCTGCCAGGGGTTTCGGCCCCTTGACCAGCGCTATCGAGCTCGGCAATGACATCGCCGTAATGGGAGCTGGCATGGTCAAACCACTGCTGGCCATGGGCCAGGCAATGGCGCCGTTCATCGATGGCGACCAGGGTGCTGGCTGGCAGGTAATCGAGCAGGGAGGCCGGCTGGCCGTAGGCCAGCCCCAGCAGGCGCCGCATCCCCTCGGGGGTGCCGCCCTCCAGCAGTTGGTCGAGGGCTTCGGGGCTGAGCAGCTGCTCGAGCCCCGCCGGCATCGAGTCCCGCAGGGCATCGGCAATCAAGGGGCCATGGCCGGTGGGGGTGAGGCGCACCACCTCAATCGCATCCAGCGAGCGTTGGCTGGCGGGATCAAATTCCCGTAGTTTTTCGAGATCTTCGCCAAAAAATTCCAGCCGCACCGGCAGTTCGGCACTCACCGGAAAGACATCAACAATGTCGCCGCGGCGGCTCCAGCTCCCCTCCTGCTCGATTGTGGCGACCCGTTCATAGCCGAGGCGGCTGAGGGTCTGGCCGAGGGCCTCCAGGTTGACGCTGTCGCCCTTGCGCAGGCTGTGGCAGTGGGCCTTGAGGGCCGCTGGCGGCGGCAGGTGGGGTTGCAGGGCCCGCTCGGTGGCCACAATCGCCAGGCGGTTGGAGCCGCCATCCAGCAGCTCGCTGAGCACCTGTAATTGGCCCCAGGTGATCTCGCTGGTGGGATCGAAGGGTTCGTAGGGGGAGCCCTCGCTGGTGGGGTAGAGCAGGCTGCTGCTCCAGCCCATCAGCTCCAGTAGGGATGCCCAGCGGCCTGCCTCCTCCAGGGTTGGCACCACCACCAGCAGGGGGGCTCCGGCGGCCGAGGCCAGGGCACTGCTGACCAGGCCCCGGGCCGCCCGGCCGGCACCGCTGAGCCGCAGTCGCTCGGGCCGCTTGCTGCGCTCCAGCACTTCACCGGTGAGGGTCACCTGCTGGAGCTGGCGAACCAGGGCGGTGAGCGGCATCGGCGGAGCTGGGGCAGGGGGGCGTTGATCCTCGCAAGCGGGACGGCGGAAGTGCTGGTTCCGATTCGGAAACGCTCAGCCCAGGGCCTGGCGCAGGGAGGCCAGGCCAAATAGCAGGAACAGGCCGGCGCTCAGGCGATAGAGCATCCGTTCACTGATGCGGCCGCCGATCCATTGGCCGGCCCCCACCGCCAGCCAGGTGACCAGGCCGTGGCCCACCAGGCTGCCGGCCACTAGTCCGGCAAGGCTGAAGCCGGGGGCGGTGGCCAGAAAAATGGTGGCGAACTGGGTGCGATCGCCCAGTTCGGCGATAAAGACCAGGGCGAAGGCCTCCCAGATCACGTCCCAGGCTGTGGCAATCGGATGGCCGACTTCAGCTGCGTTCACTGCCGCTTCGGCGTCATCGGCTTCGTCTTGGGCCGCATGGGCCCCCATCGCCTGGGCGTCGACCAGCAACTTGAGGCCGAAGCCCAGGAACAGGGTGGCGGCTAGCCAGGTCACCAGGCCAGCCGGCAACAGCTCCCTTAGGCCGTAGCCCAGGCCCAGGGAGATCAGGGTGACCACGACCAGGGCGGCAAAGGCGCCGATGAACACCCAGCGGGGCCGGTGGCGGGCCGCCAGGATCAGGGCCATAAAAAAGGTCTTGTCGCCCAGTTCGGCCAGGGAGATGGCCGAGAGACTTGATCCAAAGGCCGCCAGGCCTGGATCACTGGGGATTAGGAGAAGCGTCATGAATCCAACCTTGGCCTGAAATGGGTCAGGGCGCCGCGGAACTGTCTGTCGTCTTCCACCACCAGGAGCTTCAAACCGGCGCAACCCCTGCGCTAAAAAGCACCGAGGCTGGCATGGGCGCTTGGGGGGCCTGGTTCAACGGCCCGGGGCCTGCTCGGCGGCGGAGAGGGGCCGGCCCGTGGCTGAGGTGGTCGGCCTGGCGTTCGGGGTAGGGCGAGGGCTTTGGCCCTCAGCCGGGGTGGGCGATGGGCTGCCCATGGCGGCACCGATCGAGCGGCAGTAGGCCACCGGATCTGCTTCGGCGGCTAGCCCCAGAGCCTTGCGCAACACTTCAATCTGCTGAACGGTGGCGGCACCGAGTTGGGCTTGGGCCTGCTCGCAGGCGGTGCGCTTCCAGGCATTGGGATCGGCGCAGCCGGCTACCCCCACCAGGAGTGCTAGGCCAACCAGCCCCAGGGGTTTGGCTGGGCGGCGTGGTCGCTCTGGGCGGGACAGGGAGCCCTGGCTTAGGGGCCGTTGGCTGGACTTGTCCATGGGGCGAGAATCCAGGTTGGCCATCAATTACTCCAGAGCCATTGCCATCCTGGGACAAACCAGGGCCGAAGTCCGAACCCTGAGCAGCTCCCCAGCAGGGTCCTGTCAGCCTATTTCGCTCGCTGCAGCGATCCCCCTGGCCAAGGGATCAGCCCAGTGTTGCTACCCCTTGGGAGGGTGGTTCCAGTTGGATCGTGCTGTGGGCAATACCCAGTTCGGCTAGGCGCTCCTTGGCCTGGTGCAGCAAGTCCATGTCATCGCCCTCACCCTCAAGGGGGCGTCGCACCACGTGGGCGGTGAGGGCGATTTGGGAGGTGCTCATGCCCCAAACATGCAGGTGGTGCACATCGAGCACCCCGGGCAAGTCCCGTAGGGCCTGGTCCACTGTCGTCATCTCAATGCCAGGCGGCACGGCATCGAGGGCCACTTGCATGGCATCGCGCAACAGCCCCCAGCCGGTCCAGGCCACGGCCAGGCCCACGGCGATGCCGGTGGCGGCATCGAGCCAGTACCAGTGGGTCAGCCCCACAACGATGGCGCTGACCAGCACCGCCGCCGACACGGCCGCATCGCCGAGCAGGTGGATCACCGCCGCCCGACGGTTGAGGTCGTGGCTGTTGTTCTGGCCAAACAGGCGGGCCGAAAACAGGTTCACGGCGATGCCGATGGCTGCGGCCCAGGCCACCGGTGTGCTGATCACCTCGGTGGAGGTGCCGAGACGCTTGATCCCTTCGATTAGCACCACGGCTGAGGCCATCAGGATCAACACCGCATTGGCCAGGGAGGCCAGCTGGGTGCTGCGGCCGAATCCGTAGGTGAACCGTTCGTTCGGGGCGCGCCTGCTCAACCGTTCCGCCCCCCAGCCGAGCAACAACCCGGCCACATCGCCCAGGTTGTGAACCGCATCACCAATGAGGGCCAGGGAGCCGAAGCCAAAGCCGATCACTAGCTGTAGGGCCGAAAGGCCGCTGTTGAGGATCACACTCCAGCGAAAGGCCGTCGCCGAACCGCTGCGGTGCTGGTGCTGGCGGGGATGGGGCTGCCGCTGGATCGCTACCGCTGGATGGCTGGATCCGTTGCCCTGGCTGTGGTGATCAGAATGCCTGTGGTGATCAGAATGGCCGTGATCATTGGGCTGGGCCATGGCTCTTAGGCGAGTCAGCGGGTCACAAGGGCTGCCAGCAGGGGTGTGATCACCGCGCCCGCAACCACCATGAAGATCTCGGGATTTTGCAATGGGGCCAGGCTCAGCATCGGTATCCGCAAAGGCATCGTCAGCAAAGCCAGCCAAATTCCTACCCCCAGGGGGTCACGATTGCCCCTAGCAGTTTGGCCGGGGCAATCCCGGCCAAACTGCTAGGGCTGGGCAAACCCAGGCCCGATCAGACGTGGGCAGCCCGGCGCCGGAGCCAGAGACGCACCACCTTTTCCGACTCCAGATAGAGGAAGAACAGGGCACTAACGCCCACACAAATGCCCAGCTCCTGCAGGCTCAAGGGGGTGGTGCCAAAGAAGCTCGAGAGCACGGGCACGTAAAGCAGGGCCAGTTGCAGGGCCGAGGTCAACACCACCGCCGCCAGCAGGGCCGGGTTGGAGAAGGGCGCCACCTGGATCAGGGGCCGGTCGCTGCGGGCGGCTAGGGCATGGCCCATCTGGGCCAGGCAGAGGGTGGTGAACACCATCGTCTGCCAGGGGGCGCCGCTGTGGGCGGCGTAGGCCATCAGGGCAATGGTGATCGCCCCAAAGACCAGGCCGATGCGCAGGATGTAGCGGCCGATGCCCCGGGCAAAGATTGATTCGCCCGGTTGGGCGGGAGGCTTCAGCATCAGGCCGTCTTCGCCGGGCTCCAGGGCTAGGGCCAGGGCCGGCACCCCGTCGGTCACCAGGTTCATCCAGAGAATCTGCAGCGGGGTGAGGGGCACCCCGGTGAGACCGAGCAGGGGCGCTGCCGCGATCGTGATTAATTCACCAACATTGCTGCCGAGGATGTATTTCACGAAGCGGCGGATGTTGGCATACACCAACCGCCCTTCTTCCACCGCGCTCACAATTGTGGCGAAATTATCATCCAATAACACCATATCGGCCGCTTCCTTGCTCACCTCCGTGCCGGTGATGCCCATGGCCACACCGATGTGGGCCTGCTTGAGGGCGGGGGCGTCATTGACGCCATCGCCGGTCATGGCCACCACTTCGCCATTGGCCTGCAGGGCTTTGACAATCCGCAGCTTCTGGTCGGGCGGCACCCGGGCGTAGAGGCTGCAGCGGGCTACGACCGCCTGCAGTTCCGAGTCGTTGTAAGCCTGCAGCTCGCGACCGAGTACGACTTCGGCATCCTCGTTGGTGAGGCCAATGCTGGCTCCAATCGCCCGGGCCGTGAGCGGATGGTCGCCGGTGATCATCACGGGACGGATGCCGGCGCCGCGGCAGGTGGCCACCGAGGCGCCCACCTCGGGCCGGGCCGGATCGAGCTGGGCCATTAAGCCCAGGAACACCAGCTGGTCGGCCTCCTGCTCGGGTCCGCTGTGGTGGGGTGCGCAGGCAAAGGCCAGCACCCGCAAGCCGCTGGCCGCCAGTTGGCGGCCCTGATCCAGCCACCAGTTCCGCTGCTCCTCGTCCAGGGCGCTGACGCCTGGGGCCGCCAGCCAACGGTCGCAGCTCGAGAGCACCACCTCCGGGGCCCCCTTGCTCAGCATCAACACGCTCGACCCGGCTGCCACGGGGCCGAGGGGGGCCTGGAGCTGGCCCCTGGGATCGCTAACCCACACCGCCATCCACTGGCGCTCGGAGCTGAAGGGAATCTCCCCCTGGCGCGGGAAGGTGCCCCGCAGGCTGAAGTCGTCGATCTCCGCTTTGGCGGCAGCCACCACCAGGGCCCCTTCGGTGGGATCGCCCAGGATCCCGTAGCTGCCGTCCGCCTCCCGTTTGAGTTCGGCATCGCTGCAGAGAACCCCCGCCTGCAGCAATAAGCTGAGAGCACCTGGGGCGATGCCGGCTGGGATGGTGGCTGGGGTCACAAGCTCCCGGGCGCTGAAGTCGCCCTTGGGCTCGTAGCCCTGGCCGCTCACGGCGATCGCCTGGCCGCCGCAGCGCAGCTCTTCGACCACCTGGCGGTTCAGGGTCAGGGTGCCGGTCTTGTCGGAGCAGATCACGGTGACGGATCCGAGGGCCTCGACCGCCGGCAGACGCCGGATTAAAGCAGCGCGTTTGACCATGCGCTGGGTGCCGATCGCCAGGGTCACGGTGATTACGGCTGGCAGGCCCTCGGGAACGATCGCCACTGCCATCGACAGGGACACCTCGAGCAGGTTGAGCAGGGGCTGGCCCATTAACCAGCCAATCCCAATCACGATGGCCACCAGGCCTAGGGCCGAGCCCACCAACACCGAGGCCAGGCCGTCCAGCCGTTTCTGCAGGGGGGTGGCCTCGCCGCCGGCCGTATTAATGAGTTGGGCGATCTGGCCCAGTTCAGTGGCCATGCCGGTGGCGGTTACCACCGCCAGGCCCCGGCCCCGCACCACTTCTGTGCCTTGAAACAGGCAGTTTTGGCGTTCCAGCACGGGGGTGGCCGGATCGAGCAGCAGGTTTGCTTGCTTGAACACGGCCTCGGCTTCGCCCGTAAGGGCCGCCTCCCGCAGGCCCAGGTCCGCTCCCTCCAGTACTCGGCCATCGGCGGGCACCCGATCGCCGGCCTCGAGCCGGATCAGGTCGCCCGGCACGAGCTCCTCACTCGATAGCCGCTGCCACTGGCCATCGCGACGCAGGGTCACCAGGGGTTGGGCCATCTGGCGCAGGGCCAGCAGGGCTTTTTGGGCTTGGCTTTCCTGCAGGTAACCGAGCAGGGCGTTGAGACCCACGATCAGCACAATCGCGATCGCGTCCTTGGGGAACTTCTGGGCGCTAAAGGCAATTGCCGCTGAGATCGCGGCCACGGCCAGCAACATCAACAACATCACGTTGCTGAATTGGTCCCAAAGGATGGCCAGGCTGCTGCGGCCGGCCGCCAGCTCCAACCGGTTGGAGCCGTTCAGCTCGCGTCGCTCCGAGGCCTGGGCCGTGGTTAACCCTTCGGTGCTTACCTTGAGTGTGGTCAGGCAATCCTCGGCACTCAGGCTGTGCCACTGGGGCTGATCAAGGGGGGACAAGCAGGAACAACGCTCGGAGTAAGCATCTTAATAAATTTGCTCAGCCCCTGACTAGCTGGGACCAGGGGTTTCCTTTGCCATTGACGCAGATTGTCACAACAAACAAAAACGTAGATTCGGGTGCTGCCACCCAGCGCAGGGATCAGGGTCCATCCCCAGGCCTCATATCACCATCGGTGATTGCTGCGATTATTAGTTGTGATGAACCGGTTAATTTGCCTCGATGACCTTCCCTAAGCCTCGTTAATGATCCAGTGAGGGATTGGGCTTGGGCACAGGCAAGAGTTGGGGACCCCGCCTAAGCCGCCCCTTGCCATCGTTTGTGGTTGCGGCTCGGGGTTGCGCCCTAGGTCAGGCCGGCCTTGGCCCTTGGCTCAGCCGACGGAGGTCTGATGGATCCGCCAGATTGGTCCCCCTATCGACCTTGGCCATGGCCCCCAGCAAGCAGGAGATTCTGGCCGCCTCCAGTGGCTGGGTGGCGGTGGTGCTCAACGTGGTGCCGGGCTTGGGCACGGGCTACCTCTACCAACGGCGTTGGCGCGCCTACTGGCTCACCTCAGCCCTAGCCACCAGCTGGTTTGTCGCCGGTGCCTTGCTCGGCGGCCCGGCAGATGGGGAGCTGGGCCAACGCGACCAGTTGGTTGGCTTAGCCGGCCTGCTGCTGCTGGCCGCGATCACGGCGGCGGAAGCGGGCCTGGCCGCCCGCCGGGCCCGTTCGGATGAGGATGGGTGATCGATCCAGCGGCCTAAGCGCCAACCCTTAGGCCATAGGGACAACATACGCAATCTGTGCATATTTGACAAAAAGCAACTGATTGACCGTACAGTCGATACCCCTTGGATGTATCTTGGGATTATTAATTAAAGTTTGGGCTGCATGGTTACGCCTGAGGAGTTGGAAGCCCTCGACCTGATGTGTTGGCTTCGCAATGGCGATGATGCGGCCCGCTTGGCCTACTGCAACCAAAGCACGATCAGCCGCCGCAGCCAGCAGGCTCTCAAGGTCTTCAATCTATTGCCCAGCCAAGGCCAGAGATGCCATGCCCAGGCAGGGCCAAGCATCTTGCTGCGGATGGAACGGGAAGTGCACCAGCTGTTTCGTTTTTCCGGTGGTAACAGGTTGAGACTGCATGCGCCCTATTGGGCCAGCAGCCTACTTGGTAACCAGTTGGACACAAGTTGGATGTTGAATCCGGCTAGGCAGAAGGAACCTGTAGGGGCGGCCTTGGGCTTGTTGGAAGATCGGATCATTGATGCGATGATCACTGAAACGATCCAGCGACCCGCAGATGATAATCCCAAATTTGTGTGCTTTGACCTTTACGAGGTTCCCTTAGCCCTTTACGCGGAAATCTTGGCGGATGGGCCAGCTAGCAAGCCCCTCTATTGTGAGAAGAAGCTTAGCTCCCATGATGTTGGAAGCTTGTCGCTTGTGGAACCCCAAGGATTCCTATCTCC
>Ga0310325_10079_pt1 | contig 11582 bp, 11 predicted proteins | sample LakSupSRFTotalC5_FD_195539 | JGI IMG/M metagenome (GOLD analysis project Ga0310325, IMG submission 195539) | Enriched freshwater cyanobacterial communities from Lake Superior, Ontario, Canada - SU02.SRF.Total.C5 (v2) (version 2) | ecosystem: Environmental > Aquatic > Freshwater > Lake | place...
GGAGTACTAATAGACCGAGGGCTTGACCAACATTTGGCTCTACATCGCTTGATTTCCAGACAGCAATTGTCTACCGGCTGGTTGAATTGACCACTGGAACGCCTTTGCCATTTTCTATGCAGTTCTCAGGGTTCACCTGAGGGCAAAAGCGAAATCAAATTCTGCCGTAAGGCATGAGTTGATTTCTATCCTGGTGTCCATGGCGCTGTGGAACCACACCGATCCATCTCGAACTCGGTTGTGAAACGCAGCTGCGGCGACGATAGTTGGGGGGTAGCCCCCTGCAAAAATAGCTCGATGCCAGGTAAAACTTTTGCTCTATAGCCGCGTTGATCGCAATGATCAGCAGGCAACGAAAAGCCATCCGCAAGGGTGGCTTTTTTGTTGGGCTTTTGCTTGGGTGAGGGGATTTCCGGGCGCCGATACAGCAGGGTATGCCTGCCCTTGATGGTGGCAGGTGGACCTGGGCCGATCCCTTGTCGGGCGGCTTGCTTAGGGCAGCTCGATATCGGCTAGGGACTTGATGGCCATAAAGGGACCGGGGGCCCGTGCCGGATTCCCTTCCCGATCACTGAAGTGCACCGCCATCCCTACCGCGTTGGCAGCTTCCAGTTCGGCAATGGCATCACTGACAAAGAGGATCTGCGCTGGTTCCAACATCAGCATTTTTGCGATGGCACCATAGCTGGCGGGCTGCTGTTTGGGGCCGGTGCGGGTATCAAACCAGTGGCTAAATAATCCTTCCAAATTGCCATTGTTGCTATGGCGGTAGAGCAGTTGTTGGGCGGCTACGGAGCCGGACGAATAGACCGCAAGCTGGTAGCCATCCCGGTGCCAACGCCGCAGGGCTGGCGCCACATCATCAAATAGGGGGGCGACCAGATCGCCGCAGGCGTAGCCCGATGCCCAAATGCGCCCCTGCAATTCTTTCAGGGCTGGGAATTTAATGTCGTGATCAATCAACCATTGGAGGTAGGCCACCAGGGGTGCGTTGGTTTGCTCTGGTTGGAGTTGCTCTTGGTTGGCTGGGATGGGGGAGACTTGCTGCAGGGCTTGCACCTCCGGGTTGGGATCGACCGCTAAGGCTGCTTGCGTCGCTGCAAGGAGCTCCTGCACTTGGGGATCTCCGTGGTTGGTGTCCAGATAGCTAGCGAGGCGTTCACGGGCGTAGGGAAATAACACCGAAGCCACAAAACTCACCGGGCAGGTGGTGCCCTCAATATCCAGCAGGATGCAACGAATCACGGGCTCAGCCATGGGAGATCACCTGCCCTGATGCAGGACGGGTCAGCAGGGCCTCGAGCAGCAGCTGGCGCCAGGATTGTTCCAGCAGGAATTCCAGGATTTCCAGGTGCCGGATCGCCTGGCTGAGGGATGGGCCCCAGGCATAGAGACCATGGCCTGCAATCAGCAGCCCCTGGGGTGCATCGCCGAGCAGGGGGCCGGCCCGTTGGCTCAGGCGGGGCAGGTTCTGGTCGTTGGCCAGCACGGGGATCTCGATGGCGGTGGCATGGGTGCTGATGCCGTCCAGGCCCTTGAGCATCTCCAGCCCTTCGACCCGCACCACCCCATCGCGCTTGGGCGCTGAGTCCTGGCCCGGACGAGGGTCCGCCAGGGCCCGGCGGGAGAGCAAGGTGGCGGCCTGGGAATGGGTGTGGAGCACGGCGCCGGCATCGCAGCGGCTGACGATCTCCAGATGCAGGGCCGTTTCGGCGCTTGCCTTGCCCCCGCCGGCGATCACTTGGCCAGCGGCGTCGACGACGATCAGATCCCCAGGTTGCACTTGGCCCTTATCAACGCCGCTGGGGGCCATTAAGAGCAGCAGGGGATCCCGTTGCTGCACACAGCTGAAATTGCCGCCGGTGCCGTCACACCAGCCCCGGGCATGGATGGCCGCCATGGCAGCGGTGAGCTCGTCGGCTAGGGCCATCGCGCCGGAGGGGCTAGCGGGGATGAGCTCCATCGAACCATGGAGCTGGGCCGGCGGTGCGCTGCATTGCGCGTCCAGGCCTGGTCTTAACTCTGGCAGCTGGGGCACCAGTGGCTGCTGCGGCCCCCCAGCCGTTCCCGCTCGATCGGGGTGCCGCAGTGGCGGCAGGGCTGGCCGGCGCGTCGATACACCCAGGCGGCCTGGCCGTAGTTGCCATTGGTGCCCGTGAGGTCGCGGAAATCGCTGAAGGTGGTGCCGCCGGCGCCGATGCTTTGCTCGAGCACCGTTACGAGGGCCTTGCGCAGGTCTTCGAGGCGCTGGAGGCTGATGCTGCCGCTGCGGGTTTGGGGGCGGATGCCCGCTACGTAGAGGGATTCATCGGCATAGATGTTGCCGCAGCCCGCCACCAGGGCCTGGTCTAGCAGGGCATTTTTGATCGGCCGGATCGAGCCGGCCAGCTTGGCCTTCAGATAGGGGGCGTTGAAGCTGTCGCTGAAGGGTTCGGGCCCCAGCTTCTGCAGGCCCGTGATCACGGACTCCAACGGCTTTCCTGGTGGCACAAACCACATCTGGCCGAAGCTGCGGGTATCGATGAAGCGCAGTTCGGCGCCATCAGAGTTCCAGAGGCGCACCCGGGTGTGGTGACAGGGCTCTTGGGGCTCCTGTAGCCAGAGGAACTGCCCTGTCATGCGCAGGTGCACACCCCAGTGGCCAGCATCAGCTGCGCTGCTGGGGCCTGGGCGGCTGAGGCTGGCCACCAGATACTTGCCGCGCCGCTGCCAGGCCAACAGCCTGGACCCTGCCAAGGCCGTGCAAAAGGCGGCGGGCTCGGCGGGTGCCGCAATGGCCCGGGCTCGCAGAACCTCCACCCGATCGATCTCAAAGCCCAGGGTCTGGCGCTCCAGGCCCCGGCGCACCGTTTCCACCTCCGGCAGTTCAGGCAAGGTCGCGAGGCTGGCAGGACTTCAGGTTGCCATGGCAAAGCCCTGATCCACCGGGGACCAGGGCTTGGGAGGGACCGGGGCGAACCTCAGGCCGTTGCCAAGGAGGGGCCTGGCCGGATCAGGCCTTGACCAGTTCGCTTTCGGCGAAGTTGTTGGTGTTGATGCCGCCGTCGGTGCCGCTATAGCCGGTGTAATTGACCTTTTCAAAGCGCACCACCACGGGGTAGCGGATGCCGGAGGTGTCGACCGTGGCGACGGTGCCGACTTCGTTGAACCAGTAGGACTCAGGACGCTTAATGCGCACCTTGTCGCCGCGGGAGATGGCCATCGCTGCGCTGAGGTAGTGGAGCTGCCTGGTGAACTTACCTGGCCTGGCCAGGCATGCCCTGGGGCCGTCACACAATGTCGCTGGCGGGGTTGGCGATCGGCCCTAGGCGGCTGAGCTCCATGGCACGATCGAAACCTCCCTGAGCTGATCCGTGTCCGAGGCCCCTGGCTTGAACGAGGCCCCTGCCCTCAACCTGGAGTTGCCCGATCCCGAGCGGGACGACATCAGCTCGATGGAATTCCTGGCCCGCATTGAGGAGGCCTGGGCTATCTGCGACCGCTTCGACCTGCAGACCGAGATCTGGCGCGGCCGCATCCTCAAGGCCGCGCGGGACCGGGAGCGCCGCGGCGGCGAGGGCCGGGGCACGGGCTTTCTGCAGTGGTTGCGCGAGCAGGAGATCAGCAAGACCCGTGCCTATGGCCTGATCCAGCTGGCCGAGTCGGCCGAAAGCCTGGTGGAGCAGGGGCCGCTTGATGCAAGCAGCGTGAACCAATTCTCGAAGCGGGCCTTCATGGAAACGGCCCAGGCCGATCCGGAGGTGCAGCTGCTGATTAGCGAGGCCGCCAACGGCGGTGAGCAGATCACCCGGAAGTCGGTGCGGCGCCTTACCGACGATTTCACCTCCGCCACCAGCCCCCTGTTGCCCGAGGAGATCCGCCAGCGCACGGCCGACAATCTGCTGCCCTCTAAAGCGGTGGCGCCCCTGGTGAGGGAACTCTCCAAATTGCCGGAGCAGCAGCAGGAGGACCTGCGGCGGGTGTTGCGCGAGGAGCCGGAGCTCGAGCGGGTGAAGGACGTGACGTCCACGGCCCGCTGGCTGAGCAAGGCGGCCGAGGCGGGCCTGGCGGTGCGGGCCTTTCAGCAGGGCGAGCTCAATCTCGAGAAGGCGATGCAGGAGGCCCAGCGGCTTGATGTTCTGGGCCTGCTGGCCGATGCGGTGGGCCAGGCCCAGCAGCTCGAGAGTGCCGTGCTCAAGCTGCACACCAGCTGGCGCCGCCTCGGTGGGCTGCAGGAGCGGCTCTGGGTCGAGAGCGGCAGCAGCACCCCCCACCTGCAGGAGCTGCTCAATGCCCTGCAAAGCCTGAGCGGTAGCACCATGCGGGTGTCCCTGGGCGAGCTGGCCGGGGGCAAGCGGGTGCGGCTGCAGCTTGTGGAGGAGGCGCCCGACCAACTGGAAGCGCCCCCCCTCCCCACCACATTTAGTGCCGGTTAGGGTCAGTTCTCTCTAGGGGTGGGGGATCGTGGAGTTGCTGCCGTCGGCTCCGCCCCAGATCGGCCTGGGCCTGCCGGGCCCGATGCCCCAGCCCGATCCCCTGCTCCAGGCCCTGGAGCGCCATTTCGGCTGGACGGAGTTTCGGCCGGGGCAACGGGCCGTGGTGGAAGCGTTACTGCAGGGGCGCGATTGCCTGGCGGTGTTGCCTACCGGCGCCGGCAAGTCGCTTTGCTATCAGCTGCCGGCCCTGGTGCGCCAGGGGCTGATGCTGGTGGTGTCGCCCCTGGTGGCCCTGATGGAGGACCAGGTGTTGCACCTGCAGCGCCGCGGCATCCAGGCGGCCTGTCTCCACGGCGGCCTCGATCCGGGCAGTCGCCGCCAGCTGATGGGGCGGTTGCGCGACAACCGGCTACGCCTGCTCTATTTGGCCCCCGAGCGCCTGCAGGGGGAGGCGACCCGCCGCTTGCTGGAGGAGATCCAGGACCAGGGCCACCTGGTGGGGCTGGCCGTGGATGAGGCCCACTGCATCAGCGCCTGGGGCCACGATTTCCGGCCCCATTACCGCCGCCTCGGCGAGCTGCGCAGCCTCTGTCCCGGGGTGCCCCTGGTGGCCCTCAGTGCCACGGCGGCGCCGCGGGTGCGGGCCGACCTGATCCGCATGCTGCAGCTGCGCCGGCCCCTCTTCCAGGTGCATTCGGCCCGGCGCGACAACCTCTCGTACGTCATGCGCCGCCGACCGGCCGATCCCCTGCCCGACGTGCTGGCGGCGCTGGCCGAGGCCCGGGGGGCCGTATTGATCTACGCCCGCACCCGCCGCTCGGTGGAGAGCTGGGCGGCCCGCCTAGGCAGTGCTGGCATCGAGGCGATCGCTTATCACGCCGGCATGGATCCGGAGAGCCGCAGCCTGGCCCTGGCCCATTTCCAGGACCATCCAACGCCCGTGCTCGTGGCCACCGTGGCCTTTGGCATGGGCGTGGACCGGCCCGATGTGGGCCTGGTTTTGCACTTGGACCTGCCCGCCAGCGCCGAGGGCTACCTGCAGGAATCGGGCCGGGCCGGGCGCGATGGCCTGCCGGCCCGCTGCCTGGTGTTGTTCGACCCGGAAGACCGCACGTCCTTGGGCTGGGCGATCCGCTCCGGCGGCCCCCAATGGGGGGAGCTGACGCCGGCGCAGCGCCTGGGGCCCGAGGCCCTGCGGCTGGAGCTGGCCCAGCAAAAGTTGCGGCGCATGGAGGCCGTGGCCGAGGGCGATGGCTGCCGCGAGCAGGCCCTGCTGCTGGTGGTGGGCGAGCTGGTGCCCCCCTGCGGTCGCTGCGATCGCTGCCTGGGCGCCCTGCCCTTGGAGGACTGGTCAGCCCTGGTGTCGCGGCTGCTGTCCAGCCTGGAGCAGCGCAGTGGCGTGGTGCTGCGCAGCCTGGGTGAGGAGCTGGCCGGGGCCGAAGGCGAGGGGGAGGAGCGCTGGCGTTGGTTGGTGCGGCGCCTGGTGCAGGAAGACCTACTCAGCGAAAGCGATGACGGCAGCCAGCGGCTTTGGCTCAAGCCCGCCGGCATCCGCTACCTGCGCCAACCCTGGCCCCTGCGCTGGGTGGCCTGAAGGCGGCTCCAGAACCCAGCAACCCAAGATCAGGCGCCCTTGTCCCGGCAAAGGTCCTTCACCAGCTGTTGCTCGTAGTCGGTGCCGGGTAGGTCCCAGGTTTTCCAGGCGCCCGAGGGGCCGGTGGCATTGATGCGCTTGGCGCTGCAATTCACGGCCAGATAAAACGATTGGCCGGTGGCATTGAGACCCGGGGCGACAAAGCTGCCGCCCATCGGTTGCCAGTTGGCCCAGTCCACCTGCAAAGGACCGAAGCTGCGCCAATCGGGCTTGGCCGGTTTGGCGGGGGCCGTTTCTGTTTTGGCCGGTTTGGGGGTCGGATCCGCCTTGGCGGTGACCACGGCGTTCACCGCTGGTTTCGGTTCCGGTTGGACGGCTTGGGCCACTGGCACGGCCGGCTTCTCCACCACTGGTTTTGCCACCACTGGCTGGGCCACGACGGGCTTGGTGACGGCAGGTTGGGTCACCACTGGCTTCTCTTCCAATGGCTTCTCAACTACTGGTTTTGCCACCACTGGTTGGGTCACCACTGGCTTGGCCACCACCGGCTGGGTCGCGACCGGTTGGGCCACCACTGGCTTGGGGGCGGCAGCAATGGGGGCCGAAGCCGGCTTGCTGGCGGGTTTGGCGGCGGGCTTGCTGACGGCCTTGGCGACCGGCTTGGGTCGTGGGGGCGGGTTGCGCAGCTTCAGCTGGGTGTCCGGCACCAGGTTGTCCGGATCCTTGAGCCCATTGAGGGACGCGATCCGCTCGATCGGCACCCCATAGGAGTTGGCGATGTCGGAGAGGGTGTCGCCAGGGCGCACGGTGTGGCTGAGGGCCTTGGCCTGGGCGGCGCTGAGGGCTGGTAGTACCGGCGGTTTGGCGGGCTTGGCCGGCCCGGCGGTGGGCACGCTGATGCGGCTACCGGCCTGGAGACCCTTGGGGTCGCGGATGCCGTTGAGTTCGAGCAGGCGATCGCTGCTGATGTTGTAGCGGTCGGCGATTTCGGAGATGGTTTCGCCCGATTTCACCGTGTAGTTGGCGGGGCCGCGACTGGCCGGGCTTGCCGTGGCGCCCCTGGCGGCTTGGCCCGGCCCGGCGGTGGGCACGGTGATGCGGCTACCGGCCTGGAGACCCTTGGGGTCGCGGATGCCGTTGAGCTCCAGCAGACGGTTGGTGCTGATGCCGTAGCGGTCGGCGATTTCGGAGATGGTTTCCCCCGATTTCACCGTGTAGTTGCCCCGGCCGCCTCCCCCCTGGCCGCCTCCGCCTCCGCGGTTGGAACTGCTGGGGGCGCCTGGCACCGTCAGCTTGGTGCCGATCTGGAGGCCCTTGGGATCCTTGATGCCGTTGAGTTGCAGCAGCCGATCAACGCTGACGCCATAGCGAGCGGCGATGTCCGAGAGCGTTTCGCCCGGCTTCACCACAACCTCACCCGCCAGCCCGGGCAGGGGCAGCAGCAGGGCCAGGGCCAGGGCGACAGCGGAGCGGCGCATGGAGGGAAAAACGGCTGGTTGAACCTTACGGAGAACCGGGGAGCGCGCCAGTGTCCTGGGCACCGATTCCGCTCTGAAATCCCCCGCTTTCGCCAAGGGAGGGCCGCCGCCTGGGCCCGAACCCTCAGCCCAGCAGGCGTTTCACCAGGTTGAGCTTGCTGCCGTAGGGCGGGTAACGGAAGGGCAAATCGAAGGCAAAGGGGCGCCGCAGCAGGCTGCGTTGGTGGGAGAAGGTGTCGAAGCCCGCCTGGCCGTGGTAACTGCCCATGCCACTGCTGCCGACGCCGCCGAAGGCCAGCTCCGCCAGGCCCGCCTGCATCACCACATCGTTGCGGCAATAGCTGCCGGAGCTGGTGCCGGCCAGCAACTGGCGCTCCGCGGCATTGCTGCGGCTGAATAAATAGAGGGCCAGGGGCTTGGGCCGGCTGTTGATCGCCGTGACCGCTTCGGCCAGGGACTCCACGCCCAGGATCGGCAGCAGGGGGCCAAACAGTTCGGAGGCCATCAGGGGATCGCTTGGGTCATCCACCGCCAGCAGGGTGGGGGCGATGCGCAGCTGCTCCGGATCGCTTTGGCCGCCAAAGAGGATCTGGCCCTTCAGGCGGGCGCCCTCGAGCAGGGCCGAGAGCCGCTCAAATTGGGCCCGGTTGACGATCCGGGCCAGGTCGGGCGATTGCAGGGGATCGGCGCCGAAGCAGGCCGTGATCCGGCTGGACAGCCGCCCGACCAGCTCCTGGCGAATCGGTTCCTCCACCAGCAGGTGGTCGGGGGCGACGCAGGTTTGGCCGCCGTTGATGGCTTTGCCCCAGACCAGGCGCTTTGCTGTGGTCTCCAGGTCGGCATCGGCGAGCACCACCGCCGGACTCTTGCCGCCCAGCTCCAGGGTCACGGGGGTGAGGTGGGGGGCGGCGGCCGCCAGCACCAGCCGGCCGACCCGCTCGCCGCCGGTGAAGAAGATGTGGTCAAAGCGCAGCTGCAGGAGCTCCTGGGCCACCTGGCCATCGCCCTGCACCAGCCGCACCACGGCCGGATCGAGGTGGCGCGCCACCAGCTCCGCCAGCAGGGCCGCCGTGGCGGGGGCGTGCTCCGAGGGTTTGAGCACGGCCGTGTTGCCCGCCGCCAGGGCACTCACCAGGGGCTGGAGCAGCAGGTGGAAGGGATAGTTCCAGGGGCCGATGATTAAGACGCAGCCCAGGGGCTGGGCCTGGGTTTCGGCCCGGCCGGGTTGGAGGCTGAGGGGCACGGCCGCGCTCCGGGGCGCCAGCCAGCGGCGCAATTTCGCTCGGGTGAGGCGGATCTCCTGGCGCACGGCCACGAGTTCAAAAAAGGCCTCCACCGGCGGCTTGCCCAGGTCGGCGGCCAGGGCGGCCAGCACGGCGTCTTCCCCCACGGCGCAGAGGCGCTCTAGGCGATCGAGTTGCTCCAGCCGCCAGGCCAGGGGCAGGGTGTCCCCCTGGGTCACCCGCTGGCGCAGGGCCGCCACGGTTTGGCCAGTCACGGTTTCGCTAGTCACGGAGTTGCCCGTAGGCGTTGCACTGCTAACCAATGCTGCCGGCATGGCGGGGGTCTGGGACATGGCCCAAAAGTCTGACGGGTGCGGCGCCTGAAGGTGGCTTTGGCTGAACCAGAGAGGACCTCTCCCAGGCCCTAGCCTCAGCCCGAGTGGCCCTTGCATCCATGGTTGGCACGCCTCCCCCCGCCCTGAACGGATCCACCGTGGGTGCCACCGTGGATGCCGCCCTAGGTGCCTCCATGGAGGTGCTGGAGCTGTTCCCCCGCTATGTGCTGAAGGGCAGCCTGCCCCCGGCCCTGCTGATGGCCCTATGCGAGCTAGCCACAGAGGTGCTGAAGGCGCCGGAACGCAGCCCCGACGCCTCGCGCAAACTGGCCGGCCAGCTGGCCCTGCAGCTGGAGCTCGGCCCCCAGCAACCGGCGGTGCAGGAGTTGTGCCGCGAGGTGATCCTGCCGGGTTGTGAGCGCTGGATTCGCCATGTGATCGATCGCCAGCCGCCCCAGGGCCGGGGCCCCTGGACGGAGGGCCGCTACGGCCTGCAGATCATTGATGTATGGCTGAATGTGCAACGGGCCGGCGATTACAACCCCACCCACACCCACGGCGGCAGTTTTTCCGGGGTGCTGTTTATACAGGTGCCCCCCCAGATCAGCGGCGCCAGCTTTGATGGCCAATTGTGTTTCCATGGCCCGGAGGAGTGGCACATCCAAAGCTTCCGCACCGGCATGGCGGAGTACGTGCTGCCAGTGCCCGGCGAGTTCTATGTGTTCCCCGCCTGGCAACCCCATTCGGTGCCCCCCTTCCGCGGCGAAGGCGAACGCTGGTCGTTGGCCTTCAACGTGGTGGCCGTGCCCAATCCCGTCGGCGCAGCCAGGCCTCCCCAAATGCCCCTGGTAACGGGCTTGCCAACCGGTGGGGGCAATCCGCTGGGGGCTAATCCTGCGAACCTTGCCGGCAATGTGTCGTTGTCCAGCGGGCGCAAGCGGCCGCCGGGTTTTTAGGGAAGTCGCAGTTGAACTAATCTGATGCCATGACGCCAACGACCTCGCCAACCGCCAAGCCTTGGGCTGTTACCGCCGCCAAAGTGGCTGAGGTGGTGAGCCGATTGTCTGCCGATTCGGCCCCCTCGCGGTTGATTGTGTTTGGCTCGGCCGCCAGGGGCGATCTCAGTGCGGCTAACGACCTCGATTTGATGGTGATTGAACGGGAGCCAGTGAATCGCTACGCCGAGACCTTGCGGCTGCGCAGCCTGCTGCGGGATGTATTGATGCCGATTGATCTTGTGGTGACAACCGAGGCTAGCTTTCACGAGCGCTCCGTGATTCCTGGAACTCTGGATTACCACGTGGCCAAGGAAGGTCGACTTCTCCATGACGCCCGCTGATCAAGCTCGGCTGCTGTTGCGCAAGGCGCAGCAGGACGAGGCGATCTTGCAGCAGCTTCTTGATAACCAGCTGATCACAGATAAATCCCTAGGCTTTCATGCCCAACAGGCTGCTGAAAAATTGCTTAAGGCCCTACTCACCTTGCATGGTCTTGACTATCCTCGCAGCCATGATTTGAGTGTGCTTTTGGCGCTCTTAGGGCAAGAGGGTGTTGTCCTGCCAGATGGACTCCAGCAGATTGCAGACCTGACTCCTATGGCCACGCTCTATCGCTATGAAGATCTGCCCCTCGATGTTGAGTTGCCCAGGTCTCAATGGCCTGTTTGGCTGGCCCAACTCCGCACCGTCGTAAAACTCTCGATCGAGTCATCTAACCCAGCTCCTCCTTGCGGCAGTCCTGAAGGAGATCGGAGCCGTTGAGGGGCGGGAAATCCGCAGCACCCTAATGGGACTTAGCTTCAAGCAGATGGCCCAATTCCGTCAGGCCCAAGGAGAGGGCCCGCCGCAGGGCTCGCTGGCGATTATTGGTTCCTAGTTTCTGCAGTAAATTGCCGCTGTAGGTTTGGATGCTGCGTACGGAAAGCCCTGTTTTTTCTGCCGTTTCCCGATTGCTCATACCGAGGGCATAGGCCTCGAGCAGTTGATGCTCCCTTGGCGTGAGGGTGATCGTGCCGGGATAGGAATCAGGGGCTAGTTGTTCAAGCTGCCCTAGGCGCTGATGAATGGAAGGACTGAGGTAACTGGTATTGCTGATGAGGGCCATGGTGACAAAAGTGAGCGTATCGGGATGCCCCAAAACATCCTCCTCCGCGATCACAATCGGGCAATCGGGATAGCCGAAGAATGCATCCAGCTTGGTTACGAATGCCGTGATCCTCATGCTTGGGCGAAGCTGCTTCGCCTGGCTAATCACGCTCGACGCACTCTGGTCAGGCAGGTTATCGTCGATTGCCAAAATGTTTGGCATGAGACTAGAAACAAGCAGCAAGGCATCTTTGCCGGTGTCGGCTGCGCCTAAAAAGTGTCGCTTGACGGGCAGGCCCCGATACAATTGGGCGATCAATAGATGGGATTTGCAAGCGAAGGCAATCGTGGGCTCAAAGCCACTAGAGAGGTAGGCCAGGCGAAAGCGCTTTTCAAAGCTTGTTGTGGCATCTGCAAGCTGGTTAGCGGTGAAAATCATGATCGGCTTGTGAC
>Ga0310325_10082_pt1 | contig 11326 bp, 10 predicted proteins | sample LakSupSRFTotalC5_FD_195539 | JGI IMG/M metagenome (GOLD analysis project Ga0310325, IMG submission 195539) | Enriched freshwater cyanobacterial communities from Lake Superior, Ontario, Canada - SU02.SRF.Total.C5 (v2) (version 2) | ecosystem: Environmental > Aquatic > Freshwater > Lake | place...
CTTCTGATCAAATTTATCTAGCTACTCGCGCAAGTGAACAATCCTGGTTTCATTGAGCTTCCTGAATTGCAGCAGCAACTCTCCTGCTGCTGGAAGCAACTCAGCCAAGCCGAGAGCTGGAACGCCAATTTGCCTGTGCCACTGCTAAATCGTTGCTGGCTAAGGCTAGAAGTGTTGGAAGTTGCCAATTTATTGAAACGATTGCCGGTGGATGCAAGTGCCCATGCGCCAGAGCTGGTTCGTTTTCAGCAATTGTTGCGCCAAGGGCTCAATTCTGAGCAGGCAGAACGGCTGTGTTGGGAGGAATTCACAGCTGAGGCATGTCACCTAGCCCTGCGCCGCTATTGGGAGGCTCAGCAAAACCCTCAATATCTATGGAATTTCAGCAATTATTTGGATCTACTTGGGCGCTACCGCAAAAATCTTGAGCAAGGCCATTGCAGTTTGCCATTGTTGATTTTGCCCCGCAGCAACGATCAAATGCAACTCAAATGCCACTGGATAGAAGCTTGATGCTGGGCCGGCGATAAGTCAAAATAAATTATTGAGATAGGTAACGGCGAAATGCCTGAGCAGGACAGGGGCCAAAGAGACGGTGAACGGGCAGAGGGCAACCGCCGCGAAGCGGCTGGAGGTTTTCGCATTCGTCTAAGCGACAATGAATTGCGGGCAGCCCGCACAATTCAAGACACCTTTCAGTTGCGATCAACAGTTGCGGTGCTTGGGTTCGCTTTGCGCACTGTGGCCCAACTTTTAGAACAAGGCTCCCTTGCTGAACTTGTAGCCCAGCAGCAACAGGAAAATGCTCGGCCAGCCAGAGAAGCAGTTAATCGAGGCGATCGCGGTGGAAGATCTGAACGAACTGACCGCGCTGAACAAGTTGAAAGGGCGCCAAAACCAGATCCCTTTGCTCGTCCCAGCAAACCGGCCATAGAGATTGTTGAACCAGTTGATGAACCAGTTGATGAAGAAAATGTAGTTACTGAAGCGGAACAAGTCTCCGATTCTGATGAAAATAATTCCGGCGAAAACGCAGAACCTCTAGAAACAACTGCAGATATAGAAATCACCCCAGAAGCCTGATGACTAAACCCAGAGTTCTCTCTGGAGTTCAACCCACTGGCTCTTTGCACCTAGGGAACTGGCTGGGTGCAATAAAAAATTGGGTTGAACTACAAGATAGCCACGATACCTTTTTCTGTGTTGTTGACCTACACGCAATTACTGTTCCCCATGATCCGCATGAATTAGCTAAAAATACGATTAACACTGCAGCACTTTATTTTGCTTGTGGTATCAATTACGCTAAGTCTACAGTATTTGTACAAAGCCATGTTCCCTCCCATTCGGAATTATGCTGGTTACTAGATTGCCTTACACCATTAAATTGGCTGGAAAGGATGATTCAATTCAAAGAAAAGGCTGTAAAACAAGGCGATAATGTTTCAGTCGGATTATTAAATTATCCCGTATTAATGGCCGCTGATATTTTGCTCTATGATGCCGACTTAGTACCTGTAGGAGAAGATCAAAAGCAACATTTAGAATTAGCCAGAAACATAGCTCAGCAAAGGGTAAATAGTCGCTTTGGCAGCGAAGAAAAGCCCATTCTCAAGGTGCCTGAGCCATTGATTATTAAAGAAGGTGCTCGGATAATGAGCCTCACTGATGGAACAGCAAAAATGAGTAAAAGTGATCCCAATGAGGGATCTCGCATAAACCTATTAGATCCACCAGAACTTATAGTTAAAAAAATAAAGCGCGCTAAAACTGATCCTATAATTGGTCTAGATTTTGATAATGCTGAGCGACCAGAGGCTTCAAATTTACTCAATATCTATGCAATTGTTAGCGGACTTGAGCGGCAGCTGGTATCAAACGAATGCGCATCAATGGGTTGGGGTAAATTTAAGCCCCTTTTGGCAGATGCCTTAGTAGAAACTCTACGCCCAGTGCAAACTAATTATGCAGAAATTATTGCAAATAAATCTGAATTAATCAATGTTCTAAAGCAGGGCAAAGAAAAAGCTGAAGAGGTGGCATCAAAAACGATTAAGCGAGTTCGGGATGCAATGGGATTTCTAGAAGCATGATTAAGCTTATTAACGCGAGCGTGCATCTATTGAATATGAGGCATTCACATTGCAGCGTTTAGCTGCAACCTGCCAAGCGCGATCAAATAGATGCCAACGAAAACTACGCGGATCGCTGCGGCTGTGGCTGCGATCAACGGAAGCATGGGTGGTAACTCTTCGCATTGGAATGCCCCATCGCAATTGCCAAAGCAACACCTGCTGCGCTAATTGAGAATATTGTTGATTGCTGTAACCACTATGACCATCTGTGTTGCCACCACCGTCTAAAGGACTTACCAAACTTATATGTAATGCCACATTATTAATCGAGCCAGCCGCAGCTGGAATTTTAGAGCCACGATGGCGAATCGTACTATCACCCCAAGCACTCCAACCAGCGCCATAAGCTCTAAATTCATCAGCAACTATGCGATATAAGCTACCATCTCTTGCAAGAATTAAATGATAACTTAGCTGTTGATTATCATTAGGATGTGGGGTTGAAAAAAGCTTCAATGTTGGATCTAATGGTAGCACTGTTTCGTGTAAAACTATTACAGAAGGTTGATTTGGAATCCTGCCGTCAGCTAAATCTTTAGATCTGCGTAGGCCATAGTTTGTTTTATCAGCGGGCTGCCAAATTTCTCTCAGGTTCAGAATTTGCTTACATTTTTTTGATAATTCCGGTGTAGCGCTTAACAATTGCTGCAAATCTGCAGCCTGTGCAAATATCGAACGAGGGGATTTCCCAAAAAAAATCCATTCTGTTGCGGCGGTTCTAATTAAAATTAAACTAATAACAATACCTCCAATTATAATACCAGATCCAAACCAGAGATATTTTTCAGCTATCTTCATGGTTCCCGATACACCACGCGGCCCTGCTGATTATTTGTTATGTCTAGCAGATCCGCATGTAAAAGTCGTTCGATTTCTGCTCGTACAGCAGCTACATCAAATACACCGCTGGGCTCTAATGCCAACACAGCATCATTGATGCTGAAGCCGCCCGGTCCACTGCGGCGTGCAAGCAAAAGCAGTTGCCGATCTAGAGGATCTTGTAGGTCCTTTGCCGCAATCGCTTCTTCGAGTAATAGTGGGTAATTAGATGATTCCACAAAACCTGGAATCAAAAATAAATCAATCAATTGGCCAAGGCCGCAAATCCCAAATGTAAGTAGGTACACAATTCCGCTCACTGGACGCCGGTTGTAGAAGCGCTGCATTCCGCATATTCCCACCAGGGAAAGACACCAGAATGCATAAGAAATATCTACCCTACGCAGCTTCTGCGTAAGGGAATCGTGAAAAATCGACTTATAAGACGGCCTGCTCACGGTTTTGCCTTAAAGATCTTGAGCTGGTTCCATTAGAACCGATCCCGTTGACAGAATAAGGATTTGAATGCGTAGGATCAAGGTTGCAGGAGCTTGATTGGTGCAGGAATTAACCACGGAGATTCAAGTACCCATCACCCTGCCGAAAACTAGTGAAGATCCTGAGTTGCTGAGGATCCGTCATTCCATGAGCCATGTGATGGCGATGGCCGTTCAGCATCTGTTTCCAGCCGCAAAAGTAACGATTGGACCGTGGACTGAAACTGGATTTTATTACGATTTTGATAACCCAGCTCCATTCACTGAGGCCGATTTAAAGGCGATCAAAAAGGAGATGGCAAAAATAATTGGCAGACGCTTACCGCTCCAACGCATCGAGGTAACAAGGGCTGAGGCACAGACGAAAATCATTGCTAACAACGAACCATACAAATTAGAAATTCTTGCCGGGCTGCAGGAACCCATCACCATCTACACGCTTGGGGAAACCTGGTGGGATCTTTGCGCCGGTCCCCATGTAGAAAATACGGGCGAATTAAATGCAAAAGCTTTTGAACTGGAAAGTGTTGCTGGTTCCTACTGGCGTGGCGATGAGAAAAGGGCTCAGTTGCAGCGTATCTACGGCACAGCATGGGCATCTACTGAACAATTAGCTGAATACCAAAGACGTAAACAGGAAGCCCTGCGCCGCGACCATCGACGCATTGGCAAAGATTTAGAACTTTTTTCTATTGAGGATGAAGCAGGGGCTGGCCTTGTTTTTTGGCATCCCCGAGGGGCGAGGATGCGATTACTTATTGAAGATTATTGGCGAGCCGCACACTTTGATGCTGGCTATGAATTGCTCTACACCCCCCATGTAGCTGATATTAACCTCTGGAAAACATCAGGTCATCTTGATTTTTACAGTGAGAGCATGTTTGGCCCCATGCAGGTAGATGAGCGTGAATATCAATTAAAACCAATGAATTGCCCTTTTCATGTTCTTACATATGCAAATAAATTAAGAAGCTACAGAGAATTGCCAATTCGCTGGGCCGAATTGGGCACCGTTTATCGCTATGAACGTCCCGGGGTAATGCATGGGCTTATGAGAGTGCGCGGCTTCACTCAAGATGATGCTCATATTTTTTGCCTACCGGAACAGATTGGAGACGAAATTTTAAAAATACTAGATCTTACGGAGCTGATTCTATCTACGTTTGATTTCACTAAATATGAAATCAACCTATCAACAAGGCCGCCAAAATCAATAGGTGAAGATGTCTCTTGGGAACTTGCCACAAACGGCCTTATTGAAGCTCTTAATCGCAAGGGCTGGAGCTATAAGATAGATGAAGGTGGCGGTGCATTTTATGGCCCCAAGATTGACCTAAAAATAGAAGATGCCATCGGCAGAATGTGGCAATGTTCCACGATTCAACTTGATTTTAATTTGCCAGAGAGATTTAACTTAGAATATGTGGCAGCAGATGGCAGCCGCAAACAGCCAATCATGATCCACAGGGCGATATTTGGATCTTTGGAAAGATTTTTTGGCATTATGACGGAGAACTATGCAGGTGATTTTCCTTTTTGGCTGGCCCCTGAGCAGCTTCGCTTGTTGCCTGTTACTGATGAGGTAATGGTTTACGCAGAAGCGCTTCAGGCAGAATTCCAGAGTAACGGAGTTCGCTGCGCTATTGATCGCAGTGGTGAAAGACTAGCCAAACTTATACGCAACGGTGAGCAACAAAAGATTCCTGTACTTGCAGTAATAGGCAGTAAAGAAGCAGAACAAAAAAGCCTTAGTTTGCGCAGTCGTAGGCAGGGGGACATGGGCACTATTTTAAAACAAGATTTTTTAAAAGCAGCGAAGGAAGCGAATCATTTGCGGCGGCCAGATTTAACTCTTTAAGCTTTGGTGGGTTGGCAAATGGCCTAATTATTGCCAGCCTGCAGATGCTTTCCCCCCAGATTTAATGACCCTTTTACTGGCCGGAGATCTTGGCGGTACAAAAACCCTTCTTGCCCTTTACGAAGCGAGTGGCAATAAGCTCACCTGTGTTGTGCGGGAGCGTTTTATTTCAGCTGAATGGCCCAATTTAGGGCCGATGTTGAAAAAATTTCTTAGCGATCAACTTCAAAGCGGAATGTGTGTGGAGGCCGGCTGCATCGCAGTTGCCGGACCTGTTAGCAACGGTAAAGCGGTAATAACAAATCTCAACTGGAATATCGATGAAAAAGAATTGGCAAGCAGTTGCGGCCAAAAGCTTGAATTAGTTAACGACTTTGCTGTTTTGGTTTATGGGTTACCTCATCTCAATAGTGAGCAAGAAATTTCAATCCAAGCTGGTACACCAGACCCCGCTGGACCAATCGCAATAATCGGAGCGGGTACGGGCCTTGGCATGGCACGTGGCATCAAATCTCAAGGGGGATTGTTATCTCTCCCCAGCGAAGGGGGCCACAGGGAATTTGCCCCTCGCAACGCTGATGAATTGCTATTGGTGGGTTGGTTACGCAAAGAACTAAAGCTCGATCGACTTTCTGTTGAACGCATTGTTAGTGGCACTGGCCTTGGACTTATCTACCTATGGCTTGAGCATTGCGGGGGAGCAGAGGAACAATTTTTTCTATCAGATTCAGCCAAAGCCTGGAAGGAGCTGCCACCAGGAGACCCTGACAGACCTGATCTACCGGCATTAGTGGCAACACATGCTGCCAATGGTGGACCACTAGCAAGCAAAGCTCAAAAAATATGGCTTGGTGCCTACGGCTCCGCCGCAGGCGATCTGGCAGTACACGAAATGGCTAGTGGTGGCTTGTGGGTGGGGGGCGGTACAGCGAATAAACAACTGCAGGGGCTCCAATCTGAAGCGTTCCTTGGCTCGATGGCCAAGAAGGGCAGGTTCAGTGAATTTGTTAGCAATCTGCCTGTAAAAGCACTAGTTGATAGCGACGCTGGCTTATTTAGTGCTGCATGCCGGGCTCGGGTGCTGGCAGAGTGCCGGTAGCAGAGGAATCGCCATGGAGGCGGGCGGCCATAAGGCAGCGCCAACCCAACCCAAAGTTGGGGAAGCAGTGATGGTTAATGTTCCAGCTACCACGGCCAATCTTGGCCCTGGTTTCGACTGCCTTGGTGCAGCCGTGGAACTGGGCAACCGATTTCAGCTCACTGTGCTGGAGGGGGGCGGCACCCATTTTGAATTAATTATTGAAAGCAGCGATGGGTCCCACCTCAGAGGGGGGCCAGACAATCTTGTTTACCGTTCTGCCCAGCGGGTATGGCGAGAGGTGGGCATGGAACCGATGGCCCTTGAAGCAAGGGTTCATCTAGCAGTCCCACCGGCCAGAGGGCTAGGCAGCAGTGCCACCGCAATTGTGGCGGGCTTGATGGGGGCAAATGCGCTGATGGGTGAACCCCTAGGCAAGGAAAAACTGCTTGAACTAGCAATTGATATTGAAGGCCATCCAGACAACGTGGTGCCTTCATTACTGGGGGGCTTGTGTTTAACAGCAAGAGCCGCCTCCCATCGTTGGCGAGTGGTGAGATGCGAATGGCATCCAACAGTGCAGGCGGTTATCGCAATTCCAACAATTCGTCTATCAACAGCTGATGCCCGTAGGGCGATGCCGAAACAAATCGGTATCGCTGATGCGGTATCCAATTTGGGCTCCCTAACTTTGTTGCTTCAGGGTTTACGCAGCGGAAATGGAGATCTAATCGCTGATGGGATGCATGATCGCCTGCATGAACCCTATCGCTGGCCATTAATTCAAGGAGGTACTGAAGTGAGGCGGGCGGCAATGCAAGCAGGAGCGTGGGGCTGCGTAATCAGCGGCGCAGGGCCAAGCTTGTTAGCGCTGTGCCCGGTTGATAAAGCACAACTTGTAGCGGCGGCTATGGCAATGAGTTGGGAGGGAAAAGGAGTTGGCGTGAGGAGTGAAATCTTGCAGCTGCAAAAAGGAGGCAGCAATTGGAGCAAGGCTGCGCCAATTAACTAGGTAAAATTACTCAGATGGTGGCAGTAAACTGATAGGTTGGCTGCTGCCCGGAGCTGGTGGCAAAAATTGGAATTGAGCCTGATTGTATTGCTGCCTCTTGTAGGGGTGCTTGTTTTGGCTGTATTGCCAGCTGGCTGGCAGAAGAGCTGTCGCTGGGTAGCCCTCGGCACCCTGCTTATTGATCTCGGATTGATGATCTGGACGTTTTGGCGTCATTTCGATCCAAGCCTGGGCAGCCTGCAGCTGGTTGAACGCATCAACTGGCTGCCAGCAATGGGGTTGCAATGGTCTTTGGCGGCCGATGGGATTTCAGCCCCACTCGTACTGCTTAGCGGCCTCGTAACAATGCTGACTGTGGCTGCAAGTTGGAAGATTGAATTAAAACCAAGGCTTTATTTCGCGCTTTTATTAGCTCAGGCTTCAGCTCAGGGGGTTGTATTCCTTTCGCAAGATCTTCTTCTATTTTTTCTAGCTTGGGAGCTTGAACTAGTTCCTGTGTATTTATTGATTGCAATTTGGGGCGGGCAAAAACGCCAATATGCTGCAACAAAATTCATTTTATATACCGCAACTGCCTCCCTATTAATTCTGATAAGCGGCCTTGCACTCGCCTTTCACGGTGACGGCTTTACGCTAAACCTTCAGGAATTATCTGAACGCAGCTATAGCGGAACATTTGGTTTATTATGTTATTTGGGCTTCTTGATAGGTTTTGGCGTAAAATTGCCTATGTTTCCGCTTCATACCTGGCTACCCGATGCCCATGGCGAAGCAAGTGCACCTGTTTCGATGTTATTAGCGGGCGTATTATTAAAAATGGGTGGTTATGCACTTTTGAGATTTAACGTGCAAATGCTCCCAGAAGCACACTTAAAACTTGCTCCTGCATTAATGGTGCTTGGAATCGTAAATATTGTTTATGGCGCTTTAAATGCATTTGGTCAAGATAATGTTAAAAGACGTATTGCCTGCAGCTCAGTGAGTCATATGGGCTTCGTGCTCCTAGGACTGGCGGCCGTTAATGATCTGGGCCTGAATGGTGCAATGCTTCAGATGATTAGCCATGGATTAATAGCTGCTGGCTTATTCTTCGTAACAGGCGTATTTTACGAGCGAACCAAAACGTTATCAATCCCAAACATGGGGGGATTAGCAAAAGTTTTACCAGTTACATTTGCAATGTTCGTTATAACTTGCCTTGCCTCATTAGCGCTTCCTGGAATGAGTGGTTTCGTAAGTGAAATCACCGTATTTCTTGGAATTACCAGCAATGAAAGTTTTACGATTGGCTTTAGGGTCATAACCATAGTATTAGCTGCAGTGGGTTTAATTTTAACGCCTATGTATTTACTAAGTATGTGCAGGAGAGTGTTCTTTGGCCCGCGGATACCAGCCCTTGCAACATTAGGAGATATGAATCCCAGAGAATTAACAATCGCACTTGTGCTTGTGGTTCCAACTCTAATGATTGGATTTTGGCCCCGTCTTGCCAGTGGCATCTATGACGCCACCACCGATACAGTTGCTGCTCAGATCCACAGCACCTTAATAGCTGTATTAGAAATGCTACCTACAATTGGTTAATCGATGGCTGAAGCCTTATCCCCCTACAAAGATTTGCTCAATGGTGTTGGTATACCCCAATTCAATGCCATCGATGGCGAGGCAGTTAATCAAGCGATACCCGATCTGCTGAATCAGCTTGAAAAAGAGCTAGAGACAATTGAATACAGCCTTTGCAACCAAGCAAAACTTGGCATTAAACCCCAATGGGATGAAGTGCTGCAACCATTGCAGCAGATAGGTGAACGGCTCAGATGGAGCTGGGGCGTTGTTAATCATCTACTAGGAGTTTGCAATAACCCTGAGCTAAGAGAGGCGCACCAAAAGCAACAAGCAGCGGTTGTGAAATTTACTAGCAGAATCTCTCAATCCAAAGCGATTTACGAAGCTTTAGAGGCCCTTGAATCGCAGGCTGCTGGCTTGGGAAAATGCCAAAACCGCATCCTGCAAGCTGAGCTTCTCGCCATGCGCTTACGAGGTGTTGGTTTATCTGTTGAAGATCAACCCATTTTTAACCAGCTCAGTGAAGAGTTGAGCGCCCTTGCCACCAGCTTTAGCAACAACGTGCTCGATGCCACCGCAGATTGGAATCTTTTGATCACAGAAGAGGATCAAATGGCGGGATGTCCGCAGAGTTTGCGCGAGCTTCTGGCCCATGCTGCACAGCAGAAAGATCATCCAAAAGCATGTGCCGAAAAAGGACCTTGGTTGCTGGGCCTGGATCAACCTCGCTACGGCCCCTTCATGCAATTCAGCGAATCGAGGCAGCTGAGGGAAAAACTATATAAAGCCTTCATCACAAGAGCATCTCTTGAACCAAACAATAATCAGATACTAGTAACTAAAATTCTGCAATTACGTCAAAAGAAAGCAGCTCTGCTCGGTTACAAAAATTGGGCGGAAGTTAGCCTTGCCAGCAAAATGGCACCATCTGTATTTGCAGTGGAAACTCTTTTAGAAGATTTGCGCTCCCCTAGTTTCACATCTTGTATCAAGGAATTGGATGATCTGCGGGATATGGCACCGGAAGCAACCGATTTGCAACCCTGGGACGTGAGTTTTTGGGCCGAAAAACTGCGTTTGCAGAGATTTAATCTAGACAGCGAATCATTGAGACCCTGGTTTCCACTACCTCAGGTGTTAGATGGTTTATTTGATCTCTGCGAACGACTCTTTTCGATACGTATCGAAGCAGCCGATGGCGGTGCTCCAATTTGGCACTCTGACGTGCGTTACTTCAAGATATACGAAAAGATATCAAACGAACTCTTAGCATCTTTTTATCTAGACCCCTACAGCAGACCTGGATCAAAGCGCGGGGGAGCTTGGATGGATGAATGCTTGGGTCGCCATCGCCTGAGTAACGGGCAGCTAGTGCTGCCCGTGGCATACCTAATTTGCAACCAAAGTCCGCCGCTAGGTGATACACCAAGCCTGATGACTTTTAGTGAAGTGGAAACACTATTTCACGAATTTGGCCATGGTTTGCAACACATGCTCACAAGAGTTGAACAACCTGAGGCCGCTGGAATTAATGGAGTTGAATGGGATGCAGTTGAATTGCCAAGCCAATTCATGGAAAATTGGTGTTACGACAAAAAAACTCTTACTTCTATGGCTCGGCACTGGAAAAGCGGCGAGCCCTTACCTGAAGAAGAGCATACAAAGCTTTTATTGGCCCGGAATTTCATGGCTGGTGCAAATACCCTTAGGCAGGTGCATCTTGCACTTACAGATCTTCAACTTCATGCCAATTGGCATCTAGAGGCTGGAATAAGCCCAGAACAAATGCGTCGGGAAATTGCCAAAACAACCAGTGTTCTTCCGATACTGGAGGAAGATTCCTTGCTTTGCAGTTTTAGTCATATATTCGCGGGCGGATATTCAGCCGGTTATTACAGCTATAAATGGGCTGAAGTATTAAGCGCAGATGCATTTGCAGCCTTCGAAGAAGCTGGTTTGGATGATGAATCGGCTGTGCAAGAAATGGGGCAACGTTTTAGGGCAACAGTATTGAGCCTCGGAGGCAGTGAAACCCCCCAGCAAATATTTGAAGCATTTCGCGGTCGGGCACCATCAGCTCAAGCGCTGTTGCGTCATTCTGGGCTTTTGAATTGATTGCGGGATCGCTTTACAGAAACCACACCATTAAATGCAGGAATTGGTGCATCACATTTTTTTAATTCAAGTTCTATTGGAAATATACCAAATTTTGCTTCTAAAACCTCAAAAATTTGTTCTGAAAAATATTCAATCGTATTGCAATTAATCAATTCACTCAATTTACGGATTGTGCTAATAACTTCAGCATAGTTAATTGTATGTTCAATTTGATCTGTTAATGCAGCATTACTAAGATCATAG
>Ga0310325_10087_pt1 | contig 10986 bp, 8 predicted proteins | sample LakSupSRFTotalC5_FD_195539 | JGI IMG/M metagenome (GOLD analysis project Ga0310325, IMG submission 195539) | Enriched freshwater cyanobacterial communities from Lake Superior, Ontario, Canada - SU02.SRF.Total.C5 (v2) (version 2) | ecosystem: Environmental > Aquatic > Freshwater > Lake | place...
GCCAATGGCTGCCAAAAGCACAGCATCACTGTTTTTGCATGCCTCCAAAGTGCTGGGCGGCAAAGGTTGCCCAAATTCCTCTATCGCTGCACCACCCACCGGTTGACTGTTGAAATTCAATTGAAAGCCAAATTGGTGGCCCACTTTTTCCAATAATTTCACCGCAACAGCAGTGATCTCAGGGCCGATCCCATCTCCGGCCAGAAGGGTGATTTGGTAACTGCCCATTGCCGCTTAAGTGTTGATGGCTAGTGGCAACCTATCGCGTCAGTTCGATTGATTCAGCTGCCGCAGATTGCGGGCCATATCGGGCAACTTGCTAAATACCGCAGAACAGCGCAGCCAAAGTCTGTTTGGTATTGCTGGATAACCACTAACAACTTCTCCAGCTGCCACTTCGCCATGGATTCCTGATTTGGAAGAAGCAATGGCGCCGTCACCAATAACAGCACGATTTGCTACCCCCACCTGGCCAGCAAGAATTACGCCATTGCCAAGCTTTGCACCGCCGGCAATACCTACTTGAGCAGCAATTGCGCAATTTTTGCCAATTACTACGCCGTGGCCAATCTGCACCAAATTATCGATTTTGCTTCCAGCACCAATGCGGGTTTCTCCCACTGCCGGGCGATCGATGGTGGAGCCGCAGCCCACCTCCACCCCTTCTTCCAGCACCACTAAACCGGTTTGAGGCATTTTGCGCCAGCCGCTGGCGGTGGGTACGAAGCCAAACCCCTCACTGCCGATAACTGCATGGGAATGCACAACGCATCCTTCTGCAAGCCGGCTGCCTGGATGCAACACCGCCTGAGAATGCAGTTCACAGCGCGGGCCGATTTCTACATCTGGATAGATCACAACGGCTGGATGCAAGATGCAGCCGGCCCCTATGCGGCTGTTTGCACCAATCACCACAAGGGCTCCCACATGCACTCCTTCAGCGAGCACCGCACTGGCATCAACCACAGCAGTGGGATGAATCCCGCCGGGCAATGCACTTTTGGGATAGAGCTGCTCTAAGGCCTCAGCAAAGCCAAGCCTTGGATTTTTCAGTGAAATCCAAGCAATTCCCCTTTCCGTTGCTTTTGCATGGAGCTCGGGATCCGGGGGCAGCAGCAGGGCGGATGCGCTTGTTTCAGCCAATGCAGCCAATAGGGCATTGCCGGGTTCAAGAAAACTCAAGTCCCCTTGGCTTGCTTGATCAAGGGCAGCTGCGGCCTTTAATTCGGGATCATCCCCTAAATGGAGCGGCTGATTTTCTCCCCCAGAGAGATGCGTAAGCAATGTGCTGAATTGCATGGCAAGTTAAATAACTCAGAGCTTGGCCGGGATCGTAGTGCTAATGCTTGAAACGGCAGTAATAACCAGTTGATCGCGATGAATCACCACCTCCGGCAACTGGGGCTCAAACTGTTGCACTAAATGAGAGCTCAAACCAAGGCAGCGCCGTAGTTCTTTGCTGGCGTAGGCACAGAGGCCGCGTCCCAATTCAAGGCCATCACTAGTAAGGATTCGTACCGGCGCTTGACGTTCAAAGTCGCCATTAACCTTGATAATTCCAATAGCCAATAGGGAAGCGCCCTTATCGAGCAAGGCTTTTCCTGCCCCTTCATCCACCAGTAGGTCGCCCTGGGGCACTGGGGCGTGGGCTAGCCAACGTTTGCGATCAGGTATGGGTGAAAGGCTTGCTAAAAAACGGGTGCCATGGCAATGCCCAGCCAATAATTCGGATAAAACAAGCGGATCACGTCCATCAGCCAACCTCACTTGGATGCCACTAGCAGTGGCAATACGGGCTGCCGCCAATTTTGTTGTAATCCCCCCAGTGCCCCATACATTTCCAGTGCCAGCGACGGTTTGAAGGGCATCTAGTTGAGCAAGGTTTTGCACCTCATCGATTGGTGTTGCCCCATTGTTTTGGCGCGGATCGCTGGAATAAAGACGATCCACATCTGTTAATAAAATTAATTCGTCAGCTTGTAGAGCTACGGCCACTAGGGCTGAAAGGGTGTCGTTATCTCCAAAACGCAGCTCTTCAGTGGCCAGGGTGTCATTTTCATTAATAATCGGCACCACATTCCAACTAAGAAGTTGCTGAAGGGTGCGGCTAGCACTTAGAAAACGACGCCTTGAAGCCAGATCGCCACGGGTTATTAACACCTGGGCCACGGTTTGAGCGTGGCTTCTGAAAGCATGGGCATAAAGCCCCATCAGTTGACCTTGACCGATGGCCGCCGCTGCTTGTAATTCCTCAACGAGTTTGGGTCTTGTTTTTAGCCCTAGCTCTTGGCAGCCGAGTCCAACAGCACCACTGGTTACTAGGGCAACACCATGACCTTTTGCTCGTTCAGCACTCAGGCTTGCGGCTAATCCTGCGATGAACTGAGCTGTGCTGAGCCCTTTATTGCCCCGTAACAAACTGGTGCCCACTTTCACCACCAAGGTGCGACTCATCAGTGCGGCAATCCCATATGCGGCAATCCCATATGCGGCAATCCCTGATCCATCCTGGCCCCCAGCCAGCGTGCCAATGTACGTTCGCTGCGCTGCAAAGTGTTTTTATTGCTCGGTTTACCATCACTGCCAACGGCATGCACCAGAACTGTGAATAGCCCCAGACGGTTTCCTGCAAGCACGTCTGTGAAAACTCGATCACCAATAAGGGCAACTTGAGCAGCAGGCAATTTCAATTGATTAAGCACAAGCCTTAGAGGGCCGCGTCTTGGTTTTCCTGCTCCTGCGGTAAAAGGCAGATCAAAGGCATTAGCGATTGCTTCAATTCTGCGGCGGTTTGGATTGTTACTGAATAGGTGCAAACGCCATTGATGACGCGCTTTGTTGAGCCATACCAATACATCTGCCGGGATTTCTTGGCTGTGTTGAGGCAGCAAAGTGCAATCCACATCAAGCACTAAGGCCTTGATGTTTAGATCGGCGAATACCTCCAAGGGCAAATCACAAACACTGCCCTTGGCCACCCAATTGGGTTCTAGCAAATCACGCAGGTTCAATCCTCAGACTCCCGCTCCTCCAATTCAGCTTCGATGCGTGGCTGTACCCGCTCGAACTCTTCACCTTCCACCAAGAGTGCAAACCCATCTTCCATGCGGGCCACCACAAAGAAGGGATCAAGGGGGATATATAAGCCGTATTCCTCTTCTGCCACCATGAAACTTACTAATAATTCGTAGGTTTCTGCATCATCATCATCATCATCACCATCGGCATCTTCGTCGTCGAAGTCGTCTGGATCTGGTTCTTCAAGCTCTCCTGCAACGGTGAGGGTTACAGCAGAACGCACCAAAGAAAGTTCATGTTCCTGGAGCACCACTTCAGCGGTTGAGAGTATTGGCTCACTGGCATCTAAACCTTCCAGCAGTTCTGGTTCTTCATCGTCGCTAAGCCGAAATAAGCAAACGGGGGTGTCCACTGGTGTGAGCAAGGCGTAGTCGTGGCCGTCAAGGGGGATCAGTTGTTCTAAGAAACAAAGCAGTTCCTTGCCCTTGCCATCGCGCACCACAATTGTGGGCACATCACTGGATCCCGAAAGAGAGGAGGTTTCGCTCATCGTATCTGTGGTAACTACATCAGGATCCCTCAAGGCTCGCTGCTGTGCTGTCACTAATGGCCGCCGCATAGACCGGTTCAGGTCCTTCCTGCAGCCATTGCTCGAGCAACAAGGCCGCAGCGGCACTATCTAAAGCTCCGCTGCGATCGCCATGAAGCTGCAGACTTTCAGCTGCACACCAGCTGCTGCAATGTTCATTAACCCAAGCGAGGGGCAGTGCTAACGCTCGTGCTAGATGGTTGCCGTAACGCCTGCAATATTCAGCTTGGGGGGTTGGTTGTTGGGCTTGATCTAGGGGAATTCCAACGATTAATGCTTCGCAGCGGCGTTGCAGCACAAGCGGTTTAAAAATAAGCAGATCTCGAGAGAAAATTCCACGGGCAATTGCAGGTAATGGCGAAATCGTTAGCCCAAGGGGATCGCATCCAGCTATACCGATGCGTTTTTTCCCCACATCGATTGCCAGAACTGAACGGGGCTGGGGTGGCTGCTTCAACGCCAACGCATTGCTTCTGGAACAGGCCTTTGCCTTGGTTGCCATTGCCCCACCAAGCGTTCGATGGTGCGGCTAGCAAGCCCGGGGGGGGGCACCAATTCATGGCGGCGCCAAAGGCTACGGGCGAGCACAAGCTCTTCTTGGATTTGTAGGGCTCCTTGTTGAGCAAGCCATTCATTACCTTCACAATTACTAATGTCGCAGCGAATTAAGGCAGGCAGGTGTTTATCCGCAGCGTTAGTGAGCAACAAGCCAAGGATGTCTCCGAGAAGGTGTTTCCAGCCTGGATGAAGGCTTAATTCGATTTCAGTGGGGCCCCTATGGCGGCGCCTAAGCAGCCTTGCTCCAGCCACCGCTTGGTGGCGTTGAAGATCTACCAACAAAAGGGAATCCACTTGGGAATCAGCCAAAAGATCTTCGCTGCGCAGATCTTGCATTTGGCGCAAGTGGCTTGGTGTTGCTGCCAGTTCAAGCTGCAATAGCAACACTGCACTGGCCCGGCTTAGGGGCTGAAACTGAAAGGGCTCTGGCAATACCTCAACCGCTTTTAGTTTTTTTAGCGACTTAAGCAGCCATGCCTGTTGATGTTGGAGGATTTGAAAACCCTGTTCCCTTAGAGCCGCCAAGGTTTGATCAGCGTTGCTGGCAGCCCTTGCAACCCAGGCCATGGCACCCGGAGCTTGCTCTAAAGCCGCTTTTAAAAGACAGCTGGCTACATCTAAAGGAGACACTGCATCACCCCAACTTTCCAATACCTCAAGGCGCCAGCAACTTCCTCTGCGATTGCAGGGTTCAGCTAGCAACAATCCAACACATCTCCCAGCATCGCTAACAGCAACAAGGGCCAAGGGTGCAGGTGAACTTGATGGGGCAAGCCACGGTTTAAGAGCGGAAATGGGTCTTAAAAAAACTAATTTCTGCAGTTGAGTTGCTAGGTATTGCAGTTCTGGTCTTTGCAGCTCAGCAAGGTGGCTCAGCTGCAAGAGCTCAACCTGCAGGTTTTGGTGCTGCAGTTGAGACTCCATGGCGTAGCCCATATTGCGAAACTTTATCTAGCTGTGCTCAGGATCGGGGCCTAACAACCACTAATGGCGTGCGTTCATTGGCATTGCCAGCTGGATTTGGCTTCAGGGCTCGTTCAAGCAACTTGAGATCGCACCCCCTGCTGGCGGCCAATATTTTTACGCGGCCCAGATCATTCACATCCACTACAGCCACGCCATGGCCCAAGGCTGCAGCCATTAGCTGCACCACTTTTTCGGGATCCTCAGGACCCATCACAATTGTTTGGTCGTAAGGAGGGGTAGATCCTGTTACGTCGTCGATTAACCGCGCCTGGGGGCCTGCTAATCGATAAAAACCACCTTTAATACCTGCAAGCTTTAAAAGAGCCCCAAGCAACCATGCCATCAATACCCTTGAAGGCCCAACTGAATTGATCAGGCTTTGCAGGCCGCAAGCGGTAGCCAGACTGCTGGTGGGATGAAATACGCGGCAAAGTGTCCTGGCTAATGCTGAGGGAGATATTTCAGATGGATGCTGATATCTGCCTTGCATTACTGCTAAGGGGCTTTCGGCAATGGTGAGGATGTCGCCCGGCTGTAAAACCGCTCCGGCGTAGCTGCGAAGCACTGTTTCAACGTTGTCTAGTACCCCAAGCAGATGGGTGGGTACTGCCAACACATAACAGTGATCGCCCTCTCTCCATTTGGCCTCTTGCGGTTGAACTGGGGCAGGGTGCTTGAGGGGTACAAGTAAACCCTCACGTTTTTTTAGTCGTCCAAAGGGGCCGTAATTCACCCAGTGGATATCAATCCAAAGCGAATCAAGCCGTTGCTCTAGCTGCTCCCCTTCAATCCATATTGAAACTTTCGCCTGGGTGCTCTTGTGCCCTTTAACGATGTACGCAAACCAATAATTATCAGCGCGGTTTTCCTCATCGGGATGACGAGGTTCCACCCTTGTGGTGAGTGTGATGTTTTTAAGGCTTTCACTGCCTAGTAAACGCGGCTTTGCCCTGAGTTCCGGAACAAAAACTTCCATCTGGCGATGGGGGTTGTTGATGGTTACAAAACCTTCAACGCAATAACTCCCAGGCGTGATCGACACGCTCCAAGCCTCAAATTTTAGTTTTAGTGGTGAACTCGGCTGTAGGCGATGTCTTGCTTCAAGCCAAAGCAATAGAAGCCCAAGGCCAGCAAGGCTTAGGGCGAAAAAAGTAAAAGTGAGTTGCAGTAGCTCCATGGCGGCGAGAGTAAGCCCCCATCTGCTAGGTTTTGGAGGTGATTGTATTCAGCACGATTTCGTTAAGAACCGGTGATTAATCGGTTCAGGCGATGATCTTGCTGTGATACGGTTCACAAGTCGTCGAAAGGCGACGCACCTGGACAACCGAAAAGCTTAAGGAACCGACTCTTCTGTCGCGTTTTTGATGGTGCAAAAGCACTGTTGAGAACAGATATGCGACAGAGGTGTGAGGTCCCGTCAAAAAGAAACAAGCGAAAACTACTGTGGATCAATTTGTGGTTCTCACAACTACGAATTGAGGTAAAGCAAGGTAGTGGACGCACCGGAACTGAGTTCCACGGAGAGCTGTGGGTCGCGCTGAGGAGTGCGGCTGAAACATGGCACTTTTCTGAACCTTTCGAGAGAAAGAGAGCTTAAGCACTGCATTTTTTTAATTTGTAGGACTAGCTGTGCACATTGCAAGCTATCAGTTAATTAAGGGGTCAAGATTTTAATTGAGATTCTGTGGTTAGTTGATTGTTTAAAAGGATGTGTTTACAACGGAGAGTTTGATCCTGGCTCAGGATGAACGCTGGCGGCGTGCTTAACACATGCAAGTCGAACGAACCTTCGGGTTAGTGGCGGACGGGTGAGTAACGCGTGAGAATCTGCCCTCAGGAGGGGGATAACGGTTGGAAACGACCGCTAATACCCCATATGCCGAGAGGTGAAATGAAATTCGCCTGAGGATGAGCTCGCGTCTGATTAGCTAGTTGGTAAGGTAATGGCTTACCAAGGCATTGATCAGTAGCTGGTCTGAGAGGATGATCAGCCACACTGGGACTGAGACACGGCCCAGACTCCTACGGGAGGCAGCAGTGGGGAATTTTCCGCAATGGGCGCAAGCCTGACGGAGCAACGCCGCGTGAGGGATGAAGGCCTCTGGGCTGTAAACCTCTTTTATCAAGGAAGAAGAACTGACGGTACTTGATGAATAAGCCACGGCTAATTCCGTGCCAGCAGCCGCGGTAATACGGGAGTGGCAAGCGTTATCCGGAATTATTGGGCGTAAAGCGTCCGCAGGCGGTTTTACAAGTCTGTCGTTAAAGCGTGGAGCTCAACTCCATTTCAGCGATGGAAACTGTAAGACTCGAGTGTGGTAGGGGCAGAGGGAATTCCCGGTGTAGCGGTGAAATGCGTAGATATCGGGAAGAACACCAGTGGCGAAAGCGCTCTGCTGGGCCATAACTGACGCTCATGGACGAAAGCCAGGGGAGCGAAAGGGATTAGATACCCCTGTAGTCCTGGCCGTAAACGATGAACACTAGGTGTCGGGGGAATCGACCCCTCCGGTGTCGTAGCCAACGCGTTAAGTGTTCCGCCTGGGGAGTACGCACGCAAGTGTGAAACTCAAAGGAATTGACGGGGGCCCGCACAAGCGGTGGAGTATGTGGTTTAATTCGATGCAACGCGAAGAACCTTACCAGGGCTTGACATCCTGCGAATCCCTTGGAAACGAGGGAGTGCCTTCGGGAGCGCAGAGACAGGTGGTGCATGGCTGTCGTCAGCTCGTGTCGTGAGATGTTGGGTTAAGTCCCGCAACGAGCGCAACCCACGTCTTTAGTTGCCAGCATTTAGTTGGGCACTCTAGAGAGACCGCCGGTGACAAACCGGAGGAAGGTGTGGATGACGTCAAGTCATCATGCCCCTTACGTCCTGGGCTACACACGTACTACAATGCTACGGACAAAGAGCAGCAAACTCGCGAGGGCAAGCAAATCTCATAAACCGTGGCTCAGTTCAGATCGTAGGCTGCAACTCGCCTACGTGAAGGAGGAATCGCTAGTAATCGCAGGTCAGCATACTGCGGTGAATACGTTCCCGGGCCTTGTACACACCGCCCGTCACACCATGGAAGTTGGCCATGCCCGAAGTCGTTACTTCAACCCGCAAGGGAGGAGGATGCCGAAGGTGGGGCTGATGACTGGGGTGAAGTCGTAACAAGGTAGCCGTACCGGAAGGTGCGGCTGGATCACCTCCTAACAGGGATAATAAACATTGAATGATGATTACCATTTTTGTGTAGTCCGTTTAACTGTTCATCTCTAGGTCGATCGGTACCTCAGTAATAATAAATCATTAATTTTACTATTAATTTAGTGAAGTTAATATGATTTAGAAGTTATCTCGGTCCTTAAGCTTGTCTAGGTCACACCCATGGCTGCTAGGCTATGGACGATGGGCCCGAAAGGGTTCCTGGGCCATTAGCTCAGGTGGTTAGAGCGCACCCCTGATAAGGGTGAGGTCCCTGGTTCAAGTCCAGGATGGCCCATTCAACATCTGAAAAAGGTGATTGGGGGGTTTAGCTCAGCTGGTAGAGCGCCTGCTTTGCAAGCAGGATGTCAGCGGTTCGAGTCCGCTAACCTCCATGGAAAAGTGATCTAGAAGGTAATGGTGAAACCAGCCTCGTTTAATTTTTATAATTTATAGATTATAGAGTTTAAACGATGCTGGGCTCAGCAATGGGTTCAGCAAAGAACCTTGACAACTGCATAGGTGAATCTGTAAATAAGCATCTAACAGATGATACAGAGAGTATTTAATTTAAACGAAGGTTTAAGTTAAGTGTAATTTGTATCAATCAATTCTGTAGAAAGCCGAGATCTAATTAGTTACGGAAATCTTTTTTTCACGAAGGGGATGAAAGTAATTAGTTAGGTAAATAAATGGTCAAGTTACAAAGGGCTCACGGTGGATACCTTGGCACACAGAGGCGATGAAGGACGTGGTTACCTGCGATAAGTCTCGGGGAGCTGGAAACACGCTTTGATCCGGGAATTTCCGAATGGGGCAACCCCTAGAACGGCTATCTGAATACATAGGGTAGCTCGAGCCAACCCAGCGAATTGAAACATCTTAGTAGCTGGAGGAAAGGAAAGTAAAAACGACTCCCTGAGTAGCGGCGAGCGAACGGGGAAGAGCCTAAACCGATGCTTCCGAGCATCGGGGTTGTGGGACAGCAACGTGGACCTGTGAAGTTAGGAGAAGCGCTTGAAAGGCGCGCCATAGAGGGTGAAAGCCCCGTATCCGAAAATGGATCAGGCCTAGCTGTATCCCGAGTAGCACGGAGCACGTGAAATTCCGTGTGAATCCGCGAGGACCACCTCGTAAGGCTAAGTACTACTGTGTGACCGATAGCGCAACAGTACCGCGAGGGAAAGGTGAAAAGAACCCCGGGAGGGGAGTGAAATAGAACATGAAACCGTGAGCTTACAAGCAATGGGAGTCCGACTAATCGGATGACCGTGTGCCTGTTGAAGAATGAGCCGGCGACTTATAGGCACTGGCAGGTTAAACCGGGAATGGTGGAGCCATAGCGAAAGCGAGTCTGAATAGGGCGATAGTCAGTGTTTATAGACCCGAACCCGGGTGATCTAACCATGGCCAGGATGAAGCTTGGGTGATACCAAGTGGAGGTCCGAACCGACTGACGTTGAAAAGTCAGCGGATGAGCTGTGGTTAGGGGTGAAATGCCAATCGAACCCGGAGCTAGCTGGTTCTCCCCGAAATACGTTGAGGCGTAGCGTCTGGTGCTCCAACAGGGGGGTAAAGCCACCGTTTCGGTGCGGGCTGCGAGAGCGGTACCAAATCGATACGAACTCTGAATACCCTGTGTGTAGCCAGGCAGTCAGACTGTGGGGGATAAGCTCCATGGTCGAGAGGGAAACAGCCCAGACCACCAGCTAAGGTCCCAAAATTACCGCTGAGTGATAAAGGAGGTGGGGTTGCCCAGACAACCAGGAGGTTTGCCTAGAAGCAGCCATCCTCAAAGGAGTGCGTAATAGCTCACTGGTCGAGCGATCCTGCGCCGAAAATGAACGGGGCTAAGCGGTATACCGAAGCTGTGGATTTATGGTAGGGGAGCGTTCTATGTGGGGCGAAGCGTTAGCGTGAGCGGGCGTGGACTGCATAGAAGTGAGAATGTCGGCTTGAGTAGCGAAAACATGGGTGAGAATCCCATGCCCCGAAACCCTAAGGGTTCCTCCGGTAGGCTCGTCCACGGAGGGTTAGTCAGGACCTAAGGCGAGGCCGAAGGGCGTAGTCGATGGACAACAGGTCAACATTCCTGTACCGATCATGTTTTGGGAAGGGGGACGGAGAAGGCTAGTTCAGCCGGATGTTGGTTACCGGTTCAAGCGTTCGAGGCGTTGAGGAGTGGAGAAAACATTCTGAGCTGAGGCGTGAGTACGAGCTCCTACGGGAGCGAAGTGGATGATGTCATGCTTCCAAGAAAAGCCCTATACCCGTTAAGGCATGGTTGCCTGTACCCGAAACCGACACAGGTAGGGTGGTAGAGAATACCGAGGGGCGCGAGGTAACTCTCTCTAAGGAACTCGGCAAAATGGCCCCGTAACTTCGGGAGAAGGGGTGCCACCGCAAGGTGGTCGCAGTGAAGAGGCCCAGGCGACTGTTTACCAAAAACACAGGTCTCCGCTAAGTCGTAAGACGACGTATGGGGGCTGACGCCTGCCCAGTGCCGGAAGGTTAAGGAAGCTGGTCAACGTAAGTGAAGCTAGCGACTGAAGCCCCGGTGAACGGCGGCCGTAACTATAACGGTCCTAAGGTAGCGAAATTCCTTGTCGGGTAAGTTCCGACCCGCACGAAAGGCGTAACGATCTGGGCGCTGTCTCGGAGA